>Ga0075471_10000389_pt1 | contig 26099 bp, 19 predicted proteins | sample DEB19_08_DNA_2_FD_74787 | JGI IMG/M metagenome (GOLD analysis project Ga0075471, IMG submission 74787) | Aqueous microbial communities from the Delaware River and Bay under freshwater to marine salinity gradient to study organic matter... | ecosystem: Environmental > Aquatic > Marine > Coastal ...
CTCGCCAGGCCGAAGCCAAATCCGCCGCCATCGCGCGGAGACGCTCCCGCAGGGGGCGGGAGTCGGGGCACCGCATCACGGCCGGTGCCGGTTCCTTGCCGCCGATCGACTGGCCCCCGATGCCGCCTGACCGGGAGGAAAACGGCTCGCTGACCACAGTCGACTTGTGCACGTCAATTCTCCTCATGCGTTCGGCACGCACAGGCCGGCCTGGCGTCCGACGCTCCGTTCAGTGGGACCCCTGCGGGGCGGGGCGGCTGCCTGCCCGAAAGGAAACCGCACCCCCGCCGTCCCGCTAACCCGGGTGCCAAAACGGGCCGGCACAACTGGGGTCCTAGCCCTCGAGCCTGGATTCCTCGAGAGGATCAAAGAATCGCGGCAGCAGACCGTCGACCTGCAGGAGTCCGCGGCGGGACAGCACCGGGCTCGGCGCCACGCTGTCGAGGTAGCCCTCGGCCTGCAAGTCCCGCCAGCGATCCGCCCACTCGACGAGGGGATCGACGCCGAATTTGCGGGCCAGCCTCGCAGCGTCGAGCCGCCCCCGCTTGAGTCCCAGCACGGTTTCCCGAATGAGCAGGTCGCGGGCGGTCGGGACCAGACCGCGGAAGATGGGCAGCCGTCCCGCCTCGACCGCGGCCAGGTAGTCGTCCCAATGGGTCGCATTTTGGTAGTGGATGCCGGAGAGGTGCCCGAAGCTGGCGACGCCCAGTGCCAGCAGGTCGCTGCCCTCCCAGAGCATGTCGCGATAGCGGAAGCGCACGCGGGCCGGATCGCGGACGAGCGTGTAGCCGCTGGAGATCGCGTAGCCTCGCTCGAGGCAGCGATCGAACGCCCAGTCGACCCAGGCCCGTTTCGTCGGCCAGTCGGCCACGGGCGTCTGGCCGCCCCCTTCCCGCGCGTCCTTCACGAACACGGTGTTGAAGGGCAGCTCCATCTGGTAGATCGTGATGCTGTCGGGCTCGAGCTGGAGCGTCTTCTCGACGGTCTGCCGCCACGACTCGAATGTGTCGCCGACCATGCCGGCGATGAGGTCGACGTTGGTGCTGGGGAACCCGGCAGCCTTGATCCAGTCCCAGGCGCGGAGGATTTCGGCCGAGAGATGCGCCCGGCCGTTCGCCTCGAGCACCTCGTCGGAAAAATTCTCGACGCCGAGCGAGATCCGCGTCATGCCGAGGGCTTTGAGCGCCCGGACCTTCGGCTCCGACAGGGTGCCAGGCTCGCACTCGAAGGTCACCTCCTCCGCGTCCTGCCAGCCAAAGCTCTCGTGCAGGCCGGCGACCAATCGCTCCAGCTGCTTCACCGCGAGGAACGACGGCGTGCCGCCGCCGAAGTACACGTAGCGGAGGGAGCGGCCCGCGACGGCCGGCTGGCCTGCGGTCGTCGCCGCCTCGCGGGCCAGCGCCAGCGAATACCGCTCCACGTCGCCCGCGGTGACGTCGGTATAGACGCGGAAGTAGCAGAACTTGCATCGCTTCCGGCAGAACGGCACGTGCAGGTAGAGGCCCAGAGGCGCCGCGGTCGGCTCGGCGGCGAAGGCGGCGAGCACCTGGGGCACCGCCGCCTCGTTCCACCGCGCATAGGGCGGATAGTTGCTGACGAAATAGCTGCCCGGCTCGGTGGCGGTGCTCATGGCAGGATGCTTTCTCCGTCTGCGGAGCCGGAGCGGATGGCCCGGATGGCCCGGATGGCCTAGAATCCGCGGGCCGCGACCAGGTCGTCGAAGTCCCGCAGATGATACGCGACCTTCGCCTTGTCGAGCACGCTGCACAGCGCCCGCAGCGCGATCCCCATACCGTCGGGACCACTCGTGCCGCCGAACTGACCGCCGCCGCGGACGTGCGGCTCGAGGTCGAGAAACACGCCCGGGATGCCCCGGCGTTCGAGCTTCTTCGAAAGCGCCGGCAGCATGCCCCGCAGGTCGGCGAGGATACGGTCGTGGCCGCCCGCGCCCCGGTCGGCCGGCACGAAATTCTTGAGCGTGTGTTCGTCCACGTGCTTGCCGAGCGCCTTGGACGACACCTTCCGGTAGTCCTTGATGTGGACCCAGCCCAGGCCGGGTTTCATCACCTCCCATTGGTGGTAGACCTGGGCCGTCGAGTAGCCCTGCGCCACCAGGTTGGCGGCGTCGAACACGAGCACCAGTCCGGGATGGTTCACGCGGCGGTGGATCTCCGCCAGCAGGTCGCCCGTCTGGCCGACGAGGTTAGCCTCGACTTCCAGACCGAACGTCAGGTCCGACCTGTGGCAGGCCTCCGCGATCCGGCCGAGCCGTTCGACTGCCTCCTCCAGATATGCCTCTGGCTTCTCACCCTTCGGAGGATAGAAGGAGAAGCCGCGGATCAGCTTGGTCTCGAAGGCGTGCGCCAGCTCGCAGGCCTTCGCCACGTCCTTGGCGAGATACTGCTTGAACGGCACGTAGGCGTTTTTCGTGCCGTCGGCCTTGTCGACGAGCTTGATCTTGCCGATCGGTGACGCGATCGACGCGACGTTGAGGCCGTACTCGTCCTCGAGGTGCCGGATCTTCTGGATTTCGGCGACGGACAGCTTCATCACGTTCTTGACGCCCTTGCCGACGTCGATGAACCGCAGGCTGTAGTACTCGAGCCCGATGGCGGCGAGGGCAGCGAACTGCTCCACGGCGGTGAGATGGAAGGCCGACTCGTCGGCCAGTGCGGACAGGAGGACGCGAGACGAGCCGGACGATGCGCGTGCCATGTGAGGAACGGGCTCCTGGGACGAGGATCGGGAAGAGCGGCTGCGATTGTGCCTGCCCGCGTCGCCGAGGGAAAGGGGCCGTCGTCCGGGTTCTCTCCGCGACCGCGGAGCGGCCGTTCAGGCGGAGGGGGGCAGGGGGGCGCCCGCCGGATGCGAGACGACGATCCGCGATGAAATGCCGCCGCGGGGCGTGAAGTGGGCGATGAGCGTGAGCCGCCGCGGCTGAAGCACGGCCACCAGATCGTCAAGGATCCGGTTGGTGACGTTCTCGTAGAAAATCCCCTCATTACGAAACGACTGCAGGTAGACTTTCAGGCTCTTGAGCTCGACGATCAGCCGCTCCGGCACGTAACGGAACGTGAGCGTGCCGAAGTCGGGCTGGCCGGTCTTCGGGCAGACCGACGTGAATTCCGGACAGACGATCTCGATGAGATACTCGCGGCCCGGAAACTGGTTGGGAAACACCTCGAGCTGGTCGCGCGAGGGCCTGACGTGCGTGGCGGCTGTGCTCATGATGGACGCGATTGTGCCATGAACCACGCTGCCACGAAAGTCGGCGGCCCCCGCTCGGCCGTGGTGCTGCTCTCCGGCGGCCTCGACTCCGCCACGGCTGCCGCCTGGGCCATCGACGCCGGCTACCGCCTGTCGGCCCTGTCGCTCGACTACGGCCAGCGGCACCGCGTCGAACTCGACGCTGCACGCGCCGTCGCGCGGGCGCTGCGGATCGCCGACCACGTGGTGCTCTCCATCGATCTGGCGGCTTTCGGCGGCAGCGCGCTGGTCGATCCCGGGGCGGCCGTGCCGAAGGGGCGTTCCGACGACGAAATCGGCCGCGGCATCCCCGTCACCTACGTGCCGGCACGCAACACGGTGTTCCTCTCGCTGGCGCTGGCCATGGCCGAAACCCGGGCCGCCGAGGCGATCGTGCTCGGCGTCAATGCCATCGACTACAGCGGCTACCCCGACTGCCGCCCCGAGTTTCTCGCGGCGTTTACGGACGTGGCCAGGCTGGGCACGAAGGCCGGCGTCGAGGGGCGACCGATCCGGCTCGAGGCCCCGCTCATGACCCTCACGAAGGCCGAGATCGTGCGGCTGGGCATCGGCCTCGGTCTCGACTACGGCCTCACGAGCAGCTGCTACGATCCGGCGACCGACGGCCGGCCGTGCGGCGCGTGCGACTCCTGCCGCCTGCGGGCCGCGGGCTTCGCGGCGGCCGGCGCCGTCGACCCACGGACGACCCGCTGACGCTCCTTCCCGCGGCCATGCGGCCGCCCGTGCCACGATGCGGATCGCCGAAATCTACGCCTCGCTCCAGGGAGAGGGCCTGCTGGCCGGCACGCCGAGCAGCTTCATCCGCACGAGCGGCTGCAATCTCCGCTGCCACTGGTGCGACACGCCGTTCACGTCCTGGCAGCCGACGGGCGAGCAGCGGACCGTGCTCGAGGTCGTGGCCGCCGTCACGGCGCTGGCCCGTCGGCATGCCGTGCTCACGGGAGGCGAGCCGCTGCTGGCAGCCGACGCCGCCGTACTCTGCCGCGCGCTCCGCGACGCCGGCCTGCACGTCACGATCGAGACCGCCGGCACAGTCTTTTCCCCGGCCCCGGCCGATCTTGTGTCGATCAGCCCGAAGCTGGCCTCGTCGGCGCCTCCGCCGGACACCCCGGGCGGCTGGGGACCGCGGCACGCGGCCGATCGCCGGCGCGACGACGTCATCCTCGCCCTGATGCGCACCGCCCCCTACCAGCTCAAGTTCGTGATCGACTCGACCGCCGACCTCGCCGAGGCCGTCGCCTGGGTCGACGACCTCGCGGCGGCACGGCCGGAAGGGATCGACCGCAGCCGCGTGTTCCTCATGCCACAAGGCCGCTCGGCCGAAGAACTCGCCGCGACCACCCGCTGGCTCGGCCCGGAATGCCGCCGCCTCGGCTTTCAGCTGGCTCGGCGGCATCACATCGAATGGTTCGGCCACACGCGGGGAACGTGACCGCGGCCGCGACCATCCGACGGGAGCATCGCTGTCTACTTCGCCGGCGCGTGGCCGCGCGGGCCGAAGGCGAGCACCGTCGCGGCCCCCGCCGCCACCACCAGCAGTCCCGCGAGAAACCAGGGCGTCACCGCCGTCATCGGCGTGTGCGCCAGCGCGATCGTGGTCAGCGTGTTGATCACCGGCGCGCACCCGAAGACGACCGGCATCACCGTGAACGGCTTGCCACCGCAGGCGAAGGCGAGGATCGTGCCGAGCGCCCCAAGCGCGCCCAGCGACCCGGCGCCGAGGCTCCAGAGCGTGCCCTTGAAGTCCCATGTGCCCGCGTCGCCCATGGGGACCAGCAGCGCCAGCGGCACGAGCACGGCGATCAGAAAGTAGGCGACGCCGATGCAGACGAGCGGCCGCAGCCGACTGCCGCCCATCGCCGCCTGCCCGCGGTGGAGCACCGGGCCGTAGGCGCCCCACGAGAGCATCGCGATCGCGATCGACAGGAGCACTTCCAAGAACCGCTCCGCCTTCTTTTCGGCGGTCGGCTTCTTGCCGGCCTCGGCCCCCGCAGCACCGTTGGCAGCGGCGGCCTCGGGAGTCTCGACGGCGGCCTGCGCCGCTGCCTGCGGCTGCGGTTGCGGCTGCGGCTTGAAGACGAGCACGGTCACCGCGCCGGTGATCACGAGGATCAGGCCGGCGAGAAACGGGGCCTTCAACTGGCCGAAGGCCTTGTTCATGAACGCCGTGAGCAGCGTGTTGACGACCGGCGCGCCGCCGAACACCAGCGGCATCACGTAGATCGGCTTGCCGCCGAACCCGAGCGCCAGAATCACCCCCAACGCCCCCAACGCCCCGGCGGTGCCGGCGAGCATGCTCCACAGCACGCCCTTGCTCGTCCAGCCGCCACGCTCGTTGGAACGGACCAGGAGCGCCAAGGGCACGAGCACCGCGATCACGAAGTAGGCGAGCCCCACGCACATGAACGGACGCAGGTTGGAGTGCATCGCCTCGCGGCCGAAGTGGAGCACGGGCCCGTAGACGCCCCAACAGAAGGCCGTCAGTGCGATCGCGGCGAGCATGCCTACGAACTGGAACATCGAAGTTTCTCCGAAGCGTGGCGGGAGCCCGCGAACACCATACCCGATCACGTCGACTCGATCGAACGCCCCGTGCGGCCACGGGGGCGGCCTTCAGGCAACCTGCCCGCGAGCCGCTCCGGCCTCCACCAGCGACAGCATGGCGACGCCGACATCCTCCACGGTGAGCAGCCGCATACAGTCGTGGTGGCCGAGCGGGCAGACGCGCCGGCCGCACGGCGAGCAAGGAAGGTCGTGCCGCAGCTCCACGAGATGCCGCTGGTCGGATCGGCTGAGCCGCGGATCCATCGGCCCGTGCAGCACTACCGTGGGCGTGCCGAAGGCGGCGGCGATGTGCCGGGGACCGCTGTCGGACGTTACCAGCACGGCCGCCTGGCGCAGGAGCGCCTTGGCGAGCCCGAAGGGGAGCTTCTCCACGTCGGCGAGGCCCTGCACATGCGGATGGGCGGCACGGCTGACGATGGCGCGGGCCTCGTCCCGGTCGCCCGGACCGCAGTGCACGAGCACGCGGCAGCCAGGCAGCCGATCGACCGCCAACCGCGCCAGCGCCGCGAATCGTTCCACGCCCCACGCCTTCGATGGGCCGTACGCGCCGTTGTCGTTGAAGACGACGAGCGGGCCGTCCGCCGGCCCGGCCCGGCCCGAAGCTCGCGGGAACAGGCGTCCGAGCAGGTCGTCGGCCGCGGCCTCGTCGGCCGGCGTGGTCGCGAGCTGCAGCTCCAGCGGCTGCCGGGGCACGCCGATGCGAACGGCGAGATCCATGGCGTGGCCGGCGGGCGAGGCGGGCTCGACCCGCCAGCGGTTGAGCCATCCGCCCCGCGGGCTGCCGCGCTGGGGCTCCAGCGGATCGGTGAGCAGCCAGCGCCGCCAGTGCCGGGCGAATCCGACCCGCCGCCGTGCGCCGCCGGCGAACGCCAGCGCCGCCGTCGAGAGCGAGTTCGGCACGATCAGGGCGACGTCCGCCGGATCCTCGCGTAGCCGGCGGGCCACGGCGCGAAACCGCCGCGAGGGATCGCGGCTGCGACGGTCGTAGAAGACACGTTCGTCGAGCCAGGGCGATCCATCCAGCAGCTCGGCGAGCATCGGCTTGAGCACGCCCGTGATCCGGGTGCCGGAGCCGAAGTGCTCCCGCACAGCCCGCAGCATCGGCGTGCTCATCACGAAGTCGCCGACCCAGCGCGGCAGGATGACGACGATGTGCCGTGGGACGCTGTTCATGGGCCGACACAGTACCCCGCCGGCGGCGAAACGCCCAACGGCAAAAACGGCCCGGCGGGGCCCGCCCGCGGCACCGTCCCGTCGCGCTGCCCCTTCCCGTCGCGCGGCGGGGGTCAGTCGGGCTTCGCCAGCGCCCGTGCCGGCTGCATCCGCGCGGCGGCTCGGGCAGCGAAGACGCCGGCGGCGAGGGCGGCTGCCAGCGTGAGCAGCCATGTGAGGGCGATCCACCCTGCGGGCACGAGCGCTCGGCCGGAGGCGAACGCGGGAGCGAGCGCCAGGCAGCCGGAGAACGTGCCGGCGGCCAGGCCTAGCAGAACCATGAGCAGCGTCTCCAGTACCACGAGCGACTGCAGCCGGCCCCGGGTAAACCCGACCGCCTGGAGGAGGCCGAGGCTGCCGCGGCGCTCGAGCACGCTCTGCACTTGAACCGCGGCCACGCCCGCCGTGCCCAGCACGAGCCCCAGCGTGCCGAGCGCCTGGAACCCGGCGAGGAACGTGTTCTGCACGGCCTGGAGGCTGCGCAGCCGCGCGACTGCAGGCACGACGGCGGGCCCGGCGTCGGACCAGGCCCGGGCCACCGCCCGCGCCACCACACCCTCATTCGCATCCTCTTCGCCCGCGTCGACCAGTGCCATCGAATAGCCCGACAGCCGGGGAAAGAGCCTCTGGAAGTCGGCTTCGCCGACGAGCACGTAGCCCTGCAGGATGCCGGGCTCGAGCAGGCCCACGATCTCGCACGGGGCGCGGCCCTCCTCCACGTCGAGTTCGAAACGTGAACCGACGCCGCCGAGCTTGAGGGCCCACTGTGCCGTCGCCTGGTCCAGGATGACCGCCGTCGGCCGCGTCGCATCGCCGCGAAGCAGCGTCCAGGGATTCGCCGCCGCGTCGAGCGGAGCGTGATCGACGAACCGGAAACCGCCGCGATCGATGAAGGACGGCCCGAGTCCGAGCACGGTCGGCTGCGCCGGCGCGTAGAGGTTCATGCAGCTGGCATCGTCGCCTGACGACGACCTGATCCTGGCGATCGTGCACCGGGACAAGGCGGCCTGCTCGTCGCTGGAGAGGCCCAGCGTCTCGCGGGACTCCGGATCCGCCGGGTCGATACCGGAGGGTGCGGCGAACGTCGCGATGAAGGTCCAGCCGCCGGTGGGGGCCTCGCGGTCGCGCGGCCGGCGCGGGGGATGCAGGCCGAACGCGGAGACGGCCACGATGAGGAACTCCGCGCACGCCACGATCGCCGCGACCGAGAAGGCCCGAGAGCGGCCGCGCGAAAGCCCCCGCCACGCCAGGCCGGCGAGCGACCGCAGCACGCGCCGCCCGCCGTGCGACGACGACGCGAGGAGCCGCCGTACAGCCGCCAACAAGCCCACGAGCGCCACGAAACCGCTCGCGAAGAAGATGCCGATCGCCGCCTGCGCATCGGCCTGGCGGCCCCACCACGCCAGGCCCAGTGCCACCGCAGGTCCGACGACGGCGGCGAGTGTCGCGAGGCGACCGGCACGGCCGCGGGTCGCGGTGGCATCCCCGTCGCCCCCCTTGAGCAGCGGCAGCGGCGGCAGCCGCGCGGCGCGCCATGACGCCAGGGCCACGGCTGCCAGCGACACAGCTGCTGCCGCGGCCGCCGCCGGCGCGGCAGCGGCCAGCGTCGGCCAGAAGAACCCGCTGCCCGCGCCGCCGAAGGCATCGGCCGACCCCGCCGCCACGCCCGTGGTCCACGCGGAGGCCAGCCGCGACAGGAGCGCTGCCGTCCAGAACGGGCCGAGCAGGGTGCCGGCGATCACTCCCGCAAGCGCCGCGGCACCGCCGATTCCACCCAGCAGCCTCGCCACCCGTCCGGCAGGCCAGCCGACCGCCGCGAGGATGCCGACGTCGCGGCGGCGCGCCGCGACCAGCAGCGAGAAGAGCAGCCACTCGAGCATGAGGCCGGCACCGACGAGGAAGCTCGACAGCGCCAGGAACAGGGCCCCGAACGGCGTGGAGCCTCGGGCCGCCGCCTCCGCCTGCGCTCGCACCGGCAACAGCCGCATCCCCAGCTTCTCCGGGTCGCTGGCGGCCGCCAGCGCAGCGGCGACCACTGCAGGATCCGCAACGGCCGTCGCCGGCACGTGCCAGGCGGTCGTGGCGCCGAAGCGGCTTGCGGCGAGCCGTCGGGCGGTGTCGAGCGACACGAATGCCTTGGGAGCAGCGCCATGCTCCTTCCAATAGCGGTCGTCCTCGTCGTGCGGCGGCGTGGCCCGCACGCGGCTGCGGTCGAAAGGGAAGGGGGGATCCCAGTCGGCGATCGAGGCTTCGTCGGTGATGCCCTCGACCTCCGGCACGAACTCCCGCGCCACGGCGGCGCCGCGCATGGCTGCGATGCCGCACACCCGCAGCGTGCAGGACGTTTCGCGGACGCGACCATGTAGCGTCTCCGGCTCGAAGTACCGGACCTCGAGCGGCCCGCCCACCGCGACCGGCCGGCCCTGTGCGGCCAGGTCGTCGGCAATCCACCGGTCGATCACGACCTCGTCCGGCCCCGGCATGGCCAGCGGCTGTCCCGCCTCGTCGACCAGGTCGCCCACGGGGAGGGTGACAGAGTCGATGCCGACGACCGTCGAGTAGGGTACGGCGACGGGATCGCGCCCGTCCGCCGCCGGCAGCCCGATGGAGTTGGCCAGGAGCACGAGCGAGGGCCGGCCGCCCAGCGGACGGAGCACCTCGGCGGCCGCCCGATCGGCCTCCGGCGGCAGGAGGAGCCTGCGGCTCCCCAGCCGCCAGGCCACGCCGTCCCTCGGTCGCTCGAAGGAGAGGCCGAGGTCGTCGAGCGTCGGCCGGATCGCGGCGGCGACCGCCGCAGCCGTCGGCTGTCGGCCGGCCGCCGGCCGCGCGATGCCGCGATCATCGCGGACTGCAAGGAGCGTGTTGGCGAACGGGGTATCGCGACGCATGAGCGACTGCAGCGTGGCGAGCGACGTGACGGCCAGGCCCGTGGTCACCTGCGCGGGCCGCAGCGAGAACTGGCCGAGGCCCTCCGCCGGCAGCACGTCGGCAACCCGCAGGCGACGGCTCAAGGAGTCGCTCGTGCGGCGGCCGAGCGGGCTGTCGGCAGGCACCTCTCCCGGCTTCGTGACGCGGAGCACGACGGTGTCGCCGGCACGGGCTCCGAGCGACGTGGCGAGCGGCACGTTGAGCGCCACCGCATCGGCCGCCACGCCGGACGGCGCCGAGACGAAGCCGAGCCGCCCCGGCTCGTCGCAGGCCAAAAGCGTCGCCCGCAGGGGCGGCCCCGCCCGACCGTCGGCAGCGATCGCCTCGACCGACACCTCGAGCACGACGGCGGGCACGACCGCCACGCGGACGCCGTCGGCCCGCAGCGAGGACTCCGTCTCGTTCGCCAGGTCGGCACGAAAGAAGCCGTCGGCGACCAGCGCGGCGTCGATGCCACCGAGCCGGGCCGAGGCGAGCCGGCGGAGGCCTCGTTGCAGAGATTCCCCGACGCCGACCGCGCCGGCGATCGTCGTGGCCACCACGCCGCACGCGATCGCCAAGGCGGCGAGCTGCGGCCACCATTGCCGGGCCAGACGCACGGCCAGCCCGGCTGGCGACCGCACCCCTGTGCGGGCGGCATCCGCCTCGGCATGCCGGCCGAACGCCGCCGACGATGCGGAAGGATTCATGGCTCGAGACGTCCGTCGACGAGATGCCTCACGTCGCCCACGCGGGCGGCCACGCCCTCGGCGTGGGTGACGACGACGAGCATGCCCCCTGACTCCGCCGCCAGTTCGACCAGCAGATCGGCCACGGTCCCGGCCGCCTGCGCGTCGAGCTGCCCGGTGGGCTCGTCGGCCAGGATGATCCGCGGCGAGAGCACCAGCGCCCGCGCCACGGCCACGCGCTGCCGCTCCCCTCCGGAAAGTTCGGACGGCAGCGCCGAGAGCCGGTGCGACAGGCCCACGCGATCGAGCAGCCGACTCGCGCGGACGACCACGTCCGAGTCCGCACGGCCATCCGCAAGCGCCGGCAGCACGACGTTGTCGAGCGCCGTACAGCCGGCGAGCAGGTGGTGGTCCTGGAAGACGAACCCGATGCGCCGATTGCGAAACGCCGACCGCGCCGCGGCCGCGAGTGCGAACGGATCGACGCCGTCGAGCCGCACCGTGCCGCTGGTCGGCTCCTCGAGCGCACCCAGGATCGCCAACAGCGTGCTCTTGCCCGAGCCGCTCGGCCCCATGATCGCCAGGCGGCCGCCCGGCGGGAGCGTGAGCGACACGCCGTCGAGCACGCGGACCCGGCCGCCAGCCGAGGTGAAGCTCTTCGTGACGTGATCGACCTCGAGCATGGCTGACTGACTCCGGCAGGCGAGCGGCCGCCGCGGCCTCCGGCCCCTAGCCCGCGACGACGAGCTTCGAGCGGACGTCAGGGGGGATCGCCGCCGCCTCCGGCCTGCCCCCCGGCCGCATCAAGCACCACACCGCCACGACCCGTCCCGTCGCGACGGGACGCCCAGCCTGGGCGAACTGAAATTCGTAGGTCACGCTCGCTCGACCGACGGCCACCACCGAGACCACGATGTCGACTTCGTCGCCGAACCGCACGGCCGAGACGTAGTCACACGACACGGACACCCGCGGCCAGCTGAACTCCCGCCCGTCGGGCTGCCTATCGATCACATGCAGGCCGACTGAGCGGAGCAACTCGTGCTCCACCGATTCCATCCAGAAGAAGAAGGCCGAGAAGTGGACGATGCCTGCCGCATCGGTGTCGCGAAACTCGACCCGCCGGCGGGTCGCGAACCGCAGTCCTGCGCCGCTGCCGGCCGCATCTGCCCGACCACCGGCACGCGTCGCCGCCGGATCAGCACTCTGACCAGAGGCGGCGTCGCGTGTCACGCGGATTCACCCGTTCATTCGCCCACGAAGGGCAGTAGCGCCATGAACCGGGCCTGCTTGATGGCCCGCGTCACAGCGTGCTGGCTGGCAGCCGTACAGCCACTCTTACGGCGGCCGAGGATCTTCGCCTGCCGATTGACGAGCTTGCCGAGCAATTCGAGGTCCTTGTAGTCGACGAACATCGGGCGAGGCCGGACGCCGTCGATGAAGATGGGATCGCGCCGCTTCACTTTGGCGCGGGGCTTCGCCTTCTTGCGGGCCGTCTTCGCGAACTTGCCACGGGCTGGAGGAGGGCTCATCGGCGCGGTGTCAACTTTCTTGGAAAATTTCTTCGGAGGAGTGAAGCTTGTCGTAAGGACGGTTTGCTCTGCGTCGAAGCCGACGAGAGTCGACCTTCGGACCGATCAACCTATCGACCCTGATCATAACACGGTCACGGGAGCCGGGTCTTGAGCGACTCCGGCCCCCGTGCCGCACGTTTTACAACGCGGCCGTGCCGACGAGGCCAACGGCCCCGAGCCGACACTGGCAAGACAGCTGATTAGTAGCGATCGCCGCCGCCGCCGTAGCCACGGCCACCGCCACCGCCGTAGCCACGGCCACCACCGCCGCCGCCGCCGTAGCCGCCACGACCGCCGCCGCCGCCGCCGTAGCCGCCACCGCCGCCACCCGAACGGGGAGTCCGCTCGCGGGCCTCGTTGACAGTCAGGGGACGACCATTGACCTCGTGGCCATTGAGCGCCGAGATCGCAGCCTGGAGCCCCTCGTCGGTCTCCATTTCAACGAAACCAAATCCGCGCGAGCGACCCGTCTCACGGTCGGAGATCACCTCCGCTGACCGCACGGCGCCGTGGGGGGAGAACATCGCCTCAAGATCGGCCGACGTGGTGGACCAAGGCAGGTTCCCCACGTAAATCTTCCGGGCCATAAAAAAAGAACCTCTGGGACGGGAGCTTGCTCACGAAACCTTTCGACTCAACGACGATCGCCCGTTGCACACGCCACAGCTCCCGACGGACTGGAGTGCAGACGAAAGTCAGTCGTACTGCCCGAAATTTTTACCATCTTGCCCCCCCTTCGACAACACCGTGTCGCAACCGACGGAAACCGGGAAAAGCTCGCTCGGATCGTTGCTTTTCGCAGCCAGTCTCCAGCGTTGCAGCCCCCGAGCCGGTGCTCCACCAACGCGGCATGCGCCCTAGGGCTGCGGCTGGTCGGCGGTGACAAACGGCCGCACCTCGGCGATGAGCCGGCTGTCGGGGTCGAGCAGCTGCTCGCGGATCGCCAGCGCCCGCGCGTAATACGGCCGCGACTCGTCGACGCGGCCGGCGAGCCGCAGCTGCTCGCCTAGATTCTTGAGGGCCAGCGCGGTGTCGAGGTTGACTTCGGGCGACACTCGTTCGCGAACGGCCAGCGCCCGCTGCGCCAACGCGATGGCAGCGTCATGATCGCCCAGGCGCTGCCGCGCCCGGGTCAGGGCGTGCAGCGCTGGGATCAGGTCGCGGCTGTCGGGTCCCCGTAGCCGCTCCAGGATCGCGATGGACTCTTCCGCGTGCTGCACTGCCTCGGCGGCATCGCCACGGGCGGTGCAATTTTCCGCCAGCGCAAAGAGCGTGCGGGCCGTCTCCACGTTGTCGTCGCCGAGCACCTCGCGACGGATCGAGAGGCACCGCTCGATCAGTAGCCGCGCATCCTCGGCCCTGTTCTGGGCACTCACCGCCCAGCCGAGCAGTGCGAGCGATTGCGCGGTGCCAGCGTTGCGGGGGCCCAGCGCGGCCTCCTTGATCCGCAGCCCGTTGCGCAGAATCTGCTCGGCCTCGGCATACTGGCCGCGGCGCAGCAGACTCCACGCCACCTTCTCCCCGACGGTGGCGACCGAGATGTGATCGGGGCCGAGCGAGCGTTCGATCGCCGCGATCGCCCGCTTGAGAGGCTCTTCCGCCTCCCGTTCGCGACCGCTGCTGACGAGCGTCATCCCATACGACTCGAGCAGCCCGCCGGTCACGGGATGCTCCTCGCCGAGAAACTCCTCCGCCACGGGAATGCCCCGCTCGAAGAGCTGCCGGGCCCGCCCGGATTCCCCGAGCTTTTCCAGCGAGAGTCCCAGCCGGCTGAGCATCACGAGTGTCTCCGCGTCGCGCAAGCCGAACTCCCGCTCCAGGATCTCGAACGCCTGTTCGTTGAACGACAGCGACTCCGCGTAGCGCGCCTGCTGCTGCGCGAGGGCCCCCAGTTGGCCCAGGGTGGCCGCCAGGTCGCGGGCGTTTCCGGAGCCGCCAGGGCCGAGCAGATCGGCGGCCTCGGTGAGGTGCCTCCGCGCGTCATCGAAGTGTCCGAGCTGGTTTTCGACCGACGCGACCGACCGCAGCGTCTGCGAGACGAACTGCGGGCTGCCCCCGACGCGGACCCGCGCGAGCAGGTCGGTGGACAAGGCCAGCGACCGCTCGAGTTCGCCCGCCGCCTGCAGCGACCCGGCGAGCGAGGCGACGACCGCGGGGGGAGCGTTCTCGGGTCCCGTCGACTCGACCGCCTCCTGCAGCACCTCCACCGACTTGTGCGGCATGCCCAGCTTGCGGAGCGTGACGCCGACGGCCGAGAGGATGCTGCCGCGGGTCTCCGGATCGGCGATGCCGGCGTGGTCGGGGCTGCGCAGGGCGTCGGCGGCGCGGGTGAGCGTCTCGGCGACTGTCACCTTCCGGCCGTCGCGGGCCGGGTCGGGCGACTGCAGCGCGTCGACCACGAACGCGAGCACCGCGTCGGCCCGCTCTCGGCCGCGTCTGGCCTCCGCGGCCTGACGAGAGGCCTCGATCGCCAGCATCGACATGCCGACGAGCGCCGCGACGATGGACACCGCCGCCACCGCCACCGCCGCGGTGACCGCGCGGTGCCGCGACACGAACCGCCGCAGCGTGTCGAGGGGTGTGGGTGGCACGGCCAGGATCGGCTCACCGTCGAGCTGCCGCCGGATGTCCTGGGCGAGTTCGCCCGCGGAGCCGTAGCGGCGGGCGGACTCCTTCTCGAGGCACTTGGACACGATGCAGCCGACGTTGCGGCCCACCGCCGGGTTCAGCTGGTCGAGCCGCGGCGGACTCGCCTCGCGGACCAGCCGGGCCATCTCGTAGACCGACAGCCGCCGCAGGTCGAACGGATGCCGGCCGGAGAGCATCTCGTGGAGGACGATGCCCAGCGAGTAGACGTCGGTCCGCACGTCGATCTCGTCTGGGTCGGCGGCGAACTGCTCCGGGCTCATGTAGGCGGCCGTGCCCACGAGGTCGCCGAGGCTCGTCGCCTGGCTGGCCTGCGGCACGTCGCCCCCCGTGGCCCGAGCCACGCCGTAGTCGATCACCTTGGGACGGCCGGCAGCGTCGACGAGCAGGTTGGCGGGCTTGAGGTCCCGGTGGATGACGCCGCGGGAGTGGCCGTGGCCGACCGCTTCGCAGACCTCCTTGAAGAGCAGCAGGCATTCCCGCGGACCGAGCCGCCGCTCCCGGACGAAGTCGGTGATCGTCCGCGCGTCCTCCACGTATTCCATCACGAGATAGGGCCGCTCGACGCCGCCGATCGAGTGCATCCCGGCGGTGTGGATCTGTGCGATGCCCGGATGCCTGAGCCGGCCGAGGATCTCCGCCTCGAAGGCGAACCGCCGCAGCTGATCGGCCGACACGAGGTCGGGCCGCAGCACCTTCACCGCGACGCGGCGGCGGGGCGATTCCTGCACGCCCTCGTAGACCCGGCCCATGCCGCCGTCGGCGATGATCCGCGTGATCCGCACGCCCCCGACCGTGTCGCCGACGAGGTCCGGCACCGCTGCCGCCGCGCGGGCGTGCGAACCGAAACCGAACGAGGCATCGCGGTCGATCGATCCGGGCGACGTGGTGGCGCCGCCGATGCGGTCGGTCGAGCGCACGACCGACTCCGCCGCCCACGGGCTGCCGGAGACCTCGTCGCGATGGGGATCAGCGGCGTCGCCTGACATGCCGGCATGATACCCCGCGGGCGGAGCAGGCCATCACCGCCGCGGCCTTCCTGCGGCCCGACGCATCCGCAGGTGGTATCCTACCCCTCGCCATCCGCCCGCGGTGCGGCCGGGGCCTCCACCTCCCTGCGGAGCCGTTTCATGCGACGTCGCGATGCACTTCTCTCCATGGCCGGGGGCATCGCCGCCGCCGTGCGGGCCTCGACGGCGCAGGCCGCGTCACAAACGCCCCGACTCGCCATCGGCAACTACGGGATGAAGTCGCTGCCCCTGGAGGAGGCGATCCGCCAGGTGGCGGCGATCGGCTTCGGCGGCTTCGAGTGCTGCGCCGTCGCCGAGTGGGACAGCGAGCCGGTCCGCATGACCGCCGACCGCCGCCGCACGGCTGCCGCACTCCTCCAAGATGGCGGCCTGCGGCTGACCGCCGTCATGGAGAATCTGCCCCCGCAGCCCGACGACGAGCGGAGCCGCGGCGTGCTCGCGAGGCTGCGGGAGGCGATCGCGCTTGGCCGGGATCTCGGGGGCGGCCGGCGGCCGCTCGTGCAGACGGTCCTCGGCGGTGGAGCGTGGGACGACGTCAAAGAGATGTTTCGGGATCGGCTCGGCGCGTGGGCCGACCTGGCGCGGCAGGAAGACGCCGTCATCGCCATCAAGCCGCATCGCTTCGGCGCGATGTCGACGCCCGGGCAGGCGGCCTGGCTGATCGAGCAGCTCGGCAGCCCCGAGCGAATGCGGATCGTCTACGACTACAGCCACTATGCCTTCCGCGACCTCCCCGTGGACGAGACGATCCGCCAGGCCAGCGGCCTCGTGGCTTACGTCGCTCTCAAGGATGCGGTCCAGAAGGACGGAAAGGTGTCGTTCGCGCTTCCCGGCGAGACGGCGACCATCGACCACGCCGCCATCCGCACGGCGCTCGAAGCCACGGGCTACACGGGAGACTTCTGCTGCGAGGTCAGCGGCCAGGTGTCGCAGCAGCCCGGCTACGACCCGATCAAGGCGGCCCAAGCCTGCCACCGACGGCTGGCGGCGGCGTTCGCGGCCCCGTGACGGGCCGGACCGGAAAGGGGAACGCCGGGCAGCCGCGTCGTCGGGAGCGTCACGCTGCCGGCGACCGCGGCGGATCCGCCGCGGCATGCACCGCCACGACGAGCGACTCGTAGCCCAGCGGCCGCTCGTAGGCCGCGGTAGACTCGATCCGCGCACGGGCCGACCGCACGTCGATCTTTGCCACGCGGCTGCAGAGTCTCCCCAGAACCGCCCGGAGGACCGTGCGGGAATGCGCCGCTCCCAGGCAGAGGTGTGGGCCGAAGCCGAACGACACGTGCGGGTTCGGCCGCCGGTCGAGCCGGATCTCCCGCGGTGATTCGAAGGCTTGCTCGTCGAGATTGGCGCTCGCCCAGCCGAGCGAGACGCGGTGTCCGGCCGGCACCGAGACGCCGTGCACGGTCGTGTCGACGGGACAGACGCGGCCGATGTGCGTCAGTGGCATGAACACGCGGAAGAATTCCTCGCAGGCATGGACGATCCGGTCGGCGTCGGCCCGCAGGAACTCGAGATCCTGTGGGCGGCTGGCCAGGTGGCCGATCGCACAGGCCACCGTATGGATGACGGTGTCGCGGCCGCCGGCGAACGTGAGGTTCGCGAACCCCATCATCTCCTCGCGGGTGAGCCGCCGGCCGCGAAACGTCGCTCGGACGAGCAGGCTGAAGAAGTCGCCGCCGGGCTCGGCCTCGGCCCGGTCGAACTGCGCGTGGTGATAGGCCTCGAGCTTCGGGGCCTGACCGCCCTCTGGCCCGTAGAGCACGTCGAGCCCCCAGCCCACCCACACGTCGGCCTCGGATTGCGGCACGTCCAAGAGCACCGCCAGCGCGCGGCACTGCAGCGGCAGGGCGAACTCATGCACCACCTCGATCGAGTCGCGGCCGAGCGCCTCGTCGAGCAGCGCGTCGACGAGCGGCTCGATGCGGGCCAGGAATGCCGGCTCCCGCGCCCGCATGAAAAACGGCTCGACGATCCGGCGATAGTCGGCGTGGTCGGGAGGGTCGACTTCGATCGGCAGCTGCCGCATCGTGCGCACGGCCTCCTCCGACGGCACCGGCACGCGGAACGGGGCGTCGGAACTGAAGGTCTTCACGTCCCGCGCCGCCCGCCGCACGTCGTCGTGCCGCAGGAGCATGACGACCTCCTCCGCGTCGAACGGGCAGCGCAGCACCCCGGCGGCGATCCGCGGCGCGCGAAAGGGGTCGGGAAGGTCTTCCGACGGTTGCTCGTGGCTCACGTGCGGCTCATCCGTTTCACTGCGTCTTCACTGCATCGCCCCCTGACACCCGCTCGTCCGCCATCCGCCCGGTTCGATCGTGCGCAGCCAGCATCGTCACCGACTCACCCACCACCGCACGCTTCCGATCGTAGTGCGGCCGTGCGCCGTGACCAAAGGGGGTGCCCCGCGGAGCGACGGCCACGACGGGCCGCACGCGGCCCCGCGGGGGTGTCCGCAACGGCTCGGAAGGCGGGAGCAGTCGCGGCAGCGGGCAATCCTGGCGGCACGGCCCACCCGGTGGCCGCCGCGCGTAGCATTCCATCGACATCCGCAGGCAGAGGCGCGGATGCGTCACGCCGCCGGGAGGGCGATCTCGGGAGTTCAATCGTCACATGAGGTGCCATCATGGGAACAGTGAGTGCGAATCGCGTGGGTCTTTCCGTCGCCGCCGTCCTGGCGGGATGGCATGCGGTATGGCTGGTGCTGGTCGCGAGCGGTGCGGCCCAGCAGGTTTTTGATTTCGCCTACAAGCTGCACGGCATGAAGCCGGATGCCGTGGTGGGCTCGCTCGACCCGGGCCTGGGAGCGCTCCTGCTCCTGGCGACGGGGGCGATCGGCTACGTCTCCGGCTTTGGCGGCGCCTGGGTGTGGAACTGCCTGCAGCGGTTCGAGTGCGCGGGGCCGAAGACCGCCATGCGTCCGACCGACGTGTCGACGACGCCCCGCCACGCGGCGTGACGCAGGCCCTGCCGCGGGGATCGAGACGGTGTCGAACGTGCAGTGGCCGACGAGCGCAGGGGCGACTCCCGGCCACTGCATGCTCCCACTGCATGAGCCACGCAGGTCGCCGTCTCGGCTCGACCTGACGCGTCGCGGCGCGTTGCGTGTTGCGGAAGGCACCCGTACCCTGATCGTGGCTCGCGGCCTTCGCCACCGGTCCGCGTCGCCTCGCCTCGGGCCTGGCATGACTCCTCCCCTCGACCACCGACTGCGTCCGGCCACCACCGCCGACGGCCCGGCGGTGCGACAGCTGGTCTTCGCCGTGCTCACGGAGCACGGCCTCGCCCCCGATCCGCTCGGCACCGACGCCGACCTGGCCGACATCGAGGCGTCCTACCGCGGCGGCGGCTTCCACGTCCTCGAGGCGGCGGACGGCCGCATCGTCGGCTGCGTGGGAATCGCGCCGCTCGACACGGTGGCCTGCGAGCTGCGGAAGATGTACCTCGCCGCCGACGCCCGCGGCTCGGGCCTGGGCCGGCTCCTGCTCGACACGGCGCTGGCCAACGCCCGGGCGGTCGGGTTCCGCCGAGTCGTCCTCGAGACGGCGACGGTGCTGGAGCGGGCGGTCGCCCTCTACTTGAAGTATGGCTTCACGCCCTTCCGCCCCGATCATCTCGCAGCGCGGTGCGACGCGGCCTATGCGCTCGACCTGGACGAAGAATGACCGGATGAGCGGCCGTTCGGTTCGCCCGGCTGGGCCGGCTCACCCTGCCGTCCAAAACCGCTCATAGGCGCCGTCGGGGTCGTACATCTCCCGCTGCTTTTCGACATTGAAGCGGCGGCCGCCGCGCGGGTCGGCGCCCTGGCCGGCGATGTACCGCCAGTTGCCCACGTTCGACGCCGGATCGTGGTCGATCAGATGACGGGCAAAGTAGGCCTCGCCCACCCACCACGGCCATTGCAGCTCGTTGATGCAGTAGCTGGCCACGATCTGCCGCATGCGGTTTCCCAAAAACCCGGTGGCATTGAGCTCGCGGACGCCGGCATCGACGAATGGGTGGCCGAGCCGCGCCTCCTGAAGCGACCGCCAGCGCGGATCCTGGTCGTCGACGGCGTCCGCGCCGCCCCGGAGATGGTCGGCCCGCAGGGCGAAGAAGTCGCGCCACAAGAGCTCGAACCACAGCCAGTAGGTGCCGTCGTTGGCGGCCCATTCCCGCTCGTAGTGGGCGAGGTCGTCCGCGATGCGTCGCGGCGAGATGCACCCCCAGGCGAGCCACGGCGACAGCTTGCTCGAATAGCCGCGGCCGAGGAGGCCATTGCGGGTCTCCTTGTAGGTGTCGGGCAGCCGGCGGTCACGATACCCTCTCCAGTGCCGCAGCCCCGCAGACTCCCCGCCGGCCGCGACGAGCGGGATATCCGGGGCCTCGATCGTCGGGCAGACCGCGCCTGCGGGAAGGGGCGGCAGCCTCGTCGGAGCCGGCGTCGGCGCGGTGCAGCGGACGCCCGCCCGCTCCACGAGCTCACGAAACGGCGTGTAGGTCCGCGGCACGGCGACCGGCTCGCAGGGGAGGTCGGCGTCGTCGAGCATCCGCAGCGGCGACGTGTAGCGATCGCACACGTCGGCGGGGGGCGGCTCGTGCACCAGGAGCAGGTCGGACCCCAGCGCCCTGAGCGACGCCTGGAGATCCGCCAGCGACGCGAGCAGAAACGCCCGCTGCTGCGGGCCGCGGCCGACCGCCGGATCGAGCGCGAACGTGGGCAGGAGGCGGTCGTGCGTCGCCGCAGCGGAGGAGAGCAGGGGATTGTCGTCGAGCCGCAGGTGCCGCCCGAGGTGCAGGGTCGCCTCACGCATCCCCGGCACCCCCTTCCGGCCTGCCGTCATCCGACGCCGCCATCCGCTGCGCGGCCGGCGTTACCCCGCGTGGCAACGCCACCGTCAACGGCCCGACTGCCTCTCCGGAATCCGCATCGCGTAGAACGACCGCCAGACGAAGACGAAGGCGATCAGCAGCATGACCAGGCCGATCACGCCGGTGGTGTCGAGCAGCCCGCGTGCGGCGGCTGCGCCCCCCGAGTGCCGCATCTTCACCGCGATCTCCACCGCCAGCAGCCCGAAGAGGGTCGAGAACTTGATGATCGGGTTGAGGGCCACGCTCGTCGTGTCCTTGAACGGATCGCCCACCGTGTCGCCCACAACCGTCGCGGCATGGACGGGGGTGTTCTTCTCCTTGAAGTCCACCTCCACCAGCTTCTTGGCGTTGTCCCAGGAGCCGCCGGCGTTCGCCATGTAGATGGCCTGGAACAGGCCGAACACCGCGATCGACACCAGGTAGGCCACGAAGAAGTTGGGGTCGAAGAGGGCGAAGGCGAGCGTGATCGCCATCAGGGCGATGAAGATGTTCCACATCCCGCTCTGGGCGTACTCCGTGCAGATCCGCACCACGGTCTTCGAGTCCTCGATATCGGCCTCGGACTTGTCGAGGTTCATGTTTTTCTTGATGTACTCGACGGCGCGGTAGGCGCCGGTGGTGACCGCCTGCATCGAGGCGCCGCAGAACCAGAAGATCACCGACCCGCCGCAGATGAAGCCGAGCAGCACCGGCGCGTCGGTCAGCGACAGGGCCAGCAGCCCCTCCTTCTTGAGCATCAGGATGATCGAGAAGATCATCGTCGTGGCGCCCACGACGGCCGTGCCGATGAGCACCGGCTTGGCGGTCGCTTTGAAGGTGTTGCCTGCGGAATCGTTCGCCTCCAGGTAGTGCTTGCCCTGCTCGAAATCCGGCGTGAAGCCGAAGTCACGCTCGATCTCCCGGGCGATGCCGGGAATCTTCTCGGTCTGCGCCAGCTCGAAGACCGACTGGGCGTTGTCGGTCACCGGGCCATAACTGTCGACCGCGATGTTGACCGGGCCCATGCAGAGGAAGCCGAAGGCGACGAGGCCGAAGGCGAAGATCGACGCATACTCGCCCATCACCTGGTCGAGCCCCATGCCGCTGACGAGGTAGGCCACGAACATCAGCGCCGCGATGAGCATCCCCTTCCAGAAGGCGCTGAAGTAGCCGGCGACCATGCCGGAGAGGATCGTCAACGACGCGCCCCCCTCGCGGGATGCCGTCACGATCTCGTGGACGTGCTTCGAGTGCGAGCTGGTGAACACCTTGGTGAACTCCGGAATCAGCACGGCGGCGAGCGTACCGCAGCTGATGATCGTCGCCAGCTGCCACCACAGGTCGGGCAGGGCCCGCGTCCCGCCGCCGGCCGTGGCCACCGTGATGTCGCCGATGAGCAGCTTGCTCATCAGGTAGCTCATCGCGATGCAGAGGATCGACGCGATCCAGATGAGCCTCGTGAGCGGCTGCTCGAAGTCGAATTCCTTCAGGCCGCGGTACTTCCGCTCGGAGATCGCCTGGTTGATGAAATACGACGCGCCCGAGCAGAAGTCCATGAGAAACCGCATGAAGAAGATCCAGACGATGAGCTTCGCCTGGATGTCCGTGCTCGGCACGGCCAGCGTGATGAACGAGATCAGCGCCACGCCGGTGACGCCGTAGGTCTCGAAGCCGTCCGCCGTGGGGCCGACGGAATCGCCGGCGTTGTCGCCGGTGCAGTCGGCGATCACACCGGGGTTTCGCGGATCGTCTTCCTTCACGTTGAAGGCGATCTTCATCAGATCGGAGCCGATGTCGGCGATCTTCGTGAAGATGCCACCGGCGATCCGCAGCGCCGACGCGCCGAGCGACTCGCCGATCGCGAAGCCGAGGAAGCAGAACCCGACGATGCTCCGCGGCACGAAGAGCAGGATCACGACCATCATGATCAGCTCGAGCGAGATCAAAAACAGGCCGATCGACATGCCGGCGCGCAGCGGGATGTTGACGACGTCCCACGGCTCCCCGCGGAGCGAGGCGAAGGCGGTGCGGGCGTTGGCGTAGGTGTTCACCCGGATCCCGTACCAGGCCACCCAGAAGGAGCCGACGATGCCCACGACCGAGAAGAGCAGCACGAGCAGGAGCGTGCCGAGCGTCTGGCCGTTGAGCACGAGGAAGTAGTAGGCCATCGCCGCCGCGATGAGCGCGAAGAGCAGCCCGAGAAACTGCGCCTGCTTGAGGAGATACGTCTTGCAGGTGGTGAAGATGACGTCGGCGACCTTGAGCATCGAGTCATGGGCCGGCAGGTCGCGGATCTGCCTCCGCAGGTAGAGGGAGATGCCGAGCGTGCCGGCGATCACGACCGAGCCGTAGAGCAGCAGATCGTGGCCGCTGATCGCGCCGTCGAAGAACTTCGCCTCCTTGAGGTCGGGAATCTCGAGATCGGCCTCGCCGGCGTGGGCGGAGGGACACGGGCCCGCGATCGTGCAGAGGGCGATCGCCAGCGCCGCCACCACGGCTGGAACGCGACGAAGGAAGCCGCAGACCCGGATGTGCGGGGCGACAAGAGTGGAGATGGCTGTGCGCATGGGTGTCTCGCTGGAAACGGATTCTCGAACGCCGCTTGAATGACAAAGGAGGGTGGAAATGGAGCGGAAGCTTACCAAAGCGTCACGAACCGAAAAGCCCTTGCCCCGCGGATGCCCGGCCGGCGGGGGCTCGCGAGGCTGTGCTATAAAAGACGGTCTAGCCGGCGTTGGAGGCGACCGTGAAAACACCCTCTGGCACACTGCGGCGGCTGACGTTCGCCGCCTTTCCCGTGCTCCTTCCGGTCCTTGCGTTCCTTGGCTGGAACGTCGCCGCGGCCGCGCGGGCGGATGCACCCGAAGCCGCACTGGAGACCGCGTTCGCAAGGTCCGTCAGGCCGTTTCTCGACACGTATTGCCTCTCGTGCCACGGCCAGGAGAAACCGGAGGCCGGGTTCGCGCTGCACGGCTACACGACCTTCCGCTCCGTCGCCGACGACCTGGGCCCCTGGTCGACCATCCTGGACAAGGTCGCGTCGAAATCGATGCCGCCCGAAGGCGAGCCGCAGCCACCGCCCGCGGTGCGGGCGGAGGTCGCGCACTGGATCGAGACCGTGCGCAGGGCGGAAGCCCGCAAGCATGCCGGCGATCCGGGCGTGGTGCTGGCGCGACGGCTCAATAACGCCGAATACGATCACGCCGTACGCGACCTGACCGGCATCGACCTCCGGCCCACCAGGGAATTTCCGCTCGACCCGGCGAACATGGCCGGGTTCGACAATTCGGGAGAGACGCTGGCGATGACGCCGGCCCTGCTCGGCAAGTATCTCGGGGCGGCACGCGATGTCGCCGACCACATGGTGCTGACGCCGGACGGCATCGATTTCGCACCTCACCCCATGCTCGTCGAAACCGATCGCGACAAGTACGCCATCGCCCGCATCGTCGCCTTCTACGACAGCCAGCCTGTCGATTACGCCGACTACTTCGCCGCCGCGTGGACGTTCGACCATCGTGGGTCGCTCGGCATGCCCGACGCCACCCTGGACTCGATCGCGTCGAGGATGAAGCTGTCGGCACGGTACTTGGCCACCGTCCACGCGTTGCTCCACGGCACGGAGGACGATGCCGGCCCGCTCGCGACCGTGCGCGCGATGTACCGGGCACTGCCACCCGCCGCGGGGACCACCGAGCCAGCGACGCTCCGCGCCGCCTGCCTTGGCATGCGCGAGTACGTGGCCACGATCAGAAAGCTGACGGCGCTCGAGTTCGCGGCACCTGCCGTGCAGGGACTGACGGCCTATTCTCCGCCGCTGATCAACTGGAAGCTGCGGCTGTTCGCCGCCAACCGCCGGAGTTTCGCCAGGGACGCCTTCCGGTTGGAGAGCGAGCCACCGTTCGTGGCCCCGACCATCCCGCCATACCCGGCGCTGGGAGAGGAGTCGGCCGTCCGCGCGGCGGCGCTCATGAAGAAGGCCCGCGCCGAAAACGAGCCGCTCCTCACGATTCCCGAGGGCCGCTCGCGCGAGGAGTGGGAGCGGGCGATGGCCCGATTCGCCGAGGTCTTTCCCGACGCCTTCTTCATCCGCGAGCGGGGCAGATTTTTCCCGGATGATTCCGAGGACAAAGGGCGGCTGCTCAGTGCGGGCTATCACAACGTGATCGGCTACTGGCGAGACGATCGGCCCCTGCAGGAACTGATCCTCGACGAAGCGGGCCGACAACGCCTCGACAGACTCTGGGATGAATTCGACTTCATCGGCGACTATTCCCTGCGGACGTGGGTGCAGTATTTCTTCAATCAGAGCGGCGAACTCGGCGGGCGGCGCGAGTCGGGGAGCCAGCGACCTTCCGACAAGGCGATCAGCTCGCCCGAGGTGATCTTCGAGCTGATGGACCGCTACGTGAAGAACGCCGAGGCGAACGACAACGCCGTGGCTGCGGAAGCGGCGCGAGTGCATTTTCACTCCGTGAACGACGCGCTGCGGCGGATGGAACGGATGCGAGCGGCGGCGGAGCGGAAGCACGTGGACGCGCTCGTGCGGCTCGCGGCCCGCGCGTTCCGTCGCCCGCTCACGGACGACGAGGCCGGGTGTATCGGCAGCTTCTACGAGGCGGTGCGCCGGGAGCGGTCGCTCACGCACGAGGAGGCGGTTCGCGACTCGATCGTGCGGCTGCTGATGTCACCGGACTTCCTCTATCGGATCGACCATGCCAGCGATGCTCTTGCCAGCGATGTCGACCGCCCGTCTGCCACGTTTCCGACGCAGCCGCTCACCCCGCACGCGCTGGCGAGCCGCCTGAGCTTCTTTCTCTGGGCCAGCCTGCCCGACGAGGAGCTGCTCGCGCACGCAGCCTCCGGCGATCTCGTCGACACGAAGGTGCTGGCCACCCAGGCGCGGCGGATGCTCGAGGACGCGCGATCGCGGGCGCTCGCCGTGGAGTTTGGCGGTCAGTGGCTGGGTTTCCGCCGCTTCGAGGACCACAACGGCGTCGACCGTGGACGATTTCCGGAGTTTTCCCACCAGCTGCGGGAGGCGATGTACGAAGAGCCGATCCGCTTCCTCGACGACGTGTTTCGCAACGACCGGTCCGTGCTCGACCTGCTGTATGGCCGGCACACGTTCGCTTCTCCCGTGCTCGCGAGGCACTACGGCATCCCCACACCGGCGATCGGCGATGACGACTGGGTGCGGGTGGATGATGCCGAGCGCTACGGCCGCGGCGGCCTGCTCACCATGGCCGTGTTCCTGACGCAGAATGCGTCGGGGCTGCGCACGAGCCCGGTCAAGCGCGGCTACTGGGTCGCCCGTCGGCTGCTCGGCGAAACGATCCCACCGCCGCCACCCGACGTGCCGGAACTCCCCGAGGATG
>Ga0075471_10000390_pt1 | contig 26098 bp, 19 predicted proteins | sample DEB19_08_DNA_2_FD_74787 | JGI IMG/M metagenome (GOLD analysis project Ga0075471, IMG submission 74787) | Aqueous microbial communities from the Delaware River and Bay under freshwater to marine salinity gradient to study organic matter... | ecosystem: Environmental > Aquatic > Marine > Coastal ...
AAAGCTTTCCGTGCTCATCAAAGGCAGCAGCAAGGCTACGCCCATCTTACTCGATTCCATGATGAGGCTCTCAGACTTTCTGCGTAACGAGTGGTGGCTGTTGCTCATCGCCGCGGGCATTCTGGCCATCGCAGGCGTGATCCTTGCGCAGATCCCTTCCGTGCGCCTAGGCTGGTTCAAGCTGATGCATCAAACGCCCGTCATCGGTGATCTGATGAAGGCGCGTCATGAGCTTCAATTTCTCGAAACACTCGGCTCCTTGCTGCACAGCGGTCTCGCCATCACTCAGGCGCTAACCTTGCTCAAGGGCACCATCAGCAATCCCTTCATCCGCCACCAGTTCGAGGGTATCGAGCACATGGTGCAGGAGGGTGAGCGCCTCAGCACCGCGCTCCAGCGTGCTAAGGCCCTGCCGCCGCGTTCCATTGATGTCATTCGACTGGGTGAGGAGACGGGAAATCTCGCTGACGTTGCCAGCAAGTCCGCCGCACGTCTTGACGGTCAGTTCAACCGCCTTGTCGAGCGTGTCACCGCCCTTATCCAACCTTGCATCCTCGTGGTCATGGCCGTAATCGTGGGCAGCATCGTTTATGCAGTCATCGACGTCGTGTTTGCCACGCTTCAGCAGATTGGTAAACGCTGAACTCACCCCACCGACCTCCGATGAAAAAAACCTTTCGCCCAGTCCTTGTGCCCCCTGGTTTCACGCTGCTCGAAATCATGGTCGTGCTACTCATCATCGGCCTCCTGTTGGGAGTCGTGGCTGCAGGCATCAACGGATTCCAGTCCAGTGCTGAAATCCAAGCTTCAGATGCCAAAATCCAGAGTCTCGTCGGCCAACTCACTTCCTACCGTTCACTCGCCGGCAGCTATCCTACCACTTCACAGGGACTCATGGCGCTGCATAAAAATCCAGGTGCCAAACGCTGGACGCAGATGATCAAGAACGAGGCCGACCTGAACGATCCATGGGGCCAGAAGTTCTTCTATCGCTATCCTGGCGGCCACAATCCCACCAGCTTTGATGTCTGGTCCTCCGGCCCCGATCGTCAGGACGGCACCGATGACGATATCGGCAACTGGTGATCTGCCATGAAGCAGCTGGTGCTTTCATCTTGCAGGCGTATTCGCCCGAATGCAGCGGCGCAGGGCTTCACTCTCCTCGAGATCGCCATCGTGCTCATCATCGCCTCGCTGCTCATCGGCGCAGGTTCGGTCATGGTCAGCGGCATGATGAATGACCGCGCCGTGCAGAAAACCGTTTCCGGTATGGAGGCTCTTGGCGTCGAGGCTGTCAGTCGCGCCGCCACCTACCGTCGTCAGCAGGTCCTGTCTTTCCAAAAAGACCGCTGCGACCTCTACGACGAGACCGGCGATCTCATCCGAAGCGTCAAGCTGCCCGCTGGTGCGAAGATGCTGATTCGTCGTTACTATGCCAAGGACTTCACCGATGCCGAGGGACAAACGGTGCGCATTCTTCCGGGCTGTCTGATGGAGCCCTTCGAACTCATGCTGCGTGATGTCGATGAGGACTTTCAGTTCGCCCTCGATCCTCTCACCGGCGGCTTCCGTGCAGATGCTTAAATGGAGTGGAGGTGGGTGCTCCTATCTGCTTCTCTTAGGATCATGAATTGTCTGAGCGGCTCGCTTCGATGCGTTTGATGAAGTGCATATGAGACGCTTTTTCTTCCTATTCCCCCTCGCCGCTCTCGCCCAATCTGGCCCGCCGCCGAAGGCGCCCATCGTCCCCACGGATCTCGCACCGCAGATCGAGACGCTGAAACCCGGTGTGAAGATGACATTGCTCGCCGAGCACCCCGCACTCGTCACGCCTACGGGTATCGATGTCGATGAGAAAGGCCGCGTCTGGCTCGCCGCGTCCCACACGCACTTCCGGCCAGAGGGTTACGAAGGACCTCAGCATGATGAGATCCTCGTTTTTGATGCCGACGGCAAAAATCGCCGTGTCTTTTACAACCAAACCGATGCCACGATGCACGTCGAGGTCGGCCCCGATGGCTGGATTTACCTCGCCGAGCGAGATCGCCTGCTGCGGGTGAAAGACAGCGATGGCGACGGCACCGGCGACACGGAAGAAAACCTCGCCACGCTCGATACTGTAGCCGATTACCCGCACAACGGACTGAGTGGCATGGCCTGGCATCCCGATGGCGGACTCGTTTTCTCACTCGGCGAAAATTTTGGTAAAGACTGGACGCTCACCGGCACCGATGGCGCCAAGCTCAGCGGACGCGGAGAAGGCGGTGTCTTTCGCTGTACCGCCGATGGCAAGGGTCTACGCCGCATCGCCCGTGGCTTTTGGAATCCCTTTGGCCTACTTGTGCGCACGGATGGCGAAATCTTCGCCGCAGAGAATGATCCCGGCAGCCGTCCACCATGTCGTTTACTGAATATCGTCGAAGGCGCGGATTACGGCTTCCAATGGGTCTATGGCAGCGCACCTGTGCATCCCTTCGTCGCATGGAATGGCGAGTTGCGGGGCACGCTCGGCATGGTGCATCCGAGTGGCGAGGGACCTTGCGCTGTCGTCGAGCTCGGCGGCGGTGTGATGATCCCGAGTTGGAGCGATCACAGCATCGACTACTTTCCGCTCACGCGAAAAGGCGCGGGCTACAGCTCCGAGCGCATCCCGCTCGTGAAAGGCAGCGACTTCTTCCGCCCCGTTTGCATGGCACAAAGCCCCGACGGTGCCTTTTACCTCACCGACTGGGTTTTCAACTCCTACCCGATTCACAGTCGCGGACGCCTCTGGAAGCTCGAAATCGAAAATCAGCCCTGGATCGCTAAAAAACAGCCTGAAACGCCCGAAGCCGTCCTCGCCAAAAAACTTCGTCAAGGTCATGAAACACCCGAAGTGACCGAATTGCTCCAACTCTCTCGTGGAAGCGACAAATACCTCGCCGATGCCGCTTTGTCCGCGCTTTCGAAATCTAAGTTGAGTGTTGAAGCTGTGAAGGCCCTGTTGCCCGCAGATCGTGTGTGGGCCTTTGTAGCCATGCGCCGCAGGGATTTGAACGATGCGAAGTGGGTTCGCGCTTTCTTCGACGATCCCGATGCCGAAATGCGCTTCGAGTGCCTGCGTTGGATCGCTGACGCCGTACTGAAAGACTTCCAGCCGCAGGTCGAGGCCATGCTGATTGATCCTAAAATCGATTTCCGACTCTTTGAAGCCGTTCTTGCCACTTGGAATACGCTTCGCGGTGATCCTGCTGCGGGTGTCACCAACCCCGAAGTCCTTGTCGAGCGCATCACCGATTCCAAAACGCCCGCACGTCTCAAAGGCTACGCGCTGCGCCTCGCCCCGCCAACGCACAAATCTCTCACGCTCGAACTCTTGCGTGACTTCGCGAACAGCGATGATGAAATCCTCCAACTCGAAGCCGTTCGCACCCTCGCCGCACGCCGCGCCAGCGCCGACATCGCCGCCGATGACAAACACAGCCCGAAAATCCGTGCCGAAGCCATCCTCGGCACCGATGACCCCGCACTTCTGCAAAAACTCGCCCGAAGTGATCTCGCTATCATTCGCGATGAAGCGCAGCGAGCCCTGCCACGATCCCTGACCATCAACCGCCCTGCCTTCGACGATACGACTGCTTGGCTCAGGCTCCTCGAAGGCCAAGGTGATCCCGAAACGGGCAGGCGCATTTTCTTCAACAGCAAGGTCGCACTCTGCTCTTCCTGCCATCGCCATAGCGGTCGAGGAAATGTCGTCGGCCCCGATTTGACCCTGATTGCCCAGCAAGGTGACCGCGCCGCGATCCTCCGCTCCATCCTTGAACCGCACCGCGAGGTTGCACCGCAGTTTTATCCCTCTGTCGTCGAACTCAAAGACGGCACCACCTTTACGGGCATCCTTCTGCGCTCATCTAGCACCGAAGTCTTCCGAGACCTCACTGGTAAAGAAAAATCTTTCCCCGAAGCCGATATCATCAAACGAACTGAACTCCGCACCTCGCTGATGCCACCCGGCTTGGTGATGTCACTAACGAATGCCGAGCTGCGTGATTTGCTGGCTTTTTTGACATCCCCATGAGTGGATATGAGGTCTCAGCTGACTCTGCACTTCAGGCCAGCAGACCTGTCACAACTTTGGCCGGGTTGACACCGGTGAGTCGAAAATCGAGACCTTGAAAGCGGTAGCTGAGCTTCTGGTGGTCGAGGCCGAAGAGATGCAGAATGGTGGCGTGAAAGTCGTGAATGGAAACGGGATCGCGGGCGACGTGCCAAGCGAAATCGTCGGTCTCCCCATACACCTGGCCGCCTTTGATGCCGCCGCCTGCCATCCACAGGCTGAAGGCATACGGATGATGATCACGGCCAGTGACTTTCTTGAAGCCCTTTCGGTTTTCGCCGAGGGCGGTGCGGCCAAACTCGCTGCCCCACACGACGAGCGTGGTGTCGAGCAGGCCGCGTTGTTTGAGATCTTTTAGCAGTGCAGCAATGGGCTGATCGACCATCTGGCAATTGTGCGCTAGCTGTGGATCTAGGCTGCTGTGATGATCCCACGAGGCGTGGATGATGTTCACAAAGCGCACGCCTCGCTCGACCATGCGCCGTGCCTGTAGGCAGTGACGCGAGAATGTCTGGAAATGGCCGATGCCTCCAAGGTTGCTCTTGATTGGCGGCTCAATGCGATTCACGCCATAGGCATCGAGAGTGGCCTGCGTCTCACCCTTGAGGTCGACCAGTTCTGGCGCGGCGCTTTGCATGCGAAAAGCAAGCTCGTAGCTGTTGATGCGCGCGGCAATTTCGGGGTCGCCAATGTGCTTATGCTGCAGTTGGTTGAGTTCGTTGAGTGCCCGGATGCTGGCGGATTGCATCTCCGGCGTGATCCCATCCGGATTGTTCAGATTCAAGACCGGCGAGGCTCCATTGCGAAACATCACGCCCGCATATGATGACGGCAAAAAGCCGCTCGACCACGTGGAGCTACCCCCGGGCAGGCCGCGGCCTTTACTGACCATCACCACGTAGGAAGGCAGTTCCTGTGAAGCATTGCCGAGACCGTAGGTGACCCATGAGCCGAAGCTGGGACGTCCGAGCAAGGACGCACCACAGTTCAGCATGAGTTGGCCGGGCAGATGGTTAAACTGGTTCGTATGCATCGATCGAACTAGTGCGATGTCGTCCGCACAAGTGGCGATGTGCGGCAGCAGATCGCTGATATCCATCCCGCACTGCCCATGTTTTTTGAAGACGCGTTTGGTTCCCATCACCGTGGCCGATTCCTTCTGCAAAAACGCAAACTTCGCATTGCCCACGATCGAGTTCGGCAACGGCTGGCCGTCGTATTTGCTCAGCAACGGCTTCGGATCAAAGAGGTCCATCTGCGACGGCCCGCCTTCTAGAAAAATGAAGATACAGCGCTCCGCTTTCGGCGCGAAATGTGGCCGCCGTGTTGCTAGCGGATTCACTGGCAGGATCGCCTCCTCCGCCAGCACGCCGTCCTGCTTTAACAACGACGCTAAAGCTAGCGTTCCCAGCCCGCACGAACTCGTCGCGAGAAAATCGCGACGCGTCCGAGTGATATAGGATTCAAAGGGTGACATGTGAAGGGGTTACGGTTGCTTCACAGATGCTTTTGCGTCAGCAGCGGTTTCAAGAACAAACTCCATCGCCGCCACAGTGTCGTCGTAGTTCGTCGAATGAGCCATGGTTTCTCGGTGGAGCGATAGCGCGCGAGGCAGCTTTTTCGCAAGGCGCAGGGTGCTCGCGGGTGGTACAACGGTGTCCTTACCGCCGGTGGTGAGGGCGACGGGCATGGTTAGGCGGTCCGCGTGGAATTCGGGGCTTCGTTTGTGACGTTCGACCGCGTTGCCGTAGGAAGTGTCGATGGCGTCCTTGAAGCCGACATACTCCATGAGGTTGGCGGTGGGATTGAGGGCACAGACACCCGCGATGGTTTCAGGATGCAAGCTGGCAAAAATGAGCGCTGAAGTGCCGCCCATCGAGCCGCCGGCGATGAAGAAGCGGTTCACGCGATACCGCTTCTTCACCTCCGCGACGATTTGAAGAACATCCGCTTCGGCCGCAGGACCCATCCATGAGGTTTTGGCGCGGTAATCGGGCGAAACGAAGATCAAACCGTGCTTCGCGGCGACATCGCGCAGGCCGCGGCATTCAGCACGCATTTCTTTGATGAACTGCCAGCGATCCGAACCATGACCGTGAAGCGCAATAAGCACATCATGAGGTTTCTCAGGTTCAAAACCGGGCGGTAGTTGTTCGACGTAGCGTTGCTCAGTTTGGTCCTGTGAAGAGCGAAAGAGGATGTCTTGTGGATTCGTGACTTTTTGAGCCCAGAGCCAATTCTCAAGCGAATGGGCCGAAGAGGCCTCGATGAAGCTCAAGTCTTGCGCGCGCACCAAGCGCTGGGTGAGCTCGGCGTGGCTCTTTTCGGCCTTTTCTGGCAAAGCGACGATGACATCCCACGCCTGCTGCCCAAAGCTCAGAGACCAGTTCATAATCCACGCATAGTGTTGGTGGAAGGCCTGCGGATTTTTTTCGGTGAGATGACCAGGCACGGCGATGAGGACGAGATTTGGCTTCATCGAGCGCACAGCCTTGGCACTTGTTTCGAGTTCAGCGAGTGTTTTACCCAACGTGGGCCATCGCTTCACGATGATTTGTGCCGCGGGATGCAGCTTCTTTAATGCGGGTTCGATCTGCTCATCGTAAGGTGGCATGGCGAGCACGGTGATCGGCTTGCCCTCGCCAAGAAGTTTGAAGGTATGCACGAGTGGATTGGATGGAGGTGGCTCACCACGTAGTGAAACATCCTTTCCGGTGATCGTCTTCGCAAGGGTTTCAGCGAAGAGCTTGTGGCCGTCCATGTTGGGATGAATGGCGTCACTCAGAAGAAGGCTCCAAGCAGCTGGATCTTGCGTTCGAATAGCTTCGAAAGCGGCATGACAGTCGGCGAGGCCGATCGATTCGTTTTTCGCGAGTTCGCGAATGGCTTGCGAATACTCGGCAAGTTTCGCCATGGGCCGCTGCGGCGAGTTCACGATACTGTTTTGCGTGCATAGCACGACTTCTGCATTCGCATCGCGACAGCTCCGGATCATCCGCCGCATGTTCGAGACAAAATCGGCCGCAGGCACGCGCACGAGGTCATTCATGCCAAACATGATCGTCACGAGATGCGGTTTGTGTGCCAGAACATCGCGCTCCAATCGAACAATGCCACCCTTGCTCGTGTCGCCGCTGATGCCCGCATTGCGCACTGTGATGTTAGCTTTCGGATGGAGCTTATGCAGAGCGATTTCAAGCATCTCCGGATAAGCCCGCCTGCCACCGCTATGGTAATAAACACCCGTGATGCTGTCGCCGATGCAGACGATGCGCACAGGTTCCTTGGCCTCGGCGAGAAGCTGGCGTGTTTGATCCGGAGTGGCTCCGAAAGTTTGGATGACAGCAACAACGAGGAAGTAAAAGAGAAGACGAAAAGACATGAGTCGCGGAATTACAACGTGAGTCAGGCATGGATTGATGCGATCATCATAATGAATGCTCATGTGTCGCGTGCTAATGAGGGGAATCCAGCGTGACTGTAGATTGCGGCCGAAAGGCATGGTGGAATGAGACCGTATGGTCGGCAGTTCATGCCATCCCATTTTGCGATATCCCGTCGTCAGATGCTCCGCACCGCTTCGTGTGGCTTTGGCTATTTGGCGATGAGCGGTCTCGCGGGGGCCGCGATATCGGGGTTGGAGCCGCGTCCGCCACGGCTCCATGCGCGGGCTCAACGCGTCATTTTTCTGAACATGGCCGGCGGCCCGGCGCAGCTGGACACCTTTGATTACAAGCCACAGGTCGGCCAAAAGCCGCATGCGGGATCGATTGCGAATTTCAAACGGCGCGGCAGCAGCGGCCTGTGGGTGTCTGACATGCTTCCAAACATCGCACGGCATGCGGACAAGCTCTGCGTGATCCACTCCATGACCGCAGACACGAGCATTCACGCGCAGTCAATGCTCCAGCTCCATACAGGTGACCGTTTGCGATCCTCTCCCAGCATGGGAGCATGGGTGGCTTATGGTCTAGGCACGGAAAATCAGAACCTGCCCGGCTTCATCAGCTTCAATACCGCCAAGCCTTCCGAGTATGCCGCCGCACAGTTGCCTGCGGTTTTTGGTGGCACACCCATCGGTGTGAATGGTGAGGACATGTCCAAAGCCACCATCAGCAACATCTCCAGTGATCATCTGCCGCTCGGTGTGAAGCGTCGCCAGCTCGATCTCATCCAAGAGATGAATCGCAATCATGCCATCCTTCGCACTAATGATGCGCAGCTCGAAGGAGTCATCCAGACGATGGAACTCGGCTTTCGCATGCAGGCACAGGCACCGGAGCTCCTTGAGCTGAGTCGTGAATCGAAAGCCACACTCGAGCGCTATGCGGTCGGCAAAAACTATGCTGTAGGCACCTGCAAAGGTAGCGACTTTGGCCGCCAGTGCCTGTTGGCGCGGCGATTCTGCGAAGCTGGCGTGCGCTTCATCGAGATCACACATGGAAGCTGGGATCAGCACACGGACCATCGTCGCGACCTGACGGCCAACTGCGCCACAACCGATGCTCCCATCGCTGCACTTTTGAGTGACCTCGATGAGCGCGGCCTGCTGGATGAAACCCTAGTGGTTTGGGGTGGTGAATTTGGTCGCCCCGGCCTCACACCTGGCGCGGATAAGGACCAAACTGGACATCAGCACAGAGCTTTCAGCTTTTGGCTGGCAGGTGGTGGTGTGAAGGCCGGCCATGTGCATGGTCAAACCACTCATGATGGCAGCAGCGTGGCCGATGGTGCGGTGCATTTTCGCGATCTGCATGCGACGATCTTGCACCTCCTAGGTCTTGATCACGATAACCTCGCGGTTGTCAGCGGTGGGCGTCGTATCCGCCTGACCGGACTTGAAGGTGGCAAGGTGGTGAGCGCGATTCTGGGTTGATGGGGTTCTGCTTTAGAATTCGGCGAACAACCCAAAAAAGGCGAATTTCTTATTTGAGCTGATAGAGTCATGAATGGTATACCGTTTTCGGATTAGCCAAACAGTATACCATAATGAAAATGGAGCCTTCTAGTTCTTCATCCCGCGCCGACTCTACCTCCGAAAAGTTGCGGCGTGAAATCCTTGACGGTTTAGCCGCTCCGGGAGATTTGCTCGCCGAGTCGGCGGTGGCCCGGCGATTGGGTGTGAGTCGTGTGCCGGTAAGGGAAGCGTTGTTCACTTTGGAACGTGACGGCTTGGTGGAGTTTAGTGGAACGGGTCGTGCTTACGTGAAGGAACTGTCTCCACGGGATTTTGAGGAGCTTTATGTGCTGCGGCTTACGTTGGAGCCTGTGGCAGGAGGGTTGGCGGCGCCCACGATTCGGAGCGATGCGTCCGCGTTGTTGAAAAACATCGCCGCCACACGCAAGGCAAGGACGCTGGGCGAGGTCACAAGGCTCGATCTGGAGTTCCATGAGCTGATTTTGGAAATGAGCGGTCATGCGAGGCTTTTGAAGCTTTGGCGATCCATTCGCAGTGAGTTGGAAATGTGGCTGGGGCGGTTGCAGCGCCAGCATCGGGGGCAAAAGCTCGACACGCGTGAGCAAACAGCCTCTTCGCATGAAAAGCTCATCCAAGCTTTTCGATCTCAGCCCCCCTCTGCCTGCGAGCGCTTGAGCCGTGATCACATCATCAATTGGCGTGAATGGCTGCCCATGCAGCAAGGACAAAAGTAACCTTTCCCCCCATGAAAAAAACTCTCCCATGGTTTTCAATGCTCCTGTGCTTGAAGGTTGCTGCGCAGGATCATGCTTTTTTTGAGTCCAAGGTTCGTCCTTTGTTGGTGGAGCACTGCTACGAATGCCATAGCGGAGAGAAGACAAAAGGGGGCCTGGCTCTTGATACGAAGCAGGGATGGGAAAAAGGTGGTGATACTGGACCTGCCATCCTTCCTGGGAAGCCAGATGAATCCCTCCTGATCAAAGCCGTGCGTTATCACGACAAGGATTTCGCCATGCCGCCCCTCAAAAAAGGTGGTAAGCTGCCAGAGCAAGCCGTGGCGGATCTTGTGACATGGGTGAAAATGGGTGCGCCTGACCCGCGCGTGGCGGCAGCCAAAATCGCTGGCATGAAGGCGGATGAAGCCAAAGCGTGGTGGGCATTTCAGCCTCTGCCGAAGCCAGATGCGTCAAAGACCATCGACGACTTCATCGACGTCAGCCTAGCTAAAGCCAAACTCATGCCCGCAGGGCCAGCCGACCCTCGCACGCTGATCCGCCGGATGAGTTACGACCTCACCGGTCTGCCGCCGAGTGCCGAGGAGGCGGAGGCTTTTGCAACCGACTTAATCCGCCATCCGAACTCCGCCATTCAAAATCTAATGGACCGTCTGCTCGCCTCGCCTCAATACGGCGTGCAGTGGGGGCGACACTGGCTGGATGTGGTGCGCTATGCTGACACGGCGGGCGAAAACACAGACCGCCCGCTCATGCACGCCTGGCGGTATAGGAACTGGGTATTCGATGCCTTCAATCGCGACCTGCGCTACGATGACTTCGTGCGGATGCAGCTCGCCGGAGACCTGCTCTTCAATCAATCGGAATCCAAGCAACGCGCGGAAGGCATCGTCGCTACGGGCTATCTCGCGATTGCCCGGCGATTTGGTCACGACATCGACAAGGACATGCACCTCACTTTCGAGGACGTGATTGACACGCTGGGGAAAAACTTTCTTGGCCTCACCACGGGCTGCGCGCGGTGCCACGATCACAAGTACGATCCCATCACAGCTGCGGACTACTACGCTCTGTACGGCATCTTCAGCAGCACACGTTTTGCGTTCCCTGGATGTGAACCCAAGGGCCAGCCGAGGGATATGGTGCCGCTGATTCCACAGGCGGAAGTTGATGCGCTGATGAAGCCCTGGCAGGCGAAAAATGCAAAACTTGAAGCAGAGAAGACGAAGCAACTCCAAGCCAACAAGGCTGCCGAGCAGGTGATTGCGAATCTGGGTGGATCAAGTAGCAAGGTTGTGTTCGAGTCCAAGGTGGCAGAAGGCGCCAGCGTGCCGTTTGAGTATCGCGTTCGTGTGCGCAGAGGCGAGGTCGTGCAGCTTGCGGTATTGCCGAATGCCAATCACGGTGCGGATAGCACGCTCATCGAGTGGCGCATCGCGGAGACGGATGGTATGAAACGAGCGTGGAGTGTAGCGGAGTTGGTTCCCGAGTTGATGAAAGGAAATCCATATCCGGCAAATGATGGCGCGATGTGGTGCTTTCTTGAAACGACAACCGCGCCGGTGTTTCTCAGCGATCAGCGACAGAGCATCAATGGCAACAGTGACTTGAAATCGTGGAGCCTCGGCAGTGAGCCGTCGGTTTTCGTGAATTCGGCGGATCAGCAGGTGATGGTATGGACCACGCTCGCGGCTGAATCGTTTTTTGTTCATCCAGGGCCAAAGCGGAATGTCGCCATCGCTTGGATGAGCCCACTGGAGGGTGAGGTTGCGCTCACGGGCCGCGTGGCTGATGCGCATCCGAGCGGCGGTGATGGAGTGGCGTTTCAACTCAAGCACATTGCCGTGCCCCAGTATGGTCCCGCGCTCGCAGAACTCGGTGCCAACTTGAAGCCGACGGTCATGCCCGAGCCGATGCCGGTGATCCCTGTGGCCTACGCCGTCGTGGACACGAAGGCGCAGAACGCTCGTTTTCATCAGCGCGGTGACCCTGAGAAACTTGGCGATGAAGTGCCGCGCCGCTGGTTATCCATTCTCGGGGGAGAACCGGTGCCAGCAGGCTCCGGCAGCGGACGCAAGCAACTCGGCGATTGGATTGCCAGTTCACCACTAGCTGCTCGTATCATGGTGAACCGCATCTGGGAATGGCATTTTGGCAAAGGACTGGTGCGTTCCTCGAACGATTTTGGCGCACGCGGCGAAAAGCCAACGCATCCCAAACTGCTCGATTGGCTCGCGGCGAAGTTCGTCGAAACCGGATTCAGCGTGAAGGCCATGCATCGTCTCATCTTGAGCAGCCAAGTGTATCAAAGGGCCAGCGATTTGCCATCTGCCGTCGATCCTGATAACCGCTTGCTCGCTCACTTCCCGCGCCGTCGACTCACCGCCGAGGAGATGCGTGACAGCCTGCTCAATGCCTCCGGGCAACTCGACCTGACGCCCGCCGGGGCTCATCCTTTCCCCGCCGAGGCGACGTGGAAGTTCAGCCAGCATGGCCCCTTCAATGCCATCTATGAGATGAATAAACGCAGCGCTTGCCTCATGGTTCAGCGCCAGCGGAGGCATCCCTTCCTCTCACTCTTCGATGGCGCGGATCCCAACGCCACCACCGCCGCCCGCCAGACCACCACCGTGCCCACCCAGGCTCTTTATTTCATCAACGATCCTTTTTTCCATGCTCAGGCCGATGCTCTCGCGAACAGACTCATGTCATTGGCTGACGATGACGCTCGCATCACCTCAGCCTGGCGCATTCTCTTCCAGCGCCAACCCACTGCTGCCGAAACGCAACGCACGAAGTCCTTCCTAGCCAACTATCCCGCTAGCAACGCTGACAAATGGACCGCGCAACTGCGTGTGCTCATGGCGAGCAATGAGTTTCTCCATATCGACTGACATGAATCCGCCACTCAACCGCCGCCATTTTCTCTGCTCCGCCACCGCCGGGTCGCTTCTGTTCCCAGGCATCGTTCAGCAACTCCTAGCGGAGAGCGCGGACCCGCTCGCCCCGAAGATGCCGCATTTTCCGGCGAAGGCGAAGAACGTCATTTTCCTATTTATGACTGGCGGTGTGTCGCATGTGGACAGCTTCGATCCGAAGCCAGAACTGGTGAAAGGACATGGCAAGGAGATCAAGGCCGACCATCCCGAAATCAAAGGCCGTCCTGGCTACGAGCGCATTTATTTGAAGCGGCCACAGTGGGATTTCGCAAAGCACGGACAATGCGGCATGGAGGTGAGCACGCTGTTTCCGCACATCGCTGGCTGCGTCGATGACATCGCCCTGATCCGCTCGATGCACACTTCGCACTCGAACCATTACAACGCGACGCTCGGCATGCATACAGGCTCGTTCGCGCAGTCGCGGCCCAGCATCGGATCGTGGGTGACCTACGGTCTGGGCACGCCGAACCGCAACCTGCCCGGCTTCGTCGTTATCGCGCCGAAGCAGACTTACGCGGGCACGCAAGTCTTTGCGAGTGACTTTCTGCCCGGGGCCTATCAGGGTACACTCGTGGTTCCGGGCGCGGAACCCATCGCCAATGTCGCACCGCGTCTGCCAGCAGGCCGTCAGCAACTCGAGCTTGCCGCGCTGCGCCAGATGAACGCGGAACACCTCGCCACTCGCGCTGGTGATCCGCTGCTCGCCGCGCGCATGCAGACTTTTGAGACAGCGTTTGGCATGCAGATGGCGGTGCCGGATGCGTTTGATTTCAAGCAGGAGGCCGATGCCACGCTGGCCAGTTACGGATTGAAACGCGGGCAGACCACCGGCTTCGGCTGGCAATGCCTCGCCGCGCGGCGTCTCGTTGAGCGCGGCGTGCGTTTTGTCGAGCTCATCGACACGGGTTCCTCCGGCAACTGGGATGCGCACGGGGACATGATGACGCATGTGCCGCTGGCCAAAAATGTCGATCAACCCATCGCCGCGCTCCTACGAGATCTGAAACAACGCGGTCTGCTCGAGGACACGCTCGTCGTGTGGACGACCGAGTTCGGCCGCACCCCGTTCAACAACACCGCTGACGCGAAAGGTCGCGAGCATCATCCTTGGGCGTTCAGTTCTTGGCTGGCCGGAGCCGGCGTCAAACCTGGGATGGTCCACGGCGCCACAGACGAGATCGGTTTGCGCGCCTCAGTGGACCCTGTCCACGTCCGCGATTTCCATGCCACCATTCTGCATCTCATGGGCTTTGATCACGAGAAGCTGACGTTCCGCCACGCTGGTCTCGACTTCCGTCTCACGGGCGTGGAGGAGAGCCATATCGTGAAGGAAGTGCTCGCCTAATTGCTTCCATAACCTAGCGCCATCCTGCTCCAAACCTGATACAATATGAACACCCACCGATTCAACCGTCGTGCCTTTCTTCGCGGAACAGGTGTCACCATGGCGCTGCCATGGATGGAGTCCTTCAACGTCTGGGGTGATGAGCCCAAGAAGAACAAACCTGCCAGTGAGGCGCCGGTGCGGCTCTGCGTGACCTTTTCCGGCAATGGCTTCCAATCGAAGGAATGGTGGGCGAAGGGCGAGGGGAAGGCCATGGAACTCGGCCGTGTGCTTCAGCCGCTGAACGACTTCCGCGAGCGCCTGCTCTTTGTCAGCGGCCTCTACCACGAGGAGGCCCGCAAGGGAAACATCCACTCCTCGCAGACGGGCAACATGCTGTCCGGCGCGCCTATCGCCTCCGGTGGCGAGATCCGCAGCGGCACCAGCTTTGATCAATTGCTCGCGCAGACCTACGGACGCTCCACCAAGGTGCCGAGCCTCGTCCTGGCCTGCGAGAAGGCAAATCCCTCGGTGCACAAAAACTACTCGATGCTCTACAGCTCGCACATCTCGTGGAGTTCGCCGACCACACCGACGCCGCTGGAGCTCTACCCGGCGCTGGCCTTTGACCGGCTCTTCAAAGATGAGTCCTCCCCTGCGGACAAGAGCGTGCTCGATGCCGTGCTCTCCGATGCGCAGGACCTGCGCCGCGGCATCAGCGCTAGCGACCAGCGCAAGCTCGACGAGTATCTCGACAGCGTGCGCGAAGTAGAAAAGCGCATCGAAAACGCCGGTAAACGCGGTGAACTGCAAGGCTGGCGTCCCACCCTGGAAAAACCCGACATGCCGCGTCCTGCCGATGGCATTCCGCAAGATATCGCCGAGCACATGAAGCTGATGTGCGACATCCTCGTGCTGGGTTTCCAGACCGACACCACGCGCATCACCACGCTGAAGCTCAACAACGACCACAGCGCCCTGCGATTCCCGAACCTGCCGAGCATCCAGCAGCCAGGCCACGGCATCGATTACATGATCCACCACCTTCTTAGCCACACGGATGGCGAGGACTTCCTCAAAGTGAACCAGCTCTTCATCCAACAGCTCGCCTACATCGCCCACCGGCTCGATGCCATCCAGGAGGGCGGTCGCACATTGCTCGACAACACCATGCTCATGCACTGCTCCAGCATGATGGCCGGAGCCAAACACAACAATGACGAGCTTCCCATTATCGTCCTTGGCGGCGGAGGTGGTCGTTTAAAAGGCGGACGCACGCTCGACTACAAAGGCAAGCCCGAGCGCCAACTCTGCCGCCTCTTCATGTCGATGATGGACAAGATGGACGTGCGCCCGAAGACCTTCGGCGATGCAAAACTCATGCTGGAGGAAGTGTGATGGTGCGCAGGCTCTTCTGGGCGCTTATTCCTGTTACGTTGGCGTTTGCAATCGCGCCAGCCGCTGCTGCGCCGTCGAAGAAGCCTAACATCCTCTTCGTCGTCTTCGACGATCTGAGCAATCGTTTGGGTTGCTATGGCGATACAGTGGCGAAATCGCCGCACATCGACCGGCTTGCGAATCGTGGCACGGTGTTCACGCGGAACTACTGCCAGCAGCCGATCTGCGGTCCATCGCGCGCTTCGTTCATGAGCGGGCGCAGGCCGGACTCGCTCGGCATCTGGAGCATGACGAAGTATCTTTACGACCTGCATCCCGATGCAGTCACGATGCCGCAGTGGTTCATGCAGCACGGCTACACGTCCATGAGCATCGGCAAGGTGCTCGGCGGTTATGGCAAGGAAGCAGACTTCAAGACGCTGAGCGTGCCGGATCGTCGCACGGGCGGCAAAACGAAGGATGAGTTTGCGTTGCCAAATGGAGCTGCTTTGCCGCCGAACCTCTCGAAGGACCTGCTTTGTGAGAATCGCGATGTCCCGGACGAAGCGTGCTTTGACAACGTGTCGGCCAGTCTCGCGATCACCGAGTTGCGGGCGCTTTCGAAGAAGCCGGAGCCATTCTTTCTCGCGCTGGGTCTGTTCAAGCCGCACACCCCTTACAAGGTGCCGAAGCGCTACTGGGACATGTATAGCCGCGAGGATATCCCAGCCATCGAGACACCCGCACGGCCTCGCAATGCGCCTGAGATCGCCTTTCACGCGAACCACGAAATCCTCGGCGAACCGAGTCAACGCCGCACGCTTGATGTGGACGCCAAGCGAGAGATCCGCCACGGTTACTATGCGGCGATGAGCTTCGTCGATGCGCAGCTTGGTCGCGTGCTGGATGCGCTTGATGAACTCAAGCTCCGTGACAACACCATCGTCGTCATCATCGGTGACAACGGCTTTGAACTCGGCGAACACGACTGCTGGGGAAAGATGACCTTGTTCGGCTGGGACGCGCGCGTGCCGCTCATCATCAGCGCTCCCGGCATTGGAAAGGGCGGCGCGAAGACGACCGCCATCAGCGAGTTGATCGACATCTTTCCCACGCTCACTGAAATCTGTGGCCTGCCAAATCCGCCAAAACTCGATGGCACCAGCCTCGTGCCTGTATTGAAGGACGCCAGCACCACCGTGAAAACCGCCGCGCTCACGCAACATCCACGCCCCGCCCTCTACTGGGGCGGCGGACCGCAGGCCTTGCCGCAAGTGATGGGCTACGGACTTTACACCGATCGCTGGAGCTATCACGAGTGGCGTGATTTCAAATCCGGCCAGGTCGTCGCGCAGGAACTCTACGACGAACAAGCAGACCCTCTCGAAACGGCGAACCTCGTCGGCTCGATCGAGGCCGCGAGGCAGATTCCAGTGCTCGTGGGGCAGCTCGGAAAGATCACGAAGGGAGGACGTCCGTGAGAGCGCTTTCATGGATTCTTTCTTTGGCAGTGCTGGCTTGTTCGGCGGTCGCAGCTGATGCGCCAAAGCGGAAGCCCAACGTGCTCTTCATCGTCGTCGATGACTTGAAGCCGCTGCTCGGCTGTTACGGTGCTTCGTGGATCAAATCGCCGAACATCGACCGTCTCGCTGCGCGTGGCACGTTGTTCACCGCGAGCTATTGTCAGGTGTCGTTCTGCGCGCCGTCGCGCATGAGCGTGCTGACGGGAATGCGGCCCGACTCGACGCGCGTATTCTTCAATCCGGCCCAACCGCAGGACCTGCTGCGCACGCGCTTTCCTGATCTCGTCACGCTGCCGCAGCATTTCAGGAATCACGGCTACATCACTCATCCGCTTCACAAGATATTCGATGGTCGCACGGTGGATGCGGGACACGACCGCGCTTCGTGGAGCGTGCCCTATGGCCCGTGGGAGATGGCTCCGGGTGAAAAGCCCGCGCCGGGCGGCTATCAGGACCCGGCGACCAAGGCGCGACTGGCCGAGCTTGCCGCGCAGGGCAAGCCTGCCTCCGGGCCAGCGACTGAAGGCTGCGATATCGCGGACAATGCCTATCACGATGGCGGCGTCGCATTTACGGCTGTGAAACGCATCCTTGAGTTCGCACAGCAGGCGCAGCCGTTTTTTCTCGCGGTCGGTTTCGTGAAGCCGCATCTGCCGTTCATTGCCCCGAAAAAGTATTGGGATCTCTATGAGCGCGCATGGTTACCCCTCGCGCCTTTGCAGCAGTTGCCCAACGAAAGTGCCCATGATCTAGCGTTCTACACTCACTCGGGTGAATTGCGCTCTTACTCCGATGTGCCGAAGGTGGGCGAAATTCCCGAAGCGCTGCAACGCGAACTCATCCACGGCTACGCAGCCTGTGTCTCCTACATTGATGCCCAGGTGGGCTTGCTGATGAAAACACTCAAGCAGGCTGGCATCGCCGAAAATACCATCGTCTGCCTCTGGGGCGATCACGGATGGCATCTCGGTGAGCACGGTCACTGGGGCAAAGTGACCAACTACGAAGACGCAACCCGCGCGCCGCTCATCATCGCTGCGCCGGATCAAAAGCAGGTGTCGCGCGTTGACTCGATTGTCGAGTTTCTCGACATCTATCCCACGCTTTGTGAACTCGCCGGTTTGGAGGTGCCGCACCATGTCGAGGGCAAAAGCCTCGTGCCGCTTATGCGCAGCGAAAGTTCTGTGCTGCATAAGGTCGCGATTAGCCAGATGGCTCCTCGAGCAGCCAAGGATGGCGTGATGGGGTGGACGCTGCGCACGCCGCGCTATCGCTACATCGAGTGGCGTCGTGCCGACCTGAGCACCGATACGCCGCGCATTACGGATCAAGTCGAGTCCATCGAACTCTACGACTACGAGACTGATCTGCTCGAACACGAAAACCTCGTAGCCAAAACCGAGCACGCTGCGGTGCTGAAGCAGCAACAAGCTCTCTTTGACAAGCTTCTGCCGCATCTGCCGAAGGTGGTTCGCTAATTCTCAGCAAGCATGAAGTCTAACCTAGGTTTCCAATCATGAACATCAAACGCCACTGCCTTTCTATCCTGATCGTGGCCATGTCTTTCAGCCCGCTCGTCTTCGCCGCTGACACGCCCGCGAAACGCAGACTGCTTTTCACCGAATATGGCAAGGGCCCGAACCGCTTTGTCGAACTCGATGCCGATGGGAAGCTGGTGTGGGAGTTCAAGCCGCCGAGCACCACGGTAATCTTCCAGGCGCTGCCAAATGGGAACATCCTCTTCGGTTATGGCGGGCAGCCCACGGGGGTGCGGCAGATCACCTCGCGCGGGGAGACGGTGTTCGATTACGTGAGCAAGTCGCACCAAGTCTTCGGTTGTGAACGGTTGGCGAATGGCAACACGCTCGTGGCCGAGCAGGAGCCGTGTCAGGCCGTGGAGGTGAATCCTAAGGGCGAGATTGTGCATGTCACGCCGCTCACCACAAATGTGAAGGGCTTTCACCTTCAGGTGCGCAATGTCCACAAGCTGGCGAATGGCAACATCCTCGCCGCGCACGAGGGTGAGGGCGCGGTGCGCGAAGTCGATCCGCAGGGCAAGGTGGTGTGGGAATACACCGGTGTCACGAACACGGGTGAAGCGCAGCGTCTTGCTAATGGCAACACGTTGATCTGCTGCGGCACGCAGAAGCGTTTGATCGAGGTCACGCCGGACAAGCAGATCGCGTGGGAGTTCAAGGCGGAGGACGCGCCCGAATTGAACATCACCTGGGTCTCCAGCGTGCAGCAGCTCAAGAACGGCAACTATCTCGTCGGCAATTTCATCCGCGGGCAGGAAGGCAAGGGAGCGCACGCCTTCGAGGTCACCCACGACAAGAAGGTCGTCTGGAAGTGGGCCGACCACACCCTCATCAAGTCCCTCACCACTGTCCGCGCGCTCGGAGAGTGAACCCTTATCCCATCCTGAACACAGCCATGCCCACCATCGCCATCACTGACTACACCTTTCCCGATCTCAGCCTGGAGGAAGCGATTCTCCGGCCTGCGGGCGTTGAGATCGTCTCGCTCAAAGAGAAGCGTCCTCCCGCGGAGATCGCCGATCTGGTTCGCAATGCCGACGCCGTCATCGCGCAGTTCGCGCCGGTGAATGCGGAGGTCGTCAACGCGATGACGAAGGCGAAGGCCATCGTGCGCTACGGCATCGGCTACGACAATGTGGACGGCGCTGCGGCGCGCGAGCGCGGTATCCCACTGTGCAACATCCCGGACTACTGCATTGATGAAGTCGCTGATCACACGCTGGCCTTCATCCTCGCCATCACGCGGCAGGTGGTGCCGAACGCGCTCGACATCCGCGCGGGCAAATGGGGGCTCGCCACGCCGCTGACCGCGATGTCGTCGCTGAAGCATCTCACCATCGGCATCATCGGCTTTGGTCGCATCGGGCGCGAGGTGGTGAAACGCCTGCTCGCCTTCAAGGCCCGCGTGCTGGTCTTTGATCCCGTCGTAGCAGCGGATGAGATCGCAAAAGCAGGTGCCGTGGCGGCCTCATCGTTCGATGAACTGCTCGCGCAGAGCGACATCGTCTCTCCGCACTGCCCCTCGAACGCGAAGACGAAGCAGATGTTCAATGCAGTGGCCTTCGCGAAGATGAAGGCCGGCTCCGTCTTCATCAATGTGGGCCGTGGCGATCTCACCGACAGCACGGCCGTCACCGCAGCGCTGCAATCGGGACATCTCGCTGGCGCTGCGCTCGATGTCTTCGATCCCGAGCCCATCCCGGCGGATCATCCGATCCGCACGATGCCCAACGTCATCCTCGCCGCGCACATCGCTTCGGCGAGCCCGCCTGCGGTGAAGACGCTGCGCGAGACGGCCGCACGCATCGCGCTCATGGCCGTGCGCGGTGAACCGCTGCCGAACGTCGTCAACGGCGTGAGCGCCGCGAAGTGATTTCATTCCACCACACCAACCATCCATCACACCATGCACACTCGTCGTTCCTTCCTCAACTCCATCGGTTCACTCGCTGCTGCGCCACTATTCGCACGCGACTACGGCTCCGGCGCTCCGCCCGTGCGTTATCCCGAGCCAGACGTTATCGCGCTCGATAAGGCATTCGAGAAATACAAGATCGGCTCCGCGCCCATCGAGCGGCTGCACACCGGCATGTATTGGGCGGAGGGGCCTGCATGGAGCGGCTGGGGACAATACCTCGTGTGGAGCGACATCCCGAACAACGTGCAGCATCGCTGGCTGCAGGACGACGGCGAGGTCACGACGATCCACAAGCCCGCCGGCCACAGCAATGGCAATACCTTTGACCGCGAAGGGCGGCAGATTTCCTTCGAGCACGGCAACCGCCGCGTCGTGCGCTACGAGGCCGACAGCACCATCACCGTGCTGGCGGACAAGTTTGACGGTAAACCTTTCAACGCACCCAACGACGGCGCGGTGCATCTCGATGGCAGCGTGTGGTTCACCGATCCCGGCTACGGCAGCCTCGGCAACTACGAGGGCAACAAGGGCGACCTGCTGCTCAAGGAAGCGGTCTATCGCATCGATCCGAGCGGCAAGGTGGAAAAGGTCACGGACGAAATCTTCAAGCCCAACGGCCTCTGCTTCTCGGCTGATTACAAAAAGGTGTATGTGGCCGACACGGGCGCGACGCATTACCCCGAAGCGCCGAAGAACATCAAGGTGTGGGACATCGACGGCGCGAAGCTGAAGAACGGCCGCGAGTTCGCCTCGATGAAGATGGAGCTGAATGGCAAGGAGGTCGCCGGACTCGCCGATGGCATTCGCTGCGACAAGGATGGCAACATCTGGGCCGGCTCCGGCTGGGTGGGCGAAGGTTACGATGGCGTGCAGATTTTTTCACCCGAGGGCAAACGCATCGGCCAGATCGTGCTGCCGGAAGTGTGCAGCAACGTGTGCTTCGGCGGCCCGCGCCGGAACCGTCTTTTCATGACCGCCAGCCGCAGCCTCTATACCGTGTATGTCGAGGCCATCGGCGCGCATTGGTGCTGATAACCGCCGCCTGAACTGATGCCAACGCGACCGGACATGGATGCCTGCATCCTCGAAGCCCCCGACATCGTGCTTGTCGGCAGCGGCATCATGTCCGCGACACTCGCGGTGATGCTCAAACGTCTCGATCCGCGCCTGCGCATCCAGATGGTCGAGATCACGAGTGAACTCGCGCAGGAAGCCTCGAACGGCTGGAACAACGCGGGCACGGGACACGCAGCGCTCTGCGAGCTGAGCTACACGCCGGAGCGCGACAGTTCCGGGAAAGTTCCCATCACGAGAGCGCTGCACATCTTTGAGCAGTTCGAGCACTCGAAGCAGTTCTGGGGTTCCGCGACCGCTGCGGGCGTGGTGGGTGATCCCGCAGACTTCATTCATGCCGTGGCGCACATCTGCTTTGTGACGGGCAGGCAGGATGTGGACTTCCTTCATGCCCGGCACGCGGCAATGAAGGAGCATCATTTCTTCCGTGGCATGACGCACACCACGGACCCGTCGGTGATTCAGCAATGGATGCCGCTGGTGATGGAAGGCCGCGAGCCCGGTCCGGTCGCCGCAACGACAGGCGCGGGCACGGAAGTGAATTTCGGCCTGCTGGCCCGTCGTCTGTGCGGCTGGCTGGCGCAGCAGGAGCACTGTGGCATCGCCGCCGGATGGAAGGTAACGAGACTCCAGCGAGGTGCCGGTGAATGGCATCTCACGATGCAATGCCAGGCCACAGGCGAAACGCGGTCGCAGCGTGCGAAGTTCGTCTTTGTCGGCGCGGGTGGCGGCAGTCTGCCTTTGCTGCAATCGACTGGACTCGCCGAAGTCGCGGGACTCGGTGCCTTCCCCGTCGGCGGCCAGTGGCTGGTGTGCGATGAGCCTTCCGTCTGCTCTCGGCACAACGCGAAGGTCTATGGCGTCGCTGATCCTGCGGCCCCGCATGTGGGCACTCCGCATCTCGATCAGCGGCGGCTCGATGGGCGGTGCCAGCTCCTCTTTGGCCCCTTTGCGTCGTGGACTACGCGTTTCCTCAAGCAGACAGGCCGATGGAGCGATCTGCCGCTTTCCGTCCGCGTGAGCAATCTCACCACGTTGTTGCGCGCCGGCGTGCACAATCACTCGCTCGTGCGTTATCTCGTGACGCAAGGGCTGCAAAGCATGGAGGCTCGCATGAAGTCCGTGCGTCACTACTACCCGAAGGCGCGCACGGCGGACTGGCGGCTCGAGCAGGCAGGCATCCGCGTGCAGACCATCAAGAAGGCGGATCGCGGCGCGGTGTATTTCGGCACGGAGGTGTTCTCATCATCGGACCGGTCCGTCGCGGCATTGCTTGGTGCCTCGCCCGGCGCCTCGGTCTCGGTGAACATCGCGCTCGAGGTCATCAAGACCTGCCTGCCGCATCTGCTCGGCAGCGCCGAGTCGCAGGCGCGCATGAGGCAGATGATCCCGACCTTCGACCACGACCTGAAACAGGCGAGCAACGCAGCCCTGTTCGAGAAGACTTCCCGCGAGGCAATGGAGCGTCTGCATCTCCAACCCAACACCTGACATGCGCTACCTCGGCATCGACATCGGCTCCAGTTTCATCAAGGGCGCAGTCCTTGATGCCGATGCGCCGTGCCTTTCGCACATCGAGCGCGCGGATGCACCGCCGCGCGTGAGCGGGCTTGATCCCATATTTCGCGAGATCGAGCCTGAGTCCGTCATGCAGGGTGCGCGACAAGTGCTGGAGCGTCTGCACCGTCATGCGCCGGACGCCGCAGGCGTGCTCATGTGCAGCCAGCTTCACGGCATGGTGCTTTGTGATGACCAAGGCCGCGCTCAGACGCGCTTCATCACCTGGCAGGACCAGCGGGCGCTCATGCCGCTACCCGACACGGGCACATGTTGCTTTGATGAGATCGAAAGTCGCATCACCCGCGAAGAGCGTCAGCAACTGGGCAACGAGCGCGTGCCCGGCGTTCCGCTGAATTACCTTTTCTGGTTCGCGAGAACTCGCGCCCTGCCAGCGATGCGCGTCACCCCCACAGCGCTACCCTACTACGTCGCCGCGCAACTCTGCGGCACCTCGCTCGTCTCCGACATCACACACGCCTACGGCCACGGCGCGCTGAACATCCACACGCGTGAATGGCATCACGCGGTGATTGAGAAACTGGGGCTCGGTGACGTGCGATGGCCGCACATCGTGCCGCAGGGCGCAGTCATCGGCGAGTGGCGGCATGAAGGGAGTTCGCTGCCCGTCTTCGCGCCCGTGGGTGACTATCACTGCTCGCAGGTCGGTGCGTTGCTGGAACCGGGCGAGCTGTCCGTGAACATCTCGACTGGCTCCGCAGTGATTCAAATTGCCGAAGGTGCCGAGACCGGCGATTTCCAGACGCGGCCTTGGTTTGATGGCCGCTATCTCAAAACCATTACGCACATCCCAGCCGGGCGCGCGCTCAATGCGCTGGTGCGACTGCTCACGGAACTCGCCACCGCGCAGGGCATCCGTTTGAACGATCCTTGGGACTACATCCACGCCGAGTCGGCGCGTGCCGATGGCGGCGGCTTGCGGGTCGATCCCGCCTTTTACCCCAGCAACATGGGCAGCCGCGGTGCCGTGCTGCATTTGCGCGAGGAAAACATGACCATCGGCCATCTCTTCCACGCGATGTTCGCCGGCATGGCGCAAAACTACGCGACCTGCGCTGACCGCATCGCGCCCCGACGCGATTGGAGCCGTGTGGTGTTCTCTGGCGGTGTCGCATTGAAGAATGCTCTGCTCCGCCAGCTCGTCTGCGAGCGCCTTGGGCAGCAGCACCGGCTCGCGCCGTCCGATGAAGACACGCTCTTCGGCCTGCTCGTGCTCTCACTTGCCTTCACCGGACGCACGGCATCGGTGCGCGATGCCATCGCGCTTGTGCGCGACGAGCACCAATCGCAAAGCCCATGACTCAACCAGCCGCCTCATCCACCATGATCACACTCACCGATAAAATCGCCCTCGTCACCGGAGCCGGTTCCGGCATCGGAGCAGCCATCGCCGAATGCTTCGCTGAAGCAGGTGCCATTGTTTTTGCCAGCGACCTCAACGCAGCGGCGGCGCAGCAGACGGCGGCGCGGATCATCCAGGCGGGGCATCGGGCGGAATCGCTCGCACTCGATGTGAGCGATGAGGCATCGTGCCTAGCTGCTTTGAAAACGGTGAACGAGAAACACGGACGCTGCGATGTGCTCGTGAACAACGCCGGAATCGGGCATGTTGGCACCATCTTGGGCACCAAACCGGAGGATCTGGAAAGGCTCTGGAAAGTGAATGTGCTTGGCACTTATCAGCTCAGTCGCGCGATGCTGCCCGGCATGATCGAGCGTGGCAAGGGCTCCATCATCAACATTGCCTCGATTCTCGGAGTCATGGCCATGGAGGCTCGCTTTGCCTACACGACGACCAAGCATGCCATCGTCGGCATGACCCGCGCGATGGGCATGGATCACGGCACCACGGGAGTGCGCATCAACTGCATCTGCCCCGGTCGTGTCCGCACTCCCTTCGTGGATGAAATGCTGCGTCAGTATGAGAATCCGGAAGACTACCTCCGCCAGATGGAGGCCCCGCATGCCATGAAACGCATGGCCGCGCCCTCCGAGATCGCCTCCGCAGCGCTCTACCTCGCCAGCGATGCCGCGTCTTTTGTCACCGGCAGCGCCATGATCGTGGATGGAGGCCTTTCCGCGGGCAAATAATTCACCACGAACTCTCCCATCATCACCCACCCACCAGCCATGCGCATCATCCGCCACCAAACCACCGACGGTTCCATCCAATACGCAGCCCTTCAGCCCGACGGCACCGCCCGCCGCATCGAGGGCGATCTCTTCGGCAACATCCGCGTCACTGATGAAATCGTCACGCCAGGCAAGCTCCTCGCTCCGCTGCAACCGACCGCCATCTTTTGCATCGGGCTGAACTACCGCAAGCATGCCGAGGAGAGCAATGCGGCGATCCCTCAGTATCCGGTGCTCTTCATGAAATCGCCCGGCGCGGTGCAGAATCCAGGCGATGCCATCGTGCTGCCGCGTCATTTGCAGAGCGATGAAGTGGACTACGAGTGCGAGCTGGCCGTCGTCATCGGTAAGGCCTGCAAAAACGTCTCGAAAGCCGACGCGCTGGACTACGTGCTCGGCTACACCTGTGCCAACGATGTGAGCGCCCGCGACTGGCAGATCAAGCGCGGTGGCAGCCAATGGTGCCGTGGCAAGACCTTCGACACCTTTGCGCCGCTGGGGCCATGCCTCGTGCTCAAGGACGAGATCCCCGACCCCAACACGCTGCGCATCCAGACCATCCTCAACGGCAGGTCCATGCAAGATTGGAACACCAATGACATGATCTTCGATGTGCCCACGCTGATTGAGTTCCTCAGCGGCAGCACCACGCTGCTGCCAGGAACCGTGATCCTAACCGGCACACCGCAAGGTGTCGGTGCCGCGATGAAGCCGCCCGTTTTCCTCCAACCCGGCGACACGGTCACCATTGAGATCGAAAAGATTGGCGCGCTTACCAATCCGGTCGTGGCCGAGGCGTGATCCCCAGAGTTCAGCACTCCATGAAAGCTAGCCTGCTGTTTCTCCTCGCCTGCTCCGCCATCGTGCGGGCGCAGGTGCCTGCGGAGCATGTCCACGATCTTTCGCTCCCCGTCTCTTCGGCTTGGCCCTGTGTCTGGCCGCT
>Ga0075471_10000391_pt1 | contig 26089 bp, 20 predicted proteins | sample DEB19_08_DNA_2_FD_74787 | JGI IMG/M metagenome (GOLD analysis project Ga0075471, IMG submission 74787) | Aqueous microbial communities from the Delaware River and Bay under freshwater to marine salinity gradient to study organic matter... | ecosystem: Environmental > Aquatic > Marine > Coastal ...
TCGCTACCCGTTCTTTCGACGTCCTATGAGTCGAACGTTCCCGGACTTTATGTGATCGGCGCCTTGGGCGGCTATCCGCTGATCAAGCAGGCCATGAACCAGGGCTACGAAGTCGTGGAGTTCATTCGCGGCAATCCGGTAGCACCTGCGGACGAACCCCTGCTTGCCACGAAGTTTGCGGGAATCCCCGGGCATCGCACGGTTTCGGAAACTCTGCAGGCGATGCAGCAGCGCATTCCGCTGTTCACCGAAGTGAACCCGCTGATTTTCCGCGAACTGATTCTCGGCAGCACCATCCACGTGCTCAAGCCGGGCGAAGTCGTCTTCAAACGCAACGACTACACCAATTCTTTCTACACCATCTTCAATGGTGGTGTGGATATTCAGATCGACGACAATGACCCGGCAAAGCGAATTTCCCTGGCGCTCGGTCAATTCTTTGGCGAAATGGGTTTGTTGTCGGGACGTCGCCGTACTGCGACGGTACTTGCCGGAAAAGATTGTGTATTGATCGAGACTCCAAGACGCGACGTCTTGAAGTTGCTGAGTTCGGTGGATGCGGCACGCGCGGTGATCGACCAGACCTTCATCTTGCGCGCGATCCAGAGCGGATTTGCGCCACAGGCCAAGACGGCAGAACTGTTGCCGATCGCCGCGAAATCAAAACTCAATCGCTACAAAGCAGGGCAGGTCGTCTTCAGCGAAGGCGACGAGGCGGACGCATTGCACCTCGTGCGCAGTGGTTCGCTCGCCGTGTTGCGCTCGGTAGGTGGCCGCGAGATCGTCACGTCGTACGTGGCGGCCGGCAACTATGTCGGTGAGATGGGTTTGATGGGCAACACGCGGCGCAGTGCGACGGTTCGCGCCACCGTTGTCACCGAGACGATCAGTCTCGATGCAAATACCTTCGCAGAGCTTCTGCAAAAGAATTCCGCACTGCGAGCCGAGCTCGAAGCGACGGTGCGTCAACGTGTCGCGAGCAATACGCGCTTGCAGGGGCAGGATAACGCCGGCGAACTGATCTCGTTCCTGCTCAAGCAAGGCCTGGGCGAAGCCACCGACGTCCTGCTGATCGACGAGACGTTGTGCGTTGGTTGCGATAATTGCGAACGTGCGTGCGCGGCGACCCATGGCGGTACCTCGCGTCTCGATCGAGCGGCAGGGCCAACGTATGCGAACGTGCACGTGCCGACATCCTGTCGGCATTGCGAAGACCCGCATTGCATGAAGGACTGCCCGCCGGACGCCATTCGTCGCTCGCCCAACGGCGAAGTGTTTGTCGGCGACAACTGCATCGGTTGCGGCAATTGCGAGCGTAATTGTCCTTACGGCGTGATTCAGCTCGCGGGTCCGCCACCGGAGCAGCCCTCATTGGCGTCTTGGCTGATGTTCGGCAGCAAGAAAGAGAATGTCTTCGGCGAGGTACAGGGTCTCGGGCGCAAGCACCATCATCATCACCATGACCACGGTGCGCCCAAGGCGGTGAAGAAAGCCGTCAAGTGCGACATGTGCAAGGGTCAGGATGGTGGGCCCGCCTGCGTGCGCGCTTGTCCGACGGGAGCCGCATTGCGCGTCAGCCCCGAGGAGTTCGTGGCTTTCGTGCAGCAAGAGGCATCGAGGTTCTGATCATGCACGAGTCGATGCTCGATTATGCGAAGCACCGCTATCTGAAAATCGCGACCGCACTCTGCGGATTGTCCATCGTCGCTTACGCATGGCACGACCCGCTCTCGCCACCGAATGGCGGGACGTGGCTTGGTTACATTTTGGGTGGCATCGGTGCTGCACTCATTTTTTGGCTGACCGCTCTCGGCGTTCGCAAGCGCAGTTACTCGTCCTCACTCGGAACACTGCGCGGCTGGACCAGCGCCCACGTGTACCTCGGCTTGGCACTCATCGTGGTGGCAACGCTGCATACCGGATTCCAGTTCGGCTGGAATCTGCACACGCTTTGCTACGTGCTGATGTTGTTCGTGATCGGCAGCGGAATCTTCGGCGTGATCGTCTACTTGCGATACCCGCAAGCGATGTCGGCCAACAGGGCCGGCACGAAGCCGGATGTTTTGCTCGACGAGATCAATGATCTCGATCAACGCTCGTTGCGTGTCGCTAGCGAGATGCCGCGGCGTTTTGGCGACGTGCTGCGATCCAATCGCAACGGTACTCGCGTCGGCGGCAGCACTCGAGCGATCCTGGGCGGACTTGATTTATCGACCATCAACTTGCCCGGTGCCGGCTCACTGGCGGTGCCGAACCCGGAGCAGGGCGCTCTGCTCGACTGGCTGGGTACCGAGCTTGCACGCAGCACCGACGGTGATTTGACCAAGCGAATCGGCGATCTGCTGAGTGTGGTTGCCACGCGCCGCAACCAGTTGCGTCGGTTGCGTCGCGACGCCCAGATTCGCGGCTGGCTGGAAATTTGGCTCTACGTGCACGTGCCGGTGACGTTGGCGTTGATAGGCACGCTCATCGCTCACGTCGTCAGCGTTTTCCTCTATTGGTGAGTCGATGCGTATTCTGATTCGTGTTCTCGAGATTGGGACGACGGGAGTTGCAGTCGCCCGCGATCGAGTCGTCGATGCGGACGTGATCGGCTTCGGACGTGCGACTGATCAGCAGATTCATTGCAACGATCAGCGTATCGGCTTGCAGCACGCCAGGTTCACGCGCTCGGACTCCGGGTTGCTGTTGTCGTGTATTCCGCCCGCTCAGGCGGAGGTCAACGGTCGACTGTGTCGTGATGCGAGTTTGCACGTGGGTGACGAGGTCAGCCTCGGACCCATGCTCATCAAGGTTCTCGAGGCGCCGGCCAACTTCGATGCGGCGATTTCGGTCGAGCACGATGCTCGTGAGTCCACGGTCGCAGACGATGCGCCGCTGCCGGCGTTCGTCACGTCTCTCGAGCAGGTCGGTTGGCGCAAGCGACCGTGGGCGTGGGCTGGCGTCACCGTCACCTTGTTGCTGGGTCTGATTCTCCCCTGGTTCTTGGTGGGTCGAAGCGATGCTTCGGTCGCATGGTTGCGCGCGAGTGTGCTGCCGAGCGACATGCAGTGGACTTCGGGACCGTTGCATTCCGCGCACGGCAACCTCGAAGTGAAGTGCGAGGCCTGTCACGCGCAGCCGTTTCGCCGCGTCCGCAACGAGGAGTGCCTCGATTGCCACGCGAGCACTCTGCATCAGCACGTTCCTGCAGATCACCCCGCCGCGGTGGACATGACTAAAGAGCGTTGTACGAGCTGCCACGTCGAGCACGACGAGCCGTCGAATCTCGTGCAACTCGACACGCGCATCTGTACCGATTGTCATGCGGAGCCGCAAAATCATGGTGCGGGACCGAAGACCATGCCAGCGACGGATTTCGCGGCGCGGCACCCGGATTTTCAGGTCAGTTTGCTGACTGCGCCCGATTGGAAAGTGACGCGGGCCCGACTCGGCGAATCGGCAATCGTCGAAAAGTCCAATCTCGAATTCACGCATGCGGCACACCTCAACCCCAAGGGGATCAAGGCTCCGCAGGGCGAAGTGGTGATGAAGTGTGCCGATTGTCATGCGCCGAACGAGAGCGGCACGAGCTTCAAGCCGATCAACATGGAGCAGCATTGCAGCACCTGCCATACGCTCGGATTCGATCCGGCGGAGCCACAGCGCAAGCTGCCGCACGGCGAGCCGGAGCTCGTCATGCAGACGCTCGTCGATCATTACAGCCGGCGATTTTTGGGTGGATACAGCGATAAGTTTTCGCCCGCGGACGGCGTGGCGCCGCCGGGAGCTTCCCTGAGCGCTGCGGCGCGCGCGCGAGTTCTGGGGACTGCCAAACAGCGGGCCAATCAAGTGGCGGCCGATATTTTCGAGCGTCGAGTGTGCGCGGATTGCCATACGGTCACTCGCGAGGGAACGACCGCCCTGCCGGTTTGGAAGGTCGCGCCGGTCAAGTTGACGCAGACGTTCATGCCCAAGGCGAGTTTCGATCATGCCGCGCATGCCACTGGTGATGCGACTTGCGAGACCTGTCACGCGGCGGCGAATTCGAAAGTGGCCAGTGACGTGCTGATGCCGCAGATCAAAGTATGTCGGGACTGTCATGGCGGTGAGACGGGAACCGAAGGCGGTCGCACGCGCATCGCAAGCCCCTGCGCTTCTTGCCACGCCTATCACGACAAGCAAGAGTCGCTGTGGGCACCCGTCATGAAGAAAGTGATTCGACAGGCGGCGGCACGCGAATGAGACGTCTTTGGTTGACGGTCCTGTGCGCTGCCTTGGTGAGCTCCTGCGGCGGTGGCGGTTCGGGCTCATCCGGTGCCAACGTCAATGGTGGGGCGACATCTGCGTCCGGTGCGCCCGCCTGTGATGGCAGTTGTGCCAGCGCCAGCAGCTTCCTGTCGAGCAGCGACGTCGAAACCGTCATCGCACGCGCTGTGGCCGAGGCGCAGGCTCGAGGAGTCAAGGCAACGATCGCCGTAGTCGATCGAGTCGGCAACGTCCTCGCGGTGTTTCGGATGTCGGGTGCGCTCGAGAACGTCACGATGCAAACGAGCGGCGTGTCGGTGTCGGCATTGAGCGGCGGACTCGAAAACATCGAAGTGATTCCCGCGACGATGGCTGCGATCGCCAAGGCTGTGACCGGCGCCTATCTTTCCAGCGAAGGCAACGCCTTCAGCACGCGAACGGCCAGCCAAATCATCCAATCGCACTTCAATCCCGGCGAACTGCTGACACCCGGGGGGCCGTTGTTCGGCGTCCAGTTCAGCCAGCTGCCGTGCTCGGATCTTGCGGCGCGTTTCACGCCTGCCGAAGGGGATGTTGGCCCGAAGCGATCACCGCTCGGACTCGCCGGTGATCCGGGTGGTTTCCCGCTGTATCGGGCAGGCACAGTGGTGGGTGGTGTCGGGGTGGTTGTCGATTCGATTTACGGGATCGATCGCAATATTCTCGATGTCGACAACGATACCGACGAGGCCGTGGCGTTTGCCGCGGCGGGACCGCTGGCGGCTCCCGAAGATCGCCGCGCAGATCGCATCACGGCGGATGGCAAGACTCTGCGGTTCAGTGACACAAGGCCCGAAGATCTGCGCTCGCGAATCGATTCACCACCGGCGTTCGCCTCTCTGCTCGGGGCCACGGGACAGCTCGTTGCAGTACCCGGCTACAACGACGCGCTCGTGCGAGCGGGTACGGCTTTCGGTCAAGCACGTTCCGGCATTCGCGCCGACAGTCAGGACTACGCAGGCCTCGATGCATTCGTCTTGGTCGATGCTGCGGGCCAAGAGCGTTATCGACCCCGCGCCGGCACCGACGGCGCTGCAGCCCTGACGGCCGCCGAGGTACGAGCCATTCTGTCGAGCGCTTTGCGCGTCGCCAATCGAAGCCGCGCGCAGATACGTCGTCCGCTCGATACGCCGGCGCGTGTTTCGATCACCGTCGTCGACTCGCAGGGCGAAATTTTGGGCTTGGTGCGCACTCGTGATGCACCCGTATTCGGCATCGACGTGTCGGTACAGAAGGCGCGCGGGGCGGCATTCTTTTCTTCGCGAACGGCGGCGGAACGACTCAATGCCCTGCCACCCGCGGTCTATCTCGATCGCGTGTTGGTTCGGCTGCGAGAAGAGTCGCCGGCGCAGTACGTGACCACCATGCGTGTTTTTCTCGGCCTGCCGAATGCCTTGGCGGACGGAGCAACGGCATTTTCTGCGCGCTCGCTCGGCAATCTCGCGCGTCCGAATTATCCGGACGGCGTAGACGGCAATCCCCTTGGTCCGCTCTCGCGCGCACCAGGACAGTGGAGCCCGCTCAACACGGGCGTGCAGATGGATCTCGTGTACAACGCCGTCATTCAGCACGTCGCATTCGTCCGCGGGCTGACGGCCGATACGCCACGCAACTGCAGTGGTGTCAGCGGTTTTGATCGGGGTTTTGCCGTGACTGGAGCAGTACGCGGCTTGGCCAACGGCATGCAGATCTTTCCGGGTGCCGTGCCGATCTATCGTGGCGACCAATTGATCGGTGCGATCGGTGTTTCCGGTGACGGCGTCGATCAAGATGACATGGTGGCCTTTCTCGGTGTTGCGCGTTCCGGTCTGAGCGGCTCCGCCCCGCAGAATGCACCGCTCAATCGTCGATCTGATCAATTGGTGCCAAGTGGCGCTCGGTTGCGTTACGTCAGTTGTCCGCAAGCGCCCTTCCTCGACTCGAACGAACAGGAGCCCTGCAGTGGTCTTTGATCGCTCGTGGTTACCTGCATTGCTTGCCAGTGCGCTCGTGGGTTCGGCCGTGGCGGATGAGCCCTGCCCGCAGCCGCAACCCGCCGAGACCGGCCGCCGCAGTCCGACCATTCCCGTCATTCCCTATGAGCCCGAGCCGTGTGATCCGAATCGCATTGCTCCGGCATCGAAAGAGGAGCTGGGGTCCTTGCAAGGATTCCCGGATCGTTGGCGCATCGTCGAGGCGATCGGTATCAAAGAAAATCTTCTCGATCCCTACCACGGACATAACCGGTTGAAAGGTGATCGACCGATGTTCGGCGAGGACTGGTACCTCGCTTTCATCGGTATCTCCGATTCGGTTTTCGAGCCGCGTTCATTTCCTCTGCCGGTGGGTGGGCCGGTTACCGCGCGGCCGGAATCACTGAATACTTTTGGCAGTCCGAAGACGGAAATCTGGGCGCAGACCTTCGCGCTCGAAACCGTGCTTTACAAGGGCAACACCACCTTCAAGCCACCGGATTGGGAATTTCGCTTCACGCCGGTGCTCAATCTCACCCGTGTCTCGGCCGATGAGCGAGGCTTGCTGCGTGCGCCAGCCGATGCTGCGAAGTTGCGCTACGACTCGGCCGTGGGTTTGCAGGCGGCCTTCGTCGATCGCCATTTGCGCAACGTGTCGCCCAACTACGATTTCGACAGCATCCGCGTCGGCATCCAGCCTTTCACCTCTGATTTCCGCGGCTTTCTGCTGAACGACTCGATGTTCGGCGCCCGTCTGTTCGGCATCCGATCGAGCAACCGATTCCAGTACAACCTCGCGTGGTTCCGTCGGCTCGACAAGGACACCAACAGCGGCCTCAACGACGTGTTCTCGCGCGGACTGTCGGCGCTCCGTGACGACGATGTGTTCGCCGCCAATCTTTACGTTCAGGACTGGCCGACGCTGGGCTTCTTCACGCAAGGCACGGTCATCCACAACCGCAACCGCGAGGGTGGCCAGATTCAGTACGACGACAACGGCATCATCCAGCGCCCCGCGTCGCTGGGCGTCGAACGATCGGGTGACTACGACGTCACGTATCTCGGTCTTTCCGGTGACGGTCACCTCGGCAGTCTGAACCTCAGTACCTCGGCGTATTACGCGATGGGCCATGCCGAGCGCGGTACCTTCGTCGATCGCCCACAGCAGATTCGTGCCGGCTTCTTCGCAGCGGAATTGTCGAAGGATTTTTCCTGGGTGCGTGCTCGCGCCTCGCTCGCTTGGGGGTCGGCCGACTCTGACCCGTTCGACGGCCGTGGTGAAGGTTTCGATGCGATCTTCGAAAACCCGCTGTTCGCGGGTGCCGATACCAGTTTCTGGATCCGCGAGCCGGTCCCGCTGATCGGTGGTGGACGCGTTGCGCTCTCGGGGCGCAACGGTTTGCTGAACTCGCTGCGATCCTCCAAGGAATTCGGCCAGTCGAATTTCGCCAATCCGGGTCTGAAACTCATAGGCATCGGTGCGGACTTCGATTTGACGCCGACCTTGCGCGTCAGCACCAACGTCAACTGGCTGCAATTCGTCGATACGGCGACCTTGCGGATCGCACGCGCGCAAGGCGACATAGACAAAGATATCGGTCTGGATGCGTCGATCGCCGTGATCTGGCGGCCGATGGCCATTCAAAACGTCGTCGGTCGATTGTCCGTGGCCACCTTGGTGCCGGGCGCCGGCTATCGTGACCTGTTCGAAGACCAAACCGCTTACGCCGTTCTCGGCAATCTCGTACTCACATACTGACTTTTGCACCCATGAAAAAGCTCGTCGCCGCCATCTTCACGCTATCCGGCCTCATTTTGCTGCCGGGTTCCGTCGATATCGCGACTTCGGCAGAAGGCTTGAAAGCCGTCGAACGGGCCTACATGGCGGCGCCGCCTGCACCGGCCAAGCAGACGCTCGACGAAGCCGCTGCCAAAAGCGTGGGTTGCAACGACTGTCACACCAAGACCGATCAGCCGACGATGCACGCCAATCCGGGCGTGGTACTCGGCTGTACCGATTGTCATGGCGGCTCGGCGAGCGTTCGCTGGATCGGTGCGGACGACCAAGACACGCAGCGCAGCGATCAAAAATACGCCGAAACCCGCGATGCCGCGCACGTCCTACCGAAGTATCCCTCCGCTTGGCACTACCCCTCCAGTGCCAACCCCGAACGTACCTATGCGCTCCTGAACAAGGAAGCAAACGAGTTCATTCGCTTCGTCAACCCCGGGGACTATCGCGTCGCCGAGGCAGCCTGCGGAGCCTGCCACTCGCGTACGGTTCACGATGCCGAGCGCAGCTTGATGGCCACCGCCACCATGTTTTGGGGTGGTGCGGCGTACAACAACGGGCTGTTGCCCTTCAAAAATTACATTCTGGGCGAGAGCTACACCAAGGACGGTGTCGCAGCCATTCTCGAGGGCGCCAAGACCACGGCCGAAGAACGCGACAAGCACGAACTTGTCGAGCGTGTTTATCCTCTGCCGCGCTGGGAGAATCTGCCGCCTGCCGACATCTTCCGTGCCTTCGAGCGCGGCGGCCGCAACATCACCAACCTCTTCCCGGAGACCGGCATTCCGAATTCTTTGGGTCAGATCCAGCGACTCGAGGAACCAGGCCGACCGGACTTCAAGCAATCCAATCGCGGTCCCGGCACGGGTGGTCGTATCGCCGTGCCGGTGCTCAATATCCACAAGACTCGGTTGAACGATCCTTTGATGTGGTTCATGGGGACCAACGACAACCCGGGTGATTTCCGCTCATCGGGATGCACGAGCTGTCACGTCGTCTACGCCAACGATCGCGATCCGCGACACGCCGGTCCGTACGCCAAGTTCGGCCATGATGGTCGAACGCAGACGGTGGACCCGACGATTTCGAAGGATGACAGCGGGCACCCGCTGACACACTCGTTCACCAGATCGATACCGACCAGTCAGTGCATGATTTGTCACATGCACCAGCCGAACATGTTCATCAATTCGTTCCTCGGTTACACCATGTGGGACTACGAGTCGGATGCTCCATCCATGTGGCCCGAGGAGCAGCAATTCCCGACGCCCGAGCGCATTCGTCACGTGCTCGATCGCAATCCGGAAGGCGCCGCGCCGCGCGGCAAGTGGGCGGATCTGGAGTTCCTCAAGGGTGTCAGCGAGCTCAATCCGAAGTTGAAGGACACGCAGTTCGCCGACTATCACGGTCACGGCTGGAATTTCCGCGCGATCCACAAGCGTGATCGCGAGGGCAACCTGCTCGATGCCGAGGGAAACATCGTTGCCAACGACGATCCGCAGAAGTGGCAGAAGACGGTACAGATGTCCTCGATTCACGTGGATGTCGGCATGCACTGCGTCGATTGCCACTTCGCGCAAGATGCGCACGGCAACGGTTACCTGCATGGCTCGGTTGCCGCAGCGGTCGAAATCGATTGCAAGGACTGTCACGGGACGACGGCAGCAGTCGCCAACTTGCGTACTTCCGGCCCCGCAGCCTTGAAGTCAGGCACCAAGCTCGGCCTCATCCGCAACCCGGACGGCAAGCTTCGCTTCGAGTGGCGTGGCGATACGCTGATTCAAAGATCAGCCGTGACCCCAGGACTCGAGTGGGAAGTATCGCAGGTCAAATATTCGGTCACACCGGGCAATCCGCACTACAACGCCAAGGCCGCTCGCGCCAAGACGATGTCGAAGGATCCCAAAAACCAGAGTTTCGGACCGGATATTCCCTGGGAAATGCTCGCCCACAACGACGACAAGATGGAGTGCTATACCTGTCACACACCATGGACGACGAGTTGCGGAGGCTGTCATCTGCCGATCGAAGCCAACGCCAAGAGCGATCGTCATCGCTACGAGGGTGGCGAGACGCGCAACTTCGCAACTTACAACCCGCAGGTCTTGCGCGAAGACATCTTCATGCTGGGTTGGCGCGGTCCAAGCGAGGGCGGAAAGATGGCGCCGGTACGTTCTTCGTCGGCGCTGGTGCTGTCCTCGACCAATTCCAACCGCGAACGAATCTACATCCAGCAGCCGCCGATTTCAGCATCCGGATACAGCTCGCAGGCGATGAATCCGCACTATCCGCACACCGAGCGCAAAACCGAAACGAAGACCTGCAGCGACTGCCATCTCGCCAAGGAAGGTGACAACAACGCGATCATCGCGCAGACACTCGGCTACGGGACGCAGTTCATCAATTTCGCGGGTCTCAATGCTTGGGTGGGTACCGAGAAAGGTGTGACAGCGATCGAGGTTACGGAATGGGATGAGCCGCAAGCCGTTATCGGCAGTTACCTGCAGCGCTATGCCTACCCCAAGTGGTACGCCGAGCACCTCGCTCGAGGCCGTGAGCTGCAGCGCAGCAGCGCCTTGGGTGGCGATGCAGCAGGCTGCGTTCAACTGCGCGGCGAGTATTTGTTTTCGGCCGAGGGCAAGAGCGGCCTGCGAGTGCTGGATGCCGCAGGTATCGCCAACAAGGGCATCAGCCAGAAGTTGATCAGTGCACCGTTCTCGCCGCTGGGCCACAACACCCAGGTGAAGACGGCGAATGCCACCTGTGTCGCCTTGGCGACGACGCAGCCGGTACACCCGCCGCGCAATGAGGGTGATCTCATGCGCAAGGCGAATCTGGAGCAGCCGTTTCTGCCGATCTACAACTTTGCGGTGATCACCGACTCGGTCGAAGGGCTCGTTCTGGTCGATATCAACACGCTCGCCGATGGTGAATTCAGAAACAACTTCCTGAAGCGCTTCGTGACCTGGAATCCGGAAGGCAAGCTTGCCGGCGCGCGTTATCTGACCATCGCCGGCAATTTGGCGTACGTCGCCACCGCCAGCCAAGTGGTTGTCGTCGATCTGTCGACGCCTGCTACTCCAAAGATTGCCGCCGAAATTCCGTTCGATTCGCCGCGTGCCGTCGCCGTGCAGTTCCGCTATCTCTTCGTGACCACGGCGCGTGGTTTCGAGGTGGTCGATATCACGACACCGACCCGACCGCGCAAACGACCCGAGGCGACGGTACCGCTCGCCAACGCCGCCGGTTTCACCGTCGCCCGAACCTATGCTTACGTGGCGAACGGGCGTGAGGGGCTTGCCATCATCGACGTGAAGCGTCCGCATGCAGCGCGTTTGTTCCAGAAGTGGAATGGCGACGGCGGTCTCGTGGATTCGCGAGACGTGATGATCGCATCCACCAATGCCTCTCTATTCGCCTACGTGGCAGATGGGCAGGGCGGCTTGAAAGTCGTGCAGTTGACGAGCCCGTCTTCCCAGCCGAACTTCTACGGCTTCAGTCCAGAGCCGCGGCCGGAGTTGATCGCGCACAAGGCGACGCGTACTCCTGCGCTCAGCCTCTCGCGACCCTTGGAGCGTGATCGAGCGGTGGACGAAAGTGGTGGCCAAGTGGCAGTGTTCGGTCGCCGCGGTGCGCGCCCGTTCAACCTGCAGGAAATGCAGCGGTTGTATCTCGACAAGGATGGCGAGCCTTGGTTCGTCGAGGACAACCCTGGTGTGAAGCAGGCGCAGAGGAACCCCCGATGAGTTGGAAGAACACCCGATTGAAGTGGGCAGCATTCGGTATTGCCGCTTTCGCAATGCTCGCTGCGCTCGCGGACGATGCCAAAGTTCGTCATGAAGGGGTGGCCACCTGTGCTTCCTCCTTGTGTCATGGTTCGACCCAGCCGCTGAAGGCTTTCGACAGCGCCTTGCAGAACGAGTACACCACTTGGTCGCAGTTCGACCCGCACAGCAACGCCTACAAGGTGTTGCTCAACAAGCGATCGCAGGAGATCGCTCGTCGGCTGGGTATCGGTCCCGCCCACGAGGCGCCGGCCTGCCTCGCCTGCCATTCCGATGCCGTCCCTGCAGCGAAGCGCGGCGTAAAGTTCCAACTCGACGACGGAGTGGGTTGCGAGAGTTGTCACGGCGGCGCCGAAAAGTGGTTGGCGACCCATTATCAGAGCCCGCGAATTCCTCGCAGCGAGCACTTGGCGAATGGTTTGGTCGCGCTCGAGAAGCCCGAAGTGCTGGCCGGGACTTGTCTTGGCTGTCATGTCGGCGATCAAAACCGTTATGCCAACCATCGCATGATGGCAGCGGGACATCCCCGACTCGTTTTCGAATTGGATACTTATCTTGAACTGTGGCGCACCAGTGGTGGTCGCGAGCATTACCGCAAGAAAGCGCCGACCGATCATTCGTCGACATGGGTGAAGGGGTTATTGGACTCCTCGCGCCATCAGCTCAAGTTGATCGAACAGCACGGTACCGGCCGCATGGGCCCGATTCCCGACTTCGGCGTTTTCGCTTGTCACTCTTGTCATCGTGACCTGCGACTGACCGCTTTCGGGGGTTCGAGTGCACTTGGCAACGAGCCGGGTGATTTGCGTTGGCAGGATGCGCATTTATTGGTGTTGCGCCGAGTGACCGCAGCGCTGCAGTTGAGCGCTCGCACCGATCTCGACCGGGCAATCGTCGCCTTGCAAAAAGCGACACATGGTGATGCAGCCTCGTTGCGAGCGGCCTTGTCGCAAACGAGAGCTGCACTGGCGTCGGCCGAGAAACAACTCGCCGAGGTCAATTGGTCTGCAGCGCAGTTGAATGCCGTCGCTCAGGCCTTGGTCGAGGCATCGCGGCGGGGCGAGTTTCCGGACCCAGCGGCCGCCGAGCAGGCCTCGATGGGCATGGTCGTGATGCTGGCGGGTCTCAAACTGGATCAAGGCAAGCGCGCGGAGATCAACCGTCTGTTCGACGATCTGCGTGACGACAACGTGTTCGATCAGCGGCGCTTCGCCAAATGGATGTCCATGCTCGATCCGCGTCATTGAACGCCCCTTGTCCGCGGACGCGCGGATTCCGACCATTTTTGCTAACGTGCGCTCCGATATGGTCTGGTTCGACAACACGGTGACGCAGTGGCTGCTCGCGGCCGCGGCGTTTCTGGTGTGTTTCTTCGTGTTGCCCGCTGTTCGTCTCTTCGTGATGGCCCGCGCTCGACAGCTCGCCGGCCGCGATGCGCCGGCCTGGATCGATCTCGTGCTGCTGTTGATCCGGCGGACGCGTCGACTGTTCCTGATCGTGGTCGCGCTCTATGCCGCCGAGCGCTTCCTCAGTCTCGCACCGCGGATCGAGTCGGTCTCCACCGCGATCATCGTGTTGACCTTCTGGGTCCAGGCGGCGCTCTGGGGCGTGGCCGCTGCCGAGTTTGCGCTCAAGCAGCGTCAGGAGCGGATGATCGCCGCCGGCGAGACGAGCCAGTCTGGCTCCGTGAGCGTGTTGCTATTCGTGGCGCGCGTCGCCATCTTTGCGCTCGCCGTCCTGCTCGCGCTCGACAACCTCGGCATCAACATCACCGCGTTGGTCGCGGGTCTCGGTATCGGCGGTATCGCCATCGCGCTCGCCGTGCAGACCGTGCTCGGCGATCTTTTGGCTTCGCTTTCGATCACGCTCGACAAGCCGTTTCGCGTCGGTGATCTGCTGCGTATCGACGACATCGAAGGTTCGGTCGAATTCATCGGCGTACGCAGCACGCGACTGCGCAGCGTGACCGGTGAACAGGTGATCATCGCCAATGCCGATCTGCTCAAGAGCCGCGTCCGCAATCTCGGCCGCATGCCCGAGCGCCGCACGCTGTTTCAGCTCGGCGTCGCCTACGAAACGACGCCGGAGAAATTGGCCAGCGTCTGCGCGGTGGTGCGCCGTGCGATCGAGTCCGTCGAGGGAACGCGCTTCGAGTACTGCGCGTTACGAACCTTCGGCGAGTACGCGCTCAACTTCGAGGTGGTGTATTTCGTGCCTGGGTGGAACGCGGCACCCGGTCACTTCGTGTCGATCAACGATGCCGTCAGTCGTGCCATCCACGCCGCCTTCGCAGCGGAGGGCATTTCTTTTGCCTATCCGACTCGCAACGTGATCGTCAGACAGTAGGCGATATCGATCGACGAGTTCAGTCGGCGAGTTCAGCCGGCGAGCCGCAGCGTACCGACGAGATCGGTCACGTTCGCCATGTGGTTGTCGGCGAGGTATTTCGCGATGCCGGCGTTGATTTTTTTGCAGGTCATCGGGTCGTAGAACAGCGAAGTGCCGATGCCGACAGCGCTTGCCCCGGCAATCATGAATTCGATGGCATCGGTCGCGGTGGTAATGCCGCCTTGGCCTATGATCGGCACGTCATGCCGCTTGGCGACGTCATACACCTGAAATACTTTGAGCAAGGCGATCGGTTTGATCGCTGGACCGGACAACCCGCCCTGCACGTTGCCGATCACCGGGCGACGCGTTTTCGCATCGATCGCCATGCCCATGATGGTGTTGATCACCGACAGGCCATCGCTGCCTGCCTCGATGCACAGTCGGGCGTTTTCCTTGATGTCGGTCTGGTTGGGCGAGAGTTTGGTGATGATGGGTTTTTTGGTGACCGCGCGGCAGGCCGTGACTACTCGCGCCGACATCTCCGGGTAATTGCCGAAGGCGACACCGCCTTCTTTGACGTTCGGGCAGGAGATGTTGATTTCGATCGCATCGATCGGTGAATCGTCGAAGCGCCGCGTCACCTCGGCATATTCTTCGAGAGTCGAGCCCGAGACGTTGGCAATGAAGCGCGTCTCGGTGAAATCGAGTGTGGGCAGGATGTTGTGCACCACGTGATCGGTGCCTGGATTTTGCAGGCCGATGGCATTCAGCATGCCCATCGGCGTTTCGTAGACACGATGCGGCGGGTTGCCGAGCCGGGGTTCGAGGGTGGTGCCCTTGAGCACCACGGCACCGCAATCGGTATTCGAGAATCCCTCGACCCGCGTGTATTCCTCGCCGAAGCCGACGCAGCCCGAGAGCAGCACGATCGGCGAAGAGAAATCCATGCCGAGAAAACGATAGCGCAACGAGGACATGACGCGATTATAGACCCCCGTGGCATTGCTACCATGCGCACCATGTTCCGCATCGTCCTGTTCGAGCCCGAGATTCCGCCCAACACCGGTAACGTCATTCGTCTGTGCGCGAATACGGGCGTCGAGCTGCATTTGATCAAGCCGCTCGGCTTCGATCTCGACCGGCGGTCCCTACGCCGCGCCGGACTCGACTACCGTTGGATGACCGCCGTGCACGTGCACGACCACTTCGACGCCTGCAGAGCGGCGTTACGCAGCGTCGGCGCCGCTGGCTCAGCCGCGTGGTACGCCATCGAGACGGGCGGCACGCGACGCTACGACGAAGTCGCTTGGCAGCCGGGCGACGTGCTGCTGTTCGGTTCGGAGCGGCGCGGCCTGCCGCAAGCAGTGCTCGAAGAATTGCGTGACGAGTTCGGCCCCGGCTCGTGGGTCAGCATCCCGATGCGCGAAGGCAACCGCAGCCTCAATTTGTCGAACGCGGTGAGCCTCGTGACCTACGAAGCCTGGCGACAGAACGGTTTTGCCGGCAGCTGAGGCTGTACTTGCCTATTCGCTGAACTCGGCCTTGATCGGTCGCGACATCAGCGCCTTGACGACTTCGCGCGCCGGCAAGCCTTCGTAGAGGAGTCGATAAATACCGTCACAGATCGGCATGTCGACGTGCTGCCGAGCGGCCACGCCATGCACGGCACGCGCAGCGAGATAACCCTCGACCACTTGACCGATCTCGGCGAGCGCGAGTTCGGTACTTTTGCCTGCGGCGAGCAGCAAACCGAAGCGACGATTGCGTGATTGGTCGTCGGTACAGGTCAGCACCAGATCGCCGAGGCCGGCGAGACCCATGAAGGTTTCGCGTTTGGCACCGAGTGCGACGCCGAGCCGCGTCATTTCCACGAGTCCACGAGTGATCAGCGCGACACGGGTGTTGGCGCCGAAGCCGAGACCATCGGCGAGTCCCGCGCCCACGGCGAGGACGTTCTTGACGGCACCACCCACCTCGACACCGACGATGTCGTTCGAGGTATAGGCACGGAAATTTCCGCCCGAGAGACTTTTGGCGAGCTCGGTCGCGAAGGCTTCGTCTGCCGAGGCGATGGTCATGGCCGTAGGCAGTCCGCCGCCGACTTCGCGTGCGAAGGTGGGACCTGAGAGCACGGCAAAGGAGCGCCGGTCACCGAGGATCTCTCGGGCCACCTGATGGGGCAGCAGACCCGTTTCGAGTTCGAAGCCTTTGGTGGCCCACGCAAGACGCACGTGCTCGCCGAGTCGTGGCGCAATTTCTTTGAGAAGCTTGCGCAACGCATGGCTCGGTACGGCGATCAGGATTTCGCCTGCGCCACGCAGAGCTTCATCGAGATTGCGGGCGACGCTCAGTCGATCTGGAAAAGGCGCATCCGGCAGGTATCGAGCGTTGCGACGCTCGCTCGCCATGACCGTTTGCTGTGCGATATCTCGACCCCAAAGGCGGGTCGGATGCCCGGCGCGTGCGAACTGTATGGCGAGAGCGGTGCCCCAGGATCCGGCACCGAGCACGGCCAGCGCGGCGGCCGTGTCGTTCATCGTTCAGCTGTTCAGTGCCGGCGGCGCTTGATCCGCCTGCTGCGAGGTTGCGGCAGCATCGGCCAGCGAGCGCATGTAGAGCGCATCGAAGTTCACCGGCGGCAGCAACAGTTGCGGGAACCCCCCCTGCGTCACGAGATTCGCGATGTTGGCGCGCGCGTAGGGGAAGAGCACGGCCGGGGCGACGGCCGCCACGGCACGCCGATATTCGTCTTCGTTGAGGTTGCGGACTCCGAACAGACCCGCTTGCTGCACCTCGACCAGAAAGGCGGTGTTGTCGCCGATCTTTGCCGTGATGCTCACCGTCAGCACGATCTCGCGCATTTCGGGCGATACCGCTTCGGAGGCCGTGTTGAGGTCGAGACCGATTTGCGGATTCCACTCACCCTGGATGCGTGGGCCCCGGGGCGCCTCGAAGGAGCAATCCTTCAAATAAACCGACTGCAAAGAAAACTCGGGAGCGTTCGGATCTTCGCCGGGTTGGGCAACGCCGTCGGCGCGCGGATCTGGATCGGACATGTGGTCTGGCCTCTGTGGTACTTGTGTTCGTGGACGGATGGTCCGGCGCAGTACGCCGGGTCAGGCGGCGAGCAGCGGATCGAGGCCGCCCTTCGCGTCGAGCGCATGCAGATCGTCGCAGCCGCCGACATGCAAGTCGCCAATGAAAATTTGCGGCACGGTGTGACGGCCGCTGCGGTTCATCATCTCTTGACGCAGCGCCGAGTTGCCATCGACGTCGATGATTTCGAGATTCGCGTTCTTGCGTTCGAGCAGTTGGCGCGCCCGCACACAGTACGGACACCATGCGGTGGCGTACATCACGACCTTGCTCATGATTTGCCCTTGGCCATGGCCTCGCCCCGAGCGAGTGGCAGATTCTCGCCCCGCCAGCCGCTGAGTCCGCCTTTGAGATTGAAGGTCTGCTTGAAACCCTGCCTCGCCAGGACACGAGCGGCTGCGGCACCGGTCGAACCGGAGTCGCAGTAGACGATCACGTTTTTCTCTTTGTACTTCTTGAGGGTGTTGCCGGCGCTGAGCATATCGGCAGAGTCCATGCGCCGCGCGCCGCCGATGTGGCCGGTGGCGAACTCCTCGGGCTTGCGCAGATCGATGATCAGGGCACCCTGGTTCTGCATGCGGATGAGGTCCTGCGGCGAGACGCCGGCAAAGGCGTCACGGCGCGCCCGGATCTCGAATACCAGCACGAGCGCGGCCGCGACCGCCGTCATCAGCACGAGCCATGGGTGATTGGCGATGTACTCTGGCAACTTTTCCACGGGCGGGATTATACAATCTATGCCGATGCTCGGCCGTATGACCCGTATTTTGCTGGTGTTGGCAGGGTCGGCGCTGCTCGGCGTCGCCGCTGCGCAGGATGCTGCACGCGCGGAGGCGGAACTGCGCCAATTGCGCAGCCAGATCGAGCGAATCCGCGGTCAGGTCGCGCGTGATGCCGCCGAGCGCGACCGTCTCACCCGAGCTTTGCGGGCCGCCGAGACCGCCGCGAATCGTGCTCGTGGCGAACTCGACCGATTGCGCGGTGAGCGCAGCGACCGCGAGCAGCGCCGGGCTGACCTCGCTGCCCAAAAAACTGCCCAGGAAACCGAACTTGCCCGCGAACGGGGCGAGTTGGCCGCTCAACTGCGCGCCGCCTATTTGATCGGCCGCGAAGAGCCGCTCAAGTTGTTTCTGAACCAACAGGACCCCGCGCGTACCGGGCGCATGTTCGCGTATTACGGTTACTTCGGTCGTGCACGCGCCGAGCAGCTGAGCGCGATCGAAACCCGGGTACGCGAAATCGAGATGCTGGACGCGAGCCTCGAGACCGAGCAGGAGCGCATTCTGCGTCTCGAACAAGCCCAGCGCGGCGAAGTGTCACGACTCGAAAAAGCCCGCAGCGAGCGTGGCGAAGTCCTTGCGAGCCTCACCGCAGAGTCGATGGCTCGCAGCGCGAGTTTGCAGCGACTGCAACGCGAACAGGCCACCCTCGAAAAATTGCTGCGCGAGCTGCGTCGCACTGCGCCGAAGTTCCCCACCGACAATCGCAGCCCGTTCGCCAACATGCGCGGCAAGCTTGCCTGGCCCGCAAGCGGTCGGTTGGTTGCACGTTTCGGACAGCAGCGCGCTGGCACGGTGAAGTGGGAGGGGGTGCTGATCTCGGCGCCGCGGGGGACGCCGGTGCGGGCGATCCATCGTGGTCGCGTGGTCTATGCCGATTGGTTGGCGGGCCTCGGTCTGCTGCTGATCATCGACCATGGTGGCGGTTATCTCAGTCTCTATGGGCACAACGAACAGTTGTTCCGGGCGGTCGGTGATCAGGTCGTCGCCGGCGACACCATCGCCGGTGTCGGTGATACCGGCGGACGGGCCCAGCCCGAGCTTTATTTTGAAATTCGTCAGTCGGCGCGGCCGCTCGATCCTGCGCCCTGGTTCAAAGACCGACAACCCTGACTCACGGCGCGAGCTCGCTCGCATCCGAGCATCCGAGCCGCGTACTTCCGCAACCTCGTGCCTGTAGAATTCGCTGCCGTGAAGCCTCTCCGCGTCTTGTTTCCGATCGTCGGCATCGCAGGTCTTTTGGCCGGCGTGTTGCTGGCGCGTTTCGTGATTTTCCCGCCACTCGATCAGCTTCCGGCGGCCGCGTCGACGCCGCAAGACGCGGGCCCCGCCGCGCCGATCCCGCAGCCGCTGCCGGCTGCAGACGCGCGCCGACTCGCCGAGGTGGTCGCGCAGATTCGCCGCGACTACGTCGATGAAATTCCCGACGGCAAATTGATCGAGGGCGCCTTGCGGGGTCTGCTCGCGGGGCTCGATGCGCACTCCGAATACCTCGATCCGCGCGAGTACGAAGAGCTGCGGCGCGGTGCCGCCGGCAACTATCCGGGTATCGGAATCGAAGTCTCCGCCGACAACGGCTTCATCAAAGTTCAGCGGCCACTCGAAGAATCGCCCGCGGCGCGCGCCGGAATCCGCGCCGGCGATCTGATCCTGCGCATCGACGGCGAGCCGGTCGGTGCCAACGTCGCCGCTGCGATAGAGCAGATGCGCGGGCCGGCGGGGTCTTTGGTCAAACTCACGGTGCGACGCGCCGCAGGCGATGAACTGGTCGACGTGGTGCTCGAGCGTGCGCGGGTCGAAGTGCACAGCGTGAGCGGCGAGCGGCTCGATGCCGGTTACGGTTATCTGCGAATCGCCGCGTTCAGCGACACGACGCCGGCGGATTTCGAGCGCACGGTCGAGCGGCTGCGTCGCGAGCAACCCGAGCTGCGCGGCATCGTCATCGACCTGCGTAACAATCCCGGCGGTGTGCTCGAGGCGGCCGTTGCGGTGGCCGACACCATGCTCGACCAAGGCAACATCGTCAGCGCGCGCGGTCGTGCGGCCGATGCCCGATTCCGCATGGACGCGAAGCCCGGACAGATACTCGAGGGCATCGACATCGCGGTGTTGGTCAACGGCGCTTCGGCCTCGGCAGCCGAGATCGTCGCCGGGGCGCTCAAAGATAATGGCCGCGCGCTGCTCGTCGGTCGGCGTACCTATGGCAAGGGGTCGGTGCAAAGCGTGATCCCGCTCGCCGACGGGCACGCGATCAAGCTGACCACCTCCCGTTACGCGACGCCCTCCGGAGCCTACATCAACGAGCGGGGCATCGCGCCCGACGTCGCCTTGGCCGGCCCCGATTCCGCGCCGACCGACCCGAGCATCGACGATGAGGTACGTGCCGCCATGCGCGAACTGCAGCGCCGCGCACCCCGAAGCACTCGAACCGCCGAAAACAGGAAGCCCCGCGCATGATCGAGTTGCTGCAGTATTTTTTGGACTTCGTCCTCAACCTCGATAGCCACCTCGTCGAGTTGATGCGTCAGTACGGGCTCTGGATCTACGCGATTTTATTCGCGATCGTTTTTGCCGAAACGGGACTCGTGGTCACGCCCTGGTTGCCTGGTGATTCGCTGCTGTTCGCCGTCGGTACCCTTGCCGCCATCGACACCAGCGGCACGCTGCATGCGCCGACGGTCGCGGTGTTGTTGATCGTGGCGGCCATCCTCGGCAACAGCTGCAACTACGCCATCGGCAAAGCCATCGGGCCGCCGGCCTTCAGCGGCCGCTACCGATTGCTCAGGGTGGAGTATCTGCGCCAGACCGAAGCGTATTTCGACCAGCACGGTGGCAAGACGGTGATGTTGTCGCGTTTCTTGCCGATCTTGCGCACCTTCGCGCCGTTCGTGGCGGGCGTGGCGCGCATGGAGTATCCGCGCTTTCAGGGCTACAACGTGCTCGGCGCCATCATCTGGGTCGCCATTTTTTTGGGCGGCGGTTATCTGTTCGGCAACATTCCGCTGGTTCGAGACAACTTCGGCGTCGTGACTTTGATGATCATTTTCGGTTCTTTGATACCGGTCGTGATCATGGCGCTGCGCAGCAAGCGCTGACGCAGTAACCGCTGACGCAGCACCACGATCGACATCCACAGCCTCAGACGCTGAGGATGGCGCCGACCAGACCGCCGATCAGCAGGACCAGCATCGGCAAAGTTGCAAGTCCGAAGCCCGCGCTGCGCTTCTCGGCGGCTTTGACGTAGCCGGTGAAGTAGAGAAAGCGACCGACGACGAAGAGCGCACCGAGCACGGTGGCCCAGATCACGCTGATGAACAACGCGAACGACCACAGCGCGGGAATGAAGATGATCAGCTGCTCGAGCGTGTTCATCTGCGCTCGATAGTAGCGTTCGAAGTCGACGTTGCCGCTGGTCGCCGGCGCCTTCACGCCGAAGCGGTAGCGGGCACGACCGACGGCAAGGGCAAAGCCGAAGTACTCGATCAGCGCGACGAGCATGACGATATGGACCGGTGCGTATTCTGCCGACATGGGAACCCCCAGAATTGAAAACGGGTCGAATATAGCCTGTCGGCGCCGTGGGCGCAGGAGGAGATGGATCATGCAAGGACGCGCACGGGGCAAACCGACCGCGCCGTTGGCAGCGACCGTTCTGATATCGACGTCATGGGCGCTACCGCTGATGGCAGCCGATTTGCAGTTTGCGGGCTATGCACGCTCGCGTGACGACGGGCGCCTGCTCTACGTCGAGTCGCACCACGTGCGCAATTCGGGCGCGGTGGGCGAAACGCGCATCGTCATGTACCGCTGCAGCATCGATGGACCGGCGTTCGCACGCAAGGAGCTCACCTACGGTAGCGTGCGCGAAGAGCCGGAATTCATTTTCACCGACGCTCGCCGTGGTTACGTCGAGGGCTTGCGTCGGAGCACGCAGGGGCCGCAGGTGTTTCAGCAGGACAACGCGCGTGCTCCGCGCCGCGAAGCCAAAGTGCCTGCCAATGCGGTGATCGTTTCCGACGCCGGTTTCGACGAATTCGTGCGCAAGCACTGGGCCGAGCTCGAGGCGGGCAAGAGCGTTCGTTTTCCGTTCCTGATTCCGAGTCGTCTCGATTACCTGAGTTTTAAAGTAAAGAAGCACCACGAGATCAAGATCGACGGCGCAACCGCCAGCGTCATTCGTCTCAATCTTTCAGGAGTACTGGGCTGGTTTTTACCGTACATCGAAGTGTCTTACCGCAAGACCGACCGGGTGTTGATGCGCTACGAAGGGCTCACCAACATTCGTGGCGAAGACGACGAAAACTTCGTGGCGATCATCGAGTTTCCGATGCGCGAGCGTCGCAACGTGCCCGCAGTCGATCTGCTCAAGCTGCGGGCGGAGCCTCTCGTTTCCCGTTGTTGAGCGGAGCGCGTGGCCAGTTCACGAGCACTGTTCCAAAAAGAATCACCGCCGTACCCAAAATTTGCAGGCTGCCGAGACGCTCGTCGAGCACCCACCAGCCGAGCAATAGTGCGACCGCGGGATTCACGAAACCGTAGGTGGCCAGCTGCGCCGGTGTCACGTTGACCGACAACCAGGCAAAAGCGGTGTAGGCCACACCCGAGCTCGCAATCGTCATGTACGCCAGCGCGAGCAAGCCTTGCGTGTCCCAACTCCAGCGCGCCACGTCGCCCTGCAGCAGCGCAGGCACCAACAGCATGAGTCCGCCGCAGAACATCTGCAGTGCCGTGAAGGTCATCAGATCGAGCGCAGGCTGGGTATTGCGGATGTGGATGGTGCCCGCAGACCAGCAGAAGCAGCCGAACACCATCACGAGCGCCGGCCAAATCGAGGCGACGGCGGCATCGCCACCGCCCGGCAAGACGATCAGGCTGGTGCCGGCAAAGCCGGCTACGAGACCGATTGCGACTCGCGACGAAATTTTTTGAGCGCGGGCACCGAACATCCCGAGCAGCGGAATCCAGAACGACGACGACACGTTGAGTAGCGCCGCGAGATTCGAGGGCAGATGCTGCAGGCTCCACAGCGCCGAACCGTTGGAGAGGAACACCGCAAGACAGCCGACGGTGGCGAAGGTTTTCCAGTCGGCGCTCGTCAGCGCGGGTAGCCAGGGCTCGCCTGCTCTTCGGGCGAGCAACCGCGCCACCACGAACAGCAATAGCCCGCCGGTGATGAAGCGTGCGGCGCCGAAAGCAAAAGGCGGCAACCGACTGACGCCGATCTTCGTCATCAGGTAGCTCGAACCCCAGATCAGATAGATGATCGCGAACGAAACGACGAGCTTCGTGCGTCGCGAGGCGTCGACGTGGCCGCTCACGGATCTTGTCGGGACGCCGTGCCTAACCGGCGCGCGCGGCAGCCTCGGCACGGGTTGCGGTGCGATACATCAGAAAGCCGAGCGCCGCGAGCACCACGAGACCCAGCCACTCACCGAAGCGCAGACCCTCGGGCAGCGCGAGCACATCGGCGCTGCCCGAGGTGACGATGGGGATGGCGATGGCGATGCCCATCAGGGCCTCGCCGGTGATCATGCCTGCTGCGAACAACAGACCCTTGCGTCCACGACGTTCGAGATCGGCCTCTGCACAGCCCGCGCGACGCAGGTTCCGCTCGGCGAGAAACGCGAGCATGCCGCCGAGGAAGATTGGCGTCATGAGTTCGATGGGCAAATAAATACCCACTGCCACGGCGAGCACCGGAGTGCGGAAACTCGAGCCGCGAGCCTTCAAAATTTCGTCGACGACGATGATCGCGACGCCGATCACCGCGCCGATGGCGATCATGTCCCAGGGCAGCTGACCTCCGAAGAGTCCCTTGGCCACCGAAGCCATGAGCGTTGCCTGCGGGGCGAGCAGCGGATTCGGGTGCGTCTCGGTGGGTACACCGATGCCGTAGGCTCTTTCCAGTAGATTGAGCACCGGCGCCATGACGAGCGCGCTGCTCGCAGCGCCGATGGCGAGCATGACTTGCTGCCGCCACGGCGTGGCACCGACGATGTGACCACATTTGAGATCCTGAAGATTGTCGCCGGCGATGCACGCGGCGCAGCACACCACGGCTCCGATCATGATCGCGGCCACTGGCCCTAGGCTGCTGTCCGGGCCCATCAGGATCAGCAGCACCACCGAAGAAAACAGGATCGTGGCGATGGTGATGCTGGAGACGGGATTGTTCGACGAGCCCACGAGACCCGCCATGTACGCCGACACCGAACAGAAAAGAAAACCGGTGACGACCATGATCACCGTCATCGGCATGCTGACGGCAAGCGAGCCGACGATGGTTTCGTATAGCGCCCACAGTGGCAGCATGAAGAGCACGATGCCGATCAGCACCGACTTCATCGGCAGGTCTTGTTCGGTGTGCGCGATGACCTGGCCTGCGGCACTCGCACGGGCTGCCGCGAGCCCGCTACTGATACCCGAGACCAGCGACTTTCTCAAAGAAATCAACACCCAAAAACCGCCGACCAGCATGGCACCGACCCCGAGGTAGCGGATCTGCTTCGACCAGATGAATCCGGCCAGATCTTCGGCGGGCAACCCGGCAGCCATCTGCGCGAGCTCGGCGTTCGCGGGCAGTACGTTGGCGACGTAGATCGGAATGGCGAGGTTCCAGGAGATCATCGCTCCGGCGAGCGCGACGATGCCGACGTTGACGCCGACGATGTAACCGACGGCGAGTAACGCTGGCGAGAGGTTGGTGCCGACGAATCCCAGATAGCCGCCAAAGAAACCGGCGCTCGCTGCGGTGTCGGGAATCAGCTTGAGACCACTGCCTGCCGCAACTTTGGCGAATGCACCGCCGAGCGCCGAGAAGCCGAGGATACGGATGCCTTGCGTCGGATTCTCGCCGGCTTTCAAAACTTCGGCGGCGGCCTGCCCTTCCGGGAAGGCGAGCTTTTGGTCGACGATCAGCACGCGCCGCAGCGGCACCGAGAACAGCACGCCCAAAATTCCGCCGAGCCCCGCGATCGTCAGCACCCACGAATATTCGAAGTTTTGCCAGAAGCCGAGGATCACGAGTGCCGGAATGGTGAAGATGACGCCCGAGGCGATCGACGAACCGGCCGACGCGCCGGTTTGCACGATGTTGTTTTCGAGAATGCCGCCACCACCGAACAGACGCAGCACCGCCATCGAGACCACCGCGGCAGGGATCGCTGAAGCGATCGTCATGCCCGCGAACAAACCGAGGTAGGTGTTCGCGGCGGCGAGGATCATCGCCAACACGATGGCGAGCAGGATGGCGCGCAGCGTGAGTTGCGGCGGCAGCGGTGCATTCATCGTTGGTCCCCGGCGAGCTTCTTGAGCCAGGGTGAACCGAGGATGAGCACGAGGCCCGCACCACCTGCAATGAAGCACATCTGCAGGAACTGCGCCGGCATCGCCGCTGCCTCACCCGAACCGACGTGACCGCCGATGAGACCGGCCAGCGCGTTGCCGACCGCTGCGCCCAGGAACCAAGTGCCCATCATCTGGCCGACGTAGCGTTTCGGTGAGAGCTTGGTGACGTTCGAGAGCCCGACCGGCGACAGGCAGAGCTCACCGAAGGTGTGCAGCAGGTAGGTGAGCAGCAACCAAGTGGGCGCCACTTTGCTATCCGAGGCCACCACGAGTTGCGCAGCCCACATCATCACCAGGAAGCCGACGCCGACCAGCACCAGCGCGAGACCGAACTTGGCCGGCGAAGAGGGGTCGAGGTTGCGTCGCCCGAGCGCCACCCACATCCAGGCGAACACGGGCGCGAAGATGACGACGAAGATGGGATTGGCCGACTGATACCACGCAGCCGGGTGCTCGCCGTCGGCGAACATGCCGCCGAGCCAGGAGCGGTCGGTGAAATCCTGGGCAAAAAGATTGAAGGTGGTTGCCGCCTGTTCGAAGCCCGCCCAGAACAACGCCGCACAAAGAAAAAACAGCGCGATCAACAGCACGCGCTTCTTTTCGTCGGCATCGAGACCGCCGAAGACAAGTACGCCGGCAAAGAAAACGAAGCCCACCGCGACCATGCCGCCGGCGAAGATCTGTGCAAGACCCGTGATGGTCACGGGAATGGTGCCGGTGTAGAGCAGCGCGGTCAGCAGC
>Ga0075471_10000392_pt1 | contig 26081 bp, 43 predicted proteins | sample DEB19_08_DNA_2_FD_74787 | JGI IMG/M metagenome (GOLD analysis project Ga0075471, IMG submission 74787) | Aqueous microbial communities from the Delaware River and Bay under freshwater to marine salinity gradient to study organic matter... | ecosystem: Environmental > Aquatic > Marine > Coastal ...
TCGCTTCCACCCCATCGTCCACAACTTCTCGTCCAGCCGCCCGAGGAACCACTTCCTCGTCTCGTCGTCCATTCGAACTCCAGAGTCCACCGCATCGGCGATCCTCTGCAGTGCGTCGTGACCGCCGCTCATGGCTTTCCCCCGTCGCCCAGACGGGACATGCATGACAGGAAGTTCAGTGGGTCGTCGCCGCCGTGAATGGCGTTCCACAGCCCAAGCACTTCCTTCGCCCACGCGGACCGATCCGAGTCCATGCCGTAACGGACCTCTTCCTCCACGCCCTTCTCCTTCATCACCGACTTGTGGTCCTTGCGCACCCGCGCAAGAAGCTCATCCACGTCGCGACCATGGAACCGGGCAAGCATGAGGAGATCAAGCAGTGCGTGCTCGATGGGGTCGTCAGCCTCGCCGTACGGATCCCACGAGTAGTGCATGATCCCGCACTCGCCCCCGGGATGAAGCATCACTGCAGCACGAGCAGCCTCCCAAGAGCGGACTTCCGCCCAGCTGGTGCCGCCGTAAGTCTCCTCCTCGTCGCCACATGCGTCCTTTATCTCTGCTTCTGACATGACTTCGCCTCCAGTGCGTCACTCATTGTAACAGCACCATTTTCCACAGTCAAGTAGCCAGAAGGAAGATTCCGTGCACTTCAAAAGAACAATTTCGCAATATGGGGTTTCTACTCCGCCTCAGGAAAACTGAACGATAACCTTCGCAGTGCGCTCTTCCTCTCCCCACGCTGTCACAAAAAGCGTTTCCAGTGCAGCTATTAGAAAACTACCCCATAACAAGTTTCATCCACCTTCTGGAGCAAAAGGAAAGGATTCCACCGCCAAAAGCGCTTTTTGGACCGTCCGCCTAGAAAACTACCCCATAACTGGGCGCACCATGTTATCAAGCACCTTTCTCCTTTAAAGGGAAAACTACCCAATAAGCAGTGCGCAGAATAGCCGTTCAGTGCACCAAAGAACACAACCATATAGTTGCACTCCCTCTTTTCAGGTATACATGTCATGCAGTCTTATCCAGGGATAGATGAAGAAGTCCATGACCATGGAGTTTCACTCTCGCCCGGAGAAGCAAAGTCCATGGAAGGAATCACCTGCGCGCAGGCAAGGGCAGGAAGGGCCAAGCTAGCTCAAGAATGTCATGCACCTCGCAGTGGGTCAACTTGCAAGCATGCATGAGTGTTCGTGGCACTTTCCTTGTGACAGGTGAAACTGGAAAGTTTCCAAGGAAAGCCAGAGCCATCAATGCTCCCAGCGCTCGAGATGGAAAGTGCATGACATCTTCCGCTCGAGCTGCACAACTTCACATGGCTGCCATTGAGCAATCATTGAAATTTCGTCGCTCTGCAAGAAATTTCAATGGCGGCTTGCACTACTCCTTCGCAATCCGTAGGATTTCCAAAAGAATCCAGCAAAAGCAGAACCGCGCACCCTTCGGTGCGCGGTTCCTCCACACGACAACATCGGAAACATGCCCTTATCCGGCTGATCGATCACTCTCACGCGCCCGCTGGGCTGCACGGGCTGCACTCGTTCCTTCGTTATACGCCTTGCGGTGCGCCGCCTTGATCATCAAGGCTTCCTTGACCTTCCGCATGCTTGGCTTGAAACTGTTATTCTGATTCTTTCCCATAATTCACCTCCAGTTCCTTCTTTCGGAAGGAGAGAACCAATGAAAAAGGGACCGACGGATATTCCGTCGATCCCTCCTGCCGAACATCAATGCTCCTTCGCTCGTGGCGATGGGCAAAGACACGCGAGCCTCCTCTGCGTCAGCGTGAGTGGCTGGTTCGGTCAGTGACTGCTGGGACAGCGTCTCCTTGACAGAATGTTCCACGGGGAACACTCCGTCGGCAGCCTGAAAGGCACACCTTCCGTAAATAAAGAAGGCGCAGTTTTCACTGCGCCTTCTCTCAACTTCGTCCTTCTTGCCGTCCCTGGGGGCTAGGGAAGGCTTCCAGACGGCTTGATGTGACCAAACGGGCGTTGGTGGGTTAGCCCGTCAGCAGGCTGCACGACCGTTTCCTTGGTCCTTGCGAACCGTCCCTCGGTCGCACCGCAGTGCTTGAACGCCTCACGCAGCAGCCTCTCGGCTTCTGGAGATGCGCAGGTTCGGGATTTCCGTGCAGGGGGGTGCATGGGGTTCCCTATCCTTGGTCGTGACTTCATTCTAGTGGGCTGCGGTCGCCGCCCACATGATTCCATCCAGATTCCACATAAGGAACCCGCCCTGCCGAAGGGGGCCTTCTTCAGCAGGGCGGGTATACGAAAGGAAAAGGCGCCTCGCCCTCTATCCGCGCCCGCGAAGACGCAGAGTCGTCCCGGGGCGAGACGCCGAGAGGAGAATGAACGACGCGGACGGGGGGTGCCCGCGCCGCCCAGAGTTCAGAAAACACCTTGGAGGGCAGTTTCCTAAGCCCATTGTAGTGGGCAAGAAGACAGCAGCCTCGTCATACTGTCTTTTTTGACGAGATCACCGTGACGTCTCCCGTCACCACAGGAGTCCTAGGGATGCCTCCCAGCCGCTCCAGCCCCAGATGAGCCGCCACGCGGCGAGCCTCCAGCAAGGCTGTCTCGCGGCTGGAGGAGTCCACGGAGTGGCAGACCTCCCAGTGGAGCAGTTGCCCAGACAGAAGGCTCCCTGCGTTCGCCCAAGCCTCTATCTCCCCGTGAAGCATCACGATGAGGAACGCCTTGGGGGCGTCGTCATCAGCCGCATCCCCATGGGGAGTCTCGTAGCCAATGAAGATCTTGTCCAGTTGCTTCGTCATGAATGCCATTCTAGTGGGCTGCCTTCAGCCACCCAGCCACATGGGGAATCTTCCCAAGAAGTGCGCTCAAGCCTGCTGCGTGGTCATTTTATATAAAATATAAAATGCCCCTGCGAGCGTCAGAACGAAGTTCAGTGGGGCAATGTGGGGCAATGTGCAGCGAAGTGGGACACCAGTGCTTTTATATGTTGCATTATATAAAATATTATCTGGGCGGTAACTCCATGCTATTTTCGCAGTGGGCTACGGACTCCGTCCGAAGGCTTCGCAGTGGGTCACGGACTCCGTCCGATGCTATTTTCGCAGTGGGCTACGGACTCCGTCCGAAGGCTTCGCAGTGCGTCATTCCATGAGGCGCTTGAACCAGACGATGGAGAGCACGGCTGCGGCGGTCGCCACGAAGCAGCATCCGCCTGCCTCCACGAGCCGCATGGCGGAAGCAGCCAGCGAACCTCCGACTAGGTGCATGCCGGCTAGGTATGCGGACACGGCTATGGTGACTCCCAGAACCGCATGGATGATCCATCGGGACGGGGTGGACGACTGGTGCGGATTCTCGTTGTTCCTATTGACCTGCATCGGTTTCCTTTGGCTTCCTGCCTCTCCGCTTGGGAGCCTTCTTGGGTTCAGTGCCATCGTCTCGTGCATTCTTCTCTTTGGAAGGTTTCTCTGAAGGCTTCTCTGAAGGCTTCTGCGAAGGCTTCCTTCGGATCCTCTTGGGGGTGGAGGCGTCTTTCATGAGCATCTGCACGATGCTCCACGCTCTTTCTCCATCGAGTGAGTTCAGTGCGTCCATGAGTTCGGAAGCGGTGCGTGGATCCTCTATGGGAAGATCCTCCACGGGTGGAACGGGGCAAGGCGGGATTCTGTCCCTGAGGGACGAGACCGATATGGTGGCTCCGCTGGGGCTGCCATGGGGATTGGCTTCGTTGTCCCATGCAAGGAACGAGAAGTGCCGTCCTGCCGCTGGGTGTCCGTCGTGGATGCCCATCTCTTCGGACTGGGCGTTGATGAGTATCCTCACTGCGCGTCCTCCATCCCGTATCCCCTGAGCACTGCTGCCGTGTCCTTCTGGATGAATGCGTTCCACATGATGGAAAGGGAGTGGAGGTCTGCCACGGGGATGGTGGAGACCGTGGTGATGGACAGTGGGTCTTCTCCTGTCTTCCTGAGTTGCATCTCCATGATTCCTGGATCTTCGGGTGGGATTCCCATTCTTTCTCTTTCAGTGGGTGTTGATCTGTAGTGCTTCAGTATGAACATGTGATCATGGAGATGGTGGCTGGGAGGCAGCCTGAGGTCATTGGAGTGTAGCCATATCTGCTTGAGCATGGGGAGTCATTGTAGTGGGTGTGGTAGGAGGATGTGGTTCAGTGGGTGGGATTTGTGCTTCCCCCGAAAATTTTCCATGTGGCGTTTTCAGTGGGTGATGGTTCAGTGGGTGGAAATGAAAAACCCCTCGCTCGGCGGTGAAAGGACAGCCGAGGAGGGGCGTGAGAGAGGACTGATGTTCAGTGGGTGGCGTATGCGTTGACGACCATGTAGACGGATGCCGCTATGGCTGCCGCGCCTACTGCTGCCTTGAAGAGGAGGAACGGCGTCCTCCACTTGGGCGGGACATGAGGCGGATGAAGCCAAAGCAGCATCGTGACGAGGAGAAGGAGGAACGAAAGCTCACTGTAGTATTTCACGAAAGCGGGCTCTAGTACGGGAACGAAGTATTGGGTTTGGGTTTCAACTATCGGTTTAGGCGATAGTTTTATCGGACGTTATTTTCCTGTAGCCTCCCGCAAAAGAGGGCTCAGATAAAGGGCTGGACCGAAGGCACTTGTACTTCGCAACCCTTGCAGGGCCTGTAGCCTCCCACAAAAGCGGGCTCTCGTACAGGCGTGCGCGAATGAGTTGAACCTGTAGCCTCCCCGAGAAAGCGGGCTGATATACAGGCTCGCATCGCTGCGAGGCTTCAAGGCTTTTCCTGTAGCCTCCCGAGAAAGCGGGCTGATATACAGATTGTTGCGTTCCTGTCTATGTCTGATCCTGCCTGTAGCCTCCCGCAAAAGAGGGCTGAGATACAGGGTGATTGTGCTCGGGTTGCGAAGTGCGCAACTCCTGTAGTCTCCCGCAAAAGAGGGCTGATATACAGGGTCAGGGTGAATGTAAAGGACCGTATTCCCCTGTAGCCTCCCGAGAAAGCGGGCTGATATACAGGGGAGGAACCAGAAAGAAATACAAGTCCGTTCCTGTAGCCTCCCGAGAAAGCGGGCTGAGATACAGGGTCAGCGGTCTTTGAGTGTTTCCACACATCCCTGTAGCCTCCCGAGAAAGCGGGCTGATATACAGGTTCATCGGCAACCCACATGGAGGGATTGACCTGTAGCCTCCCGCAAAAACGGGCTGATATACAGGGTTACGCTCGTAAGTGCTTTCCTTACCTGTATTTAAGCCTGTTTTGCCCCGAAAAAAAGCAAGCCTGTAAAACCTGTATGTAAGCCCGCTTTCGCGGATTCTGGCTGCGCGATGCTCGTTTTATTGAGCGAGGATAATTCTCGTGGATCTTGCGATCCTCATCCATCCGGCAGGGCGCTCGAGGAATCCAGTTTTCGATGAATTCCGACACGTTGCCAATGGAAGCGCTGTCCCTTTATCACGCAGCTCGTTGCAGGGGATGCGCCTGTGCCTTGGTAGTGGATCCGTTCCCTATGGGCGGTGTCCTCTCCATGCAGCAGGCGCATTCATTCACGGATCGACCCGCCCCTGCAGCTGACCACAGCTTGCTTGCCACTCGTTGCGAGCGGCTACGGCGTCGATCTGATCGTTGTTCACATGAGAAAGAACGTAGGCTGACTTCAAGTCGCGGTCAACTTCTACGCCCCCTACGACAACGGTTCGCTGCGTGAGGGGAATCTTATTATAGTCGCCCGAAAGCGGATCGTACTGCGTTGCCTTGATTTCCTTCGTGGAAACCTGGGAAATCTTTCCTCCCGCCCGCTCCGCGTGCTTCACGAGTGCGTCGCGGACGGCTGAAGGCGTTCCTGCGCGGACTCCCTTGCCTGCCGCCTTCGACCATCCGTCCATGAGGCAGTCCTCGAACACGAAGTGGTCGCCCATGCGGGAGATGTGCTTGCCCGCGAGGTTGGCTTCCTGCTTCCTGCACCGCGCCTGCTGCTCCTGAAGAGCCTTGATCTGCCTCTTGAGGGCGATCATGCGCTGTGATCGGTTGATCTTGGATCCCTTGATGTACGCTCCCTTGGAGTCGAATGCATGGGGATTGTTGGCGACCTGTGCTCGGGAGAACCGCCGCTGGAGGGCCTTGATGAGGGAGTCGAGCCTCCTGCCCTTGGGGGAGTGCGCGATGGTCCTGCCGCCCATGTGGGAGCCGAACACCGCCGTGGACTGCGTTCCGAAGTCCACGCCCACCTTGCCTTGCGCGTGGGGAAGGGAATCAGGCAGCGCCTCTCCCTTGTACGAGACCGCGAGCTCGAAGTGGATCTTGCCATGGGAGCGGACGGGCACAACGGATACATTCCTCATGCAGCCCGACATGATGTACGACAGAACCTTCTCCTCGTACGGATCGCCTTCGTGCCGCGTGCGAAGTGGAATGGAGATGGTGCGGGACGACAGACCCTTCTTTCCCTTGTTCTCCCCACGGCGCTTGATGTAGAACAAGGATCCGTCTGGGTTGATCCCGATGGTTCCCTCTGCGATTCCCATCCTGCCCGAAGGACACGGACGGAGCGGCGGGCGGGTGATGAACACCTTGGACGAATGCTCCTTGCGAGCGGTCTTGCACGCAGCCTCCGCTTCCTTGAAGATGGCTCCTGCGTTGAAGGTGGACAGGTGGGATCGGATCCACGAGCGTGGACCCAGGATGTCCAGGTCCTCGCTGTACGCTCCGTTCCTGTTGCCCCTGAGCCACGGGACGATGGCAAGACCCACGCCGTGGTGCTCGTATGCGTGCTCGAAGGCGAGCTTGCGTGCGGAATTCTCCTCCTTGGCGAGCGCCTTTTCCTGAGCCTTGAGGATCTTGTGAGCGTCCTTCTCCTCCTTCGTAAGCCGCTTCCTGCCCTTCTTGTTCTTCTTTTCCTTCTTGGGCTTTCGGTTCTCCATGCTGGAGGCGATCTTCTCCATCTGCTTCTTCAGCGCTTCGATGGCGGGCTTGGCTGCCTTGAGCGCCTCGGGGGAGATGGCGGCTGCCTGACGGCGGGTGCGGGAAATCTTCCTGCCGATGATCCGCATCTCCCTCTTTGCCGCGATGTTCTTGGGAGTGTCGAGGGCGTGGGCTTGCCTCCACTCATCGGATTCCCTCATCCTCTTGTAGCGTACATTGTACTGCCTTGCGTACGCTGCAAACGCATGGCCAGATGCTCGGCACAGTTTGAGCAGGAAGTCATAGCCTTCCTTGTCTGGAGCCATCATGATCTTATGGCAGAGTATGCCCGTGGCGTCCGTGGGCTCCGAAGTGGAATCGTCCTCCTCTTGGGGAGCATCGGACTTCTTCTTGGGCTTGAGGACAGGCGCCTTGCCGAAGATGAACGGCTTGCCCTTGGCGTGGGCTGCTGCGATCTTCTGGCTGATGGTGATGGCGCTGGGGGTAGGGTCGCTCATATCCTGCCATTCTAGTGGCAGGGATAATTTCCCCCCGAAAAAATCAGGGGGATGTCCTTGAGTACCCGTACTGGGCGATTGCCTCGTTGGGAGACATCTCTTCGGGCATGATGCGGTTGTGCTTGTCCGCAAAGACGATGCGGAGCACTGGGCGCCCGTTCTCCGTGGCATCGATGAGGCGGGCTAGGTAGCCGTTCGCAAGGAGGTCCTCGACGATGTCGCCGTGGGAGAACGACTGACCCTTCTTCACCCGCGAGCACATGTCGTGGAAGAACACTCCTACATGGTCGATGGAGTTGAGCGGCATGGTGATCTGGAAGTCGGGATGACCCAGAAGATGCATGCCATGAGTGTGGGCGTTGAAGCCAGAAGGAGACTCGGGATCGTGCTCGCTGACTACGTGGATGTAGAATCCATGCTTCATGAGTTGCTCGGACTCCCAGATATCCATATCGATGGGGTTCTTGCCGCACATGGCGCAATTGCAGCGATTGGGATGCTTGGTCTTCTTTGTAATTTTCTTGCGCATGATTTTACCTGTCGTTGAGAAAGGCTAGCTACATGCAGATATGACTAGTTGTCAATCACAGATCCCACGACTGCCCCTACTGCAGCCCCGACAAGCATAGCCTTTATTGTGTCGGTGTCTTCCGCAGACATGCGCGTGTTGTTCCTGATATCTTGCAAGCATGCCATCAGGACATCGCGATCCTGCGAATCGAAGTAGTTTTTCACAAAAGGATAAAGATCTCTGTAGGACTTGTGGACGATGTGCAACTCTGACATCTCCTCATCCGTCAGGTCTGCTCTCGCGGTTCCCCTTCCAGCATAAAGATTGAGAAGCAGGAAGTATGATTCGAGCGCGTGGACATTTGATTCGTCCAGAAACCATTCATCTCCGCATTCAACGAACATGTTCCTGTCCCAGATGGCATTGCACATGGAATCGGACATCTTCTCGAGAAGGCTCTGGAAGTATTTTTCCAGCTTTGCATGTATTCTATTTCTCATGTCGCGACGGATGCCTCGACGCTTTGAGATGAAATTCATACCCCTATGGAGAGTGACGATGTTCCATTCGGGGTTTTTTGGGGGAGTGCAGCCCTTGATGGAGGGAGCGAAGTAGGGATTTTCACTATATTCTTTTTTGAAGAACAGAATCGCCTTTTCTTCATCTAGTTTTCCAGTATGGACCAGATTGCTGAGGCGCAAAAAGCCGTCACGACCTTCCTGCATTCTGGTGGCTGAGTCGCTTGAAACCAAGCGTGTATCCCGATTGTTTTTTCCAAACAATGCCAGATTCACATTGCCAAAGAAAAACAGCAGCAAAACAGCAATCGTGGAAATCACGATCAAGCCAGGGATGACGATGTGTGTTATGACGATGATTAATTCATCTGTATCCATAACCACGGCTCCATTGCTCATTCCTGCCAATTGCAATCAAGTTGGATCTTCTCACTCCTATATCTTGCATCTATGAGGGAAAGATAGTGCCTTGCCAGTTCCCTCTCAGTCATGTCCTTGGTTGTTGATCTTATGTGTCTCAGTTCATTCTTAAGGACGTGCATCTTCTTGAGTTCCCATTTCCATTCTCCGTATGCGACAAGGTCTCCCTTCCTAGCCATTTCCTCAAGAGAGAATATGTGCTCGTTCAGCAGGGAGAAACCTTTTTCTATGCGTTCCCTTTCCTTTTGGAACATCTCTGGATTGAATGGGATTTTTCTATTTGCTTCTTCCCACGCCTTGTGCTCTTGGATGATCCTTTTTCTCAGCTCTTCATCATCCTTGATTTTCTTTTTCCTGATCTTCGCGTCTTCTTCCCTGCTTAACCTTCTTGACTCCCACACTATGAGGCATACGAAGAGGATCAGTGCCACTGGCATGAGAGCGCATGCTGTATCCATTTTAAAATTCGTCCGTTTTTAAACTATGGACGTAGCTGTTGTCCCTTTATCATCCGATGGAAGACGGCTCGTCCCTGCGGATGCTCGCGGAGAGAGCCACGAGCGGATCCACATGATACATCACGATGCCGCCACGCGACACGAAGCACTGGACGATGCCGTCCTCTATGAGGGTGGTGAGGGCATCCCTCATTCGGTCGAGCGCCATCTGCTCCATGTGCGGGTATCGGGAAGCATCGCCTCCCGTACGCTCCGCTTCCTTCGAGTTGAACTCAAAGTCAATGCCCAGAGGTCGGCGCATACTTTGGAATGGCATGGGATCGCCGATAGCCAGAAGGTCGAACACCTGCTGCTCGGAGCGGGAGAGGTTGCCTGTTGTTAGCCTGTTTTCCTGCATTCCTTTTCCAGCATATCTGCTTGGTACAGGATGTCAAGGGGAATAGACAGACTTTCACGGAAAATTTCAGGAATCGGGATCGAAGCCTTCCACCCAAGCCAGCGGGAACTCCATGGAGTAGTCGCCGTCGTGTTCCTCGTCGGGAACCCAAGACACCCAGCATGTCTCGCAGTCATCGTGGAGCGAGGTAATCTCCCACTCTCCATCAAGACGGAAGTGGTTTCCATCATCATCTTCCCACGGCTCGCGCCAGTGGAAGCGATGACCCAGCCACTTATCCCACTCGGGCTTGCCTGAGTGGTTGTCCATGTGGCATGATGCCTTCTTCTTGGGAGCCTTCTTCTTGGCGACCTTCCTAGATGGCTTCTTGGGAACCTTCTTGGCAACCTTCTTGCTGGTCTTCTTGGACGGCTTCTTCTTAGATGCCATGGAGTTTTCCTCCTATCAGGTGCAGATGTACTTGCACGACTGGATGTGATGGAGCTCGCTGACCTCGGACGGAGGATCGAAGATGGAGAGGTTGCGGACTCGGATCACGGAACCCTCGTCCCAGCTGGCGAGATCGCCCCACGGACGCGAATCCGTCTGGCTGCGGTAGTTGATTCCCTCAGGGGAGTCTCCGTCGACGATCTCCGCGATGTCGCCCTGCAGGAAGATCTCCGAAGTAGGAGACTTCCAGCGCACGATCATTCGGGAGAGATCCGCCTTGGCGATTCGCCTCGGGGCGCAGAAGAAAATTCCCTTGTCGCCCTTGCTGGCGGAGACGGAGAGGACTCGGTTGATTTCCGAAGCAGGCGCGATGCGGTTCGTGAAGTACGTGTTTGGCTCTGTGGCGGTGGTGCTCATGGCTTTGACTCCTGTTGCCCGTAGTTCATTGGGATCCGCACATTTTCGCCTTTACGGAAAGGGCGAACATGGGGTTGTCGAGATGGCGGCTCCTCGCCGCCAGCATCCGTATGTCTGAATCGCAGTGGAACATGGCTTCTGCGAACATCCATGGCGCGGCGTTGGGATGCGCGAACACGCACTCCGCGATACGTATCTGGCAGTTGCGCTCAAAATAGTCGCACGACAAGGATTCGTCAGTCGAATAGTGCGGACGGACGCGATCCAAGATGGGTCTGAGGATGGATGAGAGGATATTCACATCGGCGTTATTGTTCTCAAGAGCAGCCTGAACAACCATAAAGTCGGCATCCTTGGATGCCTTGAGGATGACGGCGGAAGTGGCGCATGGATGGGAAGCAGCCCTCTCCCTTGTCCGCGAACGCCTCTTGGGATTGAGGGCTTCCAAGAGAATCTCCTCGGATGCGATTTCCCTGTCGATCAGGACGGTGATGTTCGGCTTCGACTTGGATGTTTTCATAGGCGCATTCATAGGCGTATGGTGGCTGCGACATGTGGTCTGACTCACTGGTCGCCTGCGGCGGTAATCCTGTTCTGGATCTCGCGGAGGCTGACCTCTACTTCCTTGCCCATGTCTCCAGAATAAAGCCACACGGTGGTGTCCTCGTGCTGATCCTTTGGTTCTTCTCCGATGCTGGTGACTTCATACTCCCCCGTGAAGTCATCCTCATCGTCATCCCACCACACGAGGTCGCCCAGATAGGCTGGCTGAAGACCATTGCGGTTCTCTTCGATCCTCTTGGGCTTCGTGGGTTTCTTCACCTTCTTCGCGACAGGCTTATTCGTTTTCTTCGCCGTTTTTTTCTTGGTCTTCTTCTTTGCAGCCATCTGGTTGCTCCTTGCTTTTGCCTTCGTTCTCAGGCGGCATCATCTCGTCCCATGCATCATTGTGCTTGTCGAGCCTTTCATCCAGATCTTTGCGCATCCGCTTGCCCTCTTCCGACTGCTTCCATTCCTCTATCTTGGGATGGTTGCAGGAGCAGAACAAAGCCTCGTCCTGACCAGGTCCCACGAGCATGTCGTCCCACTCAAGGCACCAATGGTAGCCCTGCTTCCACTCCTCCTCCGTCAATCCTTGTCCGCTGCGGTCGAGTTCAAGGAACCTTTTATTGTCCATCGGCGTCCCTCCATGACTTGTTCTGCAGGATCCTGTATGCATCCTCAATGAGCGAAGCAAGCTCCTCGACATTGCCCTGCTTCGCATCGGGATTGTAGTAGCCGTCCCAATCGGCAAGCAGAAAGGAAGCGTCGAGATGCCGCTTTTCAAGGTCACGAACACGCTCACGAAGCCGTTCGATCTCATCGGCAGCCTTCGTGGACAAGTCGAATGTGGTGGCGTAGTAGTTGCGGAGACGCATCACGATGTCATGGTCATAGTCGTTCATGATGTTGGTCCATCACACCAGCGGGCAGATGTTCTTCTCGTATCCAGTCAGCTTGCCAGAAATCGCCTTCCCCGTGCTGACGGAGAACTCGCACTCGGAGTTGTCGATGAAGGGTCCGTCCTTTTTCCTGTGGATAGGCTGAACTGCCGTGATGACGCATGGGATGAAATTAAGGTTAAGCGTACAGGTGGTGACGACCACCTCCCTGCGCTGGGGATGCTCGGACGGTCGCACGACGGGCTTGTCGCGCCCATATGTAGCAGCCCAAGCCTCTGCGATGGTGAACACAACATCGTAGGAATTGGACGATGTCATCCGCTTGATCTCAGAAATGACGAAGTCTTTGTCATCGTCATTTCTGACGCGGTGCTGGAGCATGATGAAGTTGCCGCTGCTGATGTTATTCGCCATCAGGACGATCAGACCGTCGATGCTGCCGTTCACGCTGATCGTCTCCGCATTCGTGTTGAGGAAGTCGGCAAGCGAGTCCATGGCGCAGGCGAACTTCGCCCTTCCCTCGTTCGAAACCTGTTCGAGGATGCCGTCCATGTGCCCGATGAATCCGTCGAGGTCGCCGCCGCCGTTGTTCCTCATGTCCATGTCCATGTTCATCTCCTTGCGTGTGAACTCAATGATTTGATGGGGTGCAAACCGCAGTCTAGCAGACATTGTAGTGCCTTCGCACCTCGTGTCAATCAGGTGAGACAAATTTTCTTCTGCACGGAATGTTTGGAAGCGGAGCCTGTGAGTCTTCGTGACTCATGCAGTTCTTGAAGTTCAAGATGCCAAGAACCTCTTCATCTGGGTCTTGTTTGAAATGGAGAACCTATGGAACCCATTATCTACTTTTTCCACCTCGATCATCCATTGCCTATCCTGAGGAGCGCGCACGTAGGCGCTCTGGACGGCATCCTTCAGGCTGTTTTTGATCCCGACCATCTGGACTGCATCGGACATGGATGTGACATGGATCCATCCTCTCCGAATCATCTCCTTGGAGACAGGCTCGAATGCATCGGTCTTTCCGTCCAGTATGCCAGAGTAGGCATCCATCACTTCGGGATCGTCCGGTTTTCCGCCCATGCTATCCGCCACCATGCGCCTAAGCTCCTGATCCGTGAAGCCGAACACCTTGGGGTTCCTGAACACCTCCGTGATATGGTATCTGCCACGGTCAGGATCGTTTCCGATATGCTTGAAAGACCAGTTCCCGCTGGTGGGATGCCACCATCCAGATGTCTGGGTGAAGAACGGAAAAGAGTCGTGCTTCCACGACTTCTTGAGCAGATAGAATATGCGCATGGGCATCCTCTGTATTACGGTCTGGGATCGTCTTCTTCCTTTTTCTCAAGCAGCATCCTGAGTGGGTCAACCATGTAGCCAAGTTCAACTATCTTATTTCCACTGGTCCGTATTGACGGTGAGATCCTGCCTGAATTGATGAGGACTTGCATGACTCCATCAAGGGAGAACGCGAAGGGCTTGCATGAGATGGCGATGCCATCGAATTCCGTGCTCACATCGTTCCGCGAGATGAAGCCGTCTTCATCCACGCGCTCCACGATGAGCCTAAATATCGCATCGGCGCATTCCTTCTTCCTCATGGCGTGCCTTGCGACTTCGCCATGAGCTGACCCAGGGGGCAGAGCGTCCACTTGAAGTCCATGCCGCAGAAGGGCACTGGGACTATGGCTCCTTCATGCTCCATGGTCTTGATGGCTATGTTGAACGCGTCTCTATCTGGGAAGTCCGCTCCATCAATGCGGAAGTGCTCCCTCATCTCTGAATATCCCATTCCGTCCTTGCCCGCAGACAGGGCGCTGGCGATGAGGCGGATGATCCTGCGCTTCCATTCGGCTATGCACAGCATGCGCGACTCGATGAATGGCGATGCATCCCTCGTCTTGATCTTCACCACTTGGGCATAACGCTGGGATCCGAAGTACGAGATGATGCTGTCCGTCACAGTGCCGCTCCCGTGGTACATGAGCGTCTGGATGCCATTCCTGTAGTTCAGGGAATTGAATGCGGCAATGTGCCGGTTGTAGTTGCCCGCGCCAACGAGGGCTTCTATGTCCGCGCTTACGAGGCGAGGCTTGTTCAGGTCGAGACTCTCCAGATCCCACTGGAGCCGCACGACGGTCTGGATGCAATCGGATTCGCTCATGCAGTTCAATCCTTTCAATCTCCGAACTTGCCCGAACGAGATGCGCTGATGAACAAGGCTTGGATCGGGTCGATCCTATACCTGAGCATGCCGCCTTCATCGGCTGTGATCTCTATGATTCCCTCTGCATGAAGGCAGACGAGCGCCGATGAGAATTCTCCGTGCATGCCCCTGAATCGGCGTCTTCGATCATGAACCTCGTTCTTGTACGAAGGGAAGTCAACTTCGGCAGCGGCTTGCCGCATTTTCGCTCGGGAGACAAGCTCGTCAATGGCAAGACCGTTGGGCTCGCCTACGAGCATGGACAATATCAAGCGCTTCCACTCAGATTCCGTCAGGACGGTCATGACAACTCCTAGACCAATTGTCTCCTGCGAGTCACCTCTTGTCAAGCAAGAAATCAAAAAAGTTTCAAGTGCTTTACCTTGATGATCTTGCGACCATCTGATCCCGATACCAATCGACAGTCCTCCTAATCCCCTCCTCCAGTCCGACTTTAGCCTTCCACGACAGGAGGGATTCTGCGCGCGATGCATCCACCCTTCGGTGAGGCTGTCCATCGGGGCGGGATGGATCCCACCTTATCTCGCCATCGTAGCCGCAGGCATCCGCCACGAGACGAACGAGATCCGCTATAGATATTTCCCTGTTCGTACCCAAATTGATCGGAAGGGGATCGTCAATCGCCTCGGCGGCGCGGACTATGCCCTCCGCTGCGTCCTCCACGTAAAGAAACTCCCTTCCCGCAGACCCCGTGCCCCAGCATTCGATGAACGGAGATCCTTCATCTAAGGCTTCCATGCACTTGCGGATCAGTGCAGGAATCACATGGGATGTATTGAGGTCGAAGTTGTCCCATGGTCCGTAGAGGTTGACGGGCAGTACGAATGACGATCTCATTCCGTACTGGCGGCGGTAACCATCAAGCATGACGAGAGCAGCCTTCTTGGCGATGCCGTAGGGCGCGTTCGTCTCCTCAGGATATCCGTTCCACAGGTCGTCCTCGCGGAACGGCACGGGCGTATGCTTGGGGTAGGCGCATATGGTGCCGACCTGCACGAACTTGCGGATTCCGTGCCGCCGTGCACCCTCGATCAGATGAATAGCCATCGCCATATTCGCGTAGAAATATCTGCCTGGATTGGCTTGATTGGCTCCGATTCCTCCGACCTCTGCGGCCAGATGGAGAACAACATCTGGAGAAGAGTGACGGTACATGCGTTCTGCATCCGACTGGACGGTAAGGTCGTATTCATCGCTCCTTGGAACGAAGATATCGGATACACCCCTGCTGTGCAGGACATCCATAACCGCCTTGCCAAGGAATCCAGATCCTCCAGTCACAGTCACACGCATCTTATCAAGTGATATATTATCGTTCATTCAGGAACCCAAGATCATGATCGCCGCAACTATTGTTTTTCACTATCAGGAGAGGCGCACCGAGCGCGTTCACTTGCCTTTTTTACAGTATCCGATAGGAGAAGGATGGGATCGAGGTGCAGCGTGAATAGAAGATTCCTCGGTCTGCCGTATCTATTGGCATCGTATTCTCTCTTCATAACGGTGCCACTCTTCACCATCTGGTTCGCGGCGGTATAGATGGCATCCAGACAGAAGGCAGATGAGCCATCATCAGCAGGTTCCTTGAACGCCTGACGCTGGTTCACCTTCGTGCCGATGTTGTAGTAGCCGACGGCTTCGTCGTCCTCCAAGAGTATCTCGCGGATGATGGACTTGCACTTCTCGATCATCTCTTCGCGTTCGCTCTTTTTCATGGAAAGCCACTTGTTAATATCGGCATTATGGCTTTCGCTGTCTTGGTCGTGGCGTTGATCCATGATTTTATCATCGCTCCCCAAAGCAGTCCCATCCGCGCATGCGCGCATGCTCCAGCGCATCAGGAGAATAGTTGTCCCGCTTACCTTGCTTTCCCGCGACTATATTGCAGACCTCACGCCGTGCTTCATCTCGTTCCTCACGCAACTTCTTGTTGATTTCACCAACGGGCTCACAGGCATAGCAGCATCCCTCTAATCCAGTGCGCATGTCGTCCAGCCTTTGCTTAAGCCGCTCTGTTTCCCTCGCCATAATGTCGCATCTGTTCTTGAGGATCCGAGCGATATGCACGATGTCGGCATGCGCCTCGCTATGGCTGCGGAAGAAAAGCGCTTCGCTCCCAGATTTCAATGCTTTGCGGACTTCCTTCTCATGCTCGCTAATAAGCAGCTCAATCTGGTCGTCGGTGAGGCTGAGGTCATGAGGAACGGTCAATTCATTGCGTTCGGAATCGGCATCTTTTTGGCTCATGCTGGTCGTCCCTTTATTCATCCGATCACGCATGGAAATGCGTCATGCATGCCGTTCAATACACCCGCATCTGTCTCATGTTCTTCTCAATGGCGCAGGTATGGGAGCACATGGTCATGGAGCAAAGCATGATGACCGCTATCATCACGGCGATGATGCTCTTGAAATTGTCAGTATGACCATCGGGAGGAGGGGGAGGATTTGTCTTCATGATTAAACTCCTGAAATGCCCCGAGAGAGACTTGCACTCTCCTAACACGGATTAAAAGTCCGTTGCTAAACTACCTCAGCTATCGGGGCTAAAATGATGTGCTTTCCACCTGCATGGCACCATGCATATGCATGCATTATTCGGCGCGCTTCCTTCATTGTAGTGCGCAGCGATGCCAATGAACGGAAAATGCTAGAACTTTACCTTCCTAGACGGAAGACCCTTCCATTCCTTCATGCCCCAGATCTCATACGGTCTGCCTTCCCAAAGCCATTCACTCAAGGTGCAGCAGAAAAAATCCTTCAGTTTTTCCTTTGAGCTTGAATTCGTGCGCAAGGAAAGCTCCAGCAGCGGGTCGAGAAGAGATCGGCTTTTTTTGAAGCAATCACACATGGAGGCAGATAATCCAGCAGAAAATGACTTGTCTTCGCTTGCTTGCAGAAGCGACATCTTGTTCCATCCCTTATGCAGGACTATCATCACATTTTTATCGAAATCGGCGATGATGACTTCCGTAGTCCCGCCATCATTGCATTTTGATCCCCAGAGCACGAGGCAAGATCCAGAATCTGGCATGATGCTATGAACATATGAAAGAATGCATTGATTAATGAACTCTCCAGATGTCCTCTGAGTGCTCCTAGGAATCCTCATCATGACAGTCTCGTCATATGGCAGCACTATCTCACGAGGAATGCGGTACTCTTCAATTGAGTTTTCTGCCATGAAGCCAATAGACATGTCCTCGGAACCCGAGAATACCATGCCACATATGCGATAGAGAATTCCGCTCCCGCTCTCGACAGGGAGTGGACATGACATGTCTCCCCTTCTGGACAACGAGCGACTTTTTATCTTCAATGGCATATCTGGATTGTAGGATTCACGCTACAACCTGTCAAGTGCCTGAAGGCTATTTCTTGCGCTTTTTTTTCTCTTCCCTTGCAAGAAAACAGCCCATAACCTGATATCCACCAAGTATCAAGGCTGCTCCTGCGATGAAGATGAAACCAATTAAAATTGCTGTTTCTTGATTCACGAGTCTATCCTTTCAGAACAGAAAGGCACCATGTCATCGCCTGCAGGAGAAAACGCCAATTTTTCTTTATTTTTCCCCAAATCGTCTTCCGCACATCGCCTCCATGCGCGCCTGATTCTCGTAGTGTCTCTTAAACCTTCTTTGCAAAACATCCATGAATAAGATAGTCAGAAAGAAAGGTACAGAAAATGCAGAGACCAGGATAAGGATATTCAACATGTTATCCTCCATGCCTGCTTGGATGCCATATCTCTAAGCTTTGTAGGGCATATCTTTGCCATCTTCGCGGCTTCCGTCTTGGAGTATCCGTCCAGAAGAGCCTTGCAGATGACTCCAAACTGCTCTGGCAAATCTGAAAGCAAATCATCAAAATTTGACTCTGCGCGAGATGGTATTGATTTTACCGAGTCTAGGCTTACTTTTTTGAGCCTGTGCTGCCCGTTCCTCCCGTCCTCTCTGCGATGTCCATCTAGAACCATCAACTGGGTTCTTCGGGATAAGAAGGACATGCTCTGACCTCGGGAGGCGATGTACACAAATCCCTCAATTGCGTAGTCATCGCCTCCCTTGCCATCCACCAGGTTCTTGCCCAGCCTGCGCATGTAGCGAGCGGCGGATGCCGACGCAATGCGTATGTATGACTCAAACTCCTCAGATGTCATGTTCTCCATGAAGGCGGCGAGAACATCCATTTCTGAGGCGGTGAGATCACGCATGTCTTCTACATTCTAGTGGTCTTCTGGGCGAACCACAGGCAATAAACCCAAGGAATGATCACGATGCCTGCGATTGCTGCTGAAACCCGCAGCCTGCCTTGATCCATCCATGTCGGAAAATATTCGCCAATCACCAGTAGCGCGATCCCCGCTGCACAGATGGATAGGATGATCGATGCGTAGACGGCGGTGTGGATGTTTTTCATTCTTCATCTCCTTCAGAGGCTTTGTCGGGATCCACAAGCCGGCATCCGCTGGTAGTGAGATCCCTCCAGTATTGCGCCCGCTTTTCAGCGCAGCATTCGTGATATGCAAAGTCCGCACCTGCGAGACAGGTAATAAAAGCCCCTAAAGATCCGATCCCACCAAGGATAAGACATCCCTTCATGCATGCCGCGACGGCTGGACCAGAATATGCGCAATGGCTGGCACACCATTTGAAGAGCCCTGCTCCTAGGGTCAGCGAAGCTGGCACACATGCAGCGATGAGCATGAAGTATCTTGCGCTGCAGCCATGCAATCCCTCCCTGAGCGAGCGGAGGAATCCGCAGCATTGGATGCCACCCTTGCCCATCCACTCGGGATCGTAACACTCGATGTGACTTCCGCCCTCCTCCGAAGTGGGCTGAATGTCTTCGATGTAAGAATGTGCCTCTTCTTCCGTTTCCATCATCCGCAGGGGAATAATTGAAGATACTGATGCAGCGACGGCATTCTTACCGCCATCATCTACCCTTACCTGTTGGTCGAGTACTGCGACAACGAAATGATGTGCGCAGCCATCCTGCACCGTGAATCCAGAGGCGATAGAAACGATCTGCTCATGCGCGAACAAATGACCCGATGAGCTGAAGACTTCTGATGAAATTACAGGATCGATACGAATCCTGTTGGTTTCGATCCACAAGTTCTCGCTAAGAACTTGCCCAGAAGCATCAACCCATGAAACGATAGATCCTTCAATGACGAGCGCTTGCTCGCTGGCATTTAGCCTATTCCCCGTAGCCATTTCCCACTGCTTGCAGACCTTCATATCGTTCCAATCAGCCAAGCATTTATTGGAGAATGCACACCCAATCACGAGCAAAGACAAAAACTTACAGAAAGTGTTAGGCATAAGCCCTCCTTTCCTACATGATATGTTGTAAACTTATTCTTGCAAGGCATTTAGGCAGCAAATTTGCGTTTTAAACATGCAAAAAACTTGGCTGTTTTATTTATCCGACGAAGGCTGATATAGATGCATTTTCTATTCTTTTAAAAACAAAGTTATTGCCTACATGCGTAATAGCATAAAGTTTGTGCAGGATAAAAGTTTTAATTGCTTTAACATTGACTTTACGAGGGGGGGGAGTAATGCACAAAGAGTCCAATAACATACATGGCGAAAGCGCTACCCATGTTTGCCCTGAATGTTCAAGGCAATGTGCAGAGTGCAAAGAAAAAATTAGCAAAATGGAAAGTAAGATGCTAAAAATGACAATAGCTCTTACATCCGCTTTTACCCTGCTTGGTCAGCATGCCATAGGATATATCGTAGACATACTAAATAAAACTGATAAAATAGTTGGAAAAGATATTCCTCAAGATTCTGCAAGCAGTGCTGGAAAAATTGGATATAGATTCGATGCCAAAAAATCGAATCAAACAATTAACTTTACTTCACATTTTAATCCCTACAGCGATGCGCTCCAGGATACAGAAGGCGCAAAACAGACATTTCTTGTAGATGCAAAAAAGCACAATTCGCCATCAGCAATTAAAGGTTCATATTCAAGCGAGTGGATATTGTCTAAACCTCAAGACTTAAACCATGGATATTTTTTAACAACAGATAATATCCCTGAGTTGGTTTTAGATAATATGCATATGGTTTCAAAATTACACGATATGGTAGAATTGACTGCTGCACCATTAGTTAATGACACTGACTACAATTCCAGTGCGAGCATGCTTCAAAGCTCTATAAGCAATTACAATATTCCTAATCCAAGCACCATATGCATATTGGCATTTGGCGGATTGGCAAACATTAGATCTAGATACTAAAAGGATAATGGGGGAATCATGAAAAATTTATTTGTATTGACAACTTGTTTATGTATGGGCGCACAAGCTGGCGCCGATTTGGTGGATGGAAGTTTCGAATCTTTCGATGTGCCTGGATATGGATTCTATTCTGGAGGATTCGATACGCCATGGCTCACGACAGCTCCCGATAATCTAATTGAGGGGTGGTCAGATGGATTTCTCGGCGTGCCCGCGTATGAAGGCAGCCACTTTGCGGAACTCAACGCGAACTACGCATCGACGCTCTATCAAGATGTCAACGGTCTCGGCGACTTCCAGCAGATCAACTGGCGTTTCGCGCACAGGGGCCGCGACGGCGTCGACACCATGAGGTTCACCATCACCGACCTCGGCACCGATCAGCAGTTCGGCGGCGGCGATGACACGATACTCTTCACGGGAGATTTTTCCGACGGAAACACGGCATGGGGTCTTTACGGCGGTACTGTCACCTCCGTAGGCAATCTAACTAGGTTTGCCTTCGAGGCACTAAGCGCAGTCGGCGGAAGCACGCAGGGCAACTTCCTCGATGATTGCGGATTTGGACAAAATGTCGTGGTTCCCGCTCCAGGAGCCGCATCATTGCTATTGCTGGCAGGGGTTTTGTGTGGAAGAAAAAGAAGAAGATAAAGGTTTATTTAAAATGATTAAGTTATCTACAATTGCATGCATGATAGCCGTAGCTGGATGCGCTACACCAGAAAAGCGGCATGCTCCAATTGCTTCGGAAAAATCATCATTAACGATGATATCCTCAATGGCGGAGCATATGGAGCGCGAGAATCAGGACATATCTCGTGATGCCATCTCTATACAAAAGGATATAGCATCGGCAGATAAGGATCTTGATTCCATTTACGACATGATTCCAGATGCGGGGCAGGAGACGCTGGACATAGCCATAGATAAGATATGGGAAGCGGAACAGAATGCCAAGCAGATCTCGGACAGTGCTACAAGGCTTCAGGAGGAGATAGATAAGCTTGAAGTCGTCACGACGCAGGTAAAGGATGTAGAGCAAAGGCTCACCGAGTTGCAAAGCGCGGAAGCAGAGACTAGAGCGAAGGCAATGGAGAAACTTTACGGGTACATAACTCTGTTCTTCGCGCTTGGTTTCTTGGTGGTTACTGCTGGCGCGGTCGTCGCTTTCTTCGTTAACAAATCCCTCGGCTTTATCATGATGCTCGTAGGAGGAATCATGATAGGATTCGCAGCGGCCAGCCAATACTACCTTCAGCAGATAGCTTTGGTGGGAGGGATACTTCTAGGAATACTGGTCGCTTCCGGGCTCGTTTTCATGATATTGAGCATGATCAAGGGCAAGAAGACCGAAGACACTCTCGACGAAGTGATACAAATAATAAAGGTTCTCATGGAGACCATGGAACCTGGAGAGAAGGACAGGATATTCGGGAAGAACGGGATAGCGGAAAACGCCAAGTCAGATCTTACGAAGAAGGTTCTGGCTCAAATATCTCCCGACGCATCAGGCAAGAAATAACCGCTCATTTCAAATCCTCACAATCAATTGAACTAGCAGAGGAAGATTCGATGTTCAAGTGTTTGTAGGGCGGTGAATATATTGGGCATGAGTCTACAAGTACGGCAACGCCAGCTTCTCGCAGTTCGTTCTCAAACATGAGAACCAGCCGTTCTGTTCGTGCCATCCCAAGTATCGATACAAAATATGGAGGGATGCTGATGTGAGACCTAGTCATCACATCCTCTTTGAAATTGCATGACCTATCGTTGAATTCTTTGGTCACTTCGCTCTCAGTCATCTGCTTCCTATTTGCCGCTGACCAAATATTTAGTTCTAAATTAGATTCAGATGTGATCGCTGCATAGATGCGTTCTCTGACATCCCACTGCGTGCTGCCAATAGGAATAGCGCTCGATGGAAAAACAAAGGCATCATCCAATTCGGACTCATCTATTTTATCTGTTTCTTTAAAGATATAAAGAATTGAAATGAGCAGACACACGGAAAAAACAATGAAACAAAAAAGCAATAGCAATGCGGAGTCTTGCATGTCTTTATTTTAGCCTCACCCCGTGAGGAGTAGTTATTTTTTGTAGATTTCTTCGGTGTATTTTGCGACTGAAGCAGCAATTTCTTCTCTATTTACCTGAATATGCGAAGCAAACATGCATGAAAGCTTCACTCGACCCGATCCGCTGGCGCGCAAAATCTCGATGATGCCGATGGGATCATTCGGATCCCCAATGACGATTTTTTCCCCTGTGCAGCGGCTGATAACCAGATTCTTAGCATCCTTGACTTCCATAACTTGATTCCTTTCTAGGCTTCAGAACGGGTCAATTGTAGCAAGTTATTTACAGCTTGTCAATCAAAAAACAGAATCTGGCGGAAAATTACAGCCTGCCGTCTCTGCACATCTGGGCTATTCTCTTCGCCTTCTTCCTATCGCCTATTGTGGCCAGCCACATCCATCCAGTGTCGAACTCTGGTATGCAGAAATCTATGCGGTAAACCCGCTCGCGCTTGTCGTCTGTCTGCTCCACAATGCGGGTTAATACCTGCTTTTCTATCCTCACACCAGCCTTGGACTTCTCTTCCTTTTCTCGGTGAGACATATTCCCCTCCAACATGTGGCTGAAATTTAGCCGTTAAGTACATTCAATGCATTATCTATTTTTGTTTGCAAATCTATTATCTTTGCGCCTATGGCTTTGCAGCATATTTTAACATTAGGATCTTTGTTCCACATCGGAGTGTTGCTCAATATATCTACAAGAATTGTAAGAGCGTTATCCGGTGTTATTTCATCGGATCCTTCTGGCGTGATTGAATCTGGCATATTGTTCTCCTTTGTCTGATATTACATTCATTTTGTCACAATGACCTGCAAGATTGTTCAGCCAAGTAATTCATCAATTGACTTCTTATAGTCGTTGATAGAACGTATTCCAACGAGCCTGGCAACTTCCTTGCCACGATGCCATAAGGTGACAGTAGGAAGAGCAGTGATATTGCATGACATGGCTAATGATGTATTATTATCGCAGTTGACCTTAACCACAGCAGCCCTTCCTTCGTATTCCTTAGCGAGTTGGTTCATAACTGGAGTTATCATCCTGCATGGACCGCACCATACAGCCCACCAATCCACCAATACTGGTATGTCGCTTCTAACAACGAGAGAATCGAATTCCTCGCTGCCAATATCTATAGCTTTTACATTTACTTCTTCACCCATTTTTCCTCTTTTAGACTATATCTTGTAATGTTTTCTCTCTGTATGCCAGATCAAGGTCATGCTCCACCATCATCTTCGCCAATTGTTCAACAGATACTTTAGGATCCCATCCAAACTTTTTCTTAGCTTTCGAAGGATCTCCAAGCAGCTGATCGACTTCAGCTGGTCGAAAATATCTAGGATCTATTTCGACGAAATCCCTATAGTCAAGTCCTGCTGCGGAGAAAGCCATCTCACAGAAGTCTCTGACAGATACCATCCTTCCAGTAGCTATTACATAATCACTTGGTTCATCTTGCTGAAGCATGAGCCACATGGCTTCTACAAAATCTCCAGCGAACCCCCAATCTCGTAAGGCATCCATATTTCCAAGATAAAGTTTCTTCTGAATGCCCATCTTTATGCGACCAACGGCTCTCGTGATCTTGCGCGTCACAAATGTCTCGCCACGGCGCGGACTTTCGTGATTGTATAGAATTCCGCATGATGCGTGTATTCCATAACTTTCTCTATAATTTATTGTAAGCCAATGAGAAAACAACTTGGCGCATCCGTAGGGTGATCGCGGCCAGAAAGGAGTCGTCTCCTTCTGCGGCACTTCCTGCACCTTGCCAAACATCTCGCTGGAAGATGCTTGATAGAAACGGATAGTCTTTCCAGAATACTCTTGCGCACACTTGACTGCGTTAAGTATCTTTGCCGTACCTATCGCATCTATCTCGCATGTATAAACTGGCTGGTCAAAAGAAATCTTCACATGGCTTTGTGCCGCGAGATTGTAAACTTCGTCTGGGCTAATCTTGCTAACTATTGAAGAAATGCATGAAGCATCTGTCATGTCGCCATGATGCAAGAAGAATCTTGTCTCTGGATCTCGTGGATCCTTCATGAGATGATCTATCCTCTCCGTGTTGAAGCTTGATGACCTTCTCACCATTCCATGGACGGTGTAACCTTTTTTGAGAAGAAATTCAGAAAGGTAGCTTCCGTCCTGTCCCGTCACTCCTGTTATGAACGCAATTTTCCTGTTAGGCATGCCATTATTTCGGCATTAGTCCGAGCCAGCTTTATATTTGATCTTGCCTAAAGAGAAGTCAAGCACTTCGTCTAGGTTGGGTATATTGCCCGTTTTGTCGAATATCTTCCAAGCGAAGTAGCTGCTGCATGCTTGTTCCGGTTCCACGCATCGCTTTCCCCATTCGCTTTTCATCTTTTTAAGAGAATGCATTTTCTTCAAGGTGGATGCATGCATGCTTATTACTTTTGATTTCATCAAAAATCAACTCCGAGATGTGTTGAATGATTCGCAAATAGAATTTAAATCCTGCATGCGTATCTTCGGCACATTCATTTCTATGTTATTCTCCCTAATTATAGACATCGCTCCCATGAAGGCTTCAAGCAATTTCGCGGTTCGGGCTTTCAATGCTTCGTTCTCTAAACTTATTTTTTCGTTTTCGACTAGGAGTTTAGACACCATGTATTTCATGAAGCGCCGTGATTCGACATCTCCATGAGAGTCAAAATCCCTCATCAAATCTTCCATGCCATCTATAGCGGCAAATGAAATAAACTCAGATGAATGCGCCATCATTTCCATTTCTTCGTCGGAGTACATTTCCTCGTCCATTGTATCCTCCATATGTTGATTGATATTCACCTCAGCGGTGCATCAGTCTTTTTCCGCATACGAGGGCCTCTAATCCTGCAACGGACGCGCCTTTTGCGAATTTTTGATGTGATGTCAATGCCAAATCTAGACATGCGGCGACTTACAATGTCAATGACCACATCCGACCAGTCGCCGATGTATTGTGAAAGACTTGATTCGTGAATCTCGTAATGCCTGGAGATTGTGTTGTTCTTCATGCCATGGTGCACCTTACGCCGAACAATGTCCTTGAGCCTGTCAGGAATTTCGATCACCTCAAGCAATTCTTCAAAGTCCTTGTGCGAGTGATCTCTTTCTGGGTTAGCCTCGAAATTCATGGAATCCGACTGAATCACGCGCCTCCTTGAGGAAGACACTCGTCGCGCCCCAGTCTCGTGCCTAAATTTCTCAAGCACAAGCAGCTTTGCCCGCCGAGCCACATACTTGCTCCCTCCCCATTTCATGGATAGCAATACTGCCTCGATAGCAAAATCGTGGGCTTCCATTCCTGCGACGGAGAACACCTTGAGCCTGCACATCTCGCGGCGTGCGGAGCCTAAAGCGACCTGGTAGTTTTTCTCGCAGATGACACTCTTGCTGGATTGCATGCCTTGAACATTATGCTCTTCTTCTGAAATAGCGGCATTTACGCCCATAAGGACCTCCAGTACAAATTGTAGCAGTGATGGCTTGGAAAAATCAAGCCTACGAAGC
>Ga0075471_10000393_pt1 | contig 26071 bp, 21 predicted proteins | sample DEB19_08_DNA_2_FD_74787 | JGI IMG/M metagenome (GOLD analysis project Ga0075471, IMG submission 74787) | Aqueous microbial communities from the Delaware River and Bay under freshwater to marine salinity gradient to study organic matter... | ecosystem: Environmental > Aquatic > Marine > Coastal ...
GTTCTTGTTCCTCCGTTCGTTGGGCAAAGCGGCACAGACCGATCCGGGATTTCAGACGGCCAACATCCAGATCGCCACCGTTGATGTCGCCCTCTCTGGTTATCGCGGGGAACGAGCCGTCGAAGTGGGCACCCGGCTCAAGGAGCGGATCGGCAGCATTCCCGGCGTTGACTCGGTCGCCATCGCCCGCATGATCCCGCTGCAGGGCAGCGGGTTCGGGATGGGCAGGCTCACCGTGCCAGGGGTCGAGGGCCCGGCCAACGGCGGATTCGATCCTGACTGGGATGTGGTGTCGCCCGAGTACTTCCGCACGATCGGCATGGACATCGTCGAGGGGCGGCCGTTCCGCGACACGGATCGCGTCGGCGCCCCGTGGGTCGCCATCATCAACGAGACCCTGGCGCGACAGGTCTGGCCCGGCCAGTCAGCCATCGGCCGAACCATGCTGCAGGACATGGGCGAAGGCAACACGCGGCCCCTGCAGATCGTCGGCATTTCGCGCGATGCCAAGTACCGCTACATCAGTTCAGGGAACGAGCCGTTCATCTACGTGCCGACCAGCCAGCAACCGCAGACGTCGATGGAGATCTACATTCGCCATGCGGCCGGTCGGCAACTGGCCGCCGATGTCCGCACTGCGATCGCACAGGTCGACTCCAGCGTGCCGGTGATCATGCTGCAGTCGTTCGACGATGCCGCGGCGATTGGGTTGCTGCCGCAGCGGCTCGCCGCGTGGATCGCCGGAAGCGTGGGCACGATCGGCGTCTTCCTCGCGGCCCTCGGCCTCTACGGGTTGATGGCGTTCCTCGTCGCCCAGCGCACGCGCGAGATCGCGATTCGGATGGCACTCGGCGCGTCGAACGTGGAGATGCGCGCGATGGTGTTGCGCCAGGCCGGTACGCTCGGCGCCATCGGTGTGGCGATCGGCCTCGTGCTTTCCGCGGGTGTCGGCACGCTTGCGCAAGCGATCCTGGTCGGCGTCGCGCCGATCGATCCGATTTCGTTCGGCGGCACCGCCCTGCTGTTTGTCGCGATCCTCGCGCTCGCGGCATGGACACCGGCAAGCCGGGCGGCAGCAACCGATCCGGCTACGGCGTTGAGGGCGGAATGAGTAGCCGGCTACCGGCTACTTCAAACACCCTGATCATGGGCGTCTCGTTGGGCTGCTGGGTTGGGTCGCGGAACTCGGCGGCGATCTTCAGGCCGCTCACGGGAGCGACGGTGAAGGCGGGCTGCCAGGGCGTGAGTCCGACGGCTTCGAAGCCCTCGCCGCGTTGCGCGGCGGTGAGCTTGGCTTCGTCGGGACGTCCGTACTGCCAGCGGTTGGCGATCTCACAAAACGGGCGACCCGTAGCGTCAGTGCGGTTGCGCAACTGCACCACCCAGGTGTTGTTCGCCGGCTCGATGCCACCACCGCCAAGCACCATCAATCGGTACGCCATCGACTGGTAATACGGCTCGCGATAGATCCAGGTCGGCTGCCACTGTTCCATGTCGTTGCGTCGTGAGAAGCACAGCGAGTAGTAACGCGCAGCGGGCAGACCGGCCCAGTCGACGAGGTTCTGGAAGCGACCCTGCAGCGAGCCGTTCTCGCCGTCACGGAAGGGCAACTCGAAGTCGAGCACCGCATACTTCGAGCGGTTGCGCGCCAGGATCTCGAGCGCGGCCGCCTCGTCGGTCGCCGTCAGAAATCTCGCCGCCTCCGGCGCGCCGGTTTGCGTGGGATTGCTGACCGGCACTCGATGCGCGGTCTGCGTGATCCAGTAGCCCTGATCCCACCAGTTCATGATGCTGAACGACGCGGTGGGACCGTTGCTCGAATAGCGAGCTAGGTAGTGATCGGCGACTCCAAACGGCTCCGGGGTATTGGTTCGCAGCCACCGCATCGCCTCGTACCATTGCTGCGGCATGCCTCCCGCCCGGGCCGTCGTCAACGCAGCGGGCACCACGTTGGGCGCAATCACGAGGCCGGCAACGGCAATCACGGCGAGTTCGCGCTGGAACGGGAGTCGATAGGGAGCCTGCGGGGTGGGGTTGTCCGCGTGGGGGACGCCTCCCAGGTCGAGCACGCGCGTCGCCAGCCACGCAATCACGACGGCCGTCGACGGCACAAGGTAATAGCCGAAACGATTCTGCCCGATCGTGGCGACGTAATTGGCGATCGTAAAGCAGAGGATCAGCAGGTGGTCGACGCGTTTCGAGAACCACGTGACGATCGCGAGGGCCAGCACTGCAATCAGCCCGACATAGAATCCACTGCGAAAAAAGATCCACGGCTGCGACCACGCCCAGTTGCCCTGATACAAGAACAGCGGTCGGGCCTCGAGCACGGCCATGCGGGTGGGATCCGGGCGGAATCTGCTGACATCCATCACGACCTGGTTCACCAGGTCTGGCATCAGCATCCAGGTCACGGCCACCACCACTGCCGCGGAAACGGCGCCAATCGCCAGCAGTTTCGTGACCTGGTCGGCAAAATAAAACACCATCGCCGATACCAACAACAGTCCAACGAGCGCAGCGACCTGCGTGCCGTAGCGATACAGCCCGGGATCCTGGAACGCGATCACGATCGCGAGCGCGATCACCGACGTCGCGGCTGCAAACTGCGCGGCCGAGGCGCACCGCTTCGGCGACACGATCGCCGTCACGATCACCCAGAGCGCGAGGATCGCGACAAAGTACGCTCCGCTGGCCCACGCCAGCAGGTACGAGCCGAGGAAAATGCCCGCGCCGATCGTCGACCCGTAAGCCACTGAGGCAAGCGTCGCAAACGAGAGCAGGACTTCGAGTCCGTGGTGATCCACAAACCCGATTAGTGAGCGATCGAGAAAATGACCTGGGAGCAGCGCCGCCAATAGACCGGCGATCATCCCGGCCCGCCGATCAAATGCCAGCGTCGCCAGCACCCAGACCACGCCAACTGCAAGCACACCAACGATTGCGGGCACAAACGCCGCCACCCGTTCGATGTGTTCGGTCGAGGCCTGGCGCCCACCGGTCACGAAGGCCGCGGTGGAAATGATGGTATCGAGCAGCGGCGCGACCGCGACGTATTGGCCGTCGGGTGCGGCGTAGGGATCAATCGTGACGCGATGCGGGAAGTTGCGGACCTGGCTCTCGGCGAGTCGCACGTGATACCACGCGTCGGTCTCGAAAAAATTCACCCGCGCTCCCCCGAGCACGTCGTCCCAGGGCGCCCACACGCGGAGCCCGGCTGCGACCGTCAGGATCACGGCCAGCATGATGACGTCGAACTTGCGCAAGCGGGTTGATGATAGCAGCCGGGCGTAACGTTATCGCAGCCGGATCGTGCTCAAGCGCTCGCCAGCCAGGAATCGCTCTCGGTCGCTGAGCTTCCACAGTCGCGTACGGTGCGACGTCCCCGCATCGAGAATCGGCGGCCAGTCCAGAGCACCGGCCGGCACACCAGCGAACCGGGCGCGAAACAGGCTTTCTTCCCACTGATCGAGCACGATGTAGACCGGCCGCCGTGCCGCCTCGAGAGCGGCGGTGACCTCAGCCAGGGAGGCAGGCGCCGCGGCTTCCCATCGCAGGATCGGGCGTTCCGTGTAGTAGCGCATCGAGCCGCTTTGTTCCCCGGCAACCAGCACCGCAGCCGGCGGCACGTCTTCGTTGATCAGGTCGGCGACGCGCTCGACACGTCGCAGCTGATCGGCGAGCCTGAAGACCCCATTGGAGCGCGCCACCATTAGCGCATGCGCGGTCACGCCGAGCAGGATCACGCTCAGCAGCACTGGACGCACTGCCGTCGGCCAGCGCTCGATCCAGGCCGCAAGTTCCGCTCCCGCAAGGACCGCGAGGACGGCAAGGGCCGGCAGCAGGAATCGCAGGTACGACCAGTCGTCGAACACTGCGTAGACCAGGTAGGCGGCAACGACCAGCGCCACGATCGCGGCGAGCGCGCGGACCAAGCGGTCCGAATGTCGTCGAACCACACCAAGCGCCGCCAGCAGCAATACCGGCGATGATGCGATCAGCCAGGCGAAGTAGCGCGACGCATTGGCGCCGATGTTTGATAACGCAAACAGCTCCTCCGCCGATCCGTAGCCGGAACGGAAAGGTGATCCGTACCATGTCCACTGCAGTAGCGCCAATCCGGCGCCCGCGATCGCCACGGGTGCGGCAAACAACACACGACGCTGCGCCAGCAACAGCGGCACAACCGCAAGAGGTGCCAGGTTGGGTCGAATCAACACTGCCGTCGCACACGCAATGCCCGCCGCCACATCCAGCGAGCCGCGCCGGCGCGCGAGCAGTGCAAAGCACGTGAGCCACGCGGCCGTCACCGGTACATCGCTCATCGGCTGGATCGCCTGATACACGAAGACCGGGGCGAATCCGATCAGCACGGCGGCGATGATGCCGGCGATGCTGCCTGACAGCTGCACCGCCAGGGCACCGGTGGCCACGATCGCGATCGCGCCGCACAGGACGACCACCAGCGATGCGCCGGTGGCGCCGCCCATTGCCTGAGGCAGGGCCATGAGCAGTGGAAGCCCTGGCGGATACGTCGGAGCCTGTAAGCCGTCGGTCGCGGGCCGCCAGCCGAGCGGCGACGTGATGTAGGGATCGTGCCCTCGGGCGACGTCCGACAGCTCGTCGCGATGAAACAACCGTCCCCGCATCAGCAAGTCCGATTCGCTGATATACCCGGAGGCGTCGGCACCGGCGGCCGAATGCGTCGCCATCGCCATCACCATCATCGTCGACAGCGCCGCAATGCCGCCGATGATGGCGGTGTGCCGCTGACAGACGCGCCAGGCCTGTTCGAGGTCGGTGGAGGTTGCCTGCTCGCGCCGTGCCGCAAGATACCAACCGGCGAGCACGAGGCCGGTGAGCGCCGCGCTGGGCCAGGGCGAGCGGGCCGAAATACGAACGCCGCCAACGGTGGTTCGAAAACCACCACTGACGGCGATCACGATCGTTGCCGCTGCGAGCGCTGACGCGATTCCGAGTAAGAGGCGTCTATTCAGTGACGAAGTCCTGTCGGCCTGACTGGCCTATCGTTTCGGAATCGTCCAGTAGTAGACCTTGCGGCCGTCGACGTCGAGTTCCTTCTCGGGCTTCCAGTCACCCATGTCGAACGAATGCGACACGATGCGCGTGCCAGGCTTGCATTCCTTCATCAGCTTCGGCATCAGCTTCACGTTCAGCGACGGGAGCAGGTACAGCGTGATCACAGAGGCGCCGCTGAGATCCTGCTCGAAGAGGTCCGCGTGCACAACGCGCACGCGGTCGCCGACGTTGTTCTTCGCCACGTTCTCCGTCGCTTCCTTGATGCGATCGGGATCGATGTCGAAGCAGACGCCACGCGCGCCATACTTCTTCGCGGCGGTCACGGGAATGCGGCCGTCGCCGCAGCCAAGGTCGTACACCACGTCGTTCTTGGTGACGGCGGCCACCTGCAACATGGCCTCCACAACCGGTTCCGGCGTGGGAACATAGATCACGTCGGGACGCCGGCTCGGCGCCGCGGTCTGCGCCCACGCCGATGTGGCGCCGGGCAGGCCCGCTGCGACGATCGTCACGGCCAGGGCAAGAAGACGATTACGCATTCGAAGTAACCTCCTTAGGTCCGAGGCCCAAGTATACCCTTCTATGTTTCGCGCCGTTTCAGCACTCCTCGTCGTTGTCATCCTCATCCTTGCGGTGCCGGCGATCCAACATTGGAGCGAGCAGCCACCGGCGCCTCCACCGCCACCTCAGCCGGTTCGTTCAACGTGGTTGCCGCCCGACAACCTCGAAGTCGGCGCGGGCGGTGATTACGCATTTGGACTTGCGCTCGCACCCGATGGCCGACGGCTGGTCTATCCCGCGGTCAAGGCTGGGGTAGCGTCCCTCTGGTTGCACGATCTGCGCAACGGCGAGTCGCGATCGCTGCCAGGCACCGACGGCGGGGCGATGCCCTTCTGGTCGACTGATGGAGTGACCATCGGCTTCGTCGCCGGCGGGCACTTCCGCTCCATCAATCTCGACAGCGGTGCGACGACCGTTCTTGATCCGGCAGGTTCGGCGCGTGGCGCGGCGCTCGGACGCGCCGGCGACCTGGTGTTCGCGCCGGCTGCCAATGGTGGCTTGATGCGCCGGGATGCCGCAGGCTTTGTCGCGCCACTCACCACGCTCGACACCGCGGCTGGTGAAACGTCACACGCCTGGCCGGCGTTCCTCGATGATGGCCGCCATGTCGTCTTCCTGGTGACGGCCGCACAGCCATCACGTGCTGGTATCTGGATCACCGCACTCGACACGCCGTCCGAGCGTCGCAGGTTGTTCGCATCAGATGCCCAAGCGATCGTCGTCGGCAGTCAGCTGCTGTACGTGCGCGATCTCACGCTGATGGCGCAACCGCTCGACATGACAACATTTGAAGCCGCCGGACGTGCCGAAGTGGTCGGCCTCAACGTCGGGCACGGCCCGATCGGCCAGTTGTTCGCGACCGCGTCCTCGGACGTGCTGCTCCACGCCGCACCGGGAACGGCACTACGAGAACTGAGATGGGTGGCGCGCGATGGACAGCCTGCGGGACCGGCCAGCGAACCCGTTGACGCGTGGGATCTGCGCATCTCGCCTGACGGGCGGCGAGTGGTCTCGACCGAAGTCGACCGGCAATTGCGCACGCTCGATGTCGTGATCCGCACCGGTTCACAACCTGCACCACAGCGGCTGTCGCTCTCGACCGATGTGGACGAAAGCGGCGTCTGGTCGCCGGATGGATTGCGCATCGCGTGGGCCGGCCAGCGCCGCAAGGTCATGGTGCGCGGCGCCGGCGCCGTGTTGCCCGAACAAACCATCGCGACGTTCGATACGCCCGTCCAGGTGTGGGACTGGTCACGAGACGGACGCGCGCTGCTGATCGGGCGCAAGCACACCGACACGGGCGACGACCTGTGGATTCAACCGCCGGTCGAGGGTGCGACCGCGCAGCCCTATTCAACGGCACCATTCGATCAGGCGTTTGGGGTGTTCGCGCCGGACGGACGATCGATCGCCTATGCGTCGAATGAATCAGGACAGTTCGACATCTACGTGGATTCGTATCCCAAGCCCGGCGCACGCGTGCGTGTGACAACCGCGGGCGGCACCGAACCCCGCTGGAGCGCCGACGGACGCGAGGTCTACTTTCGCCGCGGGTCGGAACTGTACGCCGTTTCGCTCGATCGGCTCGAGGTCAAAGGCATCACCCGGCTGTTCGACGCAGCTGCGCCGATCCGTTCCTACGACGTGTCGAAGTCGGGCCGCTTCCTCATCAACGTGCCTGCAGCCGGCAGCCCCGCCTCGCGGATCACGCTGATGCACCACTGGAAGCCTTGAGAGGCTCGCCTGTGGGACCGATGGCCTGATAGCCTGTTGCCCTGCCAATGAAAATCGCGACCTGGAACGTCAACGGCATTCGCGCCCGCCAGGGCCAGCTGCTCGACTGGCTTGCCGCCGAGAAGCCCGACATCGTGTGCTTGCAGGAGATCAAGGCGTCCCTCGATCAGTTGCCGTTCGAGCTGCGCGACATGGAGCACTACTGGAGCTACTGGCACGGCGAGAAGGGCTACTCCGGTGTCGCACTGCTGGTTGCCAAGTCCCTGGTCGCCGCCCTGCCGGCCTGCTCGCATCCTGCCTTCGACTTCGAGCAGCGCATTACGTGTGCGAGCGTCCCGTCACCGGCGGGCGACGTGATGATTGCATCGATCTATGTGCCGAACGGCGGCAAGGACTTCGACGCCAAGATGCGCTTCCTCGAGGACCTTGACGCGTTTGTTGCCGACGCCGAGCGGAACCAGAAAGCGATCGTGTTGTGCGGGGATCTCAACGTCGCGCTGGCCGAGCGCGACATTCACCCGAAGCTGCACAAGCCGAATCAGATCGGCGCCCGGCCCGAGGAACGCGAGTTGCTGCAGCGCATCATTTCGCGCGGTCTTGTCGACGTGCACCGCTCATTCGAGCCCGACAACGACAATCTCTTTACCTGGTGGGCGCCGTGGCGCAATCAGAAGGAGCGCAACATCGGCTGGCGCATCGACTACCTGCTCGCCTCGAAGGCGCTCGCCGATCGCGCCGCCTCTGCGGTCGTCCAGCGGGAGATCGGCAGCAGCGATCACGGCCCTGTCGTGGTCGAGTTTCGGTAAGCCGGGTCGATCGCGGAGGCGGCGCGAACTAGTGCTGCGGCAGCTTTTCGATCGCGGCTTTCATCGCGATCGCCTTCTCTTTCATCAGCGGGTGCGCGATGGCCACGTCGATCAGATTGATCGCGAGCCCTTTGTTGCCGGTCCGCGCGTAACACTGCGCGCCGTTGTAGGCGGCTTGCGCGGATTTTTCTTCGGCGTTCTTCGCGTCCCGCTCCAGCCGCTCGAGTTGGCGTTCCTCGCGCGTTGTTGCTGGCGTGCCGCGCTGGCCGATCGAGTCGGACACCCGCACGCGATCCTGCCGCAACGCCGCCGCTGAACTCACAAAACACGTCATCGCGCGCGTGAACTTCGGCGCCGCGGTCGCCAGCTCGTTCTGATCGATGCTCACCAGGCCAGACATCCACACCGCATCGCACGCGGTCGGATCAGCCTCGAACGTATTGTCGAAGTGCATGATTGCCGACGGCAGGTCCTTGCGCGAGTAGGCGATCAAGCCGGCCAGCATGGTGACGCGCGTGTTCGCCAGCCCCTTGAGCGCATTCTCGACGTCGGCCCAGGCGGATTCAAATTCCTTGAGGTGATAGCGGTTCCACGCCCGCCAATAGTTGGCGTCCGCAATGTTCCAGGTGCCCAGGTCGATGATGCGCGTGGCGGTGGCGATCGCGTCGGTGTGGCGCATCAGGTAGCTTTGCGCCTGCATCTTCCCGTTGAGCGCGTCGCGGTGATCCGGGAATCTCGTCACCACGCTGTCGAATCCGGAGAACGCGTTGTCATAGTCCTCGGCCATCATGTTGGTGTTGGCCAGCGCCAGCGAAAGAAGCAGCGAATCAGGGAACGCATCGCGCCCCTGCGAATAGATCGACACGACCTTCGGGAAGTCGATCGCGCGTCCGGCAGACGAGGCCAGCTCGCGGCGTCCTTCCCACGCCAGCGTGTCGGTCCACCGCGGATCGCCTTCACGCAGCGAGGAAACCGCCGGGGTGCCAGGACGCCCGCACGTGGCGAGCCGATAGCGCATCAACGGCACGCCAGAGAAATTTGATGTCATGGCGCGAAAGTCGACGCCCTCGACCAGCTTCTGCTGCTCGCAGTCGATCGACAGTGCCACGTATCGCGCCGCCAGGTCCGTGTCGGGTGCAAAGTCGAGGGCACGCCGCTGCGGATTGTCGGTCTCGAGCGGGGGGCGTCCGCGACCGGTGACGCGCGCTCGCATTTCGGGATCAAGCCCCGTCGTATCACCAATGATCAACTGCGCCGCGTCGAACAGCGGCTGCCGTGCTGGGATGAGCAAACGCTTCACACGAGCCAGCGACTCGTCATTCGGAATGCTCAGTTCTTTCTCACGGATCCAGATCAGGAGCGCGGCATCAAAGGCCTTCTCTGCCGCGCCGGCTGGCGGCGACTTCAACGTCAGCGCCTTCTCGAACAGCGCCAGCGATTGCTGCAGGCAGGTATAGCAGCCATCGCTCAGCAGGGCCTCGCCCTTTGCCATCTCGGCCACGTACGACGGTTGCATGGGCGCTCGTGCGGCGCAACCAGCCACGAGGACGAGCGCCGCAACGAGCGTACGAAGACGCATGACGCTACTTAGACACCGTAGACCGGCAAACAGGCCTGCAGGCCGTCAGGGAAGACTGAACACCACCAGCTCGGGGATGTCAGTCGGCGTGCGGCCCTGGACCGTAATTGCGATGTACTGCTTCCCCGTGATCGCGTAGGTCATCGGCGTGCCCACTGCCGTACCAGGCAGGTCGACGGATGCGATCTCCTTACCCGACGCCTTGTCGTAGGCCACGAGCCGCGGGCCGCCGTTCGATCCGCCGGTCGTCAGCGGGTAGATCAGCAGCGTCTTGGTCAGCACCGGACCCGCGAGCGTGATGTCGCCACCGACCGGCCCGAGATTGAGCGGCTTCAATCGAGGATTGTTGCGAATACGATCGCCGGCTCCGGTCGGCGTCATCCACTTGTGATCGCCGGTGTTCATGTCGATCGCCGTCATGCGCGAGTACGGCGGCTTGAAGAGCGGCAGGCCTTCAGGCATCTGCGGATTGCGTCCGGGCGTCTGCATGTAGAGCAGGTTGCTGTCGAGTCCCTTTTCCGGTGGACTCAGCTTGCTGACCGCGTAGGCGTTGCGCGACGGAACATACAAGATGCCGGTCGCCGGATCGACGGCCGCGCCAGACCAGTTCGCTCCGCCGGTCGTGCCCGGACGAACGAGCGTGCCCTCAACCGACGGCGGCGTGAAGAGCGGTCCCGTCCGAAAACCCTGGATCGCCTTCTCCGCCATCGCGCGGATCTCGGGCGTGAAGTTCGCAAGGTCGTCAACCGTCACGCCCTGATATTCGAATGGCGCCGGCTTGCTCGGGATCGGTTGCGTGGGCGCGGCCTTCTCGCCAGGCACATCGGACGGCGGCACCGGCTTTTCGACGATGTCCCAAATCGGTTTACCGGTGGCCCGATCGAACGTGTAGACGAATCCCTGCTTGGTGATCTGCGCCAGGGCTTTGACGCGCGTGCCGTTGACCGTGACGTCGAGCAGGTTCGGCGCGGCAGGGTTGTCGTAGTCCCAGAGACCGTGGTGCACGGTCTGGAAGTGCCACACGCGCTTACCGCTGGCGATATCAACCGCAACCACGCTCTCCGCAAACAGGTTGTTGCCGAGTCGATGCGCACCATAGAAATCCGGAGCGGTGGTGTTGGTCGGCAGATACAGCAGCCCGAGCTCTTCGTCGGCGCTCATGATCGTCCATACCGTCACCTTGCCGGCATATTCGTTGGAACCGTCCTGCCAGGTGTCGGCGCCATACTCACCCTTTTGCGGGATGGCGTTGAAGGTCCAGCGCACCTTGCCGGTGCGGGCATCGAACGCGCGAATCCACCCAGGGATCTGTTCCTTGGTCTTGATCAGCGACGAAATCGCCGCCGGCGTAATCACAACATCCTTCACGACGATCGGCGGGGACTGCACCGAGTAGGTCAACGCATTGAGGTAGTCGCGCGCGCCACGCTTCGCACGGGGTAACCCGTCCATCAGGTCGACCTTGCCGTTGACACCGAAGTCCTTGATCGGCCGTCCGGTCCTGGCATCGACCGCGATCAGGTAGCCGTCACCCGTGCCCCAATAGATGCGCTCGTCGTTGCCACTGCGCCAGTACGCCACACCGCGTTGATTCCACCGCAGCGACATCGTCGTCGTGCCCGACTCGTAGCTCTTCGGGTTGTAGACCCACTTCAGCGCGCCGGTGCGCGCGTCGTAGGCGGCGCCGACCGACGACGGGGTGTTCACGTACAGCGTTCCACCGACCATCAGCGGTGTGGCTTTGTAGTTCTGGACAAACGGCGGCTGATTGTCGCGCCACCGCTTCGGGTCGGCCCTGCTCAGCTCTTCGAAGATCACTTTGGAGTCGGCCGACCACTCAGTTCCATCCGGCATGGTCATGCTGAGGAAGCCGTCGGGCGACTTGGCGCGCCACGCCACTTTTAGTGATGCGAAGTTCGCCGCGTTGATCTGGTCCAGCGGCGAGTACTTGGTGTTGGCGAGATCGCCGCCGTAGGTCGGCCACTCGCCGGTGGCCGTTGAGGACGGCACGGGTTGTTGCGCAGCCGTCGCGCCCGTCAACAGCAGTGCGACGATCAGGACACGCAGTAGATGGCGGGCGCTCATTCCGTGTGCTCCTTGAGTTGCCCGTACAGGCGGGCGTCGCAATCCGGGCAGATGCCATGCGTGAACTCCACGGCCGCCCGGTTGCGCAGATAGACGTCGATCTGGCTCCAATAGCCCTTGTCGTCGCGGACCTTCTCGCAACTCGCGCAGATCGGCAACAGGTCTTCAAGGGTGTGCACTTCCTGCAGCGCGCGCTTCAACTCGCCGATCAATCGTTCGCGTTCGTCTTCGAGGACCTTGCGAACCGTGATGTCCCTGGTGACGACGAGACGGCCGGCGACGTCGCCCCACCGGTCGGCTACCGGATCGACGCGCACATCCACCCACCGGGTTGACGATCCGCTGCGCACCGCCATTTCGCCGAGCCACGGCACAGATGAACGGTTGCGTTCGGGGATCCGCACGGTGGGCGGCACCTGCACCGCGTCGGCCGACATCCCCAGGTGTTCCTGGGCGGCGGTGTTGGCATAGATCACCCGATCCGATCGATCGAGAATGATCACGCCATCCGCTATGGTCTCGATCAGCTCTTCGCGCGCGCGTGGCAGCAGATCGAGCAGCCCCTCGCTGACCACGGCCCAGGCCAGCACCGCGCCGCTCAAGCCGAGCGACATCGTCAGGTAATTGAGTCCTGGCCATGGGCCGAGCTTGAAGATGTAGAGAAAGTTTCCGGTCCATGAGATGGCCACGGCAATCACGACCGCAAGCATGGGGGCCCTGAACGCACGCGTAACGCGGCGGCGCGCCGACAACAGCACGAGCGTGCTGGCCATCGTCAAAAGGTAGTTCTGAACCGCGAGCACCCAGAACCACCAACCGTAGTTGTAGGTCGACAGCACGGCACCCGGCTTCGGCAACTCGATGCTGGTCCACAGCAACTGATGGAAGTTTTTCGTCCACGCCATGCCGAGCGTGATGAGTGGAACGCTCCACACCGCAAACAGCATCGGCCTCGTCAGCAAGCCTTCAAGCCGTGCCAACTCCATCGCCGCATGAAAGAAGAACGGCGCGCACGACACCACCCCGAAATACTGGACCTGCGAAATGAACAGGCGTCCCTGCACAGTCGGCAGGTGCACTTCGATGGCATCGCACGCCGCCCACAGCGCAGCAGCCAGCAACATCAGGCCAAGGGCGCGGCCACCACGAACCTCACGGCGGCGAATGACCGCGAGCGCGGCGCCGAGACTGATCAGCGCGGACGTCGAATAGGCAACCGTAAGACCGATGGGAGACAGCATCGATGGAGGGCCGGATACGGGGGCGTCCGGCGCGGCTATTCTACAAAAGCCACGGGCAATTGTCCGGGCGTTCTACGCCTTATCGCGCAACACGGAAGGCGACCCACTGCTGCGCAGATTGCTCGCCGGCCGTGGCCTCGACGCGCAGCACGTAGGTGCTGTTGGCGAGACTGCCGACGGGCAGCGGCAAACGGAGCTTCCCGTTGGTGAGCGGCGGTCCGTCGAGCGTGCGGAGCAGGTCACCCTTCGCGTTCAGCAGGTCAACCTTGACCTGGGGCGTGAGGCCGGCCTCGGCCTGGCACTCGATCTCGATCAGCACGCGATCCGTCGGGCCGAAGCGGGTTGCCGCAGTCGGCGACGCCGAGGGATTGGCCTCGATGGCGCGGAACTCGACGAGGTTCCTGCCGCGCAGGATCTTCGGGGTCGCCAGCACCAGTGACTGCTTGCTCAAGTCGGGAATCGGCTGCGCCTGGATCCACCGGTCCAGCACGTCACCGTTGGCCGCCAGGACCGTAAAGCGAAGGCGCTGACGTCCGGCGGCAAGGTCGAACCGTGCCATCAGCGGCAGTTCGCCCGGTGTGCTTGCGATCACCTGCGCGGGCATCGATTCCTTGCCGGCATCGTCGATCGGTTGAATCTCCAGTCGTGCGGGCTTCGACGCAAACGCCGTTGGATTGGCCTCCCAGGCAAACATCGCGCGCGTGCGATCGCCTTCGCCCCTGGCGAATCCGCTCCACACCGACACTTCGCGGGCGTTGGCCGACTCCGACAACGCCGATAGCGCGGTCGTCAATGCGGTGTTGACCGGCGTTGCCGCCGCATCGGCCGCTGCGGTCAGCTCCTTCTCGCTCGCCGACCAGTAACCGCGACGGGCGGTGACATCAACGCCGCGTCGTTTGACGCGCACCTTGATCTCGTGGAACTTGCCGTCGTTGGTGCGGCGTGTAGGCGTGTAGCCGATCAGGTAGTAGGCGCTGGCATCAGACATCACCTCTTTGAGCTGTTCGGTGGCGTTGTTGGTGTTGACGATGGCGCGGCCGCTGGTGTCCTCGGCAAGGCGCCGCAGCACGACATCTCCGCCAAACCCGACACTGCCAAGCGGACGCGGGTCGATGACGTGGATCGAGACGTTGCCACGATTGGCCGCCACGTCGATCTCCTTCATCAGCAGATCATTCGGGCTGCCGGGACGCACGCCCGGGCCCTGGCTGAAGAACAGGATCGACTTGCGGCCGTCGCGCAGCCCGCCCATTTGCGTCGCCAGCGCTTTCAAGGCCGACAGCGTCACACCGCTGCGCAGCTCCATCCAGTTACGCTGCGACAACTGGGCTTCCTCGATCGCGCTCTTGACGGGGAAGCTCTCACCGTAGCGCCCCTCGAAGTTCCGCACCCGCGCGAGCAACTCGGCCTTGTTGCGGGTGTACTTCAGGTCGTAGAGCGTCGTCAGCGGCTCCATCAGTGCGACTAGGTCGTTGGGGCCAAGCTGGTTGATGAACCTGGTCAGCACGTCGCGCAGCGGCATGGTGATCTCGGGCCGCTTCGAGATGTGGTAGTCGTCGAGAAAGATCGCAAACAGCCGGACGTCCTCGCGCGCGGCCTCGAGCAGCGCGTGTTCCTTCGAGCGAATCTCGAGTGGCTCATCGAGATTCGACGTGCGAGTGCCGTCGACCTTGATGAACTTGATCGTCTCGACCGTCTGCGCCACGCCATCTTCGGTGAGTTCGAAGTCTTCCAGCTTGAGATCCGCGACCGGCTCGTTGCGCGCGGTCACGGTGACATCGACGCGGACCAGGTCCGTTCCGGCGCGGAAGACCGGTTGTTGCGCCGGCTCCTGCGCGGCGACGCCGACGGTCAGGAGCAAGGCAAGGACAAGCCGCATACACGCATCCTATACTGACGGCCGATGCCAGCACCCAAATGGGATGTGCTCGGCGTGGGCTGCAATTCCGTCGACTACGTCTACCGCCTGCCCGCGTCACCGCGCGCCGACAGCCCGACCGCCAAGCTTCGCATCACCAGCCACGCCGTGACGTGCGGCGGCCAGACCGCCACGGCCATGGCCGCATGCGCAACGTTCGGGTTGAAGGCGGCTTACCTGGGATGCACGGGCAACGACGCCAACGGCCGCCTGGTGGCGGCGCAACTCCAGCAGCACGACGTTGACGTCTCTGCCGTCCTGACGCGCGACTGCGCCAATCGGTTTGCCGTCATCACGGTTGACGAGGCGAGCGGTGAGCGCGTGGTGCTATGGGACCGCGACGACCGCCTCAACCTCCGCACCGACGAGATCGACCCGGCACTCATCGCGGCCGCGCGCGTGGTGCACATCGACGATGAAGATCAGGATGCGGCGATCACGGCCGCGACGATCGCGCGCCGGGCCGGCCTCGACGTCACGAGCGACATCGACCGGCTCACCGGCCGCGTCCAGGAACTGATCGATGCGGTCACGGTGCCGATCCTCGGCGAACACGTCCTGCCGGCAATCACCGGCGAGTCCGATCCCGAGCGGGGCCTGCGTGCGCTGCGACGGCGCCACGCCGGCATGCTCTGCGTGACGCTGGGTTCGCGCGGGGCGATGCTGCTCGTCGGTGATGAGCTGTACCAATCACCGGCCGTGGCGGTCACGGCTGTGGACACCACCGCCGCCGGCGATGTGTTTCGTGCCGGATTCATCCGGGCGTGGCTGGCGGGTCAGCCACCAGGCGACATGCTTCGGTTCGCCAACACCGCGGCAGCGATCAGTTGCACGCGTGCCGGTGCCATGGCCAGCGTACCGTCGCTAGCCGAGGTCGAACGCGCTATCGCGGGATGATGGCTTCGCTCAGCACGCGACCCATGGCGTCGGGCAGCGTGACGCCTGACAGCATCGCAAGCGTCGGCGCCAGATCGATCGGCGAGGCTGCGTTCAGGTACTCGCCCGGCTTCACCCGATAGCCAAACAGCATCACCGGCACGTGAGTGTCGTAGCGATGCCCGGTGCCATGCGTCGTCGTGTCCGATGAGGTGATCCAGTAGGCTCGGCCGAGCATCTTGATGTCGCCGCTGCGCCCTTCGTAGTGACTGAGCGCGGGAGCCCGCGTCAGCGGATCGGTCACGTGCAGTTCTTCCTTGCGGTAGACGCGCCAGACGCCGGGAGCCTTGCGCATCACGTCGAGCACGGCGTTCATGGCGACGGCATTGGCCTGCAGCTTCGCGTAGACCCCGTCATTGAAATAGACGTCGTTGTAGATGACGCGAGTGCGGTAGCTGCCTGGGCCAAGCTCACGAGTCAGCACCTCGTCAACCGAGCGGCCAATCTCGGTGATGTTGATGCGGCCGGCATCGAAACCCTGCGCCTGGAGGCGCTCTGGCACCGGCGCCACGCCATGATCCGCCGTCAGGCCGACCACGTAGTGGCCGCGGCCAACGTCCTTATCGAGCTTGTCGAGCAGCAATCCGATCTGCGCGTCGAGATGGACAAGAACGTCCTGCACTTCGTGAGAGTCAGGGCCGTAGTCATGACCAACCTTGTCGAGCGCCGAGAAGCTGATCGACAAATAGTCCAGGCCCGGGCCACGTCCCATCTTCAGGCCGTCGAGCGCTGCCATGGCCAGCCCATTGAGATAGGCATCCGAAAACGGGCTGGACTCCCACGCGTCGGTAAACACGCCGGTCTCCGACCGGTTCTTGACGATGTGAGGGAAATCGCCCGAGGGAAGATCGGTTGCCTTGCGGCCGAGGTCTGATCCGTCGTACAGGTACTGGTCCCTGGGGAGCGACCGCTCCCACACCCTGCCGATCTCCTTGGAGAGCGGATGTTTCGCAATGTAGTCCGCAAAGAACGGCGCGGTCTGCTTGGCGAATGCGCTCGACGTCACCCACTCACCGCTCAACTCGTCATTCCAGATCACGGCATCCGGCCGGCGTCCGCCGAGGCCGATGGCGGAGCGTGCCTTGAGCGAGAGGCTGACAATGCGTGGCGCCGGAGACGACTGCAGCCGCAGTTCATCTGACAACGTCGTCGTCATCAGGTTCTTTGCACTGTTGCCCAGGCTCTGCACCGGACCGCCGTACGAGATCAGCTTCTCGTTCTGATCATCCGTACAGGCGGCAAGCAGGCTGTTGTTGCGCTCCCACCACTGGTTCAGCACCATGCCGTGCACGGCGGGGACCGTGCCGGTGCCGATGCTGAAGTGCCCGGCGCAGGTCACGGTGTTGTAGTACGGGTAGTCGGCCTGCCTGAACCAGGCGCCCTCGGTCACGAGGCGACGCAGACCCTTCGACCATTGATGCTGATAGCGGTCGACGTAGTCGCCGCGCATCTGGTCCACCGAGATCAGGACCACGAGCCTGGGCTTGGCCGGCGCGGCCGGCGCCGAGGGGCGCTGGCCCTGGGCGTTGTTGGGTCCCGATACGGCCAGGACAACCAGGGCAAGAATGACGACGTACCTCATCGAGCGAATCATACAATCACGACGTGTCGAAACCGCGAACAGCGTGCCTGGCGATGGCCGCGGCCGTGCTGCTCGCCGGCGCGGCACCATCTGCCCAGCCGCCCACCCTCGACGCCGTACTTAAGCGGACGGCCGCCTACGTCGCCGCCTTCCGGAAGCAACTCGCCGGCATCGTCGCGGAAGAGACCTATGTGCAGACCGTGGTGGAGTTCAGCCGGATCCCCCAGGGCTACACGCGCAACCCCATGCGCACGCTGAAGTCCGACCTGCTGCTGATCCAGCCTCGCGGCAGCGAGCGCTATGTCGAATTGCGTGATGTGTTTGAAATGGACGGCGCGCCCGTCCACACGGCACAGGGCCGCCTCGAGGCCCTGCTTCGCGACACGTCGCAGGGGGCCAGCGCACAGATCGGCGAGATTATCGAGAGCTCGGCGAAATACAACATCGGACGCATCACGCGGAACATCAACACGCCGTTGATGCCGTTGCAGTTCCTCGATGCCATGAACCAGCCGCGCTTCCGATTTCGACACCTGCAGAACGCGCCGCCGGTGTTCACTGATCCATCCGATCAGGCCGCCAACGACAGCGGCGTGTTCCGGGCGTCAACCGAGATGTGGGCGGTGGCCTACGAGGAGCGCGATCGGCCGACGATCATTCGCCAGCCGGGCGGACGCGATCAACCGGCGAAGGGGCGGTTCTGGATCAATCCGCACGACGGCAGCGTCCTGATCAGCGAACTGATCGTCGACGGCGGTGGCGTGCTGGCGACGATCACGGTCAGCTACCAGTCCGAGCCGTTGATGGGGTTCCTGGTGCCAATCGAAATGCGCGAGACCTACATTCGCAATCCGGAGCGCATCACCGGCCACGCGAAGTACGGCAGGTTCCGGCAGTTGCGGTAACATTGCGCTCTCCTCTGAAGCTGCGCCGGCGTCAGCGGGAACGGTTGAGTGGACCCTGGAGGTCACATGCGACGGTTCTTGGCTGGATGTCTATCGCTCGTCGGCGCGCTGATCGTAACCGGCACCCACGCATTCACCAGCGACCTGCCGGCTGATCTGGCGCAGATCAGGTTCACCGCGACGGGCGCCCTGTCGTCCCCATTCGTGCTCGTGCACTTGTTCGCCGAACAAGGCTTTAAAGGCTACGCGCTGGTCGATTCCTCAGGCGCGGTGCGCTGGCACTATCGGACCAAGGACTATCCGTTCGGTGCGGATCGCCGGCGCAACGGCCACTTCGTGTTCATGGACAAGGGGCGTGGTCTGGTCGAAGTCGATCGATCGGGCCGCGTGATCCACGAGCTGCCACAACGCGATCCCGAGAACGAAATGCATCACGCCATCGTCGTCTCGCCGCGCGACACCGTTCTGTATCTGGCGTTCGATACGCAGGACTTTGCGGGCCTGCGCTTGAAGGGCGAGGCGATCTGGGAGTGGAATCCTGACACCGGCGAGGACGTGAAGCGCTGGCGTTCGTGGGACTTCATGGATCCCGCGCTCGATCGCTCGGCGAGGACCGCGGGCGAATGGCTGCATGGCAACTCGCTGCATGTCGGCCCTGGCGGCAACGTGCTGCTGAGTCTTCACTACATCAACCAGGTGATCTCGATTGCGCCTGACTGGAAGTCGCTTCAGTGGAGGCTGGGCGGTGTGCGCTCAACGATCACCGTCCCGCCCGATCAGCAGACATCGGCGCAGCACACCGCCGCTGAACTCTCGCCGAATCGCATCCTGATGTTCGATAACCGGACCGATCTGCAGCCGCCGTACTCGCGCGCGGTGGAGTACGTGATCGACGGTCACGCAGCGAAGCAGGTCTGGCAGTGGAAGGCGCCCAACAACAACTACGCCTCTGCGGTCAGCTCGGCTCGGCGCCTGGCGAACGGCAACACGCTGGTCGCGTTTGGCATGTCGAACGGCCGCAACGACTCGAGCGGCCCAACAGAAGCGTATGAAGTGACGCCGTCTGGCGAGGTGAAGTGGCACCTCGTAGTCGACGGCGTGATGACGACGTTCCGGGTGGAGCCGATTAGTTCGTTCGAACCGTAATCGTCTTTCCCGGACTGACACCGCGTTGCCACACCGGCGTTCGCTTGCCGGCCCCGGGCATGATCACCTGGATATCCACACGGCTCACGCCAGCCGGCACACCGATGTGCACCGGCATGTCGTTTTGCGAGTCGTAGCCGGACCCGGCGTCAACCAGCCTGGACGCGATCAGCCGGGTCGCGCCCGCGGCAAACGCGCGGACCTCTGCACCCGCGCGCGTGGCGCGCCCCTTCGCATCGACCACACGCACATGCAATCCGCGTGATGCGTCAGCCGCCGGCAGCATGTTCCGCATCACGACGTGAGTACCGTCGCTCCGCGATCCCGTGAGCGCAAGGTCGAGGTCGCCGTCGCCATCCACGTCGGCCCACTGCACGCCGTGATCGGCCTGCAACTTGCGGATGGCAGGCGGTGTCACGTCTTCGAACGCCGATCCTGAATTGCGAAACAACGAGTCCTGCCAGCTCGCGCCGCCGGTCACGGTGCCGTTCACGTAGAGATCAAGACGGCCGTCATGGTCGAAATCGGCGAAGGCGCACGCGTCGTAGCGGGAATCGATGGCGATGCTCCATGCCGCCGATCGATCCTCGAAGACGCCTTTGCCGCGATTGCTGAAGAAGCCCAGGGGGCCGTAGTTGGCGGCAAACAGATCGATCTTGCCGTCGGCGTCGACGTCTTCGGCACACACGCGCACCGTGCCGTTGCCCGCGGCTTTCGGCGTCCGGCCACCCCACGCCACACCAGCGGCCTCGGCAACATCCGTGAACGTGCCGCCGTCGTTTCTGAACAGGCCATTGGCATCGCCGTCCATGTTGGCAACGGCCAGATCAAGATCTCCGTCTTCGTCGAAGTCGAACCACACGGCACCGACGGTGCGGCGCGTATCGGCCAGGCCAACCGCCGGCGCGACATCCGTCAGCTTGCTGACATCGTTGCGATACAACGCGTTGGGGCGATCGCGAAAGGCGATGAAGAGGTCGAGGTCCCCATCACCGTCGTAGTCGACAAACGATGGTTGACGGACCGCACCGGTTGGCACCATCAGTCCGAGGTCGGCGGTCACGTCGGTGAACCTGCCGGACGTGTTGCGATACAGCTTCAGTACCGAGGCATTCGGCGACGGCGTGAATCCGATCAGCAGGTCCGGATCGCCATCGGCATCGACGTCACCCCAGGCCGAGGCCCGTGTCGGCCTGCTGTCTGCGACGCCTGCTGGCGTCGCAACGTCGGTGAACACGCCCTTGTCGTTGCGATACAGGCGGTTCGGCTTGCCGTCAAAGCCGACGAACATGTCGGCGTCACCATCGCCGTCGTAATCAGCGAACGCGTTGGTGAAGTTGGCTCCGGCGCCGAGCGCGTCCGGCTGCATCGGCTCGAACGCGGGGCCCGACTGTGCCGCCAAACCAATCGCGACAACCAACACCATCAGACACGCGTATCGAACCACTACTGCACCTTCGCGGCTTCAAGGACGAGCACGGTCGATGCGCCGGTAGTGCGCACGCGCGGCGCCGGGGCGTTCGGGGCGATCACCAGCAGGACGTTGGTGGACGCGGCGTACTTGTCGCCACCGACGGTGGCCTCCACGTCGCCGTCCAGCACATAGACAAACAGCTCTGCGCCGGGCACCTGCGGCCGGATCTCGACGGCCTCCCTGGTCGAGGCCGGGAGTTGCCAGGCTGAAATGGCGACGCCCTTCCCGCGCTTGATGTTCATTCGCGCGCCGCTCGCGTGGTTCTGCCAGCCTGACCCCTCCGGCCTGAAGTCCAGGTCCATGTCAGCGGGAGCCGGAGTCGCGGCATCTGCAACCTTGAACGCCACCTTTTCACGCTCAGGGGGGAAATCAACCCGTCGCACGGGCTGGAACTCGATCAGCAGCGGATCCTGCGTTTCCCCGGACACATCGTTGCCATGCATCACGTCGGGAGGAATGACCAGGCCGTGCAGTCGCGACACGTTGTGCGGAGTCGTGGGTGTCACGATGTTGAACGCGCCCGTCACACCAATGTTGATTTGTTCATGGGTGTGATGATGCGGAGCGTTCTTCCAGCCGGCCTTGAACGTGCCGAACATGAACGTCCCGACCTCGCCCATGATCTTCCTGATGCGGAGATTGGCGCCGATCTCGACCACTGGCGCCGTAGTCAGGTCGTATCGCGTCACGCGACTCTGGCCCTGCCCGATCGACACCGAACACGCAACGACCACGCTGGCGATGACTACCCTGGCTCTCATTGGGCTCTCCTGTGAATCCGACGTGCCCCACCGACATGCGCCACGCAGATGGTGGATGCCGCTAGAGTCTACCGCCGATGGCGGTATGATTCCGGCGTGATTCGAACGCTCACGCTCCTGATTGTGTCGTTGACCGTGATTGCGCCCGCCGCCCAGGCGCCGCCGCCCTTCGACGTCCACGAAGCCACCATCGCACAGATCCACGCCGTCCTGAAGGCCGGCCGCGTGACGTGTCGTGCGGTGGTGGAACAGTACCTGCGCCGCATCGACACCTTCGACAAGAACGGCCCCGCCGTCAACGCGATCGTGGTCACCAATGCCGATGCGCTCAAACAGGCCGACGCCCTCGATGCGCGCTTCAAGCAGAGCGGGCTGAGCGGACCACTGCACTGCATTCCCATGTTGGTGAAGGACAACATGGAAACGATCGGCATGCAGAGCGCCAACGGATCGCTCGCCCTCGCCGGCTTTGTCTCGAACAAGGACGCGTTCCAGGTCAGGAAGATCAAGGACGCCGGCGCGATCGTGATCGCCAAGACGAACATGGCCGAATGGGCCTTTTCGCCGGTTGAGACGATCAGCTCGATCCTGCCGGGTTACACGCGCAATCCCTACGCGCTCGATCGCGTCACCGCTGGATCGAGTGGCGGGACGGCCGCCGGCGTAGCAGCCAGCTTCGCGACCGCCGGCCTTGGCAGCGATACCGGCAACTCGATTCGAGGGCCGTCATCGCACCAGTCGCTGGTCGGCATCCGCTCGACGATGGGTCTGACGAGCCGATCAGGCGTCATGCCGCTCAACTTGCTGGCGGACATCGCCGGACCGATCGGCCGCACCGTGGAAGACGTCGCCACGATCTTCCAGGTCGTCGTCGGCAGCGATCCCGCGGATCCGGTCACCGCAGCCGCGGCCTCGCACCTGCCGCAGAACTATCCCGCGGCGCTCGTGCGCGACGGATTGAAGGGCGCGCGCATCGGCGTGCTCCGCTTCGCCTACGAGCGCGACTCGACGGATCCGGAGATCGTGCAGATCTTCATGACCGCGGTCGAGGATCTTCGCCGGCAAGGCGCGACGATCATCGATCCGGGTGTGATCGATGGCTTGAGCGAGATCCGTCGGCAGCCCGGCGCTGGCCCGTGCATGGGATTCAAGTACGACATCAATCAGTACCTGGCCGGCCACGGCGATCGCGTGCCGGTGAAGAGCCTTGCCGAAATCATCAAGTCGCGACGGTTCCATCCCTCGGTGCAGGTGCGCCTCGAACAGGCCGAAGCGGGTGTGGTGAATGGTCCCGACACCGACGCCTGCAAAGCGGAGATGGCTTACCGCGAACAGGTCCGCGCCGCGGTCACCAAGACCATGGATGCGCAGAACATTGATGCCTGGGTCTATCCGACCTGGAGCAATCCGCCGCGCCTGATCGGTGACCTGAATACGCCAGGCGGCGACAACAGCCAGTTCTTCTCGCCGACGACCGGATTCCCGGCGATCCAGGTGCCGATGGGCTATTCACGTGGTGGCCGCCTGCCGGCCGGCATCACCTTCTTCGGCCGCGCGTGGTCAGAACCGGCACTGTTCAAGTACGCCTACGCGTACGAGCAGGCGACGCGTCATCGACGTTCGCCGGACTCAACGCCGGCACTGCGATAGGGAGACTGCAATGGCCATCAACGGCACCCACATGCTGTTCTACTCGAGCGAGCCCGAGAAGTTACGCGACATGCTCCGTGATGCGTTCGGCTTCACGCACGTCGATGCGGGGCATGGCTGGCTGATTTTCCGCACCCCGCCAAGCGAAGTCGGCGTGCATCCGGCGGAAGGCAGCAACGCCGGCACACACGCGATCTCGTTCATGTGCGACGACATTCACAACACAATCGCGGAGTTGCGCGCAAAGGGTGTCGACGTCGATCCGGAACCGGCCACCCACCGCTACGCCATCGTAACGATGATGCGCCTGCCTGGCGGTTGCAACGCGCAGCTGTATCAGCCGCTCCACGCGATCGCGGCCGACATTCCGAAGAGTTAGGCCGCGCCAGGATCGGCCAACGATGCCAGCTGGTCGACGCCGGTAAACGCGAGCGATTCAGAATTCACGCAGTGGCGCTGGCGCGTTGGTGCCGGCCCGTCCGGAAAGACGTGCCCGAGATGGCAGTCGCAGCGCGCGCAGAGGATCTCGACGCGGCGCATGCCATAGCTCGTGTCGGGCTTGACCGCAACGTTCTCGTCCGCGATCGGCTGGAAGAAACTCGGCCAGCCCGTACCTGAATCGAACTTCGCGTTCGACGCAAACAGCGGCAGCCCGCAGCAGACGCAGGAATACACCCCCGCCATCTTGTTGTCGAGCAAGGTGCCGCAGAACGGCCGCTCGGTGCCGTGCGCGCGCGCGATCGCAAACTGCTGCGGCGTCAGCTGCTGCTGCCACTCCTGGTCACTCTTCTCCACACGCGGCAGATCGAGTGGTCCGACCAGCTGCCCGTCCCGATTGAACACTTTGACCGACACCGTTGCCATTCTGTATCTCCAGAGAAGAACTCGATCTTCCCGTACGGGCAGGCCGGGTGCAACGGTCTCGAGGCTCACGGCGTGGAGAGCACGAATGGCAACGAATGCCACAGCCGGCCGCGACGGTGACGATCGATCGATACATCCTTGAAACACTGATGCGCGACCTGGTCGGGCACGATCGCCAACCGTCTGCCTATCTGGTCTATGTGTTCCTGTGGCACGAAACGCACGGCAGGAAGCTGCCAACGATCCAACTGGCGTTGATCGATATCGCGGAGGGAGTGGGAATTTCGAAACGCGGCGTGCAGGACGCGCTCGGCCATCTCAGCAAGCGTAAGCTGATCACCGTCGAGCGCAAGAGCATCACGGCCGTACCGGTCTACACCGTGCTACGGCCGTGGCGTCGATGACTACTGAATCACCATGTAGCGCCAGAAGCGGCGCACTTCCTTGGCATTGACGTACTTGCCAATTTCCTTCTCGAACTGCGCCTGCGTCTTCCACGGGCGGTATTCCTCGAACTCGTGCGCGAAGCGCTTGCCGGCGCCCGGAATCGTCATGAAATCCGCTTCGGTCGCCGTGTTGATGTTCAGCGGAATGAAGGTGTACTGCGCCAGACGCGCCACTTCCTTCGCGTCCACGTACTTGCCGATTTCCTTCTCGAACTGTGCGTACGACTTCCAGGGCCGGTACTCGGCAAACTCGCGCGCCATGCGCTTGCCGGCGCCGGGCACCAGCAGGATTTCTTCACCGGTCGCGGTGTTGAGGTTGATGTTGACGAAGATGCTCGGGTAGAGCGCGTTGGCCTGCTCCTGCGTCAGCTTCTGACCGAGCAGGAACGTGTTGAGCGCCACGATGCTGTCGAACGGGCGCGCGGCAATCAAGGCCTTGGCGATCGCCGGCGTCATGCCGGGCAGCTTGGTGAGGTCGGCTTCAGCGATGGTGTTGGCGTCGACCACGCCCTGGGACTTGCCGACCTGGGCCGATGCGGGCAGTGCAAACAAGAGTGCGATAAGAAAAACTCGGAATGTGCGAATCATGAGATGCTCCCGGCGCGAACCGTCTGGACTGTCACCCGCGTCGCGCGCTCGCCGGATGGCGGAATGTATAGGCTAATCCAATCAACCCCAGTTGCACCATGGCCCCCGGCGCCAGTGCTGGCGGGGCCTTGGCAACAATGGACTTGCGAAACAACGCAAGCCCCGACAGCTGGGGATCCATCTCGAGCTGGAACTCCGTGTTGACCTGATAGTGCAGCCACACGCCGACGGCGCCACTCACCAGCATCAGCAGCATCACCGCTTGAAACAGCCTCAACGTCGCCATCGACGGCCGCACCGTCACCAGCGCGGCCACGAGGATGGCCGCCGCATTCAGCCCCATTGGAATGAGCTGGTAGGCGTCTTCCACGTGGTCGAGCAGCCAGAGTTCGACGGAAATGCCGGCCACACCCAGCATCAGGATGGCCATCAGGATTCTGCGCGCCGTGTCCGTCATCGTCTGTTGAAGAGGAACTCTTCGATCTTCCCGTCGGGCGATCGATACATCAGCGTGCGAATGGGCGTCGTCCCGACCGTCACCCGCAGAGTGGATACTTCCAACCCGCCGCGTTCGCTTACTCCGCCCGGTTCGACCGTGCCGATTTCGCCTGCCTCGACCAGCGAGTTCGACATGGCTTGCAGGCGCGCAGGGGTTAGAAACGCGTTGTACTCCGCGCCAAGCCGGGACCGATCCACCGTGCCGCTTCGGATCTCGCGCAGCAACGCCAATGCCGCGTCCCTGGCAGAGAGACCGG
>Ga0075471_10000397_pt1 | contig 25961 bp, 22 predicted proteins | sample DEB19_08_DNA_2_FD_74787 | JGI IMG/M metagenome (GOLD analysis project Ga0075471, IMG submission 74787) | Aqueous microbial communities from the Delaware River and Bay under freshwater to marine salinity gradient to study organic matter... | ecosystem: Environmental > Aquatic > Marine > Coastal ...
ATCAGTCTTTTGATTTCGATCGAAAAAACCGTGGTGGAAGGCGCGGGTGCCGCTGGGCTCGCCGCCGTGCTCGCGCATCCCGAAAAATTCAAAGGCCGCAAGGTCGGTCTCGTGCTCTGCGGCGGCAACATCGACACGCGGCTACTCGCGATCGTGCTGCAGCGCCAGCTCGTGCGCGAACGTCGCCTCGTCACGCTGCGTTTCGAGAGTGCCGATCAGCCAGGCACTTTGGCGCGGATCGCAGGAGTCATCGGCGACGCCGGGGGCAACATCATCGAAGTGGCGCACCATCGGCTATTCCTCGATGTGCCTGCCAAAGGCGCCGATCTCGACTTCACCGTGGAGACACGCGACGCGGAACACACCGAGACTTTGCTTGCGGCACTGCGCAGCGCCGGTCTCGAGCCCCGCGTACTCTCGGCGAGTGGCGCTTAGCGCGGACAGGCTCGCGGCGGCAAACCAGTGGCGGCGGCTAGGTCCGCGTCCGGAGGCAGCGCGCGCAATTCGAGATGCTGCACACCCGGTGGCACGGTGGGCGCGAGGGTCACCGAAACCTGCACCATGCCCCGTTCACAGTCGAGCAGCCAATCGCCGCGTAACGCGTTCTCGCTGTAGAGATAGCCGGGTCTGTCCCGACAAACGCCCACGGTCTCGCGCACCTTGGCGAATTCGGCTCGACGCCGGTCTTTGGCGCGATCGAGGAAAAGATTCATGGCGGCGAGCCGCTCGATGAGCGCATCGTCCCAGCTCCCGAGCAAAGAATTGATGCCGACGCGAGACTCGCGCAAGGCTGGCGCGGGCTGCACCTCGCGCGGCATGAGACCTCCGGTCTGCTGCAGCGCCGCAAGCGCATCGTCGAACACGCCACCCCAACCGGTGTAGGTTCGATTGCCGAAGGCGATCAGTCCCACGCCGTATTCGGGCAACCACCGCATCTGCGAGCCGAAGCCCGGCAGACCACCGCTGTGCGCAACGACGTGTCCGAAATCGCAACTCTGCGAAATCCGCAAGCCGTACCCATAGCCTCCCGAGTTGAGCACGACGCCGCCCGTGGCATTGCGCGAAACCACCGTCGGTCGCGATCGCCACAGCTGCTGCATCTCGCGCAGCGACGCGCGTGACAGCGGCGGTCGCATGGCCCCATCACGCGGCGGCCACGCGTCGAGAAAAAACCCGACGTAGCGCGCCAGATCATCTAGTGAAGTGAGCATGCCCCCCATCGCACCGAAAGCGCCGTCGGCAAGCTGCGGCTCGAGTTTCCACAGGTCGTCTTCGCGGCGATAACCGAGCGCAAGCTGCGCAGGCGGTACCGCTTGGGGCTCTAGCGTGGTGGAACGCATGCCGAGCGGCTGCAAAATTCGCCGCCGAACGTAGTCCTTGTATTTCATGCCCGACACGCGACTCACGACTCGACCGAGCAGCGCGAAGCCGTAGTTCGAGTATTCGTAGGCGATGCCGGGCGGATTCGAAAAGGCGATGCCCCCGCGCAACAACTCGTCGAATCTTGATTCCGAAATGGCGAGCTGCTGATCGCCCCACGGGTTGTCTTCCGGAAAACCCTCGGCGTGCGTCAGCAGATGACGCAACGTGATTCGTGGCGAATCGTCGGTCGGATATTCAAGCCGTCGAAGCTCGGGCAGATATTTTTCGACGGGATCGTCGAGCGACAATTTACCGGCGTCGCGTAGCTGCAGGATCGCCATCGCCGTGAAACTTTTGGTCATCGAGGCAATGCGGAAGACGCTGTCGGGCCTCACCGGAGCGCCATTCGCCACGTCGCGCAGACCGGAAACACCCACGTGCACGAGCTCGCCGTCGATCACCACACCCCAGGCCGCACCCGGGACTTGCTCGCGGCTCAGAAAATCGGCGACGTTCCGGTCGATGGCGGGAAAGGCCTGCGCTAATTTTTCGCGTCGCCGCGGATCGGTGAAGCGCGCGGGTTCGGCCACCCAGCTTACCGCAGGCGCCGAGGCTGCAGCGCTCGCGCCACCGCCAAGTACCAGCAACGTCAGAACGCATGCTCCAAAGAAAACGTTTGTTTCGCGGAGGGTGTACGTGGCAATCATCTTGAACATGCGATTAGGATAAAGCATGTGCAGATCGAACATCACCATCGAGGAGCGATGCAAGCGTGTCACGCTGGCGTTGCTGCTCTCGAGCGTGCCGCTGCTACCGACCGGGAGCGCTCACGCCGAAAGCCCGCAGGTCGCCGAGGTCGTCGTCACCGCGGCAGAACCCAAGTACGTGGCGCCCACCCTGCGCGATCGCATCGGTCGCATCTGGGCGCCGGTGTACGTCAACGGTCAAGGTCCGCTGCGACTGGTCCTCGACACCGGTGCCACCACCTCAGCCCTCACCCACGATGCGGCAAACCTGCTGTCGCTCGACCCGGGTCGCGGGCGGACGGTACTGCTGCGTGGCACCACGGGCAGTTCGCAGGTTCCCGTCGTCAAGTCGCGGCAGATCGAGATTGGCGATTTTCTGGCCGAAAATCAGCGCCTGGTATTGGTCGACGACGCATTCGGCGGGGCCGACGGCGTCCTGGCGACGCGCATGTTGCGCGATCGCCGCATCCACGTGGAATTTCGCAAGGACCGCATCGAGATCACGCGCTCGAAAAGCCAGCCTGCACCGCCCGGCTTCTCCACCATCCCGGTCAAATTTGCCGCGCGCGAAGTGCCCTGGGTCGAGGCCTGGGTCGGCCCGGTCAAAGCCAAGGCAGTCATCGATACGGGCGCGCAGCAGACCATGGGCAATCTCGCCTTGCGCAGCGCCCTTGTGGCGGCGCGGCGGCGCGGTCTCGATGCGCGCAACGAAGGCGTGATCGGCGTCACGGGAGACGTGCAGGAAGGCATCAACCTCGCAGTTCCGACCGTTCGCCTCGGCAACGTTCGAATCCAGAACGCGCGGATCAATTTCGTCGATCTCCATATCTTCGATCACTGGGGCATGCTCGAGGAACCGGCAATGCTGATCGGCATGGACGTGATCGGCGTACTCGACACCTTCATCCTCGACTATCGTCGTCGGGAGTTACAGCTGCTCACGCGCAGCACGCCGACGTACAAAGATTGAGAACGCCGGTCGATCTCAGGCGCGAGGCGATCCCGCCTCGAGATCGGCATATTCCCCGCTGCGCAGCACCTCGAGCTGCTGCCACAGATCACTCACGTGCTCCTGCCAGAAACGTGGACTCGTGAACCAGGGAAACGCCTTGGGAAACGCGGGGTCATCCCAGCGCGTCGCGATCCATGCCGAGTGATGCACCATCCGCAGGGCCCGCAACGGCTCGATGAGCGACAACTCGTCGGCATCGATATGGTGGAACTCGCGATATCCCGCCGCGAGCTCCTGCCATTGGCCACGCCTCTCGTCCAAAGAGCCCGAAAGGAACATCCATAGATCCTGAATTCGCGGTCCGCTCATGCAGTCATCGAGGTCGACGAATATCGGGCCGCGTTCGTTCCACAGCACGTTGCCGAGATGACAATCGCCGTGCAACCTCATCTGTCCTACGGGCCCCGCGTGCCCGATCTGCTCATCGACCGTCTCGAGAAGCTCGGCAGAGACTTCTGCGTACTTGTCTATGAGCGACGCATCAAGCGCGCCGAGTCGAGTCATTTCTTCGAGAAAACGCGACCCGAGGAGCGCATCGCGCGCCTGCCAGCCGAGACGATCGCTACTGAGCGCGGGACGTTGCAAGAAGCGACGACGCGCACCGACGGCGTGCATGCGGCCGAGCGTGCGACCGACGAGCTCCAGCGAGCCACGAGCATCGATCTCCGCCGGGCGCGCGGCAAGACGGGGAAATACCGCAAATCGCAGCCCGGCCCGCTGGTGCAGAAGCCGATCGCCGGTCGCGAGCGCCGCAGCGACCGGAAGATCTGCAGCCGCGAGTTCCGTACCGAACTCGAGCTCTTCGACGATCTGGGCGTCAGTCCAACGCTGCGGTCTGTAAAACTTGAGTACCAGCATGCCGTGCGTCGGCGAGCCCACCTGATAAACCCGGTTTTCGTAGGAGTTGAGGGCGAAGAGACGGCCATCGCACTCCATCCCCAAAGATTCGACGGCCTCGAGCACGGCATCGGGCGAAAGCTCCGCGAAGGGCCTGGAGACGGACGCGTTCAATGCGCCGACTTCAGGAGATCCGCGGCTTTTTCCGCGATCATGATGGTGGGCGCGTTGGTATTGCCGCCGATCAAGCGTGGCATCACCGAAGCGTCCACCACGCGCAGACCCGCCACGCCGCGCAGTCGTAATTCGGCATCGACCACGGCGCCGTCATCGGCACCCATGCGGCAGGTACCGACCGGATGGTAGATCGATTCGGCCTTGGCACGGATCGCCGCTTCGAGTTCGGCGTCGGTGCGCATGTCCGATCCCGGGAACACCTCGCGACCACGATAGTCGGCGAACGCACGTGTCGCGAAAATCTCGCGCGAGATACGCACGCCCTCGACGAGATGCCGCAGATCGCCCGGGGCGCTCAAATAATTGGCGTGGATGCGCGGCGCATCGAGCATCGAGGCCGAACGCAAACCGATGTGTCCACGACTCTGCGGGCGCAGGTAACAGGCGTGCAAGGTATAGCCGTGCCCCGGCAACTTGTTGCGCCCGTGATCGTCGAGCTGCGCCGGAACGAAATGAAACTGCAGATCGGCACGTTCGTCGCTGGCCCACTTGGAGCGCAAAAAACCACCCGTCTCCGCGATGTTCGAGGCGCCGGGTCCACTGCGTGTCACGAGATAACGGAGCCCGGCGAGTCCTTCCTCCAAGAGACCAAAATCATAGGTCACCGCGCGCGTGCTCTTCTGCAGCGTGCAGTAGTCGAGGTGGTCCTGCAGATTTTTGCCCACTTCGGGGTGCGCCACCTCGACCTTGATGCCTGCGCGCTCGAGCTCGTCGATCGGGCCGATCCCAGAACACATCAAAAGTTGCGGCGAACCGATGGCACCGCCACAGAGCAGCAACTCACGACGCGCACGAACCGTTCTTTTTGCAGAGCCGCATCGATATTCGAGTGCGGTCGCACGTCCGCCCTCGAGCACGACTCGCAACGCCATCGATCGCGTGCTGATCTCGAGATTTCGACGCTGCCGCGCCACGCTGAGATACGCCACCGCCGCACTGCAACGACGTGCCTCGATCATCGTCGCTTGATAGTGGCCGAAACCTTGCTGTTCGGCCCCATTGAAATCGGGGTTGCGGGGGTGGCCGAGCTCGGCCGCAGCGTCGAGAAAAATCTCGCTCAAGGGATTTCGGTGTCGAAGATCCTCGACGTGCAAGGGCCCGCTCGCACCATGGAACTCGGATGGGCCTCGCTGCTGATGTTCCGCCTTACGGAAATAAGGCAGCACGGAGTGGTAGTCCCAGCCGGGCAAGCCGAGGGCGGCCCACTCGTCGTAGTCGCGTGCATCGCCGCGGACGTAACACATCGCATTGATCGAACTGCTGCCGCCCAACACCCGACCGCGCGGCCAAAACAGTCGTCGATTCTGCAAATACGGCTCAGGCTCGGTTTCGTAGTACCAATTGATGCGGCGATTGCCGACCAGCCGCGCAAGACCTGCGGGCATGTGGATGAGCGGATTGAGATCGCGCCCACCGGCTTCGAGCAGCAGCACCCTGACGGACGGGTCTTCGCTGAGGCGGGCGGCAAGTACGCAGCCGGCCGACCCCGCACCGACGATGACGTAGTCGAATTCCTGCATGGATGACGTTCCTCGCCCGATCTTCAGAGAGCCCCGTTGCCGCGGCTGACTATACCGTACCGGCCTGCGAGCTCGTCCCGTCCAGAAAGTTCGCGAGCACCGCCGCGTATTCGGCGGCGCGCGACGGCTCGTGCAGCGGATGATCTCCGGGGAAAAAATGCTGCGCCGCTGCAGGCAAGAGTTCACCGGCGCGCGCGAAGTGGGCGGCCAGCGTATCTGTGCGGGCGCCAAGCAGTAGAACGGGATGACGTACCGCCGGCAAAGTGTTTGCCAGATTGTAGGCAGCGGAAATCGGCGCCGACGAGACGAAGTCGGTCTCAAGGTAGTCGATCATCGCTGGCCAAAGAAATTCGATGGTCTGTGGCGTCACCTTGAAACCGGGCAAATAGTGTTCGAAGGTCGTGCGTACCGTACGAAACACCAAAGATTCGTGACTACCGTCCGCGAGCGGTGCGGGCCGGCTCGACCGCCCCATGGCAGCGAACGTGGCGGCAAGCTCCGGCGTCAACAACGGACAGCCGTCGAGCATCACCCTGTCGATGAGGACAGGATGACGCAGCGCGAGTTCGACGGCGACACAGGCACCGCTATGTCCGCCGAGCACCGACACGGGTGTCCGCACGCCAACCGCCTGCAACGCGGCCGCCACGGAGTCGGCCCAATCGCCCATCGACCAGCTCGTGGGTCGCGGATCGGAACGCCCGTAGCCGAGCAGATCGAGCGCTAGCGTCTCGTAGCCACGTTCGGCCAACGCCGGCATCACACGCGAATACATGCGTGAGGACAAAGGCAACCAATGAATCAGCACGACACAGCCAGTACTGTCGCGCTCCGCCGGCAAACGTCGATAATGCACCTGTCCGTGCGCGGTGTTGGCATATCCTTTCGGTATGAGGTCCTTCGACATGGCGGCCGATCCCCTGCTGCAAGCCCTCGGGCAGAATATCGCGTTCTTCCTGATCGCGAGCCTATACGTCTGGATCGGGGCGCGCCGCACCGCAGGAACGGCCGCATTTCCGGGACCACGACCACCACCCACTTGGTTCAAAGTATGGTTGGTCGTGATTTGGCTGGTCGGTCTGATCCTGCCCATAGTGACGCTGCTCGTCGAAGGTGTGCTGCGCGCCAATGCCGCCCTCGCCATCGGGCTCGGCGCCTACCTCGTCATGTTCGTGGCGCAAGTCGCCACCGAAATCTTTGTCTGGAAGCGCTGGCGCAGCCCGATCTGGGTGATCGTGCCCTGCCTGTATCTCGCCTGGCGGCTGTGGCAGTGCGCTTGGGGCATGGGACTGCCGGGCGCTTTCGACTCGACGCTCGCAAAGCTGACCTGGAGCGCGCTCTTCGGACTATGGGTGATCAACATCGGCGTTCACTTCACCAACATTCCACTCACGCTGCGCTGGGACCACCATCCGCACGATGCGAACTTCAAGGCACTACGTCACCCGGTCGCCATCCTGCCGAACGCGAGCGATCCATGAGTAGCGCCATAGACCTCGTGGATCGCCTCGTCAGCGAACAGCACATCCGCGACTACGAGGCGAACGGTTGCGTGCGTATCGCAGGGGCCTTCGATGCAGACACCTGCGCACGACTGACCCGAGCCATCGACGCTGCGCTGCAAGACTTCGACACCCCCGCGTTCAAATCCCGCGCTACCGGCGCGAGGCACCAGAACCCGCCCTCCCTGCATCGCGGCGACGGCCAGGCACAGCTGCGAAATTTTGCGCAACACGTCGACGTCATGCGCGATTGGTTGCATCACAGCATCGCCGGCGAGCTCGTCGCGCGACTCATGCGCTCGCGATCCGTGCGTTTCTGGATGGACGCCACCTTCGTCAAGGATGGCTCTAGTGCGGAGTCCGCCACGCCGTGGCACAACGACGAATGTACGTTTCCGTTTCGCGGCGAGATGATGCCCTCGTTCTGGGTGGCCCTCACCGACGTCACCATGGACAACGCACCGATCGTCACCCTGCGAGGTTCGAACCGGGATCCTTGGCGTTACCACTCGCCGATGTCGAACCCCGAAGCCTTCGAAGTCGAGCACATTCCCTGGAGCCATCTCGAACGACGCGTTACCCGAACCGATGCGCCCAAAGATATCTGGCCTTGCCGCGCGGGGGACGTGCTGCTCATCCACCCGAAAACCATCCACGCCTCGTTACCGCGCACCGCGCAAGATCGAGGTCGTCGCATTGCGCTCACCACGCGCTGGCTCGGTGACGACGTGCGTTGGGCGCCGAATTCGCTCTCCATTCGCATTCCGTCACTGGAGGCTTCCGGAATGATGCGCTTCGGCGAACCACCCCCGGCAGAACTATTCCCGGTGATCTGGCCACGAAGCGCGGGGACGGCACGCTCCGGCGCCTGAGACGGCAGCCTTCAACCGAGGATGGCTTCGCGCTCGTAAAGTCGACCCGCCACCCAACAAAGAATTCCGCCGATGACGAGACTGGCAACGGCCGACAGCAGCAAATCGGTCGGTATCGGAGTCTCGCCACGCAAGATCTGCATCATCAAAAAATGCTGGCTGAGCGATGGCGTCGCCATGACCCACGGCGAGGGCTCGACCCGCAAAAGACCGATGAAGGCCAAAGGCAGGGTCGGCAGGCTGATGGCGAAACTCAGATAACTTTGTGCCTCGCGAAAACTGCGCGTGAAAGAGGCCACAACCGTGAGCAAGCCCGCGCCGAACAGCGCAAGCGGCGCACTGACCGCAAACAGTTTCAGCGTCGTCAGCGCACTCATCGAGACGCTGATGCCGAACTGCTCCATGCGCACGAATTGCATGGCGATCGCGCAGGCCAGCAGCGTGAGCGCCATCGAAATCAGCATGTACGCTGCCGTCGCGGCGATCTTGCCGTAAATCAGGTGATGGCGCGGCATGGGCGCGGTCAGCAGGGACTCGAGCGATCCGCGCTCACGCTCGCCGGCGGTGGCGTCGATCGCGAGGTACATACCCCCGAACAGCATGGCGAAAATGACGAGATAGCTCAGCATCCCGAGCGCAAAGATGGCACGGCTCGAGGGGGTCGAGACATCGATGTCGTGGATCACGACCGTCGCCATGCTGGTCGGGTCGACGCCCCGTAGCAACAAGCGCGTCTGCGCGACTTGTCGGCCATACGCGTTGATGACTCTCGACACGCGCGTCGAGTTCGCATCGCCACCGAACTGATCGGAGCTATCGGCAAAGAGTTGCAACGCGGCAGGCTCGGCGCGCGACCAGCGCTCGGCGAAATCGGGCGGCACGCGCAGCACCACCTGCAGTTCACGCGCTGCGATCGCCGTACGGATCTGCTGCTCGTCGAGTTTGCGACGCTCGACCCGAATGTTCTGCGATTCCAGCACCGCCATCAGGTTCGGAGCGTACTCGGCGCCGACCACGGGTAGTTTCAACTCTTGCTCGGAAGCAGCTTCGCCTTTCGACACCGATAGCTGCAAGACACCCGTCAGCAGCAAGGGACCGAGCACCGGACCAAAAACGAGCGCAGACAGCAGAATGCGTCGATCACGCAGGTTCTCGAAAAATTCCTTGCGGAACACCGTGAATATACCGCGCATCAGTTGAGCCCCTCTGCCGTACCGATCAGCTTGACGAAAGCGTCTTCGAGCGTGGCTTCGTCCGCTTGTGCACGCAGCGCCTCGATCGTCCCCGCCGCCGCAACCCGCCCCTGCGCGATCACCACCACTTCATCGCACAGCAAAGCGACCTCTTGCATGACGTGACTCGAAAAGACGATGCAATGACCTTGCTCGCGAAGACGCGATAACAGCGCGCGCAAGTTGCGTACCGCCATCACGTCGAGCCCGTTGGTCGGCTCATCGAGGATCAGGTTGCGCGGACCGTGCACCAACGAACGTGCGAGAGCCGTTTTGAGACGCTGTCCTTGCGAAAAACCTTTGGTTTTGCGATCGAGGAATTCGTCGAGTTCGAGCAGCGCGGCAAGCTCGGTCACCCGTGCGTCGGCCTGATGCCGATCGAGGCCGTGCAGCTCGGCGAAGTAGACGATGTTCTCGCGCGCCGTCAGCTGCGGGTAGAGCCCGCTGGCATGCGACAAAACGCCGATCCGGCGACGAACCGCGATCGGCTCGACACTCACCGATTGACCATCGACCCAGGCATCGCCCGCGTCCGGCCGCAACAACGTCGACAGCATGCGCAGCGTGGTCGACTTGCCGGCGCCGTTAGGTCCGAGCAAACCCGTAATTTGGCCATCTTTCGCCGTGAAGCTGACGCTGCGCACGGCCTCGACTTTGCCGAACTTCTTGCTGAGGGCTTCGACTCGGATCATGGCGCAGGCCCCGCGATCGAAAGCCAGAATGGTGGTTGCATTCGTCGATCCAGGCATTTCGCGTCCAAGGCCTTCGGGTCGATCGTGTCGACGAATTCGGCGAGCACGCGGTCCATGCACGGAATGGCGATTTGTCCGTGAGCCGACCCCTTGATCACCAAATGCCTGGCGTTGCGCAAATTGGCCGCGACCCGCGTGGCATCACCCGGCGGCGTTACCGGATCGAGCGTACCGGAGAGCAGTAGCGTAGGTATCGTGCTCACGAGTGGCGCATGAAAGTCCGCATCGACCAAACCGCGCGGCCAAGTACCGCAGATCGCCGGCAGCCCATCGACGAACGCGGTACCGAGGTAGCTCGCGCCGAGTGCGGCTCGATCGATCGTAGCCGAGGCGAATCGGGGCACGTCCTCGCTGCAAATGACCGAGTTGTGCATGCCCATCGCAATCGCTTGTTGAACTCCGGCGGTCACCAATAAATAGAGCGAGGCGAGCGGGCGCAACTCGCCACGCGCCGCCTCGCTCACCACGAGTGGCAGCATCGCCGCGAAACCTGGATCGTAAGTGCCAAATCTCAGCACGACCGCAAGCTGCTCGGCGCCAAGCTCGACACTCTCCATGCGCGAGGTTTGCGGATGGGCGATTTGTACGCGTTGCGGGGAGCGCGCGAGCGCAGCCTGCAATTGCCGCGTCTTTTCGGCAACGTTGCCAAAAGCCTTGCGGCATTTTTCGTCGGCTGCACAAAGCCTCCACACACCATCGAGTGCGGCCTGTGCATCGATCGCGATTCGTGGACCGAGCACGGTTTGCGGCGCAACCACCCCATCGAGAACCATGCTGCGCACGCGCTGCGGATATCTTCGAGCATAGTGTTGAGCGACCCGCGTGCCGTAGGAGCCCCCGTAGAGATTCAAAGTCTCGTAACCGAGCAAGGCGCGCACGGCCTCGAGATCGCGGACGGCGCGGCTCGTCGTGTAGGCGCCGAGATCGTTGCTTGCCGCGAGCCGTTGCTCGCAACGCGCACTCAAACGGACGAAGGCTGCGGTGTCGAAGTTCATGGTGCTGGTTCCGAGTCGACCCTCGGGTTCGCAACTGAGAACGTTCGAGCGCCCGGTGCCGCGCTGGTCGAGCAACAAGATGTCGCGCTCGCGCCCCGCCCGGGCGAACATCCGCGAAACACTGGTGAACGTTTGCTGTACACCCTGACCGGGTCCGCCCGCGAGCAACACGATGGGGTCGACCTGCTTGCGGCGATTGATCGCGGGGACGCGCGCGACCGACAAGACGATTCGCCGCGCCCCGGCCGCATCACTTTCCGCGATGCTGACCTCGGCGCATTCGGCCTCGATCGACTGCAATTGCAGCGGGTCGGTCAAGCGGCATGGCGAAAACGCCTTGGCGAGTTTCGCCCCGTCCGCCGCCGTTGCGCGCGCGAAAGGCAACAGCGCGATGAGCACCCAAAACAGCACCCGTGACATCCGCAGGCCCCCTTCACCAAAGAAAAATATAATTCATGCTACATTGCATTCATGCGGCATGTCAAAAAGTCTCGGGGCAACGTGCGCTGACCCGATGCTTTGCGAGCCGTGCCGTGCTAAAACACGGCCATTCGGAGTACTGCAGGAGCCTCGTCCATGGTCACCCTCACCGTCAACGGTAAAACTCTCGAAACCGACGCCGCGCCCGACACGCCCCTGTTGTGGGTGTTGCGCGACCACCTCGGACTCACTGGCACCAAATTCGGCTGCGGAGCAGCACTCTGCGGCGCCTGCACGGTACACCTCGACGGCCAGCCCGTCCGCTCGTGCCAACTGGCGCTCGCCAACGTCGGCGCGGCCAAGGTCACCACCATCGAGGGGCTCTCCGCCGACCGCTCGCATGCGGTGCAGAAAGCTTGGCTCGAACTCGACGTGCCGCAATGCGGCTATTGCCAATCGGGACAACTGATGTCGGCGGCGGCGCTGCTCGCGCAGAATCCCGCGCCGAGCGATGCCGACATCGACACCGCCATGGCGGGCAACATCTGTCGCTGCGGCACTTACAATCGCATCCGTAAAGCCGTGCACCGCGCGGCCGAGATGCTCAAGGCGGAGGGCGCCTGATGAACGCAAACCTCGCACAAGACGGTACGTCCCGTCGCGACCTCCTCAAACTCGGCGCACTCGCGGGCGGCGGACTGCTGCTCGGTATCGGTCTAGGCGGTTGCAGCAAACCTGCCGCGCTCGGCGGCGCAGGCGGACAGCCGGTCGCGTGGTTGCGGATCGGCGGCGATGACAGCATCACCGTATTCGTCGACAAATCCGAAATGGGTCAGGGCGTCTACACCGCCCTCACCCAGTTGCTCGCCGAAGAACTCGGCGTGGCACTCGAGGCCATTCGTGTCGAGGCGGCGCCAGTCGCACCCGAATACGTCAACAATTTGCTCGGCGCACAAATCACCGGCGGCAGCACCAGCATCCGCGACGGCTTCGAGAAATTGCGCAAGGCGGGGGCGCAGGCGCGCACCATGCTGCTGCAGGCTGCGGCCACGCACTGGGGAGTCGCCCCGGGTGAGCTGCGTATCGACGGCGGCGCGGTGCTGCACGGCAAAGAACGCCTGAGCTATGGCGCGCTGGCCGAAGCCGCTGCCAAATTGCCCATACCCAAAGAAATCACTCTCAAACCTGCGACCGAGTTCACGCTCGTCGGCAAACCGGCGAAGCGTATCGACACCGCCGCAAAACTCGATGGTAGTGCCACCTATGGCATCGACGTCAAGCTGCCCGGCATGCTGCATGGCGCGATCGCCCAGTGCCCGACACTCGGCGGCAAGCTCGCAAGCTTCGACGGTAGCGCCGCCGAGGCGATGCCCGGCGTCAAAAAAATCGTTGGTGTCGGCAATGGCGTCGTGGTGGTTGCCGATCACTACTGGCAGGCTCGCAAGGCGCTCGAGGCGGTCAAAATCACCTGGGACCCGGGTGCCAACGCAAATCTCGGCAGCCAGGGAATCCGCAGCCGGCTGCGCAATGCGGCCACGCGCGAAGGTCGCGGGGTACGCGCCGATGGTGATGCGAGCGCCGCAATCAAGACTGCGGCCAAAGTCGTCCGCGCCACCTATGACTTGCCGCTGCTGGCTCACGCCACGCTCGAACCGCAATGCTGCACGGCCGACGTGCGTACCGATGGCGCCGATATCCACGCACCTACGCAAACCCAAACCATCGCGCAAGCGACGGCTGCAGCGGCAGCGGGACTCAAGCCCGAACAGGTCAAGATCCACACCACGCTGCTCGGCGGCGGTTTTGGACGACGCCTCGAAGTCGACGTCATTCCAGCTGCCGTGCTCGCTTCGAAGGCGGTGGGAAAACCGGTCAAAGTCATTTGGAGTCGCGAAGAAGACACGACCCACGACACCTATCGTCCGCCCGCGCACGACGAAGTCGTCGGTGCCTTCGATGCCAGCGGCAAACTCGTCGCCTGGAAGCTCGATCTCACCGGACCGTCGATCACTGCCCGCATGTTCCCGCCCGTGGTGGCCACGGCCGTCGATCCCTTCGCGGTCGAGGCAGCGGCGAACTTCCCCTACGACGTGCCCAACGTCGCCGTGAACTACAATCGCGAGGAAATCGGTATCGACGTCGGCTATTGGCGCTCGGTGAGCCATGCGCTCAACTGTTTCGTCGCCGAGAGCTTCATCGACGAACTGGCCCACGCTGCTGCACAAGATCCCTACGCTTTCCGCTCCGGCCTGTTGCGCAAACAGCCGCGTTTCAAGCGCGTGCTTGACGAGGCGGCGAGCCGCGCAGGATGGGGTAAAGCGCCCGCCGGCCATCATCAGGGCATCGCCCTCATGGAAGGCTACGGCACCTACATGGCCCAGGTCGTCGAGATCTCGATGCGTGGCAACCAACTCGCCATTCATCGCATCACCTGCGCGGTCGACTGCGGACAGATGGTGAATCCGAACATCGTCGATCAGCAGGTCGAGGGCAGCATTCTCTTCGGGCTTACCGCGGCGCTGTGGGGCGAGATCACGCTCGCCAAAGGCCAGGTTCAGCAGCGCAATTTCGACAGTTACCGAATGTTGCGACTGCCGGAAGCGCCCCGTATCGACGTGCATCTGCTCGCGAGCGGCGAAGCGCCGGGCGGCATCGGCGAACCCGGTACCGCGGTCGTCGGACCTGCTCTCGCCAATGCCATTTTCGCGGCTACCGGCAAACGATTACGCTCACTGCCGATCGCCAAATCGGGCATCGTCACCGCCTGAGCAGGTCGACCGACGATCTATTCAAAGAATTCGTGCCGCGGCGAGCGCGGCGTGAACCGCTGCAGGTCTTCTTCGCTGCGACCCGAGGCGCTGCGGCGGGTCGCAACGAACCGGTAGGTTCGCTCCGCCGGTGACCGACCAAAGACGCGCAGCTCGAGCCGCGGACGGCGCGGCGACTGCGGGAACATCGCCACGGCCAGCATCACGAGGTGCGTGGCAGGACCCCCTTCCCGATGCTGCTCGTCCGCCGAGAGATTGAGCAGCACGCCCTCCAAAGGCACGGCGACCTCACCATCGGCAATGCGTACACGCGCGCGCAAATCACGCTCGATCGCTGCAGCGTGGCGCTGCAATTCGCGACCGTCGAGGCGACCGTCGCGGTTGTCGTCGACCCCGCGCAAGGCGCTCACGGGCAAAGAAATCACCAGGTAACCCCGCGCATCGACGATATTGAGCGTGCCCTGCTGATCTTCCATGAGATGTGCCGCCGCCGGCAGCGCGGCCAAGAGACCGATCAAAGAAATCAGACCGACTCGACGCCGCGACACCGTGAGGTCACGCACCCGGAGACGTCGAACCGCGGATGCAACGGCCGACGAAAGGGAAGGTCTGCGTGATCACGTAGTAATAAATGCCATTCGGAAATTCCGGGGTCACGCCCGTACGACCGTTGCACTGATCGAGATCACCGAGACCTGCCGCGTATTCGTAATCCTGCAGGAAAGACCCCATCGGATAAAGCGTGGTGGCCGGTCTGCCACTGTCGGGCGTGGCCTTGATACGCCAACTCGAAACGAGTTCCTTGATCGCGGAAGTCGCATCGTTGGCGCTGCTGTAACCGTAGCGCGCGTAAATCGGAAAGCCGTCGGCGGCCCAACCCACGAGCGTCATGGCCGTGCCCTTGCCAAGCTTGTTGATCAGCCCGGTCGGCAAGCCGTGATAGTGGTATTCGCCGGTCGGCTGCACGTGCGCGTTGTTGCTGTCGGTACCGAAATTGAACGCTGACGGAGCGAGAGCCTCCATGCGCCATGCGCCCGTGCCCCCGATCGCGGTGCAGTTCGGCGGATTCGCGCCGTCGCAGGTGCCGCCCGTACCGGGTTCGAATTTCACGCCGTTGATCGCATGACCCGGCACCATCACGTTGTTGCCGTTGGCGTTGGCGATCGCCGGACGCAGCGGAAAGGTCGCGCTGATCTGTTGCGCGCGAATGGGGTTCGGATTGTTTGCGTTCGGGAAAGTGCCGACCGCGTGATTGGGGATGGCGTTGGCGACCAGCGCGCGATTCGGGTTGCAGCTCCAGAACGCACTCGCACTGGCATTGACCGAAGGCGAATTGTTGAACTCCGACACCGAGTAGGCACAAAGTACGCCATCGGTGTTGTAGGTCGTGGCGCCCGTCGTCGGCGTTACCTGCACCGCGGCCGACGGCGCACTGTTGCCGATCGAATTGGTCGCCGTGACGGAGCAGCCGTAGGCCGTGCCGTTGGCGAGTCCCGTGACGGTGATCGGGCTCGCAGCACCGGTCGCCGTGCGCGTCACGCCACCGCCCGTGCAAGACACCGTGTAGCCGCTGATCGCCGCGCCGCCATCCGAAGATGGCGCGGTGAAGGCAACCGTTGCGCTGCCGTTGCCGGCCGTCGCGGTGCCGATGGTCGGTGCACCGGGCGCACTGCGCGGCGTCACCGTCGTGATCCCGCCGCCTTCGCCACCCCCACCGCCACCGCCGCAGCCCGAGAGCGTGACCAACACGAGCGCCGCGAGTGGCGCCTGCAGCGTAGCGAGAACTTTCGACATGCAGCAAAGGTTAACTTACCCGCCGGCGAGTTTCTGCATCGACGGGTCGCGCGACCCGTCCGTGTCCGCTACGATAGCGCCCGCGCAACGGAATCACGGATGATTCAATGAACAATCGCCTCGCCGACCTGCTCTCCCGCCGCCCCTGTCTGCTCGCCGATGGCGCGACCGGCAGCAATCTTTTCGAAATGGGTCTGGTGTCGGGCGATGCCCCCGAACTCTGGAACGTCGATCACCCCGACCGCATCAAGTTGCTGCACCAGCGCTTCGTCGACGCCGGCGCCGACCTGATCCTCACCAATACCTTCGGTGGCACACGCTATCGCCTGAAGTTGCACTCGGCAGAGCACCGTGTTCGCGAACTCAACCGTGCCGCCGCGCAGCTCGCGCGATCGGTCGCCGACGCGAGCGGTCGTGAGGTTCTGGTGGCCGGCAGCATGGGGCCGACCGGCGAAATCTTAGAGCCCCTCGGCCCGCTGTCGATCGCCGATGCGCGCATCGCTTTCGCCGAGCAGGCCGCAGCGCTCGCCGAGGGTGGCGCCGATGTGCTCTGGATCGAAACGCTTTCTTCGACCGAAGAGGTCGAAGCGGCGATCGAGGGCGCAAAAACCGCGGGCCTTCCCGTGGTCAGCACGCTATCTTTCGACACTAACGGTCGCACCATGATGTCGGTGACGCCGGCCGATCTCGCGCAGATCGCGCGTCGTCACCACCTCGCAGCCTGCGGCAGCAATTGCGGCGTCGGTCCGTCCGAGCTCGTCGCCTCGATCCTCAACCTGAGTGCAGCGGCTGATCCCGACATGGTGCTGGTCGCCAAAGCCAACTGCGGCATTCCGCAGTACGTCGATGGAGCGATTCGCTACGACGGTACGCCTGAACTCATGGCGCGCTACGTGCAACTCGCGGTCGATTCGGGCGCGCGCATCATCGGCGGCTGCTGCGGCACCTCGCCCGAACATCTTGCAGCGATGCGCAAGGCGCTCGATGCCTACGTTCCGGGAACTCGTCCGGACGCCGTCATGCTCGAAGCCACGTTGGGCCAGATCAGCACCGGCGCGCGCGCGCAGCTGTCGGGGAACCTCGATCGCGCCGCAGGCTCGGCGTCGGGCGCCGCGCCGCGGGTGCGTCGGCGTCGCGGCTAGTTCGCAAGGCTTAGACCTGATCGGGCTCTTCGTGCACTGCAGGAGCCGCCTGCGGCAGAGCAGCAATCGCCCGATCCCAGGCCTCTTCGGCGGTGGCGGCCTCGCGTCCCCGACCATCGCGCGGCGGCAGCACGCCGATCACCGCGTAGTTCGCCGAAGCCGTGTCACGGATCCTCGGTTCGGGCGGAACGCTCCAATCGGGGTCGAGCACGGCAACCAGAGGCGCCGTGGTGGTCACGCTGCGCTGCACCACCATGCCGATCTCGCCATTGTCGAGTCGAACGATCGATCCTGGCGGGTAGATGCCTAATTCTTTGATGAGCGCTGCAACGAACGTGCTCTTCGGTGCCTCGAGATACATTTGTCGCAGCAGACCCGTAGCCGTCACCGCCGAGTGACCCGCCGCCCTGCCAAGGCCTTCCACGAACACTTCGACGCACTGCACGAGCTGGCTGGCCTCGTTCACTTCGGTGATACCCCGCGGATAACCGGACCCATCGGGGCGCTCGTGGTGTTGCTCGACCGCTTCGAGCCAGTCCGGGTCCGTAATGCCGGCATTCTGCAAAATCTCTCGACTGCGCGTCGGATGATTTCTTTGATCGCTCTGCAGGAACACCGGCGACATCGACTCGAGAATGGAAAGGTTCATGGTCAGCGCGCACTTGGCGGCAAGATCGATCATTCCGCCCATCCAGCCCAACCTGTTGGCCAGCATCATGGCGAGCGCGGAGGTTTGCATGGCCTGCAGCGAACCGTACGCACCCCGCTCTGCCTTGCTCTGTCTGATGATCTGGAAAATGGCGAGATCGGGATCGCGCTCGATCAACGTTTGCACCAAGGGCAATGCAGCCTGCATGCGATTTTCGAGCTGCGGCTCATCGGCACTGCTCAGCAACTGCGTCACCCGCTGCCGGATCGAACTCCACACTTCGGGCAACTGCGCGCGCGGCGCATGCAGCACCACCTGAAAAGGATCGGTGACTTCTTTGAGCAGCACCAGCCCGCCGCGCTCGACGAGCAGCTGCAACTGGCGGGCGGACTCGACGACGTTGCCGTTCGCCAGCAGCAACACCTGCTCCTTGTCGTAAATGTCGAGCGGCAGCGGCTCACCGACGACCACGCGGTTGAGCACGGCGCCGAGCGACGCGAAGGCCTCGCGCCCACCCGTCCGCGGGGTGTCGCTGCTGCGCGTTGTAGATACGCCCGACATACCCCATATTTATAGCAGATCGTCGGCAGTCCCACCGCGTCGTCTGCGACGCACGCCTTCCTGCCGTGCACGCCTTCCTGCCGTGCACGCTGTCCGGCCGTGCACGCTTTGCTGCCCTGCACGCTCAAAGAAAAAACCCCGGGAGTTTCCCCCCGGGGTCTTTCTGTCTCTTTGGACTCTTGGGATCAGGTAAGCCCGTGGCTTACATGTCCATGCCGCCCATGCCGCCCATGCCGCCCGGAGCCGGGTGCACGTGGTCGTGCTCGTCCTTCGGAGCCTCGGCGATCATCACCTCGGTCGTGAGCAACAGGCCCGAAACCGAAGCCGCGTTCTGCAGCGCCAGACGCGTGACCTTGGCGGGATCGAGGATGCCGAAGTCGAGCATGTCGCCATACTCGCCGGTGGCGGCGTTGTAGCCGTAGGCACCCTTGCCAGCCTTCACCTGGTTGAGGATCACCGCGGCGTCCTCACCGGCGTTCTCGACGATCTGACGCAGCGGCTCTTCGATCGAGCGGGCGAGGATGCGAATGCCGACCGTCTGGTCTTCGTTCGCACCTTCGAGCTTCTCGAGTGCCTTGGTCGCGCGGATGAGCGCCACGCCACCGCCCGGCACCACGCCCTCTTCGACGGCTGCACGCGTGGCGTGCAGGGCGTCTTCGACGCGCGCCTTCTTTTCCTTCATCTCGATCTCGGTGGCCGCGCCGACCTTGATGACCGCGACACCGCCGGAAAGCTTGGCAACACGCTCCTGCAGCTTTTCTTTGTCGTAGTCGCTGGTGGCTTCTTCGACCTGCTGGCGGATCGACTCGATACGCGCCTTGATGTCGCCCGCCTTGCCGGCGCCGTCGATGATGGTGCTGTTTTCCTTCTCGACGACGATCTTCTTGGCTTCGCCCAAATCATTGAGCGTGGCCTTCTCGAGTTGCAGACCGACTTCGTCGGAGATGACCGTACCGCCGGTCAGGATCGCGATGTCCTGCAGCATGGCCTTGCGGCGATCACCGAAGCCCGGCGCCTTGACGGCAGCGACCTTGAGGATGCCGCGGATGTTGTTGACCACGAGCGTGGCGAGTGCCTCGCCCTCGACGTCTTCGGCGATCACGAGCAGCGGACGGCCCGACTTGGCCACGCCCTCGAGCACCGGAAGCATCTCGCGGATGTTCGAGATCTTCTTGTCGACGAGCAGGATGAACGGCTTCTCGAGCTCGACCGTCTGGTTGGCCTGCTGGTTGATGAAGTACGGCGAGAGGTAGCCGCGGTCGAACTGCATGCCCTCGACGACGTCGAGTTCGTTCTGCAGGCCCGAGCCCTCTTCGACCGTGATCACGCCTTCCTTGCCGACCTTCTCCATCGCCTGCGCGATGGTCTTGCCGATCGACTCGTCGCTGTTGGCGCTGATCGTGCCGACTTGCGCGATCGCCTTGTTGTCCTTGCAAGGCTTGGCGAGCTTCTTGATTTCTTCGGTGGCCGTGATGACCGCCTTGTCGATGCCGCGCTTGATGTCCATCGGATTACGGCCCGAGGCCACGGCCTTGAGGCCCTCGCGGATGATCGCCTGCGCGAGCACGGTTGCGGTGGTGGTACCGTCACCGGCCTCGTCAGAGGTGTTGGAAGCAACTTCCTTCACCATCTGCGCGCCCATGTTCTCGAACTTGTCCTTCAGCTCGATTTCCTTAGCGACGGAAACGCCGTCCTTGGTGACCGTCGGGGCGCCGAAGCTCTTCTCGAGCACGGCATTGCGGCCCTTCGGACCGAGCGTGGCCTTGACCGCGTTGGCCAGGATGTTGACGCCGCGCACCATGCGGTGGCGGGCGTCATCACTGAAACGTACTTCTTTAGCAGCCATTTGATTGTTCCTTCGGTGAAATAATTAGGCTTACTTGCCTTCGATGATGGCCATGATGTCTTCCTCGCGCATCACGAGGAGATCTTCGCCGTCGACCTTCACTTCAGTACCGCTGTACTTGCCGAAGAGGATCTTGTCGCCGACCTTGACGTCGAGCGCACGGACCGAGCCGTCTTCGAGAATCTTGCCCTTGCCGATGGCAATGACCTTGCCCTGCGAGGGTTTTTCGGTGGCTGAGTCGGGGATGACGATACCGCCCGGGGAGGTGCGTTCCTCCTCCAGGCGCTTCACGATCACGCGGTCATGAAGCGGACGAATTTTCATGTTTCGCTCCTGAAAACTAACGGTTGACTGGAAGGTGACAGGGAGCGTGTTAGCACTCTCCCTGCGTGGCTGCTAATGATAGCGACGGAAAGTTCCATTTCAAGGGCAGGCCCGGCTATGCTGCTCGGCCTGCTGATCCCGAAGCCCCTAAGCACATGAAATTGAAGCAGTTCCTGCTCGCCTGCCTCGGCCTCTTTTTTGCGCTGACCGCCCTGCCCGGCCGCGCCCAGTTCGGCGAGTCGGAGTTCCTGCCACCCGATCAGGCCTTCAAGGTCGAGGTATTCGCCGAAGCCGCGGACCGAGTGCGGGTCGATTTTCTGGTGACACCGGGCTATTACCTCTATCGACATCGCCTGAACTTCAAGCTCGATGAGACCGCAGGCGCGCCACCCGCGACGCTCGGCACGCCGGACATCCCCGCCGGCGAATGGAAAGAGGACGAATTCTTCGGTCGGCAGCAGGTGTATCACGAATCGGTGAGCGTCACGCTGCCCGTGTCGCGCACGCCCGGTGCCGCGCTCGAGCTGCCGCTGGTCGTCGGTCTGCAAGGCTGCGCCGAGAAGGGCCTGTGCTATCCGCCCGAAAAGCGCCGCCTCAAAATCACGCTGCCGGCCACGAGCGAGACAGACACGGCGAGCGCTGCAGCAAAAATCGGCGGCGATGTCGCCACCACCACCAATTCTTTGGCGCCGTTCGTCTCGGAACAGGATCGTCTCGCGAGTCTCATCAAGTCGGGCAGCCTGCCTTTGGTGCTTGCCACGTTCTTTGGTCTCGGCTTGCTGCTCGCCTTCACGCCTTGCGTGCTGCCGATGGTGCCGATCCTCTCCGGAATCATCGCCGGCCAGGGCAGTCAGGTGACGACCGGCCGCGCCTTTGCGCTGTCGCTCACCTACGTCATGGGCATGGCGGTGATGAACACTCTCGCAGGCGTCGCCGCCGCCGCCGCCGGTCAACAAATTCAGGCACTGTTCCAACAGCCCTGGATCATCATCCTGTTCGCCCTGTTGTTCGTGGTGCTCGCATTGTCGATGTTCGGGCTGTTCAACATTCAGCTGCCCGCCGCGCTGCAGACACGCTTGGCCGACGCCAGCAACCGTCAGCAGGCGGGTACCTTCGGCGGTGTCGCCGTGATGGGCGCCCTATCGGCACTGATCGTCACCGCCTGCGTCGCACCGCCGCTGTTTGCTGCGCTCGCCGTGATCGCACAAACGGGTGACGTGGTCCGCGGCGGCAGCGCGCTCTTCGCCATGTCCCTCGGCATGGGTGCGCCGCTGCTCGTGATCGGCACCTCGGCCGGTCGTCTGCTGCCGAAGGCCGGCGCCTGGATGGATACGGTCAAGAAATTCTTTGGTGTACTGATGCTTGGCGTCGCCGCGTGGATGCTGGCGCGTCTGGTCGCCGAGCGCTGGGCGCTGCTGCTTTGGGCAGTGCCGGCGCTGATCGGCGCCCTGCTACTGTGGCGCGAAGTGAAGGCGAAATCTTTGACGGGATGGACGGTGCGGGGAGTCGGGGTCGTACTCGGCGCCTATGGTCTGGCACTGCTCGCGGGTGCCTTGCTCGGTGGCAAAGACCCGTTGTCACCGATCCCGCAATTCGCCAAGGAGAACAAGAAACTCGAGTTTCGGCTGATCAAAACGGTCGATGATCTCGATCGCGAGATCGCGGCGGCGGCCGCAGCAGGCCGCCCTGCGATGCTCGATTTCTATGCCGACTGGTGCGTCTCTTGCAAGGAAATGGAGCGTTACACCTTTGCGGATGCCGAGGTGCAACGCGTACTTGCCAACGCCGTACTGCTCAAAGCCGACGTCACGGCGAACGACGAAGCCGATCAAGCCCTGCTGCGGCGCTTCGAAATCTTTGGCCCACCGACCATCGCCTTCTGGGCCAGCGACGGCATCGAGAACAAGGCCACGCGAGTGGTCGGCTTCATGAAGGCCGAAGAATTCGCCCGCGTCGCCGCGCTCGGAACCGGCGCAGGTGCGAACGCCGGCAGCGCAACTGCGCAAGGCACCGCACCGTGAAAAAATCCACGCAACTCGTCATCCTCGTCGCAGCCATCGCAGGCGTCATCGCCTTCGTTGCGATCCGCAGCTTCCTCGGGCCCAAAACCCCGATGGCGGCGACCGCCACCACCACCGCACCTGGCGCAAGTGGCAGCGCCGAATCGACGCCCGCGAAGGTCATCCCGGAGCTGCTGCCGGACTTCACGCTCGCCACGCTCGAAGGTCCGCCGCGCGCGCTGTCGAGCTTCGATCATCCTTCGCTGATCGTGAACTTTTGGGCGACCTGGTGCGCCCCTTGCCGACGCGAGATCCCGCTGCTGCGCCAGCTGCGCACCGAGCGTGGCGCACGCGGTGTCGAGGTCGTGGGCGTCGCCGTCGACTTCCGCGAAGACGTGCTCAAGTACGCGAGGGACATCGGCCTCGATTACCCACTGCTCATCGGCGAGGAAGACGGCGTCGCGGCAGCAGACCTTTTCGGCGTCAGCACTGCCTTCCCGTTCACCATCTTCGCCGATGGCCAGCGTCGAATCGTTGCCGTCAAAATCGGCGAACTTCACGCCGACGAAGCGGCCTTCATCCTCGATCATGTCGAGAAGTTGAATTCCGGGCAGCTGACCATCGAGGCCGCGAGACCCCTCATCCGGAACGAGATCAAGCGGCTCGACGCCCTACGCTCGGCTGGCGAAAAGTCCTGATTTTTCATAAACCTGTGCCGATCCGGCGCGAATATCACCCATTTCGTTGTAAATAAGGTACAGTTTTCGGCCCTTTGGCCCTTCAGGGAGGGCTCATGGATATTCGCAAGGTCAAAAAACTCATCGAGCTCCTCGAAGAGTCGGGAATCGCCGAACTCGAGATCAAAGAAGGTGAGGAGTCGGTGCGCATCAGCCGCATGGCGAGCGGCGCAACCGCCACGCAGACCGTATACGCCGCGCCACCGATGCCCCCCGCAGTCGCTGCAGCCGTCGCTTCAACGCCGACCGGAGGCCCCGCGTCGGCCGCCCCGCCGCCGTCCGTCGATCATCTCGTGCAGGCGCCGATGGTCGGCACCTACTATTCGGCACCGGCGCCGGGTGCGAAAGCCTTCGTGCAAATCGGTGACGAAGTGAAGGTCGGTCAGGTGCTCTGCATCATCGAAGCGATGAAGATGATGAACCAGATAGAGAGCGATCGCGCCGGCAAGATCACTTCGGTTCTCGTGCAGAACGGCGATCCGGTCGAGTTCGGCCAACCGCTGTTCGCGATCCAGTGAGCGCCCGCAGCGGCGCCGGCGTGCATAGCGTGACCCACGCATGATCGACAAGGTCATCATCGCCAATCGCGGCGAGATCGCGTTGCGTGTGCTGCGCGCCTGTCGGGAACTCGGCATCAAGACGGTGGCCGTGCACTCGACGGCCGATGCCAACCTCAAGCACGTGCTGCTCGCCGACGAGTCGGTGTGCATCGGCCCACCGGCCTCGGGCAAAAGTTATCTCAACATGCCGTCGATCATCGCTGCGGCAGAGCTCACCGACGCCGCGGCAATCCACCCGGGATACGGCTTTCTCTCGGAGAACGCCGACTTCGCCGAACGCGTGGAACAAAGTGGTTTCGTCTTCATAGGCCCGAAGGCCGAAACCATCCGCATGATGGGCGACAAGGTGTCGGCCATCAAAGTCATGAAGCAGCACGGCGTGCCCTGCGTGCCGGGCTCCGGCGAACCGCTCGGAGCAGACGCCGACGAAAATCTGCGCATCGCCAAAGAAATCGGCTATCCGGTGATCATCAAGGCCTCGGGCGGCGGCGGCGGTCGCGGCATGCGCGTGGTGCACAACCCGGCTTCCCTCATCCACTCCATCAACGTGACCCGCTCCGAGGCGCAGGCCGCCTTCGGCAACGATCAGGTCTACATGGAGAAATTCCTCGAGAAGCCGCGCCACATCGAATTTCAGGTGCTCGCCGATCATCACGGCAACGTGATCCACCTCGGTGAGCGCGACTGCTCCATGCAGCGTCGCCATCAAAAGGTGATCGAAGAAGCGCCCGCGCCGGGAATCAGCGCTGCACAACGCCAGAAGATGGGCGAGCGCGTCGTCGAAGCCTGCCGCGCGGTTGGCTACCGAAGCGCGGGGACACTCGAGTTTCTCTACCAGGATGGCGAGTTCTATTTCATCGAAATGAACACCCGCATCCAAGTCGAGCATCCGGTCACCGAACTCATCACCGGCATCGATCTCGTCAAGGCGCAACTGATGATCGCCTCCGGCGACAAACTGCCATGGCAACAAGCGGACATCGTGCTGCGCGGGCACGCCCTCGAGTGCCGTATCAACGCCGAAGATGCCAAGACCTTCATGCCCTCGCCGGGCCCGGTGCGCCTGTGGCATGCACCGGGCGGCCCCGGTATCCGCGTCGACAGCCACATGTACTCGGGTTATGCGGTACCGCCGCACTACGATTCTTTGGTCGCCAAGCTGATCTCTTACGGTGACAACCGCGACACCGCCATCGCCCGCATGCGCAACGCGCTTGCCGAGATGGTGGTCGAGGGCATCAAGACCAATGCAGCGCTGCACCAGGAAATCCTCGCGCATGCGGCCTTCCAGCAAGGCGGCTTGGACATCCACTACCTCGAGCGTCGGCTCGGCCTGAAGTGACGCGCGCCCCGATGCGCGCGGTGAGCCTAGACCTCGACGGGCTCGACGCGGATGCAGTCGAGGCCGTTTTTTTCGAGGCTGGTGCGTATTCGGTGGTCCTCACCGACCGGCGTGACGATGCGATCCTCGAACCCAAACCCGGCGAGATACGTCTGTGGCCGGCGACGCGACTGCAGGCGATCTTCGCCGATGACGGCGCATCGGAAGACGCACTCGCCGCCATCGCAGGCGCCATCGGCTGCGGTCGCTCGGCCTTGCACGTCGAAGAAATCGCCGATCGCGCCTGGGAACGCGAGTGGCTGAAGGATTTTCGGCCGATGCGCTTCGGACGAAATCTTTGGATCTGCCCCTCGCATGCCAGCGTCGATGAACGCGATGCGATCGTGGTCGCTCTCGATCCGGGTCTGGCATTCGGTACCGGCACCCATCCGACCACGCGGCTCTGTCTGGAATTTCTCGACGAGCGTCACGCGCGCACCCGAACGGCGAACGACGACCTCGTCCTCGCTGAGAAGCCAGCCCCGACTCGCGTGGTGGATTACGGCTGCGGCTCGGGCGTTCTGGCCATCGCTGCACTCAAACTTTGGCCGCAGGCCGAGGGCTTGGCACACGACATCGATCCGCAGGCGCTCACAGCCACGCACGACAATGCGCTCGCCAACGACGTCGCCGAGCGAATCGAAACGTTTGCCGAGGCCGACGCACTCGCAGCTCGACTGCGGACGCAGGGCGGTGCCGATCTGGTTTTGGC
>Ga0075471_10000398_pt1 | contig 25953 bp, 47 predicted proteins | sample DEB19_08_DNA_2_FD_74787 | JGI IMG/M metagenome (GOLD analysis project Ga0075471, IMG submission 74787) | Aqueous microbial communities from the Delaware River and Bay under freshwater to marine salinity gradient to study organic matter... | ecosystem: Environmental > Aquatic > Marine > Coastal ...
CAAGGAATCCAAGGTGTTACTGGCTCTACTGGAGCCACAGGTCCTCAAGGAATCCAAGGTGTTACTGGAGCTACAGGACCTCAAGGAATCCAAGGTGTTACTGGAGCTACTGGAAGAACAGGAGCCACTGGAGCCACTGGAGCCACAGGTGCACAAGGGGCTACTGGAGCCACAGGTCCTCAAGGAATCCAAGGTGTTACTGGAGCTACCGGTATCACAGGGGCTTTGGCAGCAAATAGTTTAGTGTATAGAAGAGATGGTATATCAAATAAAGGAGCGTGGACAACCGACGCTGCGCTAAACTCCGCTACGCAGATAGGTGTTAACACAACATCATACATTAACTACATAGGAACAACCGGGGCAACAGGCAACGCGGATGCCTGGCTTACCGCAGTTGGTATAGGAGACTACATACAGGTATCATCCACCAATGATAGTACCGAATTTGGTATTTTTCAAGTAACTTCTATTATAGATAATGGTACATACTTTACATTTGGTGTAAATAACATAGTATCCAACGGAACAGCAACAGGAGTAGGAACTCAGGTAGCTATAAGTTACGTTAAAAAAGGAGCTACTGGAGCTGCTGGTGCTCAAGGAGTTACTGGTCCAACAGGAGCTACAGGAGCCGCTGGTGCTCAAGGAGTTACTGGTCCAACAGGAGCTACAGGAGCTGCTGGTGCTCAAGGCGTTACTGGTCCAACAGGAGCTACAGGAGCCGCTGGCACTCAAGGAGTTACTGGTCCAACAGGAGCTACAGGAGCCGCTGGTGCTCAAGGAGTTACTGGTCCAACAGGAGCTACAGGTAGAACTGGAAATACTGGTCCAACAGGTGCTGCAGGGGCTGCTGGCTCTCAAGGCGTTACTGGTCCAACAGGTGCCACAGGAGCCGCTGGCGCTCAAGGAGTTACTGGTCCAACAGGCGCTACCGGAGTCACTGGAAATACAGGTACCACGGGTGCGCCAGGCGCTATATCAGCCATTTATAATTTTGACGCTGCAAGCGGTAACCCAAGCTCTGGAGGATTTACTACAGACAATTCTCTAGTTGCGGATATCACATACCTTAGGCTAAACATCTCAGACCTGGAGAGTATCAATTGGTTTAACTTCTATAACTTTCTTTTAAGCCAGGTATCTGTTGAAAACTATTTGCTAATACAAATATCCACTCCAGGGTCTGCAACTCCCAGAGCTGTTGGTATTGTCACAGGAATTACCTACATACCTGGAACAGTGTATGAATTTACACTGGGGTCAGTGGACCCTGCAACAAGTACAGGATGGCTTGTAGGCATGGCTGATAATCTTACCACTGGTGTTGATTATGTAATATCATTTGAAATTGCTCAAACAAAGAGACAGCCTTGGGTAATTTACGGTACTAGCGGTGCTGCCTCATCTTACGCAACTTATGCAACTGCTAGAGCTGCAGCAGGCACGGGGGAGACCATCAACCTTATTACTGACTTGACAGGTACTACTGGTAATATGCTAAAACCGGGCGTTAACATTAACCTTAATGGAAACCGTTACACATACGATCCGCCTGCAGGTTCTTCGGGCGCTGCTTTTGAATGGGGTACAAGTTCTTCTGGCACGGGTCCTATCGACATTACAATTGCTAATGGAGAGATATATGTTAGTAATGGTACAGGGGCTACGGCTGCTTACAGTTCAGGTCTTATGATTGCTGGGGGAACAGGAGCAACCGGTAACGTAATACTATCTGGTTTACATGTAACTGCAGATTATTTTTCAGGCAGTGGGGTTTCTGGTCTAGTGCACTTTCCAAACTTAGGAAGCGGTATGAACATCTACGGAGGCGGCACTATTGTAGAAGTCCTAATAAACTCCAGCGGAACAGGCACAGCCCTCTTTGCTAGCGGAATAGCTTACACAGGAGGTACTGGGAACTTTGGAAAGGTTAGTGACTTCAAGGCTTACATTAATTCTGGACATGCATCAGCATGGGTACATGCGTTGGAATCCGAAAACATTTACGGCGAATCACGCACTTCAGGTGAAGGCTTATCAGGAAGCGGATTTATGACAAACTGTATAGGTAAGGCTTTTAAAGGAAACGGAATTCGAGTAACTGGTAACCACACTCGATTAGTTGGTTGTGTGGGATACGCAGGTGGAGGTACTGGTGGAATAGGCGCCTCAGGAAACGGTATATTTGTTATAGGCTCTAACGGAGACCCATCTACACAGCTTACAGATTGTGTGGGATATGCAAGACCAGCTGCTTCTGCAACTGGAATAACTGGCCAAGCTGGTATCTACCTAGATCAACGCAGTGTATTTTTGGACAACTGTGCTGGTTATGGACTTTGTGGAACAGGCAACTCTGGCGCGTATGGAATAAATGCTCGAACAGGAGAAGTGTTCAATAGCGTTGCGTACTCTGAAGCCAATCACGGTGCGTACTCTGCAGCAGGCACAAGATTTGTTGAAAGTAATATACGCACAGAAGCCCCGGTAAATACTAACACAGCAGCACTGTGGAATAACAATGCCAATACCACGCATTTTGGTATTTATGTAGCCTCTGATGGTGGGCATGGTATTTTGTCTTCTGGCGCGATATATCTTACAAATTCATCTGTATTAGGAGGAGGAGGCTATTATGGAATACAAGCCGGCGGTTCTGTTTACTTATCTAACTGTTCTATTTACTCGTCAAGTTCTGGTTCAGGAGGAGTGTATATGACATCAATAACTGGTATTCCACAAATAGTTAACTGCTTCTTTAGTGTACCTTCTAACACGTTTGCTGTGCGTGGACCAGGTAGCGGAACTGCAAGAGCTTTTGGTAACGGGGTTTCAGGAGGTACAGGTACAGGATTTGGTTACACAGGTCTTTCAGGTATTACGGGAACTGTGGATGCTCAAGGAAATGCCAAGTGGTAAACCTTAATGGCGCAGTGAATAAATAAAAGAAAGAAAAACTATGGCAATAAGTTGGCCAATTGGCGCATCAACAGGAAGCACGTACACATACGCAGGAAATGAGTGGGTGTATACAGGTTCCGCCTGGAGAACAGTCGGTGCAAGCGTTCCTGGGCCTGTAGGGGCAAGTGGTTCTACAGGTAGCATTGGACCAGAAGGTCCAACAGGCCCTACCGGTCCTGCGGGAGGCATGATCTTTACATATGAAATTGGCGAGTACGCGCCATCGGAAGGTGGTGTTATTATTCATCGCTGGTTAACTAACGGCGGAGTCATTTCTCCAGGAACAGAGGAAAACTACTTGGTTATGACAATCGATGATGTTTCTAGCGCAGCTCCTTGGGGCTTTGATAACGTTGACGTTATAGGCGCGGAAAGTTTTACTGATGGTGCCAGTAATACTGCGGCATTAGTTTCTAATCTTGGCATTACCCCTGCTGACGCGGCATATTTGTGTGATAACTACACAGACCCATTAGCAGGAAAAACTGATTGGTATTTACCAGCTTTTTTTGAAATATCGTTCTTGGGCCAAAACTATTGGGCAGTTTCTCAAGGTATATCACTAGGAGGGGGAACTCTTCCAACCCTTTACGGCGTCTACTGGAGCAGTACTGAGAATGGCACAAAAAATGCGTATGCGGCATCTTTACTTTATGACATCAATGATTTCAAAATTTCCACATACGCCGTTAGAGCTGTGAGAAAATTTACCATTTAATAAACTAGATAAATACACAAAGGAAAAAATGCTATGCCACTAAACTATACACAACGCAACATTACTTCTGGGAGTCAAAGCCCAATGGTTCCGTTGGTGACCAACAATCCAGCTTTTTCTGTAAAGATTGTTGCACTTGATGGAAGCATGGAACAGAAGCCTAACCAACGCAATACAGCAAACCCCGAGGCTGTAAAAATTGGTGACACGGTTCGTGGTGAAGTTCTTAGCAAAACCAAGAAGCGCGGTGAAAACGTTATTGGCCGAGTATTGCAGGTAGAGTTAGAAGACAATGCGGTTGCATCCTTTAAAGTTATTACACAACGTGGTGAAGAGGTTCATCTGGACCCTAGTACTGTTATCAAACTAGACACTCACAAGGAAGGCCCAGCAGGCTCTCCTGACACTAACGCAGCTTTCGAAAATCGTATTATGTTGTATGAGGAATGGAAAGCCTCTCGTAGTATATAGAGTGACCTCTAAGAACTTTTTATTCTTTGGTTAATATAATACTTGTTACAGTTTTAATTGTAACCTGTACGATATCTCTGTGCAATATTGTCTATAACCTTCCATTAATTGTTAATAACTTTTACCTCTAACATTTCCGCATGTTGAAACTATTGGTTAAATTTATCCTATAATTAAATAACCAATATGGATATTCAAAATCAAACCAATCACGAGAAAGAGGTACTCTTTATCTCTATCGTACACATGCTTAAGTCCAGCCGGGCAGACCTTACAGCTCTTCAAAAAGAGGCTCGTAACAAATGGGGACAGTTTTACAACATACATCCAGGTTACTGGGAAAGCACAACACAGCTAGAGATTAATGCTGCAGTGGCTAATATCAACTACTGTATGGAGAAGTTCAACGAAACAATTTGCTTAAACTAAGAAATATGAGAAATCAAGACAGCCTCTTTAATCACTACTGTGATTTTATCAACTACGTTGGCGAGGGTAATACTTACACATCCAAACAGCTGATTAATGGAGTTGGTATTCATGAAACACCAACACGTTGGAAACAATGGAGCAACAATAAATACTACACCACACGTGGTTACCAATCACTACTACGGCAAGGCGGTTTTGTTCGTATGATTAAGCGCGGCGAATGGGAAATTCTTCGTGAGGTTCCAGAATGGTTTACACTTCCACACCTATACACCCTGGTTGGCCACACATACAGCTATCAACACCGCATCGATGAAAATGGTAGGTCCAACTGGGATAAAGTTCCACGTACTGAAATGACTGCAACCGAAATCCAGGATAAGCTTAACGGCATAACACCGGATTTGCGCAAGGCGGCGGAAACCATGAAGGCTTCATCTACCCATGTAGCTGACTTTGAACAGAAAGCACAAGAAATTTTTGAAAACGAGGTTAAGCCTCAAATAGAAAAAGCACAAGAGGCTGATCGCCTACAAAGATTAGAGGCAGCAATGCGTGTGGCATTTAACAGTACATACGGAGCTATGGGTGCAAACGCAAACTCTAGCCAGGAAGACCCAATGTACTATGCATCAGGGGCTTACGCAAAAGAAGCTGTTGAATGTGTTCCAGCGTCCGCAGAGAAAATACAACCCGAAGACTCTGCGTTTTACCAAAAGCCTGAACAGTGGAAGTATGGACAGCAGCTGCAGGAAAATCTTATGATGAACACTGGCTACATTCACAGCGCGCTGGTTACCTTGGACCAGGCAGATTTTATCGACCCTGTAATGCATGCACGAGTTCTTAACATTATGTCTCAGTTACAGGACTTACAGAGAACTATTGATGAACGAGTAGAATATAAACGTAATAAGCAAACTATATGATGAAGTACAAAACACCGCATGATCCAGAGGGCACAGCCGTGTACCTTAAGCGTGGCAAATACGCAAATGGAAATCCATCCTTACAATTGTACGATGCAGTGGAACACTACCCTTATGCAACATGCACGGTCAATATTCCAGGTCTTGGTTCTGATGAGGTGGCTATCAAAAATTACTCGGAAAATGAAGGAATGCTGGATTTCCTGGTAAGTGAAGGTATCGTGGATAAACCTCATCGTGAAGAATCTAGTGGTTACGTAACAATACCCGTATGTCGATTTCTACTGTGATACCGTACAATCAAAGAGTAGGCTACGCGTGTATCAACATGACAATGTCTAAGACTGGAGTTATGACAAACAGGGATGCCATACAGCGCACCTTCAAAACCAAAGGTCTTCCACACATCAGTAAGTTGGCTTTGGCAAACGTCTTGGACTTGGAAACCATTGTTAAGTGGAATGAGGAAAACGGCTTTAAGTTTTACCGTGTTTCATCAGGTCTCTTTCCCTGGATGACAGAGTACTCCTTTGATGATTTACCAGACTGGCCAGAAATAAGTGAAGTACTGCGGCGTATTGGTTCTTACGTTACTGAAGTAGGGCAGCGGTTAGAATTTCATCCAAGCCACTTTACCATCTTGGCGTCTCCTAACCCTAGTACGGTGGAGCGTAGTATCCGTGACTTGGAACAACACAGCCGCATCTTTGATGAAATGGGTTTGGCGCCTAGCCATTGGAACTGCCTTAACATTCACGTAGGTGGAGCTTACGGCGATAAGTTAGCTGCAACACAGCGGTGGTGCGAAAACTTTAGCCGACTTTCGGAAAACTGTAGGAAGCGTGTAGTAGTAGAAAACGATGACAAAGCAAATATGTATTCGGTACAGGATTTGTATCACATGGTCTATGAAAAAGTAGGCGTGCCTATCACCTTTGATATCTTTCATCACACATTTTGTACCGGCGGTCTAAGCGCAACAAAGGCTGCTCAATTAGCAGCCAGCACATGGAAAGATGCCCCGTTAGTTATTCACTGGTCGTCATCTATGAAAATGTACGAAAACGCAGATGCCAAGTATGTTGCACACGCAGATTACATCTATGACGAGTTTCAGGATTGGGAAACTGGTGGATGGTTTATGTGCGAGTCTAAAGCTAAAGAATTGTCCGTGTTAGAGTACTGGGAAACTGGTGCTCGTCCGCAAACGCTAATAACTGAAAAAATATGATAAAGAAAAAACTAGCAGCCGCGTTCCAACAAATGGAAACATCTGCGCACGCAGCCAATTGGAGTGGCAAAATAGAGCGATTTAACACACTGGAATTATATCGTGCAATTTTTCCTGAGAATGCAGTGTATAATCTCCACAACATCTTTACTCATGATGGTGTACACTATGAAGGAGTTAGCGACGCGCTTACATCTCAAGGATGGGAGCTTGTAAAGAATGACACATTATTCTACCCGAAAAAAAATACTAATCAACCATACCACCAAACATGGGTACATCCAAGTGGTTGTCTTGCAGACTTTAAGGTGGCCATTAAATCTCCAGGCGGTTTGCGCAGAAAAGCCTCTGTGGAATTGATAGAGTTTTGGGTAGGGGATCACTACATTAGCGACATGACCGAGGATGCTAGTGGAGTCTTGGTAATGACGGACTTAATCATTATTGAGCCACTAATGCCTGCGGAAAATATCTCCAGCATGATTGAGGATTTCAAGAAATCTCTTAAGCCATATAAGGAGAAGAAGTCGGCAAAGATTGGTATTGTGTCCCACGACGGTCGAGAGTATTATGTTAAAGACTTCTCGCTGGAAGGTAAGGTGCCTAGCTTTGAGCACGCGGATCTACATTACGGTGAAGGGTTTGAGGAGTTTCACGGAAAGATGGTGCAGCGCATTATCAACGAGACTAAAGGGTTAGTGCTCCTACACGGAGAACCTGGAACAGGTAAGACACAATATATCCGTGTTTTGCTGGATTTAATCTCAGGTAGTGGTAAGCGAGTACTCTACGTTCCACCTTCTTTTGCTTCACATATGCTAGAACCTACAATGATTGATTTTATTAGTGATTGGGTGATGGAAGAAGACGGTGACGCTATTATGTTGATTGAAGATGCTGAGCCGCTATTGGAAACACGTAGCGGAGATGGCCGCAGTACTGGAATCTCGAATCTCCTTAATATGACCGACGGCATCATTAACGATATGTTAGGGCTATTGGTAATTGCTACGTTTAACACAGACCTAGAGCGCATTGACTCTGCGCTGTTGCGTCCACAAAGATTGCTTGCACGAAAAGAATTTTTCCGCATTACAAAGGAAAATGCGGAGAAGCTCTCCAAAGCCTTAGGTATGGAGTTACCGGACATCACATACCCCGCAACGTTGGCTGAGTTTTACACAGTAAAGAAAAGCCAAGAAGTATTAGTACACGGGCTAAAGGAAAAGAAGCCAAGTATCGGTTTCGGCCGCAACTAACATGGATAAATAGAGTAAATTAACTCTATTGGTCGGGCATAAGCACGTCAAAAAAATACCAACATGGAAAGTTCCAGTGAAAAGCAATCTACGCAAAGCACAGACAACCCTCCGTCATGCACGGAAGAAGGTGAGCATAGCCACCATAGTCTTGATGCTTGCAACCTTCTTCAACCCATTTGGTTTCGATGCTCTTTTCGCCCTAACGATGAAGTTGACCGGTTCCTACTGGATTACGGACGCTATCTTCTACTGCCTATCGGCATCATTCTTTGGACTCTACTTCTACTTACGTAAGCGTGAAAAACACACCAAGGACTAGCAAACATTGTTAATAACTATATGCCCAGAGATTTTATTCTTTGGGCTTTTTTGGTTAATTTTATACTATACAAAAAATTACAATATGGGAGTATTTAGCTGGAAAACACAAGACACCAACAAGTCTATCTCAGCCACCGGTAATATGGGTGACCGTCCAACATTCACAGTTTACATGGTAGACAACAACGGGCGCGTATGGCAAGAGGATGCCTACGAAGGCTACGGTGTTTTTGGCGGCAAAGACTTTTACGAGCTCTTGGCTGAAATGAACGGCTTAGGTTCAGACCGCTCGGCTGGAATTTCTCTAGCCTTTAGCAGCAAGCAGTACTTTAGCCCTAACCTTGCAGAGTCCCCGGATTGGCATTGGATGCCCGCACCGCCAGAAAATTGCGAGCACCAAGGTTACTTTTACGATGAGGACAGTGATGACGAGGATGATGATGAAGACCCGTACAAGGACGATTGGGACGCAGTCTACAACGAGGATAATGACGAGGAGTGGGAAGGCTACGTAGAGGACGGTACTGACGAGCTTCCCGGAGAAAATTGTTAATAACTTTAACAATTTTTAACACTTTAGATTTCCTCATGTCAGATCTATTGGTTAAATTTATCCTATAATTAATTAATCAAATATGGAAAAGCGTATCACAGAAAAAGGCAACAGCTACTGGAACAACACCGGAGCATACCAGGAAGAAAACGACCGACTATGGTCTGAGTTAGTACCCGCACAAGGCTCAGCCAACAGTGTACACGGGGAACTTATTAGAGCGGTTAATCGTCTCTTCTACGAGTTCTGCAACAATGGAAACTGCAATGCTATTGAATTCGAAATGCACAGCTGCTACCATTGCGGCGGCGATGGTTCTGAGTACTCACACACTGATGATGACGGAGAAGAATTTTACGAAGACTGCTCATGGTGCGACGGTAGCGGCCAAGAGGAAGGTAACCCAGAAATCACTGGGTACTACGAAGGCTTCCTTAACTTTATCGAGGAGCACGCGCCATCGGCTCCAGTAAACGAGCTGAGAAAATTCATGTTAAACCCGAGCCGTGGATACTCACAGTACAAGTTTGATGACTACGAGATGGGAATCTACAACGCACTTACCGATGCGGTAATGTACCACATACTTACTACAGAAAATGCTCCATTGGAGATAACCGAAAACGCATAACAAGCAAACACAGCATATGAAAAGCACAAATCAAAACTCAAGTGGAACCAGCTTTCACGGAACAACCGTTGCCGCAACAGTAACAGAACTTAAGCAGATTATGGGAGAACCTGCATGGGAATGCAATGATGGCAGTGATAAAACCAACTACGACTGGACGATGGAAACCAACGACGGCGAAGTATTCACAGTCTACGACTGGAAGTACTACAGGCCATTGCGTGAAGACGAAATAGTCAATTGGCATATCGGTGGCTTTAACGGTCGCGATACCATCAAGGCGGCAGATGAGATAATCTATGCACTTAACCAGCTGTAAAATGAGAGAGGTAACCATTAAGGCTTTTGGCATCAGAGAGTTGAACGAAAAAGCGCAGGCAAGAGTTTTACAGGACTACGTGGATATCAACGTTACTGGTGATTGGTACTCACCAATCATTGAAGGCTTCAAGGAGAATATGGAAAGTTATGGTGTCGACGCCGAGCCTTACTTTTCCGGATTCTGGTCGCAAGGCGATGGAGCTTGCTTTATCAGTAACACTTTGGACACAGACAAACTGGTGCGCTCGCTCTACGAGGAGGGTTACGATATTCCTGAAGATGCTTTGCTCTATAGCGGTGACTACTCCTTAAACATACAAAAGATTAATAACCACTACGACCACGAAAATACCGTGGAGGCACGTTACTATGATGGCGAGCAGATTAGTGCAAGCAGAGTAGGCCGTGAAGACTCTGAGAAGTTGGAACAAGTAGTTACTGATTGGGTGCGCGAGCGTTCACGTAATCTATACCGTGACCTGGAGAAGTACTACACAGAACTAACAACCGATGAGTCTATCATGGAAACTCTAGAAGAAAATGAGTACCTCTTTACTGAAAGCGGGAAACTAATTGTTACAAACTGAATATAAACACTAAATTAAACAACTATGGGATTAGACATGTTTGCGTACCGCACCTCGGTACAACTAAGTAAAAGCGTAGATTTCAACAGCGAGGTTGAAAACAACTGCTCAGAAATTAAGTATTGGCGTAAGCATCCAAACCTTCATGGGTGGATGGAAAAACTCTACTACGCCAAGGGTGGAGAAAAGGAGTCCTTTAACTGTGCATCAGTAGAACTTACACGAGAAGATTTGAACGAGCTTGCGCGGGCTATCATTGATGGTGAGCTGCCAGAAACCCGCGGTTTCTTCTTTGGCGCGACTGATGGTTCAGAGTATGACGAGGACTTGGCATTCGTGAAAGAAGCCATCCAGGCTATTGAGGAAGGCGACAGAGTATTCTACGATAGCTGGTGGTAAATTGTTAATAACTATATGCCTTAGCATTTCCACATGTGGGATCTTTTGGTTAATTTTATCCTATAAACAAAAACATATATGGCTTACACAAAATTTAATGCTACATTCCGCGCATCAGCAGTGGCGGTAGCCCAGGAACTTGGTCTGGAATTTATCAGCACCCGACGTCAGGTTAACAACGGAACTCTTATGTTCAACGACCCTGAAACGGGAGTGCAGTACGCAATGTACGATAGTGGTTATGTACGTCGACACATTAAAGGCTATAGACACAGCTTTATGAAAGAGGCACCTCGCTACATGTATCCGCTTAACAAACGTGCATCATACATTGCTCCATCAACAAATGGTTGGAATCACTCTCAATGTGGAACATACCTGTTGGCTGGCCCAGACGAGCAGTTAGGCATACTTACTCGAGCTGTTATGAACTACCGACTAAACAAATAACATGGCAAAAGCAATCTTAGAATTTAACCTGGAAGACGCTGATGACCGCATGGAATTTCAGCGCGCTGCCAAGTCTACCGACATGGCTCTAGCTCTATGGCAGATACTATACAACACACGAAAAGAAATGTGTTACTTGGTAGAACAAAGAATAGAAAACTTAAAGAACGACGAAGTATTCGACGCATACGATGCAATTGAAATGTACCGCGAAAAGCTAGGTGAAATCATTTGCGAAGAATATGGAATTGACATTGACGCACTCATAAATTAACAGGCATGGGAACAAACTTCTACCGCATACCTACACAAGCGGAAATTGAAAAACGTAAAAGCCGTTTACAGGCTCAAATACGTAAAATGGACTTATCGCCAAGGGCCATCAACCAGGGGTTTAGCATAGAAAACCCAGACAGTTGGGACCGTTACTCTCCATGGGATGAGTTTACAATGGACACCTTAGTCCATTTGGGTAAACGCTCCATGGGTTGGAAGTTCTGCTGGAATTTTCACAAAAACAAGTACTACCACGATAAGGCATCGTTAGAAGCCTTTGTCCACAGTGGACGGGTGGTTGACGAGTATGGTGAAGAGATTTCACCTGCAGAGTTTTTAGAGATGGCTTATGGATGGTGCACCGATGGCTGGGATACGCAGGAGTACTACAAAGAAAACCCGTCATCCCGAATTTCGTGGATGGACATGAGTAAGCACCACGACACTTACGTTGACGGCCTGAGAATTTCATCATCAATCGAGTTCTCCTAGATGAAAGTACTTTTTTTAGATATTGACGGCGTATTGGCAACGCCCAAGCAGTATGGAACTGCCCGGCATAAGTTGTACAAAAAACATCCTAAGGCAGAAGACCTGCAGATTCCCTATATGTGGGATGAACGTTGTGTGGTTGCAATGAATAGGTTTTTGCTTACACACAAGGTAGAGATTGTCCTTTCTTCAGATTGGAGGCTGCATTACACATTAGAGCAGATGGACCGCATTTGTAGATTCAATGGGTTAGCAAAGTCTCCTATTGGCTTTACCACAGTTCAGGGTTCAACCGTTCACAAGTTGGAAGCCTACCGCGTGGCAGAAATCCAGGCATATGTGGCTGAGCACCAACTGGAAAGCTGGTGCGCAGTAGATGATATGGACCTGAGTGAACTGGGAACGCGCTTTGTTAAAACTGATGAACGTATGGGATGCGCCGCTACTGGTTTTATTGAAAAGTTGGAAATGGCTATGTTTCCAGAGTCTCGGTACACTCAACATGGAATCTATCAGTGATGGTGCCAGCAGACAAAAAGTACCCAGCAGCTCTTCTACAAGAAATCCTTTGGCCTAACCGTTGGCAGTGCACAGTCGCGTGCCTGCTACTGAACCGCACTAAACGTGCGCAGGTAGATAAGGTATGGCCTACGCTCTTTGAGATGGCTCCGGACCCGGAAACCCTTTTGCGGATTCCCACTGAGGAGTTGGTCGAGGTCTTGCGGCCTTTAGGCTTTTACAACACACGGGCCAAGAGGTTGCAGCAGCTTGCAACTGCATGGGGCACGGTGCCTCATAGACAGTTACCAGGCGTTGGGACTTACGCGAACCAGAGCGACCGCATCTTCTTCAGCGATGACTTGCTAGAAAACGAGGTGGTAGAAGACCATGCGCTGGTAGCATACGTGGAGTGGAGACGGACACAGCCTTGGAAACGCCTTTGTTAATAACTTTAACAAATTTTAACAATCATAGTTTTTTTATGTCAGATCTTTTGGTTAATTTTATACTATCAATAATTAATCAAATATGGTAAAGTCATCAACATTTAACAGGCACGAGGTAGAAAACTTCTTAATCAACACGGGCAATACCTTTGCCGCGCGTTGTTGGTACGTGGATAAAGTACACGGAGCAACGGAAAGTCGAATCTGCCACACAGAGGTAGCAAAGTGGTTTCGTGGTTACTTTCCATCCAATATGAACCAGTACCTTTTCCGCCTGTTGGAATGTGAGGTTACACAGTACTTTGAAAACGACACAATTACACAATAAGCATGCCACACTGTAAGAAATGTCAGTCCCAGTACCCACAAGCACGTGCGGACTTGGGATATTCAATCTGCCTGGATTGCTCTACTGAAGAGAAGTGGAGCGCCGTTCCGGTAACTTACCACAAGACCGGCAACACTATCGAAGTAGTAAAAGACCCAGATGACGCAGCCACTATCACAGCCATGATGTCACGTAAAGGTTTCGGCGTGATGAATGGTCTTAAAGGTGTAGGTGTTCGAAAAGTTGGAAGCAAGTCCGCTCCAATAGAACGCATTACCAGCAGCGAGCCGCTGAACCCGGCAACGGGTGCGGGTCGAGTAGTTGCACGCAGAAAGATGCCGTTAGACTACGAAGGCGTAGGGCGCTCTACGATGGAGGCGCTGGAAACTAGCGGTGTAGATGCCGCGCTTGCGGTAGTAGCCGCGGCTGAACAGGCCTGGAAAATACTCCCTCGGCAGGCGGTACAATTACGGTCTATTATAGAAACTCTAGGTTCTTAGTGGGTTACACTGGTGATACTAGATGAACTTTCTTCTTAAGGAAATGGTTACCATTTTCCCTGAAGATATATAGAACCAGAATGCACAGCATATCACGCTGGTGTACCCACTTCTGGTGCATGCTATTGTCCATAACCATTTGCGCATTGTTAATAACTTTAACATTTTTTAACACTCTAGATTTTTCTATGTCGATTATATTGGTTATTTTTATCCTATAATTAATTAATCAAATATGGCAAACGTAAACACACAAATGAAAAAGCTGCATGCCGCTGCAATGGACTGCATTAAACACTTGGTACTTGTTAAGAAAATCAGCGTGGACAAGGCTGAAGAAATGGTCTTGGAAACTCTGAAAGAATCTGAAGCATACATCAAAGCAGGGATGGTCAACGAAACTATTCAAACCCTAAAAATGATCCACATGGATAAGTCACCGGAATCTGCAGCACAGGACACCATTAAATCAATCTTAAAGTAATATGGAAATTTCACAAATCGTCGACAGCGAGAACCTTACGGTTCTAGAGAAACAAACTCTTCAAGCATTCATTGATGACCTTTATGCAGAACCTGGTTTCTCCGATGTATCACCCCAGGATTTATCGCACAGAACTGCCATTCCGATGAAATCATTACGCGGAGTACTCAGTTCACTGGTTCAGAAAGGCTATATTTGGATAGCTGATGGAAGAGACATGGGAATTGAATGTGATATCGTTTATCTTTCTGAATCCAAGTACTATCTACATTATCAATGGAAAGATGCTATTCCTTGGCCTTCTGAAGACAACAAAACATACGAACAACTGTATATCGAATCCTTAAATTCTTAAGCATATGACAAACACAGAATACAATCAACTAGCAGATCGCAAGGAGCTCTTGGAAACTCGCATCTTTAGTCTAAAAGATGTTAACGCAGATCCTATGGCAAAAGAAGCCATTAGGTCAGTCATCGAGGAATCTCGTAGTGAGATATCCAAAATCGATGAAGCGCTCACCACTAAACGCGAATACCTGTACAACTTCGTTGGTGGTGGATGGAACAGCGAATACGCGCACACTCGAGAACTTGCAATTAAGCAGGCAAATGAAAGATGGTCTGATGGCAAACATCAACCAGACCCTGCAACTTTCCGAGTATCAACGCCAGCCGATTACCAAAACCTCTTATCCCTATTCTACTAATATGATAACAAACGAGCAATACCTAATTCAAAAGTTCGCCGAGGCGCGAGAGAAAATTCAAAACTACACCTTGGAAGATGCAGGCCGCCTGTACTGGAAAGGTGTAATGGACACTTACCACAGCCTACTCAATGAGAGCTTTTCAGGATGGGCTGAGCACGGGTCCACAGGCTACTTTGTTTTTTACGAAGAGATGACTTACGATGCCGCGCTTAACGCAGCCTCAAAGGAGCGAGAATCTTTTGAAAGAGACCGCTCCAACTACCACACGGAACGTGACCCAGAAGAACGATACTGGGATAACGTGGCTACCTGGAACGAAAGACATTCACACGGCGATGTAGATGATGATTTTGACTACTAATATGATGCATTATGATAACTAATGAACAATACCTAATTCAAAAGTTTGCCGAGGCACGAGAGAAATCTGCAAACTTTTCTACAAAGGATCATGCCTGGAACTATTGGAAAGGAGCAATGGACACTTACCGTGACTTACTTACCGAAAGTTTTCCATCATCTGTCGAGTATGGGACTGCTGGTTACTTTGTTCTGTATGATGGACTTACATACGATGCCGCGCTTAACGTAGCCTCAAAGGAGCGAGAATCCTTTGAAAGAGACCGTGCCAATTACCACGCAGAAATTAGTCACCCGCATATTGAAGGCGACATTGATTTTAGTTTTGACTATTAAAAACCGATTATGAGCAAACGAATAGAAAACTTTTTGAAGAACTTAAGCCTGGATGAGCTAACGGAGGCGCGCAACATAGCAAACAACCTTATTGATGCCTACGAAGATGGCTACTTCTACATCTGTGAAGTCCGCTCTTACGGACGCAACTGGAAAGAACGTCCTAAAAACATTAAAGCGGTGGAAGACTTGTGCTACGAGTATGATGGAGATCATGGGATCATTGATGTCTACTCCAATAACCCAGCACTAAGCTCCCTGTACACCTACGGAAACGCGTACTACGTTCCCTCCGAAGAGGACTATGAAAAGTGGAAATCCTACAGTGGCTTGCGAAACCGCATTCCAAGGATTGAGGAAGAGTGGTCAGAGTGGGATAACCGCGACAAAGTTCCCTTTCGTGAACGACCAACGTTTGCACCTATGTACAGCAAAGAGGATTTGGCAGAGATGAGAAAAAAACTGGAAGAATTTCCAATGGACTTTACAATGCCAATGTTGGTAAACTACAGCGAAGAGGAGGAGTAAAATTGTTAATAACTTTATTGCTCTAGATTTTTTTATGTGGAATCTTTTGGTTAATTTTATCCTATAATCAAAAAACAATTAACAATATGGCAAAGCTCACAATGAAAGAAAAGGTTCTGCAATTCGTGGAATCTCAAGGTTCTGCTCGATTCTCGGAAATTCAACGTTTCATAGTTGACTCCAAATTTGGGGAAGGCGCTTACGATAATACCAAGGATTGGAGCGGAAAGAAGAGATATCGCGGTTATTATGCCTGCGCATTGGCACGTGGTGGCCGTAACTACTGGGGTCCACAATCAACCGGGTATTTCCTTCTTGGAAAAGACTGCCTGATGAAAACAGCTGATGGAAGCTACGTAACAGTTCGCGGATGATAGAAAAAGTCTACACTCGAGAGGAAGTACTCTCAATGAAACGCGGGCCTTCGTTGTACCCACCCATCATCGTCAACTTTATTAGCGGGCGCTCCATGATTTTTCACGATGCTGAAGGCGGAACCATACGCATCGCAGAGGACGTTACACCGAATGATAGCACGGCTATTTGGGTGCGGCTTCCAGAGAACCGTGAAACGCAAGAGTTTAAGGGCGACGCTCAGTACAGCATACCGGGTTCTAAAGGTCTACCATACACTGTGACTCTGCACCGAGGACAGTGGACTTGCTCATGCCCAGGCTTTGGGTTCCGCCGTCGTTGCCGACACGTTGACGAAGCACGTGAATTGCACAAGGCAAATTGTTAATAACTTTTAACATTTTTTAACAAAAAAAGTTTTTACATGTCAGATCTTTTGGTTATTTTTATACTATAATTAATTAATCAAATATGGATAACATCACCTTTACAATCTCAATGGAAACCATTGGAAAACTGGCTTACCTGGGATTGGTTGCCGCTTCAATCGGAGCGTTCTACCTTTTTTGCGTAGCAATGGACATCATCGAAAAGAAAACTAAAAGCTCTAAAAAGTAATCACATGAAAGACTTCACAACAGTACAACACATCATCAAGGCAGTATCCGCTAACACAGGAATATCAGTAGACGACATCACATCAAACTCTCGCAAAGGCCATATAGTTCGTGCCAAGCAGATGGTTATGTGGATTAGCCGTTACTACACATCAGCAACCTACCACACCATTGCAAAAGCTTTACACATGAAAACGCACGCAAACGTAATTATTGGAGTACGCGCAATGGACGACTTCTGTTGGGTGGACAAAGCCTACGGAATGCAACTACACGACTTTGCAAAATCAATCACAAAATAATCATCTATGAGAAAAGCAATTATTGCCATCACGGCTCTCCTTACTTTAGTAGCATGCACTGAAAACGCTCGAGTAAAAAACTTTGGCGGAACCGGAGAATTAAGCGTACCGGCAGACCAAAAATTTGTCAACGTTACCTGGAAAGAAAACGAGCTATGGATTGTCACTCGCGTAAGAACAGCAGCGGACACAACCTATGACACCTACCGTTTTCAAGAGGAGTCAAGCTGGGGAATGGTTGAAGGAACTTACATCATCACAGAGAAGAAGTAACATGGCCAGAAAAGCAACTGAACAAGAGCGCGAGATTATGGAGTACCTCAACGTACTACGCGCAACCGGCGCCACCAACATGTTTGGTGCTACGCCCTACATCACAGGCGAATTTGATGTTAACGAGCGAGAGGCTCGTCGCATTCTTAAACTGTGGATGAAGAACTTTAACGAGGACGGTGACTACGAAACCGTCAAAGATGAATGGGTAACAAACTAAAAACAATAACTATGGGATGGTGGTCAACTGACATCATGGGTGGAGATACACCCTTAGATTACAAAGATGAGATTTTTGGTATTTGCGAAGTGGATGAATTTCCTGAAGGCGGAGGAAGAGCAGAGTTAACCGCGAAAGACTTGGAGGCAAACCTCTCAAAGATACTGGAGTTCCTAAACGAAAACCGATGGGGTGAAGCAGAGATTGGTTACCAGGTACTGGCGGTCCTAATGATGAAGGCAGGTGCGCGAATTGATCTACCGCTTAAAGTGCGTATGATGGAAGCCACTGCCGCTGATGAGTGGGCGCAAGAGGACGAGGACAGGGCAGCCGCAATCAACGGGTTGTACGCGGCGTTGAAGATTTACGATGGGAAGTCTCCAATTGTGATACGTTCGCGCGGACTTTTTGAAGTGATGGTAGAAAAACTAGGCGAAGGCACAGACCAGAACTAATTAACCCTTTGTGTATATAAGCAACAAATAATTTAACAATGAGAAGTAAACAAATTAAGAAGTACATCATCCTTTCACCGGATGCGATTGGAATGGAGAAGTACGTGCGTCGTTACAAAGACCACCACTCCAAGTTTATTCACGCATCATGGCTCTTGAAAGAGGACTTGGGAAAAACAGTAGTCTTGCCAGATATGCATGGTATTGACACCACCTACGAAATCTACGGGTTGTGGGACAACGAGAGTTCACGCATCAAGGTGCTCTTAAAGGATGTCAACGGTGGACCTTTTATGATTGAGGAAAGCAAGGTAATTTCCCACGCTTTAGGTTACACGCGTATGCGCAACCTGGTAACTGGCGAGGAGCATAAATGGGACTATGTTAACCAGTCAAAATTCTTCCAGATCACCAATCGCACTGACCTGATTGAGGAGGTGGAAGACACTCCGTTAACCACCATTGATGATGAGGATGAAGGCTACTATGACGAGGAGGAAGAAAACTACGTGGACCCGCTAGTAAAGGCGCTACAAGATGACCTTACCGACGACGGCGATAGTAGCGCTCTGTAAGAAACCAACAATTAACACATATGAAAAGCAATAGAATAGAAATAGCGATAGTGATAGCGTGGTTTGCGTTTATCGGTGCAATCGCAGCAATCTTGGTGTAAGATGAAAATAGTATTAATCTCTGATACGCATGGGCTACACGGCCGTATGACACAGCCAATACCGGATGGTGATGTCCTGGTACATTGTGGTGATATTTCCAATGTAGGCCGTCACGACCAAATACTGGACTTTCTGGCGTGGTTCACCTCGCATCCGCACAAGTACAAAGTCTTTATCGGCGGAAACCATGACTTTGGACTACAGACAAAACATGCGCAGGTAGAGGAGGCACTAGCCAATCTACCAGAGGGTGTATACTACTTGGAGGATAGTGGCGTGGAAATTGAAGGCGTTAAGTTTTGGGGATTGCCGTGGACTCCCAAGTTTTACAACTGGGCTTTTATGACATGGACTCGTGAAGAGGCAATCGAAAAAGCCGCCTTAATACCGGATGATACCGAGGTGCTTATCAGCCACGGCCCTCCCTTTGATTGCCTGGATTTAGTCATCTACGGAGGTTATTCCGTAGGCTGTCCGGAACTGGCGCTGCGTGCGATGCAGATACCTTCATTGAAGCTACATGCGTTTGGCCATATTCATGAGCAGTATGGGACAGAGGTTATCAAAGACATTTTGCATGTTAACGCATCTATCTGCACTCTAGGTTACACACCAACCAACGACCCTATCGTGGTGGAACGTGTAGTCAAAGGTAAGAAGATTAAATACACAAAGATATGACAGCTCGAGAGTTTAACCAAAAGTACGAGGCTTATCTGGAAAAAGGCCATTACGGTCTAGACATTGACATCCCTGAAGTGGTGGAGTACCTAGACGAGCAGTTCCAGGAGTTCATTCAAGTGCCTGGCTTTTCCTATAGCCAAATTAAGCTCAAGTGGAATATGTCCCGCTTCTACTGTGAACCGCGTGAGATTGATACACACTCAGTGGAATCGCGTATTGATGAAATAGTTAAAGCCTACGACGCAGCACATAGGATATGAAAGAGCTCTTTTTTAACAATGGCAAAGCCTACCTGGTACTAAGGCGTATACCGTTGCATAACTTTACTACCAAGGATGGTGGTATTTTAGCCGACGCCTTCAATGGGTGGAAAGCCTGGCTCGGAGCTGAGCATGTTCTCAAGACCTCTACGCATTTCATCTTTTGCCTTGTGGTTCCGGACGTAGAATGGGAAGAAGTTCCAGAACCGGATGTTAATATCTTACCGTAAATTGTTAATAACTATAGGCCCAAAGATTTTACTCTTTGGGTTTTTTTGGTTAATTTTATACATAACAAATTAACTGATATGGACCACACAAAGGTTAACACAAAGAAGATAGCCGCCGCGGAAACTGCGGTAGCCTTAGAAGTTGTTAAGCTCATCGAGGAGCACAACCGTAACATTATGCACACAGTGCAAAGCAAGTTTTATGAGAAAGGCATCATCCTCACAGATGCCCAGGTTCGTCAAGCAGTATGGAATGTAATTGAAAAGATATGAGTATAGTTAAAAATCACAGAGCCACTGAGGCTCCAGCCTTCCCGCCAACATCTAGCGGATTTAGCCGTGCCAAGGCATGGGCAGAGAAACAACCTAACCCTAAAGGCCCTGGAACTTTATGGGACGCTGCTTCTAACAACCACAGAGACTCGTATGAGATTGTGGGAATCATTAACCGTCAAATTTCTGGTGCCGATGCTCGACGTGAACAGGCTATCACTGAGGTGGTGGAAACTCTTGGCTCTCATGGGATAGCTGAGAAGGAACTCTCCTTCCGCGGCTCTAATGGAGCAGTCACGTACTTTACCTATCAGGGTTGGAGGTCTCTACCCACTGAAGCCTTAGAGGCTATCGCACACCTGGCCTACGAGGATCTGTACGAGGATGAAGACGGAGACGATGAGAGAGGCCGCCCAATCATCCGTCGTATGTGGAACTACCAATTGCACGAGCAAAAGTAGTTAATAAGTTGTTAATAACTTTTGGCAATAAAGTTTTTCTATGTGGAAACTTTTGGTTAAATTTATCCTATAATTAATTAATCTGATATGGACAACACAAAAACATCTTCTTCAGGCTTAGGTATCGGTTCGATAGTTTTCCTGGTTTTCTTAACGCTAAAACTTGTAGGCATCGAGCCAGTAGCTAGCTGGTCCTGGTGGTGGGTGACTGCTCCGCTATGGATTTCTGCTTTGTTGATTGTCGGCATAGTGATTTTGCTCGCGCTAATTATGTTTATTGCTACAAGTCTTAAAAATCTAAAATAATGGATAGCAACTACACTCAACTCTGCGTATGGCCTGGAACATTTCTAGGGGATTCATCAATCGCGGAATTCGAAGCATTCATGCTTGAATCATTCAATGTTCGCGCCAAGTTTCATGCAGATGTTACTACGTTGCCAGACCTGGATGAAAGTGGAAATGCAATACCAGAAACTGGTGGTCGCAATGACCTATTCTTTTATGTGCACAGCGAAGACATCGGTCACTTTGCCGTTCCTCGCTTACGCGCAGGCATTCGTTGGTGGGAAGACGTGGTTGGTTACAACGACAACCGCCACCTCTACACAGAAGAATTTTTGAACGCTCACCCACTAACCTGGTAATTATGAATACGCACTTTAACCGATACGCTAACGAGTTTTCTCGAGACTACGACTACACCTTGGCCTACGAGGTAAAGCATCCACCGATGCCGGTAGGATTACCCGAAGATGTTCTTCAACACGAGGCCGAAACCGGGGCTTTCACTAACGCATACGCGGAACGCTGCTTCCGAGAAATCTCCCGAGGCAGATACAAATGGCTGGAGGATTGGACTTTTGCAGGACGCAGTAACGGATGGTTTGTTCTCCTCTGCAAGGGGGACAGCTCCAAGGTACAGATGCAAACACTATTGCGGATAGAAGAAATTGTTAACTCCTATTTTCAGGCATACGGCCGGGAAATGGCAAAAGCTTATGGAATATGAAAAGCACACGTTACACCAGCCCCTTACTTAAAGCCTTGATGGCACACGACTACTCTCGCGAAGAAGCCTTAGCGGAGATTGAGCATATGCGCGACAGAGTACTTAACGACGGGGAAGACCCGGATGAGGTGCTGTATGACTATGGTCTGGAGCCTGATTACGTAATTGACATCCTACACTATTAGACATGGTAAGCAACAAGAAACTTTGGTGGGCTCATATTTTACTCCTGCAATGGACTCTTCTGGGAGGGCCGGTTAGAGTGGCAACAATTAACCTACCGGAATGGAGGTATCACTATGTACAATTTATTTATTGAGTATGGAAAACAAAACATTATATTGCCCTTATTGCAAAGGTGAGTTAGCAATAACGCATCAAGAACGCTACCAAGATCTATCCGAACACGTAAGTGATCCAAACGGAACACCGTCTATGAAAGATGGATATGAATGTTTGAATAATGCCTGTATTGCGTTTGAAACACACACATGGATTTCCGACGGTGATTATTTTACCAGACGCCCAAAAGATATTCCTTATCGTGAATGGGAGGCAATGCGAAAAGATATTGCTGGAAGTGAAAACTTTCATGCAATCGGTTCTTGGAATTACTACTACCAAATGGGTAAGGACGCAATCAAAAAGAAAACACTCAAAGTCAATCTCTACTTTTACAAGTTTGTGTTTATGCCTAAAGAAAAAGGATGGGACTATCCGGAAGATCAGCGACATATGCCTAACATGTGGAAATGGAAGATGGAGATTTGGAAAAGGTCTTCTGATTATGGTTACACCAACGTTATACCTTTTTGGAGAATGACCACATTTAGTTTACGACAGTTCAAAGGAACATACAAAGCCTGGAAAGAAAATGGAAACAAATCTTCACTGAAGACGGCTTATTGTATTACGCATTCATTAGAAGAATATGGAATGAGCCCAGACAAAAGGTTCTATTCACGGCTGACATCCTGGCTCATTCAGGGCTTCTACCCTAACCGCGTCAAAGAAATAAACCAAGCAATCCAAAAAAAGTAGTATGATAATCAAAAAACTGGGAATTGAAATACGCAAGGCCGGAAGCCTTGATGGTCTGTACCGCGATGTAGACTCCATCCTGGCCAACAACAACGTGGCCGATGGAGGCGTTTCAGTGGATGCACAAGCATCTACCGTGGCTCACGCTTTACAGCGTATGTTTTCCACCGAAAGCAACTTTAGCGTTTGCACAGTAGACCGCTGCTGCGCTATTGCTCAAATACACATACCTGCAGAACGCTACCGCATTTACAGCGCGTTACACTGCATGAAGTGGAATGAGATGGAGCCGGAATATCGAAGGCTGATTACGGCCATGCTCCTGGATGATTTCCGCAGCGTCCTCCACACTGACAATTACAGTAACACAGAAATAGTAGACTAGGATATGAAAAAACGTAGAGTTAAAACCTTACGCTGGTGGTTCCAGTACTGGGCCGTTCGAACAAAGCAAGTCCTTCGTGCTGCCTCGCCAGAGCATCGTTCCCGGCAGATGCGCTACCCGCAGCGCTTAACCGTGGAGGAAAAACAGGCGCTGAGCATCTGGACTATGGTAGTCCACGAGGAGTCTTCAGAGCTGATGTACAATCCACAAACCTATGAGTCCTACGCTGAGTACCATGGTGCGGGTGGGCCAGTGTACCTCTTTTTAGAGAGTCGCAATATGCGTATCGTCAACTCCGTGGTGGGTTACGATGTACGGCTTTCACAGCAGGGAGAGGAATGGGCCAGTCATGTCTTCAACCGGGAAATTCACAAACGCCGCAGCATCTTTAAGGCAGAGGTCAACTCCAAAGTTCGACACTCTCTTGAAGCCTTGGAAGAGCGTCTACGGGAAAACATTAAAACACACAAAGTATGAGAAATCCAAGAAGAGAAGCTGAGCGCATGGCATACATAGGTCTCCTTGTGGGAACGGCATTTATTCTCCTAGCGCTAGGTCTGATGTACTCCTGCGAGGTAGTAACCGCGGACCGCATTATTAAGACGTACATTAACATCAAATAACAAAAAAGAACATGAAAACATTTTACCGCTCAAAAGAGCACACAATCCTCTCAGGAGTCTTTGGAGGACTGGGTGAGTACTTTAACCTGGATCCACTCTTTTTGCGCTTACCCTTTGCGCTGTCCTTAGTCTTTCTGGAAGGCTCAGGGAAAATACTTATTCCCACATACCTGGTACTGTGGTTCATTACCAACTATGCCCCAGGGACGGAAGTGGAGCTTAACAACGCAGACCATGTCACAGAGTCCAAAGAAAACTAAGGGCGAGTACACCGTTCAGAGCAAGATTCTCTTGGGACTTCTGGGCGAGCGCATTGTAGCGCACTACCTACGCAGTGAAGGCCATCAGGTGGAGGAAAGCCTTAATATGTTTGACAGCGAAAAGGATCTCTTGTGTGATGGCTTCAAGGTGGAGGTGAAAACACAAGTACCTATTGTGATAGAGGACTCCTTTGGCGTGGACGTTAAGCAACTTCCCAAGATCCGTGCTGCGCATCGCGTGTATTGGGTCAGCGTTCCGTTACAAAAGAATGAGGATGAGCTGGCGGGTGCAGTCTTTGAAATGGACCCACAGCATCCGGATCTTAAGGGACATCGGTGGAAGACTCATAGTGGCCGAGAAATGGTCTGCTTTCCGCGTCGGCAGGCTGCGTTACAGGAAGTCTACCGTGTGACAGACCCTGCAGTCCTGGAACAGCTTAAGCGCCTGAGCACCTCGTACCTATAGGCACAAAAAAGGGGAGCGCAACGCTCCCCTACAAAAATTGCTGCATTCTTACAAGCGTGGGTACACTGTGTAGGTAATGCTGAGCGGTTGGTCGTCAATGCGGAACAACTGTGAGTACAGTGTAGTTGAGGACGACTCGCGAAGTGCGTCGGAGAAATTGTTAGTGCATACACCTGAGTTTGCCAACTTGAATGCTGGAGTTGCTGTGTCTACGTAAAGACTAACACCATCAGCCGGGTTGGTAATGAAGAAGTAATCTTCACCGGCCCACCACCACCAGTCTAACGTGTCAGCACTAGAGATAAAGACTGCAGAGTCCATAGTGCAGCCTTTGATACCTTTTCCTACCTCGTAGAAGAAGGCTTCTGCTGTGTAAACACCAGTATCCCCTTCACGAATCTTTCCTTCAGATGCATCGTAGATTGAGACTAGAGAAACGTAGCGGTTGTTAGATGGAGTGTAGCGCGTTTTGACGCAAAATTTCTTGGTCTTGGCACACTCCTCATCGTTAGCTGTTACCATGATGGCAGCTCCCAACTTCATATCCCACAACCAACCATTGCGTATTGCTCCATCCTCCGAGTCCGGAGCCAGGAAAGTACATACCAGTCCTTGCGGATGTCCTATAAAGGCACAATCCCCAAAGACTTTGGATAAGTCTACCTGCGGGTCATCAGACCAGGTGGCGTTGAGGTTTGCATTAATGACTGTGTAGCGATTGGCTGCCCAGTTCCAGGTCCCTAAAGCATAGTTCCCGTCAGGCTTTTGCAAAACATAGTACACATCAGAGGAGTTACCCAGCTTTCCATAGTACCAGTTGTTATATGAGTACTCAGGCATGATTGTGCGAGTTGCTGTAAGTCCGTCTGCATCCACCTTGAGTAGGTTTGCAAAGGCCGGTACTGCGGCATCACCCCTACGGTTATTGTAGAGAAGAGAGGCTGCACGTGCAGTAAAGGAGCTAAATGTACTGTTCCACTGAATGCGCAGCAGGGCAAGAGTGTTGAGTTCATCGGCCTGGTTTAGGTAACCAAAAGTAAATTCTACCCCGTTAGTAATAGGATCTACGTACTGTAGGATGTTGTCCAGGTTTAAGAGGTCTCTGCCTAAGAGACTAAGGTCTACCA
>Ga0075471_10000399_pt1 | contig 25915 bp, 25 predicted proteins | sample DEB19_08_DNA_2_FD_74787 | JGI IMG/M metagenome (GOLD analysis project Ga0075471, IMG submission 74787) | Aqueous microbial communities from the Delaware River and Bay under freshwater to marine salinity gradient to study organic matter... | ecosystem: Environmental > Aquatic > Marine > Coastal ...
AAAAGAGATGATAAAAAGGAAAATGATTATTGAGTGTATTGAAGAGTGAGATGCTCAAGAAAAAAATTCTGTTGATTACATTGCTACATTTAATTGTATTTATATTTATACAGCTATTTTCTTTTGTCAGGGTATTGAAAATCCTCAACTATTTTCGACACACATCAAGCGATGATTTTTCTGGAAAAGATGTATACGGATTGGCAGAATATTATCATAGAATTATTACATTATCGCATTTTAAAAATCCAAGTTGCTTAGAGGTAGCATTGATGTTGACCTTCTTGATGAATAGGCGAAATGTTCCAACTGAATTTTGTTTAGGCATTGCACGATTAGATGGCAGTTTGACGGCTCATGCATGGTTGACATTTCGGGGGAAACTATTGGGGCAACCATTTCAAGCTGATGAATTCCTACAAGTTTTCTCATCATCCAAAATAAGTCCAATTGAAGTTTGCAGGAAGTTTTGATGGCAATTTGTTATCTGCGCTGAATGGAGAAATTGTTCAACAAGATGGATTGCAATTGCTTGGTTGTGTTGAATTATATCACCGGGATGAATTAAGCGATCAACTGGGCATCAGACATATTGATTTACACAATTATTCTGATGTTGTGTTGGTGCTATTCGCGTACAAAAAATGGGGTAAGAACTTTTTCAAATATTTGTACGGCGCTTGGTCATTTGTGCTCTGCGATGTCGACAATAAAGTACTTCTACTATCACGCGATCCTTCAGAGAACAGTAGTTTGTTTTATTTGTTCAAGGGGCATACATTGTTTTTTTCGAGTTTCACGACTTTCTTCAACGACAGCACTTTGTTTGATCTTGAAATTGATCGAGATGAATTTATACGATTGAGTCTTAGGCTTGTTGGAAATTCAAGAGGTAAAACAATTATCAAGGAACTACACAATCTTTGTCCTCAATCCTTTTTAATATGTGATGCTGAAATGCATATAGAAAGCGTTGAATTTCTACAGGAAGTAATTCCTGTTGTAAGATTTAAAAAGGAGAAAGATTATTTCCTGCAATTCAGGTCATTGATGGCTGAAGCAGTCATGTGTCGACTTCGTGGCGCAAATAGACCAGGTATATTCTTGAGTAGCGGATTGGATTCTACAACAGTTTGTAGTTTCTTATTAAAATCATCTGATCCAGGTAAAATTATCCATACATATACAAGCGTTCCCAATTTTATTGATGAACATGATAATCTGGATAGTGTATCCGAGCTGCCATTGGTTGAATATTTCTTAAAAAAGTTTTTAAATGTAAAATCTTCTTTTCTCCAATTCCCCAATGCTTTATTAGATGCTCAATTCAAGAATGCTGACATTTTAAATCTTTTCAACCCAATTATTCATTCAAACAGCTTTTGGTTGAAAGGGATACTTGAACAAGCAAGATCTGATGGAGTTGATAGGATGTTCACGGGTCAGATGGGGAATTATTCAATTTCATTCAAAGGACAGCAATCTTCTTTGTCTTTATCCATTTCAAGATGGATGAATTATATCTTTTCAATGTTGTTTGGAGATTATCATTTCAAAAAGCAGCAATGGAAATATTCTGTAATTCGAGATGATTTGATAAGCAGTTTGAGCAAATCGAAATCTTTCAAAGCTGAATTTAAACTGGGGTATAATCATTCTTTGTGTACTTCAACATTCAGGAAAAAAGCATTTAAAAAAATTCATCGATTTGCATCTGTACAATGGTCTCTGCTGGGGCATGAGTTCGGAATTAGGGTGGTAGATCCCACTTGCGATATTAGATTGATGAATTTCCTGGACTCGATTCCTTCAACCATCTTTAATCGAAAAGGGATATCTAAATATCTTTTGAAGCAAGCCATGTTAGGGATTCTTCCAAGCAGAATTTTATTCAATCGAATTCCTAAGCCACAGTCTGCAGATATTGGAAAACGCTTAGAAAGGGAGAATTTTCTATCTGATATTGTTGATAATCTGTTTGACAAGTATAAAAATTCCAATTTCTTTGATGTGAGAAAATTGAAGGCTATACACGTGCAATTGATGGCAACTGGGAACAAACAACAGCAACATGTATTGAGCTTTCATTTATTGTACATGATTTCAATGATAAACTGTTATGATCAATTACACGGAGCAAGGACCTGATGACAAGTTAGCGTGGATAGAGCCTGAAATATTGGACTTAGATATCAGAGAAACGAGTAAAAACTTTATACAGTGTGATGGTATAGGGGTGCCAGGGGAGGATTATGCTTGTTTTTCCTGATGCGTAAGGCCTAAAGTTTTATTTCATATTGATTTTGGTGAAATCAAGTCTTTCTTTATCTTTGCAATCCTTAAAAACTGGAGAAACTATATGTTAATCATCGATTCAAAAGATTGCGAAAACATTGACAAGGCACTAAAGAAGTACAAGAAGAAGTACGAAAAAGCGAAAACTCTTTTGCAACTTCGTGAGCGTCAATCATTTACAAAACCTTCTGTGAAACGCAGGGGTGAGGTGCTTAAGGCAATCTACAAGCAAAAGATCCAAAACGGAACAATCGAGGCATAAGCCTTAAACCGATATTTAAACTTAAGTAGTCATAGAGTTCAGTAACTTTATGACTACTTTTTTTATGCCCATTCTCTTACCGGAAGCCATTAGTTTATTTCAGGATTTCATCAAATTTGAGAGAAGGTACTCCACCCATACCATAAGGGCGTACAAAGATGATTTAAAGCATTTCTCACAGTTTCTAAAGTCGCAGTTTGCAGTCGATCTTGTTGATCAGATAAATGCTTCAATGATAAGGACATGGATGGCAGCTTTTGCAGCACAGAAAGTATTGCCCAGAACGATCAACAGAAAAGTTTCAACCCTAAAGTCGTTTTTTAAATTTTGTCTGGTAAAACAATGGATGGAAGTGAGTCCGGCAAAAACCATCCAAGTATTGAAAACCAAAAAACGCCTACCAACATATGTTGAACAGGAGCAGATCGAAAATCTGTTGCGGAATGATTTTTTCCCAGATGATTTTGATGGAAGAATGGAATATCTCGTAGTGGTTATTTTATATCAAACCGGGATGCGTGTGAGTGAGTTGGTAAATCTTAAAGACACGCAAATAGATTTGTCACGCGCGCAAATCAAAGTATTGGGCAAGGGTAACAAAGAGCGGGTGATCCCCATTGGAAATGAACTGATTTCAATAATTAAAAATTACATCGAAGAGAGGAATAAAATCAACATGGAAGACTTCTCAAAACAATTCTTGGCGAACAGCAGGCATAAACATCCAACTGCGCGTCAATTGTATTCCATCGTCAAAAAATATCTTTCGTTGGTGACTACTGCCGATAAGAAGAGTCCACATGTATTGAGACACAGTTTTGCAACACATTTAACTTCCAATGGGGCAGAGTTGAATGCTGTCAAGGAGTTGCTGGGGCACAGCAGTTTGGCGGCAACCCAAGTGTATACACACAATAGCATTGACAGGCTACGAGACATTCATAAGAAATCGCATCCAAAGGGATGATTTAGGTTTTATTTAAGAGGATTTTTTTTGTTGAACTTTCAATTTTTTATTAACTTAAGTGTTGACAAGCAGTCGCATCTTAAACATTAAAAAAGTTGGGTTATGACAGTAAACATTCATTCATTACACTTTGATGCAGACAGTAAATTATTGGATCATGTGAACAAGAAGATTTCAAAATTATCTAGTCACCATGACAAGATCATGACTGTTGATGTGTATTTGAAATTGGACAATGTGATGCACCAGATTAAAGACAAAATTGCTGAGATCAGGGTAAAAATTCCCAAGCGAGAATTATTTGTAAAACAGACCACCAAATCATTTGAAGAGTCCTTCGATATGGCATTGGATTCTGTATTGGTTCAGATCAAAAGGGTCAAGGAAAAACAGTTTGCATAGAGGTGGATAGAATTCTTTCTAAATTTCTACTTCAAAATTTTTGCATTTGACATTTTCCGTTACCTTTGCATTCCCCAAAAAATGGGGTAGATCTTTATTTCTAAACTTTTCCTGGTAAATAAGTCAAGATAAGTTTTTCCAACATCAAAAGCCAGAGTAGCTCAGCTGGTAGAGCAGCTGATTTGTAATCAGCTGGTCGGGGGTTCGAGTCCCTTCTCTGGCTCCATTGATCATTGGATCTTATTTGTTGTGAAAAACATAGCGGGCAGGTTCCAGAGCGGCCAAATGGGGCGGACTGTAAATCCGCTGTCTTTCGACTTCAGTGGTTCGAATCCACTCCTGCCCACACCCAATTTTTTGGGTTCGGCAACTATTTACCATTAAAATGCGGGAGTAGCTCAGTTGGTAGAGCGATAGCCTTCCAAGCTATAGGTCGCGGGTTCGAGCCTCGTCTCCCGCTCACAACCGCCTGGCTGTGCGGTGTTTATGCCGTTGTAGCTCAGTGGTAGAGCACTTCCTTGGTAAGGAAGAGGTCGTGAGTTCAATTCTCATCAACGGCTCCATTTACCCTGGAAAAAATACTTTTTTAAATCGTCTCAAAGTCAATAACTTTGCGGCCGTTTCAATAGTTAGTAAAAAACATAAAAACAGATAACAATGTCTAAAGAGACCTTCAAGCGGGACAAACCCCACGTTAACATTGGTACAATCGGACACGTTGACCATGGTAAGACAACATTAACTGCTGCGATTACCGAGATTCTTTCTAAAAAAGGTCTCGCTCAAGCAAAGAAGTATGATGAGATTGACGGTGCACCTGAAGAAAAAGAAAGAGGTATCACCATCAACACAGCACACGTAGAATACGAAACTGCTTCTCGTCACTATGCACACGTTGACTGTCCAGGTCACGCTGACTACGTTAAAAATATGATTACTGGTGCTGCCCAGATGGACGGCGCTATTCTTGTGGTTGCCGCTACAGACGGTCCAATGCCACAAACTAAAGAGCACATCCTTCTTGCTCGTCAGGTAGGTGTACCTCGTATCGTTGTGTTCATGAACAAGGTTGACCTTGTTGATGATCCTGAATTGCTTGACCTCGTTGAGATGGAAATCCGCGAAGAGTTGACCAAGAGAGGTTTTGATGGAGACAATACTCCGATCATCAAAGGTTCTGCAACTGGCGCATTGGCTGGTGAAGAAAAATGGGTTGCAACTGTAAATGAATTGATGGATGCAGTTGATAGCTATATTCCATTGCCTCCTCGTCCAGTTGATCTTGCCTTCTTGATGTCAGTAGAAGACGTATTCACCATCACTGGTCGTGGTACAGTTGCTACAGGTCGTATCGAGCGTGGTAAAATCAAAGTTGGTGAAGGTGTTGAAATCGTGGGTATGCAGGAAGATAAGCTTGTATCTACAGTTACAGGTGTTGAAATGTTCCGCAAATTGTTGGATGAAGGTGAAGCTGGAGACAATGCAGGTCTACTTCTCCGCGGTATCGAGAAAAAAGATATCCGTCGTGGAATGGTAATCTGTAAGCCAGGTTCAATCACTCCTCACACTGAATTCAACGGTGAAGTATACGTATTGAGCAAAGATGAAGGTGGACGTCATACTCCATTCTTTAACAAGTACCGTCCTCAGTTCTACTTCCGTACAACGGACGTAACAGGTGAAGTTGAACTTCCAGCTGGTACTGAAATGGTGATGCCTGGTGATAACATCAACTTGAAAGTGAAGTTGATCCAACCAATCGCCATGGAAAAAGGATTGAAATTCGCGATCCGCGAAGGTGGCCGTACAGTGGGAGCTGGACAGGTTACAGAGATCCTCAAGTAAGATTTGATCGGTTGACCTCGCCTGAGTTTAACCACAAAAGTTATAATAGCAGCAAAGTACCTGGAGATCCTCTGGGTACTTTGCTTCTTAAAGACGGGCATAGTTCAATGGTAGAATAGAGGTCTCCAAAACCTTTGATCTGGGTTCGAATCCTAGTGCCCGTGCAAAAGAAAACTTTGGGTAACTTTACTGCCCCTTGTTTTAAAACCCAAAACAGATGAACAAAATACAATCATATCTCAGCGACTCTTACAAAGAGCTCATGGAGAAAGTGACCTGGCCAAACTGGCAACAACTTCAACAATCAACCATGATTGTTTTGGTTGCAACATTGGTAATTACTGCCATTGTTTGGGTACTGGACCTTGGAAGTAGCACTGCACTTAAATTCGTTTATTCATTGTTTAAGTAATGGAAGAAATAACAACACAACAAGAAACCAAGTGGTATGTGCTCCGCGTGATCTCTGGAAAAGAGAAAAAGGTAAAGGAGTATTTGGATAAGGATATCCTCCGCAATGGTTGGGACAAAGTCATCAAGCAGGTATTCCTGCCTGTTGAAAAGGTTTACAAAGTGCAGAATGGAAAAAAAGTAATGCGCGAGCGTAATTTTTATCCTGGTTATGTGATGATTGAATGTGTAGGGGGTAAGCTCCATGATGATATCATCAGTGCCATCAAGAATACCACAAATGTTATCCACTTCCTTGGAAAGGAAAATCCGATTGCATTGAGAAAGGCTGAAGTCAACAAAATGCTCGGTAAGATCGATGAAATGAGCGATGCAGGTGGAATGACCATGAGTGAACCATTCATCATTGGTGAAACCATCAAAATTGTAGACGGTCCATTCAATGATTTTAATGGTGTAATTGAAGAAGTAAACGACGAGAAAAAGAAATTGAAAGTAACAGTGAAAATCTTTGGAAGATCAACTCCTGTTGAACTCAATTACATGCAGGTGGAAAAAATATCTTAAGCAAGAAATTTGAAAATAAAAAAAGGGAAGCATTGCTTCCCTTTTTTTATTGCAGTGCATGATTGATTAAAACAATGAACCTTGTCCACCTTCATTATTGGTGGTAGGAGCTGGAGTTTCTACTGCAACTGGCGCTGGATTCAATACTGGCGCAGCTGTTGGCTTACTAACTTTTTTTACTGATTTTTTCTTGGCTGCTTTTTTGGGTGCAGCTTTTTTAACTGCTTTTTTTGCAACTTTTTTAGGAGCAGATTTTTTTGCTGCTTTTTTTGGCGCAGATTTTTTTACTGCTTTCTTTGCAGTTTTTTTCACTGCTTTTTTTGGAGCAGCTTTTTTCTTGGATTTTTTTGAAGATGCCATCTTGTTTGAATTTTTTGGTGAGTTTGTATGGTATTTACAAATTACATCTTTATGTATTCCCTTTCACATTCGATATCAGTATTTTATCTAGATTTATTCCACCGTATTTTTTGCTCATGGCAGCCCTGAAAAGCAGGAGGGAGGCTTTTAAAAAATGCTTGGCCAATTAAAGAATCTCACCTACCTTTGCCGCCCCAATCGAAAGTTCTTTTTTTGAAAGGATTTGGGAGTCCTGTCAATTGACCGGACGCTATCACCAAAAAAAACAAACATATGGCTAAGGAAATTTCTGGCTATGTAAAGTTGCAGGTAAAAGGCGGACAAGCCAATCCTGCACCTCCTGTTGGTCCCGCACTCGGTTCCAAAGGTGTAAACATCATGGAGTTCTGTAAGCAGTTCAATGCCAGGACGCAAGACAAAATGGGTAAAGTATTACCTGTTGTCATTACAGTTTACTCAGACAAATCATTTGACTTTGTTATCAAGACACCACCTGCAGCAGTTCAATTGCTGGAGGCCAGCAAACTTCAAAGTGGTTCCAAAGAACCTAACCGCTCTAAAGTGGGTAAGGTTACCTGGTCACAGGTTGAGGCGATTGCAAAAGACAAGATGCCCGATTTGAATTGCTTTACGGTTGACAGCGCTATGCGCATGGTTGCCGGTACTGCAAGAAGCATGGGTATTACAGTTGAAGGTAAAGCCCCTTGGGAAAATTAATTGATCACAGCTTAAATCTGAATCAAGATGGGAATCACTAAAAAAAGAAAAGCCGTTGCTGGCAAAGTGGATGATAAAAAAGTTTATTCACTTGCTGAAGCATCAGGACTCGTAAAACAAGTAAACACAACAAAATTCGATAGTTCGGTTGACCTTCATATTCGTTTGGGTGTTGATCCTAAGAAAGCTGATCAAGCAATTAGGGGTACAGTTACACTTCCTCACGGAACCGGTAAAACCAAAAAAGTATTGGTGCTTTGCACACCCGACAAAGAAGCAGAAGCTACTGCAGCTGGTGCTGATTTTGTTGGTTTGGATGAGTTCATCACCAAAATTGAAGGTGGCTGGACAGACATCGATGTAATCGTAGCAACTCCATCTGTGATGCCAAAAATTGGTAAACTCGGTAAGGTGCTCGGTCCACGTAACCTCATGCCCAACCCCAAAACAGGTACTGTAACAAACGACGTATCTGCAGCGGTGAAGGATGTAAAAGCAGGAAAGGTTGCCTTCAAGGTAGACAAAGCTGGAATTGTACACGCTTCCATCGGTCGCGTTAGTTTCACTCCAGAAAAAATTGCTGAAAACAGCATGGAATTGCTGAATGCGATCATTAAAGCAAAACCATCTTCAGCAAAAGGCACATACCTGAAAAGTGTATTCATGGCAAGTTCCATGAGTCCATCTATCGCAGTTGACACAAAAGTGCTTGTACATTAATTCAAGCAAACATTGTAAATAATTAAAAAGCTTAACATGACTAAGCAAGAAAAAAATGAAGTGATTGATGTGCTAAAGGAGAAATTCGGACAGTACAACAATTTCTACATCACCAATACAGAATCACTTTCAGTAGAACAAGTAAGTAATCTTAGAAGATTTTGTTTCGACAAGAAAGTTGAAATGAAAGTTGCAAAAAATACCCTCATCCGTAAAGCATTGGAATCCATCGATGCTGAAAAATATGCAGGTGTATATGATGCATTGAACAACGTAACAGCGTTGATGTTCTCTGAAAATCCAAAAGAGCCTGCATTGATCATCAGCTCTTTCCGCAAACAAGGCAATGTAGAGAAGCCTGTGTTGAAAGCAGCTTTCATCAATGGAGATATTTTTGTGGGCGACAACAACTTGAAAGCACTGACTGAGATCAAGACGAAGAACGAATTGATCGGAGAGGTGATCGGATTGTTGCAATCTCCTGCCAAGCGCGTATTGGCTGGATTGTTGCATCACCACGAAAAACAAGGTGCAGCAGCAGCTGAATAATTTGTAAAAACCCAACGCCACTGAGGTTTAAATGTGGCATATTTTATAACCATCCGCTGGAGCTTAAGCTGTGAAAGCGGTTAAAAATTAAAAACATGGCAGACGTAAAAGCATTGGCTGAACAATTAGTAGGCCTTACAGTAAAAGAAGTTCAAGAATTGGCCGACGTATTGAAGGCTGATTATGGTATCGAACCAGCTGCAGCTGCAGTTGTAGTAGCAGGTGGTGGCGGTGGTGCCGCAGCTGCTGCAGAAGAGAAATCTACATTTGATGTAATTCTCGTAAACGGCGGTGCAAGCAAATTGGGTGTTGTGAAGGTTGTTAAAGATCTCACTGGACTCGGATTGAAAGAAGCAAAAGATCTCGTTGATGGCGCTCCTAAGCCAGTAAAAGAGGGTGTCTCTAAAGCAGAAGCAGACGATTTGGCTGCTAAGTTGAAAGAGGCAGGTGCTGAAGTTGAAATCAAGTAATCACCCCGATACTTTCAAAAAATTAAAGCCGGATTCGTCCGGCTTTTTTTATGGGTTTTTTAGCATAGAACTGCTCCCCCAAATATTTGTCCAATTGCCCCAATTCCCTTAACTTCGCAGTCCTTTAAATTGGGCTAATTACAATTTGACCTCCTGAAACAACATAAAAAGTTGAAAATCAATTACTTAAAGAAGTAACTGGAAAGGGTGTCTTATTGCATTTTGGTCCGATAACACGTTAAAAAGCACATCAGACTATGTCATCAGCAAAAGTGGCTTCAAAAAGAGTGCATTTTGGTAAGGTAAAACACCTTGCAGAAACTCCAGATTTGTTAGAAATTCAAATTCAATCCTTCAAGGATTTTTTCCAGTTGGAAACTACTCCAGACAAGCGTAACAATGAAGGGTTGTTTAAAGTTTTCAAAGAGAATTTTCCCATCAATGATACTAGGAACATCTTCATGTTGGAGTTCCTTGATTATTTCATCGATCCACCCCGTTACACCATCGAAGAGTGTATGGAGCGCGGACTCACTTATGCAGTTCCTCTCAAAGCTAAATTGCGTTTGAGTTGTAACGATGAGGAGCACGTTGATTTCCAAACCATCGTGCAAGACGTGTTTCTTGGAAACATCCCTTACATGACTCCCCGTGGAACTTTCGTGATCAATGGTGCTGAAAGGGTAGTGGTTTCTCAATTGCACCGTTCACCTGGTGTATTCTTCGGACAATCACTTCATCCAAACGGAACAAAAATTTATTCTGCACGTGTGATTCCTTTCAAAGGCGCATGGATGGAATTTGCAACCGATATCAACAACGTGATGTACGCGTACATCGATCGTAAAAAGAAATTCCCTGTAACTACTTTGCTTCGTTCAATCGGATTTGAAACCGATAAAGACATTCTTGAATTGTTCGGAATGGCAGATGAAGTAAAAACAGAAAAGAAAACCCTAGATAAACTTGTTGGCAAACGTCTTGCTGCAAGAGTATTGAAAACATGGGTGGAAGATTTTGTGGATGAAGATTCTGGTGAAGTTGTTTCACTCGAAAGAAATGAAGTTGTTCTTGAGCGTGATACTGTGTTGTCTGAAGAGGACATCACCACCATTCTTGAAACTGGTGTGAAGAGCATCTTCATTCAGAAAGAAGAAGTAAGTGGAGACTATGCGATTATCTACAACACATTGAACAAGGATACTTCTAACTCTGAATTGGAAGCAGTTCAACATATCTACAAACAATTGCGTGGTGCAGATGCGCCAGACAATGAAACTGCACGTGGCATCATCGATAAATTGTTCTTCAGCGACAAGCGTTATGATCTTGGTGAAGTGGGTCGCTACAAGATCAACAAAAAATTAAACCTTAACTATGGTTTGGATCAAAAGACCCTTACCAAAGAAGATATCATCGAAATCATCAAATACCTCGTTCGCCTTACCAATGGTAAAGCAGAGATTGATGACATCGATCACCTCAGCAACAGACGTGTTCGTACAGTTGGTGAACAATTGTATGCACAGTTTGGTGTTGGTCTCGCGAGAATGGCACGTACCATCCGTGAGCGTATGAACGTGCGTGACAATGAAGTGTTTACTCCAGTTGATTTGATCAACGCGCGTACACTTTCTTCTGTGATCAATTCTTTCTTCGGAACATCACAGTTGTCTCAGTTCCTCGATCAAACCAATCCGCTCAGTGAAATCACCCACAAGCGCCGTATCTCTGCGCTCGGTCCCGGTGGTTTGAGCAGAGAGCGTGCAGGTTTCGAGGTGCGCGACGTACACTATTCACACTACGGTCGTTTGTGTACCATTGAAACACCAGAAGGTCCAAACATTGGATTGATCTCTACGCTTTGCGTACACGCAAAGATCAATGAGATGGGATTCATTGAAACTCCTTATCGTAAAGTGAACAATGGTAAGGTAGAAGTGAAAAAATTGACATACCTCAGTGCGGAAGAAGAAGATACAGCAAAGATTGCACAGGCAAACGTACCTCTAACTGAAAAAGGTGAGTTCGCAGAAGATAAAGTAAAAGCAAGACAAACAGGCGACTTCCCAATTCTCGAGCCTAATGAAGTGGAATTCATGGACGTTGCACCAAACCAAATTGTTGGATTGAGTGCATCTTTGATTCCTTTCCTAGAGCACGACGATGCCAACCGAGCATTGATGGGATCGAACATGCAACGTCAGGCAGTTCCTTTAATTAAACCTGATGCACCCATTGTTGGTACTGGATTGGAAGCAAAAGCTGCGCGTGATGCACGTATTCAGTTGCATGCAGAAGGAGAAGGTGTGGTTGAATTTGTGGATGCAAATGAAATCCATGTTCGTTACGAGCGTGATGAAGCTCAAAAACTTGTAAGTTTTGAAGATGATTTGAAAGTTTATCGCTTAACGAAATTTATCAAAACAAACCAAGAGACTTCTATAACACTTCGTCCTGCTGTTGCTAAAGGACAACGTGTTAAAACAGGTGATTTCTTGACGGAAGGATACGCTGTAAAGAATGGTGAACTGGCATTGGGACGTAACTTGAAAGTTGCCTTCATGCCTTGGAAAGGATACAACTTTGAAGATGCGATTGTAATCAATGAAAAAGTTGTTAGCGAAGATCTGTTCACTTCTATTCATATTTCAGAATTTGAATTGGAAGTACGCGATACTAAATTGGGTGAAGAAGAATTGACTCCAGATATTCCAAACGTCTCTGAAGAAGCAACAAAGGATTTGGATCAATATGGTATCATCCGCATCGGTGCTCAAGTAAAAGAAGGAGATATCCTGATTGGAAAGATTACTCCAAAAGGTGAGAGCGATCCAACCCCAGAAGAGAAATTGTTGCGTGCCATCTTCGGTGATAAAGCTGGTGATGCAAAAGATGCATCATTGAAAGCTCCAAGTGGAACGGAAGGTGTAGTGATTGGCAAGAAATTGTTCCAGCGTGCCAAAAAAGACAAAAACTCAAAAGCAAAAGAAAAAGCTGCTCTTGAGAAATTGGAAGCTGTACACAATCAAAACGAAAAAGATATCCTTGATTTGTTGGTAAACAAATTGCAGACTTTGTTGAAAGACAAAAATTCTGCTGGTGTATCAAACAACTTCGGGGAAGTGATCATTGGCAAAGGTTCTAAGTTCAATGCCAAAGCATTGGCTGGTATTGATTATCAAAATATCAATCCATTGGGTTGGACTGGCGATGTCAAGATCGATGATGCAATCAATACATTGTTACATAACTACAATATTCGTTACAACGAAGAATTGGGTAGATACAAAAGAGAGAAATTCAACATCTCTATCGGTGATGAACTTCCAGCTGGCGTATTGAAACTTGCAAAAGTTTATCTCGCAGTAAAGCGTAAGCTGAAAGTGGGAGATAAGATGGCAGGTCGCCATGGTAACAAAGGTATTGTAGCGAAGATCGTTAGGGCTGAAGACATGCCATTCCTCGAAGATGGAACCCCGGTGGATATCGTATTGAATCCATTGGGTGTACCTTCTCGTATGAACCTCGGACAGATTTATGAAACCATTCTTGGATGGGCAGGTGAGAAACTTGGAATGAGATTCTCTACTCCAATCTTTGATGGTGCATCTGTTGATGAAATCAAGAATTTGATTGACAAAGCTCAATTGCCAAGCTTCGGACACACCTATCTATATGATGGTGAAACAGGAGAGCGATTCCACCAAAAGGCAACAGTTGGTATCATCTACATGCTGAAACTACATCACATGGTGGATGATAAGATGCACGCACGTTCTATCGGTCCATACTCTTTGATCACCCAGCAACCGCTTGGTGGTAAGGCTCAGTTCGGTGGACAGCGTTTCGGAGAAATGGAGGTTTGGGCACTCGAAGCATACGGTGCATCCAACATTCTTCAGGAATTGCTCACTTTGAAATCTGATGATATCATCGGAAGGGCTAAAACCTATGAATCAATTGTGAAAGGAGACAACGTTCCAAAAGCTGGAATACCTGAATCCTTCAATGTATTGGTTCATGAGTTACGCGGATTGGGATTGGATCTCAAGTTTGATAACTAGTCAACATCAAACCAAATATAACTGTAAGTCCTCCGCAATTGCGGAGGACTTTTTTTATTTCTTCATGATGTGCTTGAAAAATTCCCAAGAGTATAGATGTATGTCAACATCATTGGGGTAATCGTGCTTGCCTCCAATCACTTTTAAAAGGACTACTTCTTTCTTATTTCCTGTATAACTGTATTTCTCGATGGTCTTCCCGTCATTGGGATCGTTGTCTGGTAATAGTTCCATGCTTGCCTTGCCCTTATATCCAGCGAGAGTTGCCCAATATTGAAATGTTTTATCTGTAGACACAACCTTTCCAAAATTTCCACTGTTTAAAATCACCTCACCTCCTTCATATGGATTGGTTTTATCTAATGTTCCGTTGGTTATCATGATGTTCACTGGTTTGTTCAGTGCAATACAATCGAAATTGGTAGAGTCTGGAAGATTTGCTATGATGGCTGAAACAGCTTTAAAGCGGTCTGGCATGGTCATGGCCATTTTATAAGCCATGTGACCTCCTCCAGAAGTTCCAATCACAAATACTTGCTTTCTGTCTACCTGGTATTTTTCAACAAAATAGTTGATCATTGATTGAAAGAAAGCCTGTTCATCAATGTCGATTTTGTTTGATTCAGCTGGAGAAGATTTTCTGCATTCGTTCCAGAAACCTTTGTATCCAAATGGGAATACAGCAATAAAATGTTCTGATGCACTTGCTTTTGCAATGGCTGGAACCCTTGCCAGCATTTGATTTCCGTTGCCTCCTGAACCATGCAAAATGAAAACCAAACTTTGATTTTTTAAATACTCAATCGGCTTTGTAAATATAAATTTTCTATTGATGCTATTTATATTGAGTGAGTCAGCAATAATATTCTCTTGTGCATATACATGAGAGATCAATATTAGTATCAATAAAAGTGAATTAACGATTTTCATATAATATGTTGTATTTCAATTTAGTTCAATAAATAAAAAAAGAGAAGCAATTGCTTCTCTTTTTTTATTGGTCTATTTAGATTAATTGAACAAGGTGGTTATCCAATAAATGAGTGCTGCCAGCAATCCACTTACTGGAATGGTAAGTATCCACGCAACCAGTAAGGAAGAAGTAACGCCCCATCTTACTGCGCTTAATCTTTTTGTAGCTCCAACACCAATGATAGAACCTGTAATAGTATGTGTAGTTGAAACCGGAATACCCATTTGTCCTGTAAAAAATAATGTAAAGGCTCCTGCAGTTTCAGCTGCCACCCCTTCCAATGGAGTTACTTTTGTGATCTTGGTTCCCATCGTCTTAACAATTTTCCATCCACCACTCATGGTGCCAAGTCCGATTGCCAAATAACATGCAATTGGCACCCAGTTTGGTAATTGCCCAAAGTCTTGTATGCTGCCGTTGGCAATCAATGCTGCACCAATGATACCCATCACTTTTTGCGCATCATTTCCACCGTGCCCAATACTAAATGCAGCAGAGCTGAATAGCTGCAATTTTTTAAACATGGATGCAATGGAATAAGCGGTTGGTGTTTTAATTTTTTCAACATACAAGTAAACCAATACAAACAGGATTGAAGTAAATATAATTCCCCATACAACATTTCCATTTTCTGATTTTTCAATATCCTTTTTAAATGATTTCTGAATATTGAATTTCTCAATTTTAGATTTGATCTTGCTGCTGTTTTTTGGATCAATCGGGTAGATGGTATTAATGTTGATAATTGTGCTGTCAATAGTGATCTCCTTTTTTAAATATTGCTTTAAAGGTTCTTTGTATTTTTCGGTTTCTGTTTTTGCAATATCATATTCCTTTTTCTTTTCAGCATTATCAGTTGAAAGTGCTTCTAATACCAGGAAGTCATTTGCGTTTCTAACCTCATCTTTTAACTTACTTACCTCAATCTCACTTAGGAGTCCGTTCCCATAGGCAAATGAAGCTATTGAGTCTGCACCCAAATGGTCGAAGTCTTTCATTTTAGGAGCCAATATATTATAGACATCTTTAGCTTTGCTTAATTTCTTTTCTGCTGTAGCAAGTTCCTCTTTGGCTTTTTCGTTGGTTGGCTCTGCGCTTAGCGTAGCCTCAGCCTTTTCATAATCAGCTTTGTATTTATCAAGTTTGATAAACTTTACCAATCCTTCGTCCATCTTTGATTCTTCAAAACGGTCAAACATCCAAACCGTGAGTGCTGTTGTAAGCGCGATTAATACAATCCTCAACCAAATATTTCTCATGATGGTAATAATGGTGATGAAAATTGAAATGGCCATTCCGATCATTGGTGCAAGGAATATGAACATCACTGTTTTGATGATCGTTTGACTTTCAACAATTTTATCCCATGATATGGAAAATCCATTGTCTTGAATCGCGTGGGCAATAGCAGCACCAGCAAATCCACCTATTAATGTATGTGATGAGGAAGATGGGATGCCATACCACCATGTTAGTAGATTCCAAAAAATTGCAGCAATGAGTCCTGCCAGGATAACATTCAGTGTAATAAATTCTTTGTTTACAGTCTTGCTGATGGTGTTGGCAACTGCGTGATCCTGAAATATCCAGTATGCTGCAAAATTGAAAATTGCAGCCCAAAGTACAGCTTGAAAAGGGGTGAGTACTTTTGTAGAAACTACGGTTGCAATTGAATTGGCGGCATCGTGAAATCCATTAATATAATCAAACAGCAGGGCCAGAACGATGATGACGAGTAACATTGTCATTTTAGTAAATTTTTCTAATGTTTAGCTTATGCGTATTTGATAATGATAGACTCAATCACATTCCCCACATCTTCACATTTATCAGTTGCGATTTCTAATACTTGATAAATTTCCCTTTTCTTGATTACTTCTTTGAAGTCTTGTTCGTTGCTGAAGAGCATTTCAATACTCATATCAAATACATCATCTGCTTGATTCTCTATGCTGTTAATTTTTACCAACGCCTCAGTCATTTCGCGTAAATTCTTCATATCTCTCAATCCATTGACAGCCTTTTTGGTTTCAAGGCATCCTTGAAGAATCATTTCTGTCATTTTCTTGATGCCTGTATCATTTGGATTTATTTTATAGAAATTGATTTTCTTGCCTGATGCATAGATATAATCAGCAATATCATCTAGTGCTGTTGCCAGGTGATGGATGTCCTCTCTGTCAAATGGTGTGATGAAATTTCTGCCTAACTCAGTAAAAATTGTATGTGTAAGGTCGTCGTTTTTGTGCTCAAGATCTTCGATTTTCACCAGAATACTGGCTCTTTTGTCTTCATCTGGTTCATTTACCATTTCCTGAAGTGTGATCGCCATTTTATGAACGGTTTCCGCTACTTCTTCGAATAAACTGTAAAAAATTCTGTCCTTAGGTAAAAAGATCTTAAAAAATGAATTGGCTGCCATCTTGTTATGTTTAAAAGTTTAAAAATTTATTTGTGCCTGTAATCTAAGTAATCTACCTTTTTGATCGTTTGACTTAAGCTTACTGTCTTCAAATTGTCTATGAGAAATCACATATGAAGCAGTTAGCTCAAAAAATTTATTTAATTGCCATTCTAATCCCGTTTCCAATTCTCTAATGTGATAGCTTCTTGCATCAAGTTCCTGCTTTTTCCCCCCATCGTAAGATTGATATCTGCTAAATGGGAAGAAGTATTCATCTTTTTTCTTTCCCTTCACTTTATAGCTGACCAAGGCATAGCCTCCTTTCAGATTTTTTTGTTCAATTGAATCCTTTATGGGATTGTATCTTGGGCCAGAGCCAACATTATATTCTGCTTGAATTCCAAGCGGCTTGGGATATAGCGTAAGACTACCTGCAACCCTTTTATCATTGAATTCAAAGGTTTTAATGGCTTTTACACTTGCACTTCTGCTTTCTGTGGGTATAAGAAACTTGCCTGCAAAGGCCTGAATACCCGGTTCAATAATTTGATTTCCTACTTGAAATGGATAGCTTAGTCTAGATACAACATGTAATGAATTGTTCAGCTCTGGTTTGTTGGCTGTTTGTCCATTGTATATTCCAAAGCCAAAAACTCCATAATCTCCGGATCCTTTTAGGTTATCTTTTACTAAAGCGGCTAACAATGTTCTAATTTTTGCAGGCGCATAATAGAAAAAGGCACCCATGTCTCTTTCATTTGGAACACCTGAATTCAATGCATCGGATCTGTCAAGTGGAAGTCTGTTTTGAGAGGATTGCATGTTCTCAAAACCGTAAGGAACTTTGCTTTGCCCCAATCTTACTCTAAATTCATTTTGTTTGTCAAATCCCAAATCAAGATAAGCATCTCTGATCTGCAATAATTGTAGAGTGGTACCTGTACTGCTAGCAAAATCCGGTTGCACATAAAAATAAATTCTGTCAGTCAGGTTTCCGCTGAAAACCAATCTTCCTCTTCTGATGGAGAATCCTCCACCTTCACCCCATGATTTATCACATTGCTCGCATTTCAGGTTTGGATTGGTTTCCAACAACCTGTTGTATCGAAATTGAAAATATCCACGCATTGAAATTGTTTCATACCAATGCTTGACATCTTTTTTTTCAATTGACTGACTAAATGAACTCGTGGAAATGTTCATACATGCTATAAATAAGCATATAGTGATATAGGATGGTTTTCTCAAAACAGGTTTTCTTTTAATTGCAGCACAAAAGTGAGAAAACAGAAGGGAGAATTGGTGGATTCTGTATTATCAAATTGTTACCAAATAAAATTGCCCCGCTAAGAATAGCGGGGCGTTGCAATTAAAAGATAAAAATGCGTTTGCATTTTATACCTGAGCCTTTCGGCATCGGCAAAATTGCTTTTTCAACATAAACTTATAGTTAACAGAAAATGAACCAATTATGAAATTCTTATTTAAAGACATTCAAGCTGTTTAACGACGTCTTGATATGAAAAATATGGTATAAAATCAGAAAATGAATAATTGCCAGTCCCTCAAAAACCAGGATATACCAGGGCCATTTCCCAACTATCAATGGGTTATCTACAATGGGTGGTGCCAACAGGTACATGTAATTTGACCCGGTTACCCAATTGAAACTTCCAATCACCAATACGGCAAATTGAATAAATACAAAGGCCTTCATCCATGAACCTTTATCTGGTCTGAAATCTCTGTGCTTGATTAGAAAAATACTCGCCAAGAGCAAACCACCATGACTGATAAAATATCCATAATACAGGTATCCATCCCTTCCTAAGTCAAACTCTGGAGTGAGCAGGGAGTGAAATCCACCAGTGATGCCCCAATAAAATAATAAGTTGGCAAGAATGGCATTGTATCTAAACAGGGAAACAATCGCAATCAATCCACTGATCCCGCACAAGTGCAATGGCAGGTTTTCTCTGACACTCCATGTTCCTATTGTCCAACTGTACCAATTTTCAATCAACAGATTCAAAAGCAAGATCGCCCCCAGAAGTTTTCCATAGTTTGGATGCCTGGCCCAAGTAATATACCTGGGAAGATTGGTCAAGACCAGGATCAATCCCAGAACAATGGATATACAAATCCACCATTCCTGTGTAAATGGATCCATGGTTACGTGTCTCATGCAATTGATTTTGATGAATATCCGAAAAAATATCATAAATCAATAATACAAAACAAGAAAGGAGCCATATATTGCCAACCACCATGAGAAGAATTTCTTTTCTTGTGATTTGCCTCCTCAGCTGTATCCTTGACGGATACTGCCAAGCTATTCCAGCTCAATCGATTAAAGGAAGGATTGTTGAAAAATCCATTAAAACCTCTATTGCTGCAGCAACAATTGTATTGCTGGAAAATGAACAAAGGACATTCCTTTCAGATTCAAATGGCTATTTCAACATTCCAAATATTCCAGTTGGTAGAAAATCAATCCTTATTACGCACATCGGATTCAAGCCCGTCAACCTCAACAACCTCATGCTTGAATCGGGCAAGGAACTGGTGCTAAATGTTGAGATGGAAGAAGATCTTTCGGTGAACAAAGAAATCATCATCAAATTAAATCGCAATAAATCCAAGCCCATCAACGATTTGGCAATGGTGAGCGCCAGGATGTTCAGTGTGGAAGAAACCAGGAGATTTGCTGCTGGACTCAATGACCCTGCAAGAATTGCCTCCACTTTTGCTGGTGTGGCCAGCGCAGGAGATGGGAATGGCCTGATCATCCGTGGAAATGCACCCAATGGGTTGCTTTGGAGATTGGAAGGGGTTGATATCCCAAATCCTAACCACTTCGCAAGAGTTGGAACGTCTGGAGGTGCCATTTCAATATTAAGTGCTCAGCTGCTTGCAAATTCTGATTTTATCACAGGTGCGTTTCCAGCAGAATACGGAAATGCACTTTCAGGTGTTTTTGATATTCGACTGCGGAAGGGAAATAAAGACAAACGTGAACATACGTTTTCATTGAGCACCATCGGACTCGATTTTGCAACTGAAGGATATTTCAAAAAAGGTTATGGAGGATCCTATTTGATCAATTATAGATATGGATTTCTGACCCTGATGCAAAAACTGGGATTTGACATCACCGATCATCCAACTTCATTTCAAGACTTATCATTTAATATTCATCTTCCTACAAAAAAATTGGGAACGTTTTCCATTTTTGGCTTTGGAGGATTGAGTAAACAATATGATGAACTTGCTAAAGACAGCATTACCTGGGCAACAAATCCTGGAACCCGAAGCAGTTCGTTGGATGCTGCAAATGCAGGTGCAGTGGGAGTTTCACACCAATTGAATATTGGTAAAAAACTATTATGGAGATCAGTATTCAGTAGAAACGGATATCTATATCGGGAAGAAGACAGTAGGTTGGATAAGTTCAGCGGACCGGTAATTTTTACCAGGATGAATAAATTCGCCGAATGGAATGCTCAATTATCCTCCGTATTAACATATAAAATCAGTAAACATCATTTACTCAAAGCTGGAGCGTATTCAAAAGACATTTCATTTGATTTGCAACAACGAGAAGCTGTCAGCAATGTGCTGAAAGACAAAATAAAAAACAACGGATCTACCATCCTGACCAATTATTTTTTGCAATGGAAATGGGATGCATCGAATAGGTTTTCCTTTCAACTCGGAACCCATGGTCAATACCTTGCTTTGAATAAAACAAAAGCATTGCAGCCACGCTTTGGACTTAAATACCAAATTGGGAACGGGGAGTATTTAAGTGTTGGATTTGGAAGCCATGCACAAATCCAACCTCTAGGAAATTATTTTGCAAGAGTGAAAGTTGGAGTGGATACTGTGATGCCCAACAAGAATTTGGACTTCAGCAAATCCAATCATTATGTTATTGGATATTCTATTCAAATTTCTAAAGATTGGAATTTGAAAGCTGAATTATATTATCAGTGGCTGTACAATATTCCAATCCATGCATTGAAAGCCAGCAATTACAGCGTGATCAACCTAGACGATGATTTTTCTATTGAAACCCTTTCCAATAAGGGTTTTGGAAGGAATTACGGGTTAGAGTTGACACTAGACAGGTATTGGAATGACCGTTTTTATTTGTTGGGTACACTAAGTTTGTATCAATCTGAATACAAGCCATCCGATCTTTTATGGAGAAGCACAAGATATAATTCAAACAGTTCTTTCACGTTGTTAACAGGAAAGGAATGGCTCTTGAAAACAAAAAAACCATCTTATTTTGGATTGGATTTAAAATTGATTGCAATGGGTGGCGTGAGGGTTACGCCCATTGATATTGGTCAATCAGTATATCGTAAAACAACCATCTATATCAATTCAAGATACAATGATGAAAAACTCAAGAGTATTTTTCGGATTGATGCCCAGTTTGAATGGAAGGTTCAGTATAAAAAAACAACAGGAAGTTTGATTTTGGGAGTGCAAAATGCAACCAATAGAAAAAATCCCATCAGTCATCGTTACGATGCCACTCTTGGAAAGATTACCTACAATTATTTATTGGGAAGAATTCCGGTATTTGGTTACAAGGTTGATTTCTGATGATCGATCATGCCATTTTCAAGATGAAGTTGCTTTGACACGCATGAAGGAATATCTTCATTAAAGTGACTGATGTATATCAAAGTCATATCTGTTTCATCAGCAATGACATCAATCAATTGCTTAAAGAAATTGACTTGTTCATTGTCTAGCCCCTGACAGGGTTCATCCAAAATCAGCAGGGGAGGGCACTTGACCAATGCCCTGGCCAACATGACAATTCGTTGTTGCCCCAGTGAAAGTTGATGCAAGTAACGGTCTTTGATGTGCACTATATCCAGTCCTTTCATCCATGTTGTTATGAGATCCACCTGTTCGCTGTTCAATTTTCTGAAAAGTCCAATCGTATCAAAGAGTCCGGATGCAATGGTTTCAAAAGCGGTAAAACTTTTATCAAAATACAAGTGCATTTCAGGTGACACAAAACCGATATTTCTCTTGATATCCCATATGCTTTCTCCACTTCCTTTCTTTTTATCAAAGATGAAGATCTCATTGGCAAATGCCTGAGGATTGTCCGCTGTGATTAAGCTTACCAATGTTGATTTTCCAGCACCATTGTGTCCGCTGATACTCCATCTCTCTCCCTTTCTTACTTTCCAGTCTATCTTGTCTAAAATCTGTTTTCCATTGTATGAAATGGAAACATTGTTCATGCGTACAGCAAACTCAACATCAGGGAAAATGTAGTTCTTAATAAGATTTATAATCTTACTCTTTTGGACCAGTATCTTAGATTCGACAACTTTTAGCGGGTTATTTTCATTACACTTTTTGATAATAATATTTCCAGATTCAATGATTCCAACATGAGTAATACAGGATGGGAGTGTGTTGGGTGCTGTGATTAGGATAATTTTTTTACCCATCTGTACAATCTCATTTAACATTTCCTCCAGTAAAGCTCTGCCGTTTGCATCGAGTCCGATGAAAGGATTGTCCAGTATGATGAGATCTGGGTTTTGTGCAATGGCTTTTATGATTTGGAGTCTTTTGTTTTCTCCGTTGGAAAGCTGAATGATCGGTTTTTTGAGGATCTGATGGATGTTAAACTTTAGAAACCACTCATTGTGTTTATTGATCAAATGATTTTGAAGATCTTCTTCAACTGTGATCGTTTCTTCGGCATCACATGAATTAAAGCGTTGTTGGTAATAGAATTCCGCAACATTGCTTTTGTTTTTAAATTGATGTTGCTGTTCTATTAATTGTATTGTTGGGGTATATGCTTGATTGGTTTCATTTAGAAATTGAATACTCCCGTTGAAAAATACTTTTTTTGCAATTGCTTTGGCTAGTAACGATTTTCCTGAACCAGATTTCCCAACAAATGCCCATTGTTCAGCTTGGCCTATGTTGAAATCGATGGGATTGATAATTGTTTTCCCTCCAATCTGAACTTGAAATTGTTTGAATTCAATTTTCATGGAGTGAACACCAATGGTGTTAAACTGTTTTCATCAATGATTTGATGGATTGCATCAGTAAGTCGCTAATGCCTACAACAGGTAAGCGGAAAGTGTTTTTGGTGATTCCCATTTCAGATAGATATGCTTTTACACCACTTGGATTTCCTTCGGCAAACATGGATGAAATAAGGGGAAGCATTTTTTCGTGGTTAGGTCTCGCTTCTATGAACTTTCCATCCAGGCAAAGATTAACCATATCAGAGACCAACTTGGGATATGCATTTCCAACTACTGAAATCACTCCAATAGCACCGCATGCCATGATGGGTAGGGTGATGCCATCATCCCCACTGATCACTTCGAATCCTTGAGGCTTGTCTTTGATGATTTGCATGATCTGTTCAATATTGCCTGATGCCTCTTTTGTTGCGATGATATTTTTACATTCTCTAGCAATTCTGAGGGTAGTAGCAACATTTACGTTCATTCCGGTTCTTCCTGGAACATTGTACATGATCACTGGAAGGGGAGCGTTGTCGTTGATTGCTTTATAGTGTTGAAATAGCCCCTCGTTATTGGGTTTGTTATAATATGGACTAACCGATAAAATTACATTGTACCCGGTTAAATCAAATTCATTCATGTTTTTCACAACGGATCTTGTATCGTTTCCGCCAATACCCGCAACCAATTTGATTCTTCCTTTATTAAATTGATTTACAAGAGAATATACTTGTTGTCTCTCTTCTTTATTGAGGGTTGGATTTTCACCAGTTGTACCAAGCGCGACGATATAATCCACGCCTCCTTTCACCATATGTTCTACCAATTTCTCAAGGGATGAAACATCTATATCTCCATTTTCCAAAAAGGGAGTAACGATTGCAACTCCAGTACCAGCAAAAGGATTCCTGTTTTTCATGTTCATTATGATTGGGAGGCAGAAGCTTCTTCCCATCTGCCCATTCTTGCAAATTTTTCTATTCTCTCATCGATTCTTTGTTCAGGGTCGATGTTCTTGAGCTCTTCAATGGATTTGACTACTTGGTCTTTAAGCATGGACGCTGCAAGATCATGGTCCCAATGTGCACCACCCAATGGTTCGGGAATGACTCCATCTACCAATCCAAATTTGAGCATATGCTCTGAAGTAAGTTTAAGTTCTTCGGCAGCTTTTTCTTTTTGATCCCAGCTTCTCCATAAAATAGAGCTGCAGCTTTCAGGAGAGATTACGGTATACCAAGTATTCTCCATCATGAAAACTTTATCACCTACGCCAATTCCCATTGCACCGCCGCTTGCACCTTCTCCGATGATCACGCAAATAACCGGAACCTTCAAGCGAAGCATTTCATAAATATTTCTGGCAATGGCTTCTCCCTGTCCGCGCTCTTCTGCTTCAATTCCCGGAAATGCACCTGGTGTATCAACCAATGTTACAATTGGTTTATTGAATTTTTCAGCAAGCTTCATTAATCGAAGTGCTTTTCTGTATCCCTCCGGATTTGCCATGCCGAAGTTTCTAAGTTGTCTTGTTTTTGTATTGGTTCCTTTTTGTTGTCCAAGGATCATGACGGTTTGACCATCGATCTTTCCAAATCCTCCAACAATGGCTTTATCATCTTTAAAATTTCTGTCGCCATGCATTTCAACAAAATCAGTGCAGATTCTTTCAATGTATGATAGGGTATATGGACGATCAGGGTGTCTGCTCAATTGAACTTTTTGCCAGCTGGTTAGTCCTTTGTTGATCTCTTGTTTTTTCTCTAAAATTTTTTCTTCCAATTGTTGGATGGATGAACTGAGATCTACTTTATTTTTTTCTGCCGTTGCCTTGAGTTGGTCAATTTGATCGTAGAGATCCTTGATTGGTTTTTCGAAATCCAAATATTGTCTAGCGCTGCTTTCTGCCATAGTTTTGGTTTGGTTTCAGGGCTGTAAAGGTAAAGAATTATACAGAATTGTATTGACGCATTAAGAAGCTGAAATTCAATCAAATACGACTTGTTACCTGGTCTCGTAAACTTTCAATAGTTTAGTTGGATGATTGGGATACTTATGCAGCTTTTGATTTCTTATGTCATTCTCTATTTTGTAGATGACAGAAGGTTGGAGGCATTGGGGGTTCTTTCCAGTAAGAAACGGTTGATTGATTTTTCCATTTTATTCTCTGCTTCTGTGGTTGCGTGTTCATCTGGGTTTATTCTCAGAATGCTACTTGCTAAAGAAAATTGGGGATTGAATCCTTTGTTCAACTTAAAATTATTGGCAGATGGCATTTGGTGGAATATAAAATCAGTATTGTTTGAGGAGTTGATTTTCAGGGCTGCACTCTTGTTTTTGTTGATGAAATGGTTTGGTAAAAACATTGCTTTATTGGTCTCTGCAACTTCCTTTGGGATTTATCATTGGTTCAGTTTGGAAGTATTTGGAAATCCATGGATGATGTTGCAGATTTTTCTTTCATCTGCATTGGTTGGAATTGTTTGGGCTTGGGCATTTGTAAAATCTCAATCCATTTATTCTGCAATTGCCATGCATTTGGGTTGGAATTTTACGCAGAATTTTATTTTTTCAAATGGACCAATTGGAAAGGGGATATGGATGCTCTTGGAACCGAGTCCGCAAATAACAGTTGGATATTTCACCTATTTTTTGGTCTTTTATTTTCCGATGATTCTGTTCATCGGGTTGAGTATATTTTTATTGATGATACGCAACAAAAAAGGCTCAGCGATTTCTCAGTGAGCCTTTTGCGGACCGGACGGGACTCGAACCCGCGACCTCCGCCGTGACAGGGCGGCATTCTAACCAACTGAACTACCGATCCTTTCAATTGGGATGCAAATGTATAAATTTCCTTTCAATTCAGAAAATCAT
>Ga0075471_10000403_pt1 | contig 25760 bp, 39 predicted proteins | sample DEB19_08_DNA_2_FD_74787 | JGI IMG/M metagenome (GOLD analysis project Ga0075471, IMG submission 74787) | Aqueous microbial communities from the Delaware River and Bay under freshwater to marine salinity gradient to study organic matter... | ecosystem: Environmental > Aquatic > Marine > Coastal ...
TCGTCTTCCCGCTTAGGTAGCGCGGGCAGCTGGGTCCACTCAACTTCGCCTGGGACCATCCACCATGCAGTGCCGTCGTCGGCTACGGCGTCGATGGTATGCACGGCGCCATAGACCGTGCGCGTGAGGCTCACGATGCGGCGATGTTGACTGACTGGGGCAGCAGGAGCGGCTGGTTCAAAAGCAACTGGCTCAGGAGTAGGGGCGGTGATGGGGGGAGTGAAGGGGACCCAGAACTGACCTGAGCCGACCTCATCCCAAGGCTCTACAGACCAAAACTCACCGCAAGGGCTCAACGCTACTACGTCTCCGTCGCAATCCCCATCCTCCTCGGTAGGCAGTCGGTCATTGATCCAAGTAAGTGGCGTGGTCATTGGTGGTAAGTGGCGTGGGGGCTTGGTGGCGTGGGGGCTAAGGGGCTACGCAGCTAAGCGACTACGCGGATGAACTTGTGGAGTTCGGTGTCGGGACCGTAGATGGTGGCGAGTTCGGGAAAGGCGGTGAGGAGGCGTTGGCGGTTGAGGGGGTCGGCGGCGAGGCCGGCCTCGGCAAGGCGGCGGAAGAAGCTGCCACCGTACTGGGCGGCGGTGACGAAGGTGTAGTGGCTGTCAGTGTCGGACATAGGGCTGGGTGCCGCTGTGGGTTGGGGTGTGTTGGATGCTGTAGTCGATGCCGATCATTGCACAGGTGGCCGCAACGATGACGAAGCAGATAAGGTCGTTGATGCGGTTGATCACCTTAGATACGCTCCACGTCGATACGGTTTTGCACGCCGTAGAACACGTTGTCTTGGGCGACGTGTTCGCAAACCTCAAAGGCACCTAGGGATACGTTCTCATCACCGCTGAGTGCAATGTCGAAATCGCTACCAAGGGCAATGTTCTTGGCCTCCACTTGCGTAGCGGCTTCGACCTCGACGACGATGTAGCCCGTGAAGGGGACAGATACGGAATAGGTGGGCATTGGCAAGAAAAACAGGGCAGCGCTGGATTGGGTGCGGCTCCGGCGGGCCGCGTAAGTGGCGAGGCCGCGTAAGTGGCGAGGCCGCGAGGCTGCGCAGCTTAGTAGCTGATGCGCACTTGGGCGATGCCATCAAGCGGGACGCCAAGCCGCCAAGCAGCGCCAGCACTCAGGTCGATACTGTTGCAGTCGCAGCGATCGGTGATCGGCACGGTAAGCCGCCGGCCGCGATGGCTAACCGTGACGCGGGTGCCGCATGGCAGGAAGGGGTGAGCCGCGCTCACATCCCAGTGGTGGTAGGTGCCGCCGCAGTAGGCCGGACCACCGTTGAACTCTTGGTGGTAGACCGTGGCGGTTACGGGCCTGCCGTGGCCAGTGCCGTGGTGTGCGAGGACGGGGCTCTGAACAAGGAGTGCAAGGGCAAGAGCAATACGACGCATAGTCACGTACCAGGGAACAAGCGCTTAGGGGACCAGGGGGTGGTGGGACCGACGTGGGACCAGTGGGCGGTGAGCCAGATCATGCGGGGGTCTGTGGTTGGGTGGCTCAGCATCCAAACCTCACCGGTTTCATCGGCATCAGCCGCAGTAGGTGGGCGGTGGTAGACCCACAAGGGGCGTGGTGGCCTAGGTCGTTGGGTCATAAGGGGCGTGGTGGCTTAGCAGCGTGGCGGCTTAGCGGCTTAGCAGCGTTGCAGCTTAGCAACTTAGCCGTAACGCAACTCAGAAGTCAATGCCGGTACTTACGGCGTAATGGTAGGGGCGGTTTGGGTCCAGTTCGGAGGGGGAGGGGGGCAGAACAGCGTGGAGGAAGGCCGTTTGATCTAGGTACTGGGGACGAGAAACTACGCCAATACAGCTTACGCGGAGGCCGGTGTCGGCAGTGAAGGCCTCCAAGATGGTGGCGATGTCTTTGTGCAGCTGCTCCTTGGCGGAGCGCAAAGCAGCAGCAGCCTCTAAGGGGGTAGGCGGCGTAGGCACAGCAGAGGGCGTAAAAGCAACGGAACCAGGCAACTTAGGCGTCATGACAAGTGGTAGTAAGGCACAGGCTTAGCCTAGGCGTAAGTGGTGGTGCTGTCAACAGACAAACGCGAAGCGCACCACCCACGCCGCTTAGGGCTTCAAGCTTATGGCCCAGCGGGGGGCGCGGGAGTCGTTGCCGAGCTGGCGCTGCTGGATCTTGGAGTCGAGTTTGACGACGAGGCCGTCGCAGGGGAAGGGGAGGTGAGGCTGGATGGTGGTGAAGGCGTCGAAGAGGTCGAGGACTTCGGTTGTGGTGGTGGCGGGGAGCGCGTCCAGGAGGGCGAAGCCGGCGCAGCGGAGCCAGGTGAGGGCACCGCGCTGGGTGGTGATGCCGTCGATGCCGTCGAGGTCGAAGGCTAGGAAGGTGAGCTTCAGCGGATCGTCAAACTGCTTACGGCGGAGCGCGGCGGCTACGGCGTTGCGGGTGGGCGGCTTGGGGGCGTTGGGGCCTGGGATGTAGCCGGGCTGGGTTTCGGCGAGTGCGGTGGCTTCACAGCGGATCTCGACGCGACCACGCGGCTTACCGGGAAGCTCCATGGGGATCCGGGAGCGGAGCGCGGCGGGAGTGCAATCGCGTCCGCTGCGGAGGTGGGCGTGGGTGAAGATGCCGTCGATGTAGATCAGAGCGACGCTGACGCCATCGGCTTTGAGCTGGACGGTGTAGGGGCCGGGATTGGCGGCGAGCCAGTCGGTGGGGTCGGGCGGGCAGTTCAGGCTGAGCAGCGAAGCCAGCGGAGGAAGCGCATCAGGAGCCAAGCGGCTAAGGCGGTCGAAGGCGGCGTCGCTCATAAGCGGTATGCCTGCGCGGTAGGCAGCGTCGGCTAAGCGGATAAGGGGTGTAAGCACAAGGGATAGGGGGGTGGACATGCGTAAGCGTAGCACTAAGCTGCTTGGTAAGTCGCCTTGTTACATGCTGTAAGGGGCGTGGCCGCTTAGCCGCTTAGCAGCGTGTCACCTTAGAGCCTTACGAAGCTCCTCGCTTAGGAGCGTGGGGAGGCGGGAGCGAGTCAGGTCGGTGACGATGGCGCCGAAGTTGAACTTGGTGCCCACGGTGGGCACGGTGTCTAGGAGGAGGAAGAGGCGGTTGGCGGTTCGGGCGGAGCGTTGGTAGATGCCGGGGCTTAGGCGGCCACGGGCGGATTCGATGATGAAGTAGGTGGGATCGTCGCGGAGGAGGCCGGCCAAGGTGGCGGCGTACTGAGAGGGGCGCATACCGGATTGGCCCAGGCGGACGGCGCGACCTCCTCGGGCCGGCACCGCGAACATGGAGGTAAGACCTTTGCTGCGCAGCTTCTGGTTGAAGCGGGTGGGGAACACCGGCTTACGGCCAGCGGCGTCGTCGGAGCTGACGGGGTAGAGGTATTCGCTGGGTGAGTTGCCTTTGGTGACGCTGTTGATGAACATGCGCGTCTCCAGGCCGGAGGCGGTGTAGCGCGGCGAGCTGAGGGTGAAGGCAACCGGATCCTCGAAGTTCGTAGCCATCCACTGGCTTACGTGCTGCTTGGCCTCAAAGCCGAGGCGCTTCATGGCCTGGCTGCCGGCGTACTTGATCTGCGTACCCTCCATCACGCTGAGGCGGCGGAAGATGCGCTCTACGTCAAACTCGACTACCCGCGCCATAGGTTGCGTGGCCCCTGGGGTGGTGTAAGTGGTCGCGTGCCTACAGCCTAGGACTTAGGTGCCACAAGCCTAGCGTTGCAGGGGCCAGAGTCGTTGTTGAGCGATGGGGCGTGGATCGCGCCAGTATGCCGGTCAATCCAGCGTAAGCAGCTATGCCGTTCTGGGCAGGCTGCCGCGTGACAACGAGGTACGCAGTAAGCGAGTGTGGGATAAGGCATAGGGTACTTGGTAACTTAGCAGCTTGGTTACGTGGCAACTTGGCCACTTAGCTGCTTATGGAGTGTGTCGTAGTAGGTGTGGCAGCGTTCGAGGTAGCGGCACTCAGCGCCACGCAGCTCCAAAGCACTTAGTTCGCGGATGTTGGGTGGGCCTACGCGGCGGGCTACGACGACGATACCGCCACGGGCTTGGATGCCAGTGAGGTGGCGGAGGCCGAGGCTGTAGGCGCCCAGCTGATCCATGTAATCCTCAAGCAGCTCCTCAGAGCGCTTGTTGAACGAAGTCTTCCAGTCGCAAATAAGCGGCCCCTTACCGCGAACGTCGAGGAGCGCGTCACAGGTACCGGCGAAGCCTGCGGGGTGATGGACACTGAACTCGATGCCGTGAATGGCGGTGACGTTCTCGGCGATCCACCCCCTTAGGCCGCGCCAGTAGCCAGCGGCAGATAGGCCTGGCTTGGGGGCGCTAGGTAGGACCTGCTTGATGGCCCAGGCGGTAAGGGGTGCGGGGGCGCGGCTGAGTCCGTCAGGTTTGGTGTACCAACTACCACGCTTCTTAGCGGTGGCCTCGGCCATACGCTTAGCGGTGCGTAGCACGTACTCGGCGGAGTTGTGGGTCAGTGTGCCACGTTCAGCGGCGGTGGTGCGCTCGACTGCTGCACGCTCTTCGCCTAGGCGGGCTACCCAGGCCTCCAAGGCGGCTTTGCTGTTGCTGGTCTCCTTGAGGATGCGGGTGACGCTGTGGTAAATCTCGCCGTGCGTGTCGCGGTAAATGCGCCCGCCTGGATCGCTTTCGTCGTCGCGCTCCAGCTTCCACTTCGCCAAACCGGCGAGCAGCTCGTTGGAATCGGCTGCGAGCTGCTCAGACATAGGTGCTTAGGGGCGTGGAGGTGCGGTATTTGGACAGCCTAGGTAGGCAAGAAAAAGGGCAAGCTATGTGCTTGCCCCATGGCCTAGGCGCGTGGCTGCTTGGCTGCCTAGCGGCTTGGCTGCTTAGTGGCGTGGCCCCAAGCTCACTTAGCAGGCTTGAACGGATCTTCGCCGCTGAGCAGGCGACTCAGGTCGAAGCCGGCGGCGCGGGATTCTTCCCAGGCTTCGGTGATGGCCTTGTCGGCGCCCTTCTTGCGGGGGACGGGGGTGAGCTTGTACTCGGTGCTAAGGCCGCTGCCGGTCTTGCCGAGCTGGAAGTCAATGGCGAGGATGTCGGAGTAGTCCTCCATTTGGCTCACCGCGTCGAGTTCGCGGATGAGGGACTTCTGGCTGAGCTGCAGGATCTGGACCTGGCTGGCGTCGAAGTTGTAGACGGGGAGGGCCAGGGCGAACTTAACAGCTTCGGGGCCGGTGCCTTCGCGGTTCATGCGGCGGGTGAAGTCGCCGAAGGCCAGTGCCATGTCGTCGGGGCTGGGCTCGAAGTCGAAGCGAAAGGGCTTGGCTTTGCCGTCAGCGGGGTTCTCGGCCCAGACCTCGTAGAACTCCAGCGGTTCGTCAGAGAGCAGGCAGAAGCGGACGGTGGAGCCGGAGGCAATCTTGCTGGGGTTCAGGTAGGCGCCACCGCCAGCGACGGCGGCTTGGGCCTTGTCAGAGAGGAGTCCCATAGGTGGGTGGTTAGTTGACAGCGGTTGAGGGGTGGCGTGATGCAGTGCGGGAAGCGGAAGGCGGCGGAGGCTTGGCCTGGGCGCTTGGTGGCAGAGCAGTGTGACCACGCACAGCCTAGTACAGACAAGGGGCGAGGGCAAATACGGCGGATGAGGGGGGAGGGGGCTAACCCGTGAAAGCGTGAGCAACCCGTGAACCCCCTACTCACGGGTTTGCGAGGCACACAAACCTAGTCAGGAGAGGGGGTTAGAGAGAAAAGAGAGTAAACCCGTGAACCCGTGAACCATTTTTCCCATACGGCAGATTCTCCTGCCTCTGCCGTCTCGGCTGTCTCAAGATCACCCCCCCGCGATTTTTTCTTCCTAGGCGCTCACGGGTCACGGGTTCACGGGTTGTACCAAATCCAGTGCAGCGCAGTCGATCTGGGGCTCACGGGTTGGAGGCGTAACCCGTGACTTTTCACGGGTTGGTGGCGTGTAGGTGGGCAGGGGGCAGCAAAAACAGTACATAGTGATACACACCATACCCTCGTCGCAGCTGGTACAGGCGAGACAGCTTTGATGGTGTTCACGGGTCGCGCCTGTCAGCGGTTAGTGGCGCCGCTACTTGGCACAACAAAGCCCCCGAACCACTAAGGCTCAGGGGCTAAGTGGCCAAGCGGCCTAGTGGCCTAGTGGCCAAGCGGCCAAGCGGCCTAGCGGCCTAGCTGCCAGTGCGTTTGGTCCTTCCGCACAGCGCGGATCAGCTTGCCCACGCCGTAGTCGTTCACAAGGCGCTCAAGCATCTGCCGAGCTTCGCCGCCGTTGGCTGCCCACTTCTTGAGTACGAGGTCGCGGTGGGTCACGATGCCGGTGTCGGTGGACTGGGCGTAGTTGACGATCTTGACGACCCAGTGAGGGAGGTCTCCTCCTCCGACCTGGGGCGCGAGTACGTCGAACTGGCAGATGAAGTAGCGGCAGAGGATGACGGCGCGTTCCATGACGGCACGGGTGATAACTTCGCCCATGGCCTGCCCTGGCGGCTCGGCGGCGTAGTCGAGGGCGTGGAGCAGGCCGGCGCAGCGGGCTAGGTAGCCTCGCATCTTGCCCAGGAAAGCGGCGCGACTGGCGTAGGTGCGGTCTGCCTCAGCGCTCCACTCGTCGCACACCTCGGCGAATAGGCCCCAAGCATCGGAATCGAGTTTCACGACCTTGCGCTTGCCGATGGAGGTGTCGAGTTCGTAGATCATGGCCTCTAGCTCGCGTGTGATCTCGACCTCGTTGAGGTTTTGCTTAGGGAAGACGTACTCGGGTACGATCCAGAGGAAGCGCGCCCAGAAGCCATCGCCGGACTTGGCCGTGGCGTCGTCGCCGTGCAGGAGTTCGGTGAGCTTGTCTTGCTGGATGGCGCCGAAGACGTTGACGGCGGTGCGGTCTACCATCACCGGGTCACAGCCCTTGCGCACGATGTTGACGGACCCCCCGCTCCACATAGACAGCCAGTGGGCGCGGTCGCTGTTGTTGCTGCGATACTTGTCCATGTCACCGATGAACGCGGCCAGCTCGTCATGGAAGCTCACGACACCGTGGACGTTCTCGCGTTCTAGGAGGGTGCATAGACCCTCCAGGGTGGCGTCCATCACAACCCGTTGACGAGGTAGTTCTGGGGCCTCGCCTCGGTCATCCTTAGGTAGGGCCTTGTAGCGCATAAGTTCCCGCTTGTAGGTCCGCTGATCGTTTGCATCCAGGGTGAGCAGCGGGCCTAGGAACTGGTTGGCCACGGGGGTCTTCAGCGAGGAGGCGGGGGCTACGGTGCCCATCCAGAAGACCAAGGGTTCGCGCCAGCCTTCCTTGATCTGCACGCGGAAACGCTTTCCGATCACAGCGCTCATCGTTGTGATGAACGGCGCGATCAGAGCGGTGTGGGCTACAGGGAAGGCGTCGGCGCGGCCACCCAGCAGATCAGCAATGCGAGGATGGAAGACTGATGACAACTTCAGGTGAGCGGCGGCCGACTTAGACCACTGCTTAAAGCTGGCCTGTCGCAATTCTCGCAAGAGATCATCGTCTTCGTTGGAGCGTTGCTCCTTACGGATTTCACGTAGTACCGGCCACGGCCTAGGCCAGCCGTTGAACTCCGCCGTATCGAAGACGTGGTAGATCCGCTTATGGGGAACGCCCTCGCGGTCGCGACTGCTTCGTGCAATGGCCTCGGCCTGCTCCTCCAAGTCCCAATGCTCGGTAGACCACGCCGCTTGCAGCGCAATGCTCACTGCCTGCTTAGCGCCGAACTCATTGACGATCGCGGCGTACAAGGCAAACGCTGCACCGTAAGTATTACTGCCTGGCTCCAAGCGTTGCGGGCAGTAGGCCAACGCAGCTACGACTGTATCTACCTTCTCTTGGTGGGTAAGAGCGCTGTAATGTAAGCCGTTTGGTTTGTACTCTACGTCGTATGCTTCTTGGGTGCTTACAAATTGTGCGTACTGCTTATGGTCGATTTCGCGATCGGGCAGAGCGCGGGGCTGGGTTGGGGTGCTGGTTGTGGGCAGTGCCTTACCGATGACTTCGCGTGCTTGGCTGCTGAGGAGCCCGCGCTGTCTGGGGGTGCTGCTGGTGAGAGGCGAAGGTGCGGTGTCGTGCGGCGGCTCTAACAGGGCGAGCAGGCGGTCGAGGTCGAAGCGCTCCCCAGTTGCGCTGAGGACGCGGCTGATCTGGCCGGTCTCTGGGTGTACGCCCCCAGCCAAGCGCATCACACGGGCGGGATTGCAGAGCTTCTCGTCGATGTCGGCGCCGCTTACGGTGCGCTTGATGTGCTTGAACAGGAGCTTCTGTGCGGCACGAAACTGAGTGCCGGTACAGGGTTCATCCAAGATCCAGTAGTTGTGTACGCTCTTGTTGCCTGTCCAGACCTGCAGAGACGGGTGCGGAAGACCCGCTGTTTCCCATTGCCGCTTCTTTTCTTCGCACCCGCTTAAGGGGTTGTCGTCCTCGTAGAACAGGGCGCGGCAGTATGTGATCTCGCTGTCTTTGGTGCCTCCCCAGTTGGGGATGTACCCAAAGCTGTAACCAGGGCGTTGCTGCAGCGCCGCCTCTACCTGCGGCTGGTACTGCTCTGCGGTGACGCGGATGTGATGACACCCCTTACTGCGGTCCGTCTTGGGCGGGAACAGGGCGATCACGAAGCCCTCGGCAGCCGTGAGGTTGAGGTGGCGTAGCTGCGTCTCGGCTTCGGTCCAGTCCACCATGGCGGCGCTGAGGGGCATGGGCACCATACAGGGAGTTGCTGCCACTCGCAACTGGTGCTACGCTGCCCAGCAGTACACCGTCGCACCGTGCCCTCAAACAAGCGGACCCGTATCCAGGCGTACCTCGACCCTGAGCTGGCCGAGCTTGTCCGTCAACGGGCGGAGGAGGAGGAGCGGCCCGAGAGTCGAGAAGTCACGCGCTTGGTGCGTCTCGGCTTAGAGGCGGACGCGAAGCAGTATGTGCTTGGAGGCAAGGTGTTCCGCACCAAAGCCGACGTGCAGGCGCATGTCCGACACGTCCGTGACATCACGCCCTTAGGTGATCCTGTGCGTGATGAGGCTGTTCTTGCGCTCCTCAAGCTGCACCCTGAATGGGAGGTCAAAACGGCGGGCGGAGGCTGGGTAGGGACGGCGTGGATCCGCCACCCATCTAAGGCACGCCCAACAAAAGAGCTGAGTATCTGTTTCTCGGATTCAGATAAGGTTGTAGACATAAGCTGGACTAAGCTAATTCCGCTGTTGCAGCGGGGAATTGAACCTGCTGCTGTAGAGCGTGACGATACGTTAGATGAACTTAGAGCAGCCGCTAGGGGTGAAATCGAGCAACAGATAGCCCCCTTGCGCAAGCCTGGTTACGAAGTGCATCATGACCTGAGCTGCAGATTTGACCAGCTTTTTTATGGTAGCTTTGACCAGATTTTGTACGACTGGTTAGTGAGCGTACGTCTTCGTCCTGCTGATGTTGTAATTGTGTGGGAAGAGGGTGCGCACACAGGTAGACGGTTTGGGGATCTGAAGCAGGCCGCCTCTTGGCGGGCCTTCCACGCAGACAGAGCCCAGCTGCGTGTTGTGACAAAGCAAGAACACGCAGCGATGCCGCGTGCTCCTCGGCCGCCTTGGGACAGTCTACTGTGCTAGGCTGATAAAGTCCCCACTTAGGCCACCCATGCCTGCTACCACACCACTTACCACCCCACTTACGGCACCGGCTGCGAACCAGTCGGTGCTTTTCGGCGTTGAGCACCTTGCCTTGCTCCGCACTGCGCCTGTCGTTGCCTTTGACAGTGAGACCACGGGACTGCAGCCTGTTGAGGGTGGGCTGCGTCTGTTGCAGGTCGGTGCTCGTGGGCTGCCGATCGTTGTCATCGACTGTTGGGAGCTTGACGAGGCGGGCTGGCAGTCAGTGCGCGGCTTCTTCGCTGTGCCGCGCACGTACCTAGCACACAATGCTGTGTTCGACCTGGGGTGGCTTCAGGAGCACGGGATCCACGTAGGCGCCGACCCCGAGGCTTTCTGTGCCGCTACGGATGCCACCCTCAGCGAGGTCAAGCGCGGCACGGTCTACTGCACAATGCTGGCCTCCAAGCTGCTTAGTAACGGCATCCCTAACCTCAAGCACGGCCTCGGCTACGTGGTGGAGCGCTACTTAGGGCGCACGCTTAGCAAGGAGCTGCAGGCCAGCGACTGGAGCGCCCCCGAGCTGAGCAAGGAGCAGCTGGCCTACGCGGCAGCGGACGTGCAGGCGCTGCTTGATCTCGATTTGGTGCTGCAGGAGCGCCTGGCCGTGGCACGCCTCACGGACGCCTATGAGCTGGAGTGCCGAGCCCTGCCGGCCATTGCGCAGATGCAGCGCACCGGCCTCCCCTTCGACCGCGACAAGCTTGTTGAGGTGCAGGAGAGCTTGGAGCGCGACATCGCCACCTATGGGCAGCGGTTCGTCGAGGAGCTGGATGCGGCGCTGCCCGAGGAACACAAGCTGCCCCGTGACGAGGACGGCAGCTTCAACCTGCGCGCCAAGGCGGAGGGGTCTGTGCGTCTTGGTACCAAGCGTGAGGCGGGCTTCAACCTCAACTCACCGAAGCAGTTGGTGGCGAAGCTTACGGTGCTGCTGGGTACGGTTCCGGTGGGTAAGGATGGCAAGCCGAGTGCGTCGAGGCAGGCGCTGCGCACCTACGCAGCGGATCACGCAGTTATCCAGACCTACCTGCAGTGGAAGCGGGCCGAGAAGCGCAGGCAGATGGTGGTGTCGATGCTTGAGCACTTGCAGTCTGACGGCTTCATTCGTGCCAGCTACATGCAGCTGGGCGCTGATACCGGCCGCATGAGTTGCCTTAAGCCCAACCTGCAGCAGGTGCCACGCGACAAAGCCTTCAGAGCAGCCGCTGAAGCGCCGGCTAAGTGGGCCTTCGTTTGCGCTGATTTCGGGCAGATGGAGCTGCGCTTGGCGGCAGCGATTGCGGAAGATGCCACGATGACTGGCGCCTTCCTCGATGGCGTGGATCTGCACACGCTTACGGCGTCGGCTATCTACGGCCCGGAAAGCGAGGACGACGCCGAGAACAAGCGGCGCCGCCAGGTGGCCAAGTCCGCGAACTTCGGCTTGCTGTACGGCAGTGGTGCCCAAGGGCTCAGGGACTATGCCGGTGCTATGGGGATCACCATGACGCTGGAGGAGGCCCAGGAGATTCGCAACACGTTCCACGACACGTATGTCGGCGTCGATGCGTGGCAACGGGCCAACGCTCGCCTGTCCGACATGACCAAGGGCGATAAGTGGGCAGAGGTGCGTATCCCTATTAGTGGGATGCGTAGGTTCTTGCCTGGTGATATGAATAGGGTTACGGTGCGCTGTAACACGCCTGTGCAAGGTAGTGGTGCAGCTGTGCTTAAGTGTGCTCTTGGTAAGTTGTGGCCTTACCTGCTTAAGGCGGGTGAGGACTACGCCAAGCTGGCGGCTGTGGTGCATGACGAAATCCTGCTGCTGGTCCGCGATGATGAAACCACGTACTGGAAGCAGACACTGCAGAAGGTGATGGAAGACGCTGAGAGCCTGTGGTTGGGGGTCATTCCGCCCCTGGCTGAGGCCAACGACGGGCCCAGCTGGGCGACCGCTAAGTAGTGCTGGGCTTGGTGCTTGGTGCTTGGTGCTTGGTACCAAGCGCTTAGCACCTATGCTTGCGTAACCCCCTACCGCTTATGCCACGCCACTTATGGCGCGTACCGGACGTGAAGTTATGGTGGCGTGGTTGCGTGAGGAGATGCGCGTGGCGACGGTTGCGGATCTGCAGAGGGCCGCTGCGTTTCTGGAGTTTGCGCGGCTTACGCGGCAAGGATGTGCGGTACAGCGTAGGGGTGCGCGTAAGCAACAAAACAGCGCTTGGCGCAGGTACGTTGACACGGACCTGCGTTGGTAGGTTGGTGTTCAGGTACTTGTGTTGTTAGGGTGGACGTAGTACATTGCTACGTCTCCTGTCCACTTATGACCAAGATCCACGGCAACAAGATTCATTACCAGATCCTGTTGGATCCGCACCGGGCTGCGTTGCTGGAGAAGCTGGCAGCGGATAAGGGGGTGCGTACAACGGCGTTGGTTAGGGATATGGTCTACCGGGCACTCCAGCGTGGTACGGACGGCGCTGCTTATGGGCTGGCTGCGGCTAAGGACCAGGCACTGCATAGGCAGGGTATTCAGAACCAAGTGCAAGGCCGTGTAAAGACACAGGGTTGACACGCTGCAACGATCGGCTTAGGGTGTAGACTTCCAAGCGTGTTACGCACCATCCATGACATTCGATGTGATTTCGGCTTCTGCTGTGCCGGCGCGAGCCACGCGCACCAGTAAGACCACGCCTCTGCGCAATGCCTTGGCAGCGCTGGAGATCGGCGAGGCCATTGAGGTGGCCTACGACGAGTTCGATCCTGAGAAGGGCTACCGTCCCACCACCATCAGCCAGGTGGCAGGTACGATGACCTCCCGCTCCGAGACTGTGCGATACTCGGTGCGCCGTAAGCCGGACGGAACGGGCTGCTATCTCATTGCCGGGCCTAAGCTGCCCGACGAGCCCAAGCGTGGCCGTAAGCCCAGCGTCTGAGCTACACGTGGGTCTTAGTGCAACAACACAAGACCCACATTTACCTCCCAACCTTCATTCCACTTAGTTGATGCTTACGTTTTTCAGTAATTCGTTGTCGCGCCATGTCCAGTTCGACCAACTTGAGGCGTTGGATAAGGAGCAGTTAAGTGCGTTTCATGCTGAGTTGTGTGAAACGATTGGTACGCTAAATGCGGTGCTTACAGAAGCGAAAAGTAAGGAGCGTGCCAGCGGTGTACTTATGGACACTGACTGGCTGCACAGAGTAAGTACCAAGAAGCGGATTGCGCTTAAGTTTGCTACGGAAGCGCATAGTCGTATTCATGGAGGTACGACGATTGAGCAGCGGCAAAAGTATGAAGAGCTTTACAAGCAGCGGTTGCGTGCCATCCTTGTGGAGGAGTTTGGAGAGAATGAGCTGCAGGAGATTGAGCAAGAAGCTATGCAAGCTGCCAAAACGGACTACCGTACTTGGGTCGAAACCACTAAGCAGCCTATGTGGTTTGTTCCTTAGTAGCTAAGCGTTGAGATTTACGTTACGTTTTTTAGAGGTATTTTATGGGTACGTTTGACCAGCAGCACCAACACCCGATCACCCCACCGCCGGAGCTGGTGCGGGAGTGGTGGCAAGCCACCATGCCAAACATCGAGACAAGCGTCAAGGACCAACTTTGCACCCAAGCCGCCCGATGGGGCGCTGATCAGCAGCTGAAGGCTGACTGTGAGTGGCTGTGGAAGCATCAATACAACATCGCCTCAGTGTGCATCCGCGCCGCCATGCGCCCCAAGCCGCCGAGCTTGGCGGAGCAGGCGCTGACTGCGCTTGATCAGGCAGACGAGGGGCTAAGCGAATCCGAATGGCAGCAACGCTCTGACACCATCCGCCGCGCCCTTGAGCGGCTGCAGGAGCTGGAGAGCGATGGCTGAGCTGAGCCCCGCCGCGCAGGCGGTGTTGGATGCTGCCGAGCCATGCGTAGCGCCGAACGAGTGCCCAGGGCTTGAGGCTGCCATCGCCGCCGCCCTGCGTGCTGCTGCAGATCAGGTGGTGCCCGTAGAGGCTGAGATTGATCCGCTAAAGGCTTGGAGCATCGAAGACTGGAACCACATGAACGCAACGAAATACCAGCGAGAAGAAACTCGTCGGCAACTCCTCGCCATCGCCACCGAACTGGAGAACCACCAATGACCATCCTCACCAAGAACACTGACAAACTCCGCCAAGAAGTCGCAACACACGTTGCTGCTGATTCTATCGTTCAAGGTGATTATTGGGACGAAGAGAATAGGCATGGTTGCTATAATGGCTGCCTTGCCAAAGGCGATGATCCAACCATCAACGAAGTGACTTATGGTTTGCCTGTAATTCTCCAGCGCATTGCTGAAGGCATTTTTGAGGCACTGCCCGCTGATGAAGCCAAGGCTTTCTTTGCTGCATTACCTGATGCTGTCGCTTGTGACGGCAAGGATCTAACCAAAGTTAGCTGGCAGTTCCTTGCTGCTGAGCTGCGTAGTCTGCCTGAACAACTTGCTGAAATCCAAGCAGTTATTGATCCGGTGATTGCAGGAATGGACCTACTTGCCAGTGGGCAGGAGTGGACTGCTGCTGCTGCTGCTCGGGATGCGGCTGCTCGGGCTGATGATGATGCTTGGGCTGCTGCTTGGGATACTGCTGATGATGATGCTTGGGCTCCTGCTTGGGCTGCTGATAATGCTGTTTGGGCTGCTGCTGATGCTGCCCGTGCTGCTGCTGCTTGGGCAGCTAATGCTGCTGCTGCTGCTGCTGATGCTGATGCTGCCCGTGCTGCTGCTTGGGCTGCTAATGCTGCTTCTGCTTGGGCTGCTAATGCTGCTACTACTACTCGGGCTGGTTCCCGCCGGCGCCAACGCGACCTGCTGCTTCGCCTTATCTCTGAAGCCCCTGTTGTGGAGAACCACCAATGAGCAGTGACATCAAAACCTACAAGCTCAATGCCGCATTCGCAGAGCTACGCCATTTCGATCACTTCGCCAAGCCACACGACTTCATTGAGGTCAGCCTGTGGCGCAACGGCGAAGGCTTTGATGCCCACCTGAGCACTCACGCCGATCAAACTATTCGCCTGACCTGGGGCGAGTTCAAGGCCCTTAAGAAACTCATCAAGGAGCTAGACAAGTGACCAACAACTTTCGCGCCTTGTGCGCTGAGCTGACTGCAACTCTGGCTGAACGCATTGATGACAAAGGCGATGCGGGATCTTACTATATCCACGCTGCCCATTTGCTTACACGCGCCCGCGCCGCCCTGGCAGGTGAACCGCCTGAGCCCATACCCCCAGCGGCTCTACCCGAGGGTTACATCGACCCCGAACATTCCGGGGACGATCGAGCACTGCTGCAGACGTTTTACTCAGCGTGCCAGGCAGAGGGAGGCACCACTGACGAGGTTACCCTGCAAGGACTCCGCGCCGTCCTAGCCCGCTGGGGAACTTCTAATTTGACGCAAACTAGGCTGTTGCCAGCCGATGGGGAGGTGGCGGAGTTGGTGGCTGAAATCCGGCACTTTTTGGCTGGCTATCAGCAAATGCGTGGATTAGATCCTGAGCACATCTACTCAATCCATCGCGGCGACAAAATGGAGGCTCACATCACTGTCAGCCGCCTTACACGCGCCGCCGAGCTGCTGCAACGGCAGGCGTTGGTGCCGGTGCCCGTGAGCGAGCGGCCGCCGGGGCCGAAGGATTGCGATGCGGAGGGGAGATGCTGGTGGGGGACTCCCAGTTTCGTCAACTGCTACTCAGTTACGCAATCTGCCCAATGGCGTCTTTCTGCGCCTGATGATCGTTTTGGTTCGGAGGTGTTTTGGCTTCCCGCCCACGCCCTGCCGCTGCCGGAGGTGGGCGAATGACTGACAACTCTAATCTCTTGCACATTGGCGACGGTCCTATTCGTCTCTGTCGCATTGGCAGCAACTCGCCCTGCCAATTCCGCCTTGCACGGCGCAATGGTGAGTTGGTCCTTCAAGCCGGTTATCAGTGGCATGAAGGCAATGCGTTTGGCGTGGAATGGAAAGACATTCCGATTGTTGACCTTGACGAAGAGGCTTGTAATGACTGACACATTTCGCGCCTTGTGCGCTGAGCTGGTTGACGCTTGGCTAAAAGGAGACGACATCGTTGGCGCCATGAACCGCGCCCGCGCCGCCCTGGGCGAGGCCGATGAACCGGCTGTGCCCGCACCCCCAGCCGATGGGGAGGTGGCGAAGTTGGTAGCAAAGCTCCGCAGGCTTGCCCCACAGAATCCGCTCGGCACCGCAGATCCAACCATCACCCGCGCTGCTGATCTGCTGGAGCGGCAGGCGCCGCTGCCGGAAGTTGATCAAATGGCCTGGCAACCCATCGACACCGCACCACGCGACGGCACAGAGATCCTGGCCAGCGACTATGACGCCATCGAGATCGTGAGCTGGGTCGGGCCAAGGTTTGACGTGGGAATCACAGGTGAATGGACCAATCGCGAAGGCGAGGCCATGTATCCAGCTTGGTGGCAGCCTTTACCCGACCATCTGTCGCTGCCTGGGCAGGAGGTGGATAATGGCTGATCCCCGCAATGCTCCACCCACCGGCTTTGTCGCCACCTGTCGCTGCGGTGTGGTCGTTGGCGCTATGGACTACATCCGCACCGATCGCCGCGAGGCTGGTCGCCTTCTTGGTCAGTGGCTTCACGATGGCTGCACCGTCGAGCCACGGTTCACTGGCACATGGAACGTCTACGTTAAACCTTGCCGCTGTGGCATGGACTACTTGCCACTGTCCAGCGGAAAGATGGATCATGACTGACCGCCCCCTCTACAAGGAGCTCCGCAGGGTGTTCCTCGACTCATGGAGCGACGCCAACGGCTGGGCATCCATGCTGCGGGTGATCGCCGATCGGCAGGAGACCGACCCCCGCCCACGCCCTGCCGCTGCCGGAGGTGGGCGAATGAGCCTCAACGAGTTCGGCGTCCTCGCCGTAGCTTATGTGGTGGTGTGCCTGCTTAGCTTGTGGGTAGCGTCCAGAATCCTGCCATGACGGAGCTGATCGACCGGATAAAGCGCGACGGCGGCACCATCGAGGTGCTGCAGGATGAACGCGGGATGATTTATCACCGCGTCTGTGCACATGGCATCTGCCGATCGTGCGAAGATCGCTGGCAAGCTGAAATGTACCTTGATCAAATGTTATGAACGATCCATTTTTTCGTGTTGAGCTGATTGCTGCTACACCAAATCCGCAGCAATGCGTCTATGCAGCAATGCACCAGGACTACAGTGAGGGCTTCGTGGTTGCCGATCGCGCCGATTGGCCCGATGAGACCACGGCGGGTAGGATCGCGGTCAAGCGCCTGCTGGCAGGTGATCGTGGCCACTACGGGTGTTACTCCAGTGATACCGAAGTTCTCACTTCAGAGGGCTGGAAGCTTTGGCCGGATGTCACTTCTTCTCACAGACTTGCTGCTGTGGACATTGCCACTGGGCAGATTGTATTTGAGTGTCCTCGCTATCTCCAAAAAGTTCCGATTGCGGACGGCGACAAGCTGTACTACATCGAGACTCGGAAGCTAAACTTGAAAGTTACCCTAGACCACAGGATGGTGGTTAGCTTTAGGGGCAAGAAAGGCTATTCTCCTTGGGAGTTCAAAACCGCTGAGTCGATTGTTGGCAAAGCTGTTCGATACATGACAGGCGGGACTCTGGCTGATGAGCAGAGAGGTATTCCAAAGGATGTCCCGGCTGGCGTTAATATCTCGTCGCTCTTGAGGCTGGCCGGATTTTTCTATGGTGACGGACTTCGGACGAATAACAAAAAACCAAGGTGTCTGCGATTCCGCCTTCGCAGAGCCAGGAAAATTGCTTACTTGTCCAGTCTGGGCTTTGATCTTGATGTCAGGACGGCGGATAGGTATGTCATTCGAGAGAAAGAAGTTGCCTTATGGATTCACAAGCACTTTTCTAGTGCCGAGGGGAAGCAGCTGCCGGAATGGATCATCAGCTTGCCCTCTCAATTACTGGATTGCTTGCTGGATGGACTTAAAAGCAGTGACGGCACGCTGAAAGGCAAGGGCTGGGGATTGGACAGTACCGCCAAGGGCTCCCTTGATGTGCTTCAAGCGGCTTGTGCTGTTAATAACATCCCGGCTTCGTTAAGTCTTAATAACCGCAATAGCGGAGTTGGTCACGAGAATCACAAGCCATGCTGGCGCCTGCATCTAAGTGGTGCCAGGGATTGCACGGCTAGGCAGGAAGTACACCAGAAAGGCCGGACCAAAGGAATTGAAGCGCTCGTCCAGTACGGGGGGTATGTGTACTGCGCCACTGTGTCTACCGGCGCACTGCTTGTTCGTCGTAATAACAAGCCGGTTGTGAGTGGTAACTGCACCGAGCATCCGCAGATCACGTTCAATGTCGGCTGGTTTCCACATAGCGTGATGCAACAGGCGCGGACGCATCGCGTTGGCGTGAGCTTTGATGTGCAGTCTGGGCGTTACACCGGCCAGCGGATCTGCCAAGCGGCGGAGTACAAGCTGAACCCTGAGGAGGTGTTTTACCTGCGGCCGGTTGGTGCCTACAGCGACCGCCAAGGCAAGCGGTATCAGTACACTGAGCAAGCGCGTAGCTTGGACATGGGACATTGCTTGATTGCCGCTACTCGCTACAAGGAACTGCTAGATCAAGGCTTCGCCGAGGAGCACGCCCGTAGCATCCTGCCATTTGACATCCGGCAGCATTTTGTAGTTAGCTTTTCGCTGCGAGCATTGTTGCATTTCATGGATTTACGCGCCAAGCTCGACGCCCAGGAGGAGATCCGCGCCTTGTGTGAGCTGATGTGGCCGCACATGCAGACGTGGGCGCCGGAGATCGCCGCTTGGTACGAGAAGCACCGCCTGCATAAGGCTCGCTTAGCTCCGTAGGTGCTTGGTCGCTTAGCTGCTTTGCCGCGTGGCTGCTTGGCAGCCTAGACGCCACGCGACTAATGTGCTAACTTGTCTCACGTCTACCCCCGCTCCACCGCACCCCCTTAGGTCCCTATGGTCAGTTCCGACTGCAATCCAACTGAACAACAGGCACGTCAAGATCACCTCGACGCGCTCTACCTGGCCGATGGCCGCGACAACCCGGACCACCCCATGCACGCGCTCTACACCGGCCTCGCCCAAGCGGCAGATGGACCGGCTGTGCCCGGTGGCAGGGAGCCGGCCGCTGTCGCTGAACATTCTGCCTCGGCGCAGCAGGAGGTGCAGCAGTGATCCTCTCCGACTGGCAGATCACCGCACGCTGCAACGGCGGCATGGTGACGCCCTTTGATCCCGAGCTGGTCAACCCCGCGTCGCTGGATGTGCGCCTTGGCGGCACGCTGCTGATCGAGTCCGCCGAGGGCCTGGAGCTTGTGCCCTACCCGCTGCGTCAGCACACGGAGCAGAACCCCTACCTGCTCCGGCCTGGCCAGTTCGTGCTGGCCCACACGATCGAGACCTTCTACCTGCCCGACGACATCGCCGCGCAGTTCATGCTCAAGTCGAGCCGCGCCCGCGAGGGGATCGAACACTTGATGGCTGGGTACGCAGACCCAGGTTTCCACGGGGCAATGACCCTTGAGTTGGTCAACAGCCGCCAGCTGCACCCGGTCGCCCTATGGCCGGGCATGAAGATCGGCCAGATGGTGTTTCACCAGATGGCAGGGATCCCCCAGCGCAGCTATACGGTGACTGGAAGATACAACGGAAGCTCCACAGTCCAAGGGAGCTTAGGGTAAGAGGTTGGCCGGTAGCGGTGGCTCACGCGCCTAACCCGCCTCACCGCTGCCGGCCGCAACGGACTGCCTCTCACCGAAATGGAGGAACACACATGCTACCAACTGACTACACCCGCTGCATGGGTGAAACGCCTAAATGTCCCGAACGCGACCGTTGTGCGAGGTCCCGCGACCAGCCGGAGAATACAGCTCTCCGTTGGGTACGCAACCTCAACATCGAGGGCGTTGAGGACTGCTTGTACTTTATTCCGTACCAGTCATGAGCATTGAGGAAGCGATTCAGGCTAAAGAGGAACTGCTTCGCGTGTTTGCCGACACCGCTAATGCGTTTGCACGTAACACCGGACTTACCATTAGTGGAGTGTCTTTCGAGACCTATACATCACACAGCAGCGGCCCCCGCTATGTGTTTGATGTGACTGTTACTCTATAGATTTCCATCTCATTCTGTTCTTACCTTGATGCGCATTATGCACGATTCTGTCAAAGCGTATCTCAATGAGATTTCACGCTATCCGTTGCTCACACCCGCACAAGAGATTGAGCTGTCACGCCAAGTCGATGCGATGCAAGCTTTGCGTGACGTACATGATCCCACACCTGCCCAGAAGCGCGTCATCAAGCGAGGAGAGAGAGCAAAGCGCGACCTGATCAACTCTAATTTGCGCTTAGTGGTGCATCTTGCTAAGCAGTACACGCATCGCCTTAGCGGAACGGGACTAGAGCTTATGGACTTGGTGCAGGAGGGTGCCTTTGGACTTACGCGAGCCGTTGAACTGTTCGACAGTACAAAGGGCTACAAGTTCTCCACCTACGCTTATTGGTGGGTGCGTCAAGCCATAACACGTGGTATTGACACAAAGGAGCGGTTGATTCGAGTGCCGCAGCACAGCTTAGAGACTGTGTATAAGGCTACAAAGTTTCAGAAAACCTTTATGCAGCAACACGGGAGATTGCCTTCTCTGCAGGAAATGGCGGAGGCCGTAGAGGCAGAGCCTGAGCATCTTCGTATGCTGCTGGCTCGTAACGTCAATCACTGCAGTCTGGACACATCTGCTGTAGAAGATGGTAGTAACATGATTGATTTGATTGCTGACGAATCAAGCGCTACTGCGCAGCGAGAGTGCATGGAGCGCGACGAAAAAGCGGCAATGCTGCGCGTAGGCCTAGCTTGCCTAAGCGAGGCGGAGCTTTACACAATCAGTCGTCGTTACGGGCTGAATGGAGGTGAACCGCGCTCTATGCCAAGTATCGCTGCCGAAGACGGTGTGTCTAGGGAGCGTGTACGTCAGAGACTGGAGTGCGCTCACAATAAGATGCGCTTTCACTTGAGTAAGGCGCGTCTTCAATAAGCAGCGCTTTACCTTTTCTTAGTCCACTTCGTCAACTTACAGCCCATGTCTACGCACATCATCGGACTCTATTCTCCCGCTCCCCAAAGCGGAAAAACCACAACCGGCACGTACCTAAGCGATAAAGGGTATGTACGTGTACCGTTCGCAGAGCCTCTAAAGTTGATGCTTACGCCTCTGCTTGAAGAGTTGGGATACAGCGATTTTGATGTAGAGAGGATCCTTTATTGCGACAAGCATGAGCGCGTGGAGCCCTTGGGGGTTACGTCACGCCATCTGCAGCAAACCTTAGGCACAGAATGGGGGCGTACATGCGTATCGCCTGATGTGTGGCTGCGCGTATGGAAACGCCGCGTGCGCCACTACAACCGGGTAGTTGTGGATGACGTAAGGTTTGTTAACGAGGCTGAACTTATTAGGGAACTTGGAGGTGAGGTGTGGCACGTAGAACGACCTGGGCAGTTGCGTAGTACGGACCACTCTTCCGAAGGTAGCTTGGATGGTTGGCCACATTTTTCGCGGTATATTACCAATAACGGTACGCTCCAGGATCTAGCTGATGCCCTCGCTACGATACCACTCAGGTAAGATGGTGCTGATCCCTCAAGCTGAGGGTTGGCTGCTACGCCTGCGGACTAAGCAAGGGTTGATTGAAGTAAGCATACGCGCTGTAGACCTAGAAACGGCGCTTATGCAGGCAGAGCAGCTGTACGCGGATGCCTATGTTCTTGCTGAGGGCAAGGCGCGGTGCCAGCAGTGTATTCACTGGCACTTCGTGAAGGGTGTTTGCAGTCTCGGGTTTCCCGAGGGAAAGCAAAGCGGCGGGTCCCACGCAAAGGACTGCGCCGCTTTTTGGGTTAGCACCTAGCTGCTTAGTCGTCGTGGTGAGTACCAAGCTGCTTAGTCATCGGGGTGAGCACCAAGCTGCTTAGCCATTTCGTAATGCTCAGCCGATGGCGGTGGGATACCCTGTACACCACTGCTTAAGGCTAGTTCGACTTGCAGATGGCGAACTTTACCAAGCAGAGCGTCGATGGTACTGGTGTGACGATACCACTCTGTGATTAGACGATCCACCAAAATCGACAGCTCGTCTCGACTGAGTTTGGCAGCAGCTCGGCGATCCAGTTCTTGGTGAAGCTGCGAGGGGAGACTAAGCTCCCCGGTCAACCACGCCATGTCGTCGGCCATAAGGCGTACTGCTTGCTGCCTTTAGCCTAGGCCAACCACTGCTGGATGCGACTAATGCGTAGGTGGCTATAGGTAGATTGGCGCATGTACCAATCAAGCCAGTATTCACTTCCCTTACTGCGGTTGCAAGATTGGCAGGCGGGCACTAGGTTGTTTGTGACCGTACTACCTCCCTTATGCCTAGGTTTTACGTGATCTAGGGTATCGGCAGGAGCGCTGCAGTATGCACAGCAGTGGTTCCAGGCGTTGAAGATGTGCTCACGGAACTGCTGCTTTGCGCTGCGCTTTGGAACGAGATTGGTGCCATCAATCGCATGGTCCACGCAGTTCTGGGATAGGGAGTACCTGGACCGACAGGCCCAGGATGTGGTCATTGGTGGGAGCTAGTTCGGTCAGACGCGCTGCAAAGTCATCACTGACTTCAACAGGGTCTTCTGCGTCGCTCTCGACGACGATTGTGTACTCGATCTCAAGGACGTACTGCCTCAATAGTCCCACCTGACGCGAGGTCTGCCGGCGCGGATGCCGAGGTGTACGAAGCCCTTAGGTGCGCCGTAGCCTAGAGAGTATGGCCAGTGCTTATCACACCAATCTTGCAGCCTGTAGATGTCTACACCGTCGATGTAGAAGTCCACAGCGCCGACATTAGGTGCGTCGTATAGGTGCTCGCTGCCACTGGCGCCACCAACTGCGCGATTGATCGCTGCTGGCCTGTAGCCGCTAGTGATGATGACTGGCTTACCACCAAATGCGGTGCGAGCACGCTCCATGAAGGCAGCCAGTTCGGCTGCGGTGTTGATCTGATGCTGATGATCAAAGCGCCGCACCTCTTGATTCAGCGCAAACTCGCCGAGGGTGATGTGTGGCGTCAGGCGTGTGGTGAAGCTACTGCTCGGCGTGACCTTGGCTGCTGGCGCTGGCGGGGTGATGCCCCATAGGCGCCCTTCTGCCTTACGGCGGCGAAGCAGGCCGGCCTCGACGGGCGTGCCAGGGTTGCGATACAGCTCAAACGCTGCTGGCACCGCCTCCCAGTCGCGTTCACGCAGGCAGCGCGAGATGGTCTCGAAGCCCTCGGCACCGTAGAAGCCATCGCCGAGGTTGTAGGCGAAACTGACCAGCGCGGACTTCTGGGCGTCGCTCATGGTTTGCCAATGGGGTACCGTGGCGCGAAGCTTATCGGCGATGCGATCCACCTCAAGGCGGAGCAACATGTCAGCTTCGATAACGGTGATCTTGTCGCCACGCTTGACGGGCTCACCGGCGCTGTAGCGCGTGGTGCCGTAGCCGATGGTCCAGGGATCGCCACCGCTGAGCGGATCCGGGTAGGCGCTGAGGTGGCAGCCCTCGAACTCCTTGAGCAGCGCGATAGCAGCGGCGAGATCGGCCTGTTGACCGGCGGCGCTCCATGTTTTGAACCACGACTGATCGCGATCGAGCAGCGCGGGATCGGCGGCGAGGATAGCCGCCTCCAGTTCGGTGATGGCCGCCAGCTGATGCGGCAATGCTTTGTAGTAGCGGAACAGGTCGGCGAGGCGCAGGGAACTCATTAGCTCACCGCTTGGGGAAAACAAGGCGTGCCACCTGCAGAAGCAGCTGGAGGATGCTATTGGAACGCAGTGGGCTGATGCCGATGATCTCGCTTGTAGCGGCAACGCCGATGGCGATCATCGTGGTCGTGTTGGCGTCAAGCGCCATGGCGCGTTTCTGCGGTTGCTTCCAGCCTAGCGACGCGCTGCTCGACGTCACTAAGTCTGCCGAAGAGTTCGCGGCGGTCGGTGCGCATATCTTCGCGGATAGCAGTTAGCTCATTAGCAATGTGCTCAACACCAGAAGTAAGTTTGACTATGGTTAGCTTTGCAGTTTCATCTTCAGTACCACGCTTGGCTATCCACTGGCTGGTTTTGCTGCCGATGCCACCGGCAATAAGGCAGACAACGCCGACGATCAGGTTTTCGATCATGGCGTGTCGCCGTGACTACCTTTGCAGGCTACCGCACCAGGCTGCTCTACTCGGCCTTGCGGGAGAGGCTGATGAGCGTGGGCTGCGGTACTTATGCGTCTTTTGACTCAACGTAGGCAGGCTGCTGCTTGAGCCAGGCGTAACCGATCGCCAGCGGGTTGGGGCCGGGGGCCAGCTCCTCGGTGGGTGCGAACTCAGTGCGATCGAGGATGGGGCTCGCGCCAGATTGGGCGGCTGCCTCGCTGGCGTAGTGGCTGACCTGCAGCAGCAGGCCCTGCTTGTCGGCACGGAGCAGGGAGATCCTGGCGTAGGCGGCGGTGATGGGGATGCCGAACGGAGTCGAGGCGAGGTCGGTGATCAGGGCCATCAGAAGGTCATCTCGGTGGTATTGATCTTGCACACCCACCTGATGGTGGTGGATGTCGCGCCGGTGACTTCAACCTTAATGCCACCGTTGGTGGTGTCGGCGGTGATGGCCACGGTCCAGGCGGCTGCGCCAGCGTCGTTGTGGGTCATCGTGACGGTGGGCGTGCCGACCATGGCGGTGGTGATTTCGCTGGCGCCGCGCTTGATGGCGCCGTTGATCGTCCAGCGGGCGGTGTCGCCTCCTCCAGTCCGACCTGCGATCACCTCACCGGAAAAGCTGTAGGCGGAGTTGTTGGGGAGAATGACTTGATTGGTGGTGCCGGCGGCGCTGTTGTTGCTGGTGAGGACGGTTGGGGTGGCGTCGGTGGTTTGGCGACCTAGGAGTAGGAGGGCGGATTGGGTGACGCCAGCGACAGAGGCAATAGGGGCATTGCACGCAGGTCTTACTGAATACCCATGAATTGATCTAGTTGTACCGTATGCGCCGCCACTTACAGAAGAAGCTGAGGCGTTTGCTGTGTTTGATTGCCCGCCAGCAATTGCAGAGTTACTACCTGTTGCTGAATTACTGCTTCCGCCAGCAACACATGCTCCCGATGCCGATGCGGTGTTTGTGGATCCGCCTCCGATAAATGCAGTTGATCCTGATGCGGAGTTACCGCTTCCCGCGCATACCGCTGCTCCACTTGTTGACGCCATATTATTGCTGCCACCGCCAACAAATGTATTAGTGTTAGATGCTGTGTTGTTGGAACCACCGACGACGACGCTAGTTGATCCAGAGGCTGTGTTATCGCTGCCGCCAACAATTACAGAAGAACTACCAGACGCAACCTTGGTTGAAAGCGATCGTGCACCTTTTTGCAAATCAGTTGCATTGAGTCCTCTCTTGTTCCCCCCAGCCGTCGTCCCATCCGGCACCTGCGCCAGTAGTGCGCCTGAACCCTTGGGTACGATGGCCACGTCGATGTTCGTGTAGCTCGCATCCGTCGCCGTCAGCGCATCGACCGGCACGGTCGCGTTGGGTGATGCGGTGCTCTCGGACTCGACGAAGTGGGTCAGGCCGCCGCCACCGGCGGCGGTGGCGCTCAGCGTGCCGCCGCTCAGCGAGAGGCCAGAGCCCACGCTGATCTCTTCCACCGCGCCGGTGCTCGCCGTAGAGCGGCCCAGCAGGCGCGCAGTGGCCATCGTGAGCCCACTGCCGGTGATCGCACCACTGGCCGCTGCACCGATGTCGCTCGCGCTCGGCCGAGCGTGCACGTGATCTTCCCTGGCGTAATCCGTGCTGGTGCCGATCGCAGCGGCAGCACCCAGCGCCAGCGGTGCCGCATCAGCTGCGGCTGGGATCGTCGGCTTCCCGGTCAGATCCGCATACGCTCCGGTGGTGGCCACCGTCGCCAGGCCGGTGATCGTGCTCGCTGACTGCGTGCCCGTGTGCGTGCTGCGGTCGCGCAGCTGGGCATCCGTTGAGTTCGCCGTGGCGCCAGCAGCCACGCCATCCAGCTTGGCCTTGTCGGCCGCGGCCATCAGCCCAGGATCGCTGGTGGTGGCCAGTGGCAGCGTCACATCAGCACCGGTGGAGCTGGTCAGCAGTCGCGTGGATGCCGTG
>Ga0075471_10000405_pt1 | contig 25743 bp, 23 predicted proteins | sample DEB19_08_DNA_2_FD_74787 | JGI IMG/M metagenome (GOLD analysis project Ga0075471, IMG submission 74787) | Aqueous microbial communities from the Delaware River and Bay under freshwater to marine salinity gradient to study organic matter... | ecosystem: Environmental > Aquatic > Marine > Coastal ...
TCGTGGGACGTGATGCTCAGGAGCCACGCCATCGCCAACGGCGTCTTCGTGGTGGCGGTGAACCGCACCGGCCGCGAGGGACCGCTCCGCTTCTGGGGCGCGAGCGTCGTCTACGCCCCCAACGGCGAGCGGCTGGCGCTGGCGGCACACGATGCCCCGGCGACGCTCGTCGTGGAGTGCGACCTCGCGAGGATCGAGTGGTCGCGGACGCGGTGGCCCTTCTTCCGCGACCGCCGCATCGACGCCTACGGAAACCTGCTCCAGCGCTGGGGGAGGTAGCCGTGGCGGAGCGGAGCACCCTGCGGCTGCCGGCGGAGTGGGAGCCGCACGCCGCCACCTGGATCGCCTGGCCGCACCGCCGCGCGACCTTCTTGGGCGACTTCGCGGAAATTCCGGCGTTCTTCGCGGGTTTCGTCCGGCTGCTCGCGGCCTGCGAGCCGGTGAAGGTGATCGCCTCGGGGGCCGCGCTCGCGGACGCCCGCGACCGGCTGCGCGGCGTCGACGGCGTGGAACTGATCGACATTCCCACCGACGACTCGTGGCTGCGCGACACCGGCCCCGTCTTTCTCGTGCCGCGGGCCGCAGGGCGGGAACCGATCGCGGTCTGCTGGGGCTGGAATGCCTGGGGGGGCAAGTATCCGCCGTGGAATCGCGACGCTGGCGTCTCCAGTGCGATCGCCTCCCGCCTCGGGCTCGAGTCGATCGTGCCGGGCGTCGTGCTCGAGGGGGGCGCCATCGAGACCGACGGCGCGGGCACGCTGCTTGTGAACGCCCGGTGCGTGGTCGACGACCGGCGCAACCCCGGCCTCGACCGGGCCGTGATGGAAGGAATTCTCCGCGAGCGGCTGGCGATCGACCGCGTGATCTGGGTGGGGGGCGAACTGGCCGGCGACGACACCGACGGCCACATCGACCAGCTCGCCCGGTTCGTCGCGCCGGGCCGCGTCGTGGCGGCGCGGCAGCCCGACCGGGACGATCCCAATCACGCTGCGCTCGAGGCGAACCTCGCGCTCTTGCACGACGCGGTCGACGCCGTGGGGCGGCGGCTGGAGGTGATCCCGATCGACATCCCGCCGCGGTTCTCGTTCGAGGGCGTGCAGCTGCCGGCGAGCCACCTCAACTTCTACGTCGCCAACGGGGCCGTGCTGGTGCCCGTCTTCGACGCGGCCACCGACGCCGCCGCGGTGCGCACGCTGGCCGACTGCTTTCCGCAACGGCGGATCGTGCCGGTCGACTGCCGGGCGGTCGTCCGCGGCCGCGGCGCGGTCCACTGCATCACCCGTGACCAGCCGGATGTCCGGGAGGGAGTGCGATGACGCGACTGGCGGCTGCGACGACGGCGCTGCTCGTGGCGGCGGCAGGGGCGGCCGCGTCGGCCGCGCAGTCCGACGGGCCGCCGGCCGGATTCGAGCTCCGCTGGAGCGTTGACGGGCTGTCGTACTCGACCGCGGTTCGCACCATGCCGCGGCCGCTGCGGATCCACGTCCTCACGCTCGATCTGGAGAGTCCGCGGTACGAGCCGGTCGTCGTCGTTTCGGCCGATCCCGACGGCGCGGGGCCGGCCGAGGCGACGCTCGTGAAGCCGGAACAGCTGGCCGAAGACGCGCAGCTCGTGGCGGCCGTGAACGCCTCGCCGTTCGGCGGCCTGCCCGATGCGTCCGGCAAGCGGAGCGAGGACTGGCGCGCGGGCATGCCGGTCGAGCTGCTCGGCTGGGCCGTGGCCGACGCGACGCCGCGGAGCGGCGTGCAGCCTGGCTGGCCGAACTTCTGGATCGACGAGCATGGCCGCGGTCGCGTGAAGAGCTACGAGGCGACGAAGGCGGAAAACCCACCCGTCTGGCAGGCGGCGGGCGGCTTCGGGATGATCCTCGCGGCGGCCGCGATCCGCGTCGAGCCCGGCACCGCGCTGCAGCCGCGGACGGCGGTGGGTGTCGACGCCGACGGAACCACGATGTGGCTGGCCGTTGTGGACGGCCGGCAGCCGGGCTTCAGCGAGGGGATGAGCGAGCACGAACTGGCCGCGCTCATGCAGCAGCTGGGCTGCTCGGAGGCGCTCAATCTCGACGGCGGTGGCAGCAGCATCATGCTGGCGGCCGATCCGCGGGCCGGGAATCGCCAGCCCATTCGGGCCGTCAACTCGCCGTCGGGCTGGAGCCGCCGGCCGCTCCCGATGCTGCTCGGTGTGCGGCGAAAGGCCGAATGATCACCGGTCTGTCTGCGTCGAACCCTTTCCTGGCAGGAGGATCGTTGCATGAGGCGGCGGCTGATAAGCTCCGGATCGACATTCGAGGAGGAAATCGGTTACTCGCGGGCGGTGGTGGATGGTGATTGGGTATTCGTTTCCGGTACCACCGGGTTCGATTACCGAACGATGACGATCGCGGACGGACTGCCCGAGCAGGCCGAACAGTGTCTGCGAAACATCGAGACGTCCTTGGCGAAGGCGGGGGCGACGCTCGCCGACGTTGTGCGCGTCATGTACGTTCTGCCCAAAGCGGATGACTTTCGAGAGTGCTGGCCGGTGCTGCGGCGATACTTCGGCGACGTTCGGCCGGCGGCGATGATGATTTCGGCCGGTCTGGCCGACCCGCGGATGCGCATCGAAATCGAGGTCACGGCCCGCATCGGCTCAGCCGCGTCACGTCATGGGGTTGAATAGCGATAGATCGCGGCGACGCCCGTCTCGGTGGGCATCTCGAGCCGGTCGAGCGGCACGATCGCGCCGTCGTGAGCGACCACGATCTCCACGAGATCCTGGTAGAGGTCCGGTCCGGCGCCGGCGGTGCCCACGGCCGGCAGCAGCGCACCCGTGGCGCGGTCGATGCCACCGGCCTCGCGGCGGTCGGCGTCGAGCAGGAGCGTGGCCACCTGGCCGGCCACCGCGGCCCGGGCGATGTCGGAGAGGTCGCCAGAACCGCGGCCGTGGGCCCGCGCTGCGCGGAACCCGTCCACGAGCCGCTCGCGGCGGCGCCAGCGGCCGGCCCGCAGCGCCTCGCCAGCCGCCATGGCGAGTTCGTCCGCGGTGAGCCGCGACGGGTCGCGGTCGACGCGGGTGCGGTCGCCGTGGAGTGCTGTGGCCAGTGTCTCGAACAGCGTGGCCAGATGCGGCAGGGCGATCGTCACCAGAGGCAGGGCGGCTGTCGCACCGGCGGCTTCCGCCACGACCGCCGCGGCCGTCCGCAGGAAGTGCCCGGTGTCGATGCCGATGCCGTCGGCCCGAGCGCCGAAGCCACCATGCACCCGGCCGCCAGCGAAGGGATTGCCGCCGTGCAGCACCCGGTGCGGCTCGGAGTCTTCCTGCTCGACGACATCGTCGCGGACGAGCTCGCCGCTCGAGCCGCGGCGGCCGCGGGGCAGCGGCAGCGGCTCGACGACGTCGGCGCCGGAGTCGGACACCCTGCCGTGAAACACCCGCACCAGCCGCTCCGTGATCGCGACCACGAGACAGTGCTCGATGGCCGCGAGCCGGCGGATCAGCGGCAGCACGTGGAACCGGCCGTCGACCGCCACCTCCGGCTGCACGGGGCCGTCGAGCGCCACGAGCCGCATGTGGCCGTCGGCGGCGAAGGCGGCCAGCCCGTCGTGGGCGGGCGCCCGCAGGAGCGGGCTCTCCATGAGACCGTGGAATGGCGCGAGCAGCCGCGTGCCGTCGACGGCGTCGGGCCACGCTCCAAGAGCCGCGGCAGCCTGGGCGACGAGCCCCTTGAGCACGATGCGGTTGAGCTCGTCCGGCGGCGACGCGCGACGGGTCGGAAGGTACGCCGACACGCCGGGCCCTGTGGTGCGGGGCAGCAGCGACCGCAGCACGCCGCCGGTCAGCGTCTCGACCGCGGGGACGACGAGGTGGGGGGCGTTGATCATGGGGAGCCGCTCCGCAGGTGGCGGCAGAACCAGTCGCAGGCGCGGGTGGCCACGTCGTCGAGCGTGCCGGGTTCCTCGAACAGGTGCGTGGCGCCGGGAACGAGCTCCAGGCACTTTTCGCAGCGGAGTTCCGCGAGCGCCCGACGGTTGAGGGCGAGCACGTCCTCGTCGCGGTCGCCGACCACGAGCAGCGTCGGTGCGCGCACGTGCCGCAGCGCAGCGCCGGCGAGGTCGGGCCGCCCGCCCCGCGAGACGACCGAGGCCACCCGCGGCTCCCGGGCCGCCGCCACGAGTGCGGCCGCCGCGCCGGTGCTTGCCCCGAAGAGGCCGATCGGCAGCGGTGCCGTCGGCTGCTGCGCGGCCACGGCGGCGATCGCGGCGCAGAGCCTGTCCGCCAGCAGGCCGACATCGAACACGTTGAGGCTGTCGACCGCCTCGTCGGGCGTGAGCAGGTCGAAGAGCAGCGTCGCCAGACACGCCTCGTTGAGCCGTGTCGCGACGTGCGCGTTCCGCGGGCTACTGCGGCCGCTGCCGCTGCCGTGCGCGAAGATCACGATGCCGACGGCATCGGGCGGCATGGTGAGCGAGCCGGAGAGCTCGAGCGGACGGCCGGAGCGGCCCACCACGGGGATGCGAATCTCTGCCGTGAAGCAGGGGGCGGTGCTGATCATGGATGCGTTGTCCGTAGGAGGACGGAGGTGACGCGCCGCATCCCTGCCCGCGACTCACAAGACTACGCGGCGCGACTGCGCCGCGGGGTGCCGGCGATCCGTGCGTGGGCCTGTGCGGCCGGACACTTGGGTCGCAGCCGTGGCGCGTATAGTTCCGCGTCACAGATCCGCGCGGCGTGCGCGCCGCGACCTTCGCGAAAGGAGGCCCCCATGCAGACCCAGCCCACGGTGACCTTTGACGACGTCCCGATCGACGAGGACGTCCGCCAGGCGGCGCTCGAGCACATCGCCGAACTGGAGGAGTTCCACGGCCGCATCACCGGCTGCCACGTGGTGATCGGCCAGCCGCACCGGCACCGCCGCTCCGGCCGGCTCTGGTCGGTCCGTGTCGACGTGATCGTGCCCGGGGCGGACGTCGTCGTGAATCGCGACCATGGTCTCGATCATGCCCACGAGGACGTGTCTGTGGCACTGCGCGACGCCTTTCTCGCAGCTCGGCGGCAGCTGGAGGACCGTTCACGGCGGCGGCGGGGGGCCGTGAAGCTGCACGCCGGCCGGTCCCGCGGCCGGATTTCCAAGCTGTTTCCGGAACGGGGCTACGGATTTCTGGAGACGCCGGACGGCCGCGAGATCTATTTCCACGAGCACGCCGTCAACGACGAAGGACTGCGGCACGCCGCGGTGGGGGCGCCGGTGTACTTCACGGAAGAGGAGGGTGACCGCGGGCCCCAGGCCGCGTCGGTGCAGCTGATCCGCCGCGTTTCGGCGGAATGACTCACCCCTTGATCACGCCGAGCGGCCGCAGCCTGGCGACCTTCGTCGACAAGCCAGCGCGATGGACCACGTCCACCACGACGTCGACGTCCTTGTAGGCCAGCGGCTGCTCCTCGGCGAGCCCTTCGCGGCTGTGGCAGCGGGCGAGCACGCCGGCGGCAGCCAGCGACGCGGCGATGCTGCTTCCAGACGAAAGTCGCCGCGCCGCCGTGCGGCTCAGGCAGCGGCCGGCGCCGTGGCAGGTGGTGCCGAAGGAACGCTCGAGCGACCGCGGCCCACCCGCGAGCACCCAGCTGGCCCGGCCCATGTCGCCCGGGATGATCACCGGCTGGCCGACCGCGCGGTAGCGGGCCGGCACGTCCGGGTGGCCGGCGGGGAAGGCCCGCGTGGCCCCCTTGCGGTGGACGCAGAGCGTCCTCTCGCGGCCGTCGACGGTGTGCCGCTCCAGCTTCGCGATGTTGTGCGCGACGTCGAAGAGCAGCGTCATGCCAAGCCGCTCCCAGGCCGTGCCGAACTCGGCGGCGAACGCCTGCCGCACGTCGTGCATCAAGAGCTGCCGGTTGCAGAACGCGAAGTTGGCGGCGGCCCGCATCGCCCCCAGATAGTCCCGGGCCTCCGCGGTCGCCAGTGGCGCGCAGGCCAACTGCTGGTCGGGCAGCACGATGCCGTGCCGCCGCGGCACGTCCCGCATCGCCCGCAGGGCGTCGTCGCAGACCTGGTAGCCGAGGCCGCGCGAGCCGGAGTGGATGAGCACGCACACCTGCCCCGCCTTCAGACCGAAGGCGGCCGCGGCCGTCCCGTCCTCGATGCGGTCGACCACCTGGATCTCGATGAAGTGGTTGCCGGCGCCCACGGTGCCGCACTGGTCGGCGCCGCGGGCCAGCGCCCGCGGGCTGACGCATCCTGGATCGGCCCCCGCGACCCGCCCGCCTTCCTCGGTACAGGCGAGGTCGTCGGACGTCGCCAAGCCGCGGGCCGCGAGGAAGGGCACGCCGTCCGCGAGCAGTTCGCGCAGCTCGGCCGCGGCGAACGGGTGCCGGCCGCCCCGGCCCACGCCCACGGCGATGTCGCGGATCAGCCGGTCGACGAGCCGCGCCATCACGGGCCGCACCGCCGCCTCGTCGAGGTCGGTGCGCACGAGCCGCACGCCGCAGTTGATGTCGTAGCCGACGCCACCGGGCGAGATCACGCCCGCCTCCTCGGGGTCGGTCGCACAGACGCCGCCGATGCAGAAGCCGTAGCCCTGGTGGATGTCGGGCATCGCGAGGCTGGCCATCTGGATGCCGGGCAGGCAGGCGACGTTGGCGACCTGCCCGCAGGCGACGTCGTCACGGAGCCGCGCGGCGAGCCGGGCGTCGGCGAACACGATGCCGTCGACGAGCATGCCGCGACGGTAGGACCGCGGGATCCGCCAGCGGCACGCATCGATCGGCTCGAGCGGCCCTGCGTAGGCCTGGTGACGCGGCGTGGCGGACTGCCGCGGGAGCGGTTCGGACATGTCAGATGTCGACGACGAACGTTGCCTCCCAGCCGTGGGCCGTGGCGTGGGCCGAGAGCTGGTGCCGTGTCACGCCCTTCACCTCGTGGGCCAGGCGGTGCCGCGCCGCGTCGAAGGGCTCGCCGCGGGCGGTGGCGACGAGGCGGCCGGCGCGAACGCGGGTGTCGAAGTCGTGGAACAGCATCCGTTCGATCTCGAAGGCCGCGTGCAGCGTGGTGAGCCATTCGTGGAGCATGTCGGCAGGTGCGGCGGCAGGAATGACGAACGACTGTCGCCGACGCGGCGCGATCTGCGCGAGGTCACCGGCGATGACCTCGAAGAATGCGACTCCGGCCTCGGCAAACACGCCCTCGAGCGTGGCCGCGGTGATCCGTAGCTCCAGGTCGGCGGTGTGATCGACGAGCTCGTGCATGCGACCTACCGCCCGTGGCCCGCTCCCGACGCCACGGGTCCTTCGAGCCAGCGGGACGACGCGGAGCCGTAGTCGCGGAGCAGCTCGACGACGCGGTCGTCGGTGACCTCGTCGAACGACCGGTAGAACTGGCCCACCGCGAGAAAGTCGCGAGGCTGCTGCAGGCACTCGAGCTGGTCGCACAGCGGCTCGATCGCGGCGAGCCGGTCGGCGGGCGCCACCGGGAGTGCCACGACCAGCCGGGCGGGCTCCGCGGCCCGCACCGTGCGCAGCGCCGCGATCATCGTGGCGCCGGTGGCCAGGCCATCGTCCGTCACGATCACCGTGCGGCCGGCGATCGGCGCCTGCGGCCGCACGGCGCGGAACATCTCGCGGCGCCGGGCGATCTCCGCCAGCTGCCGGCGGCGCTCGGCCTCGATCCACGAGTCGCCGGCGTCGGTCATCGCGGCCGCGAAGTGGTTGAGGTAGACCTCGCCCCCTTCCGACACGGCGCCGAGTGCCAATTCCGGCTGATGCGGCGCCCGCAGCTTGCGGGCCAGCACGACGTCGAGATCCGCGGCGAGTCCGTGCGCGAGGACGGCGCCGACCTCCACGCCTCCGCGGGGAATCGCCAGCACCAGCGGCCGGACGGCGGCGGGGCCGCCCAGACCGCGTTCCCGCAGCCGGCCCACGAGCATCCAGCCCGCCTGTTCGCGATCGAGAAACGTGCTGCTCGGCATGGAGAGCCTCCTGATCAGGATGGGAAAGGAACCGGGGCGGACGGCGCACGTCCGGCACGGCGGCGGGCCGCAGGGCGACGGCGGCTGCGCCGTCGCCCTGCGGTGGCGTCACTTCGTCTGGACCGGCACCTTGCGCGAGGTGGAGGTGGGCGACTTGGTGAGCTCGACGGTGAGCATCCCCTTGTCGTACTTCGCCGACACCTTCGCCGGATCGACCGTCTCGGGCAGCGGGATCGAGCGGCTGAAGCTGCCGCAGCGGATCTCGCGGTGCGTGAAGCCGTTTCCGGTCGCGGTCTTCGTCGACTTCTTCTCACCGGAGATCACCAGCCGGTCCTCCGAGACGTTGACGTCGACGTCGGCGGGATCGATGCCCGGCAGTTCGGCCCGCACCTGGATCTGCGTGTCGGTCTCCGACACGTCGATGGCAGGGATCAAGTCGGCGGCCTCGGCTCCCTCCTGCCAGGCGACCGGGAGCGGAGCCCTGCCGAGGAAGCCCTCGAACAGGCGGTTCATCTCGTCGCGAAAGTCGGCGAGAGACGATGAGGCGAACGGCTCCATGCCGGTGGCCCGCTTTGTGCGAAAGGGGGTGAGAAACATGGAAGGTCTCCTGGTCGGGTCATCGATGGAACGGAAAAGAAACGAAACGATCGTCATCGGAAGGGCCGCGCCGGCGGGCGTTCACGGCACATCTCACTTTAAAAACAGCCGTTGCGGACCTCGCTGGCGATCAACTGCTTCAGCCGTTGGATCGCCTGCTTCTCGGTGGCCTTGGCGTCGTCCCAGAATTGGCGCAGCTCGTCCCGCCACTGGGCATTGGCCATGTACTGGTCGTACCGCCAGAGACTGTCGAGCCTGCGGCTCAGCTCGTGGATGAGGTCGTGGTCGTGGTCGGCGCACCCGGTCGTTTCCCCGAGGTGCGTCAGTTCCTGCTCGGCAGCCAGCGTCATGAAAGTGCTCCAAGGAAGAAGGGGAGGGAAATCCGCCGGCCGGTCAGCCGGCGCCCGGGGCCTCCTCCGTGCAGCGTCACCGCTCCTGCGCTCCCGCGGACAACGGCACTCTCGGGAGGAGGCCGACCGGGAATCAAGCAGCGACGCGGTGTTGCAATCCTGCCCCGTCCGGGCGTCGTGGACACTTCGTGCGAGGCGTTGATCACGCCGGACTCGGACATCCTGGCCGCCATGGCCATCGGACGGCGTGCGTCGCGTCGCGGGCAGCCGGGCGCCACGCCCGGCATCATCCCGTCAATCTCTCTGCGCGTGGCTCCGCTTGCGGGTCCTGCACTCCGGCGCCGAGGCCAGCGTGAGCACGAGCATCTCCTCGCCGGTCGTGGCGCTGATGTCGTAGTGCATGCCGATCGTCGGTGTTCCCGTCGCGTCGCGGACGAGCGATTCGAGGATCGGCTGGCCGGCGCGAACGAGATGGCTGCGGAGCTGCTTGAGCAGCTCGGCTCCACGGCCGTTGGAATCGTTGCCTCCCTGGGCGGCGATCAGCCATTCCTCGGCCGCTGTAAGGGAGCCCACCAGGCGGACGAGCAGCCTATTGCCGATCAGGTGAGCGTCGACGTGCCGCGGCCCCCGGCCCATGAATTCCCGCTCGAAGCGGGTCACGGCGACGCAGACGGCGGCCTCGATCTCGCCTGGGGATTTCATGGAGGATCCTGGTAAACCATGGGTTTTCGCCGCTGTTTTGCCGCCGTGAACCGCAGAATCCCCTCTCTGGAGGGGTGTCGTCTGTCACTTCATTCGGCGGCTGGAGGGGCGGTTGTTGAGCCAAACTGCGCGAGGGCCGAGCGACACCACCCGCCGCAGGTCGCTCGACGGCGGCGTCGGTCCGCCACAGCTGCAGGTCACGAGCTGGCGACGCACCTGACTTCGCCGGATGCGCGCGCCGGCATCGGCGGTGGGAGCGAGACTGCGCCGCGAGCCGCAAGGATTGCTTGCCTTGCGCAGGTGGTGCGATATACTGCCCGCCGTTTCGCTGAGAGCGATGGTCGCAAGTGGCCGGCGTTCTGTGGAACAGGCTGATTGGATCGTCGCGAAGACGGAAGACGAGTCGAGGGACAGGTCGGCGTTGTCCGGCGGGTTCGTCGCAGCGTAAGCCGGCGTGAGAGAGAGCCCCAGGGCCTTCTTTCACGCCGGCTTTTTTCGTTGGCTTCGGACGCCATGGTCGTCCCCCCAGGAGCTCCGTCACACGAGATCGCCATGACACCCAAGACATGCCCGTCCGCCCAGCGGTTGGCCCGCCACGTGGCCCAAGCCGCCGGTACGTTCGAGAACCTGCTGGTCGGCAGATCGCCGACGAGCGTCACCGTCGTCGCCGACGGCGACTGGATGGTGGTGACGCTCCACGAGGCGTTCACCGCCACGGAGCGCCGCATCTCACACGATGCCGCCGGGATGGCCCGCGTGGATGCCTTCCACCGCTATCTCTTCGAGCAATCCCTCGACGCGCTGGCGACGCACGTGCGCACGGTCACCGGCGTCGAGATCCGCGGTGCGATCGCCCACGTCGACAGGCAGACCGGCAGCGTGCTCAAGACGTTCACGACGCATCCCGACATCGATCTCCTGTTGCTGGGCCCCGGGCTGCCGATGCTCGGCGTGCCTGTCAACGCCCACCTGCACGGTCAAGGGCCTGTCGTCGAGGGAATCGTCGCGGAGGGATAGGAGGCTTTGTCCGTCCGAAGCGGATCACCGCCGTGTGTCGTTTCATACCGCGTTGCAAACGCCGCGCGGTCCCCGTACGCTGCCGCCACCACGCGGGATGAGGCGGCACGGGCGGGGCGGCGGAATGAGTCGCAGGATCGAGAATAAACTCTGCTCGGCCGACGACGCAGCCGGTCTGGTCGCCGACGGTGCCGCCGTGGTCAGCGGCGGCTTCGTCGGCGCCGCACATCCCGAGGCCCTCACGGCGGCGCTCGAACGCCGCTTCCTCGCGACAGGGCACCCCCGCGGCCTCACGCTCCTCTACGCGGCCGGGCAGGGGGACGGTGGCGCCCGGGGCCTCAACCACCTCGCGCACGCGGGGCTCTTGCGGCGGGTAATCGGCGGCCACTGGGGGCTCTGTCCGCGGCTGGGTGCCCTGGCGCTGGCCAACGAGATCGAGGCCTACAACTTTCCGCAGGGCGTCATCTGCCAGCTGTTCCGCGACATCGCCGCCGGCCGGCCGGGCTGCATCACGCACGTCGGCCTGGGCACGTTCATCGATCCGGCGCACGATGGGGGTAGGCTCAATCCGCGGACGACCGAGCCACTCGTGGAGCGGGTGCAGCTCGGTGGCAAGACCTGGCTCTGGTACAAGTCCCTGCCGCTCGACGTGGCGCTGATCCGGGCCACCGCCGCCGATCCCTCCGGCGGCCTCGTCATGTACGAGGAGGCGATCATCGGCGAGGTGCTGGCCATCGCCCAGGCCGTGAAAAATTCGGGCGGCATCGTGATCGCGCAGGTGAAGCGGCTGCTGCACGACCCGGCGGCCCCGCAGGACGTGCGGGTGCCGGGCATCCTCGTCGACCGCGTCGTGCTCGCGGCTGCCGGCGAGCATGATCAGACGTTCGGCGAGCCACTGAACGCCAGCTACACGGCGCCGCCGCCCGGTGCCTCGGATGCAGCGGACGACATGCCCGCCGCATGGTCGACGCCGATGCCACTGGACGAGCGGCGAATCATCGCCTGCCGCGGCTGCGACGAGCTGGCCGACGGCGCCGTGGCGAACCTCGGCATCGGCATGCCCGAGGGGATCGCAAGGATCGCCGCCGAGCGCAGGCTGCTCGACCGCTGCACGCTGACGGTCGAGTCGGGGCCGATCGGCGGCATGCCGGCCGGCGGCTTGAGCTTCGGGGCGGCGGCCCATCCGCGGGCGATCATCGACCAGCCCGCCCAGTTCGATTTTTACGATGGTGGCGGCCTCGACTTCGCGGCGCTCGGCGCGGCGCAGGTCGGCGCTTCCGGGGACGTGAACGTGTCCCGTTTCCAGGGCCGGTTCGTCGGCGTCGGCGGCTTCATCAACATCGCGCAGAACGCCGGCCGCCTCGTATTCTGCGGCACGCTCACGGCGGGCGGCCTCGAGGTGGCGGTCCGGGGCGGTAGGCTGGAGATCGTCCGCGAGGGCGCCGTCCGCAAATTCGTCACCCAGGTCGACCAGGTCTCCTTCAGCGCAGCGACGGCGCGGGCCAGTGGACAACGGGTGCTCTACGTCACGGAGCGGGCCGTGTTCGAACTCGTGGCGGATGGTCTCGAGCTGATCGAGGTCGCGCCGGGCATCGACGTCGAGACCCACGTGTGCGGTGCGATGGGATTCCGGCCCATCGTGCGGCATCCGCGGCCGATGCCAGCTCATTGCTTTCTGCCGCCAGTGCGGGGGGCGGCATCGCCATGAGCGTCGCAGGCATCGTCCTCTCGCTCGTGCTGCTTATGCTGCTGGCGTATCGCGGCGCGAACGTGATCGTCCTCGCACCGCTCATGGCGCTGGTCGCCGTCGCCTGTGATCCCGCCGCCCCGCTGCTCGCCAGCTACACGCAGGTCTTCATGCCGGCGCTGGGGAGATTTGTCGCCGGATTCTTCCCCCTTTTCATGCTCGGCGCCATCTTCGGGAGGCTGCTCGAAGACGGCGGCTGCACGGCGGCCATCGCGCACCGCATGGTGCGGCTGCTGGGAACGCACCGCGCGCTATGGGCGATCGTGCTGTCGTGCGCGATCCTCACCTACGCCGGCGTCTCGGTGTTCGTCGTGGTGTTCGCGGTCCATCCGCTGGCCGCGGCCCTGCTGCGCCGGGCCGACATCCCCAGGCGGCTCCTGCCCGGGGCGATCGCCCTGGGCTCCTTCACGTTCACGATGACCACGGCGCCCGGGTCGCTCCAGATGCACAACCTCATCCCGATGAGGTTCTTCCACACGACCGCATTCGCCGCGCCGCTGCTGGGGCTCTTTGGCAGCGGGCTGATGCTCGCGCTCGGCATGGCCTGGCTCACGGGGCGGGCACGGGGGGCGGCCCGCCGCGGCGAGGGCTACGGCGCGTCCGCCGACGTCGAGCCGGCGGCCGGCCCCGCCGCCGCACCGCCGCCCTTTGCCATCGCCATCCTGCCGATCGCCGCGGTCGTCGTCTGCAACGTCCTGTTCACGGAGCACGTGCTGCCCCGCTGGCAGACCGCCTACCTCGCGGAGCCGCGGTTCGGCGGGACGACGTTCGACGGCGTGCGCGGCACCTGGGCCACGATCCTCTCGCTCGCGGTCGCCTGCCTGCTCGTGGCCGGGCTGCGGTTTCGCACCGCCGCCGCGGTGAACCGTTCGCTCTCGGCCGGGGCCGCGTCGGCGCTGCTGCCGGCGTTCAACACCGCCTCGGAGGTCGGCTATGGCGCCACGATCGCCGGCCTGACGGGCTTCGCCGCCGTCAAGGCGGCGGTGCTCGGCGTGGTGCCGTCGAATCCGCTCGTGTCGGAGTCGCTCTCCATCAACCTGCTGGCGGGCATCACCGGCTCCGCCTCGGGCGGGCTGACCATCGCGTTGGAGGCCCTGGGACCGACCTACCTTGAGCGCGGCGTCGCCGCCGGCATCAGCCCCGACCTGCTGCACCGCGTCGCGGCGATGTCGTGCTGCGGCCTCGACACGCTGCCGCACAACGGCGCCGTCATCACGCTCCTGCTCATCTGCGGACTCACGCACCGGGAGTCCTACGCCGACATCTTCGTCGTGTCGGTCCTGGTGCCGATCGTCGCCACGATCGCCGTGGTCGTGCTCGGCACGCTCGCGGGCTCCATGTGACCCGGCGCCGTCGCCACCGCGACGTCAGCGGCCCTGGCCGAGCGTGCGGGCGGAGCGGTCCTTGTCGCCCGCCAGCCAGGCGACGTCGCTCGCGTCGTCGGCGAACCGGCGGACACCCACCTCCATGATCCGCGTGTCGGGCACGACAGAGAGCGGAGTGTAGCGCGGGTGGTGGGCGTCCTTATAGGGGTCATTCCGCCGCGCGTTGTAGCAGCAGATCATCGACCAGCGGGGCTCGTCGGAGCGATTCATGTCGGAGCGGTGCAGCAGGTTGGCGTGGAAGAAGATCGCGTCGCCCGGCTCCATCTCGCAGTGCACCAGCGGCAGCCGCTCGAGCACCGCGTCGACCCGCTCCCGGTCGGCGCCCGCCTGGTCACCGCTCTGCACGTGCTCGATCCGGCCGAGCTCGTGCGACCGCGGGATCACCTGCAGGCAGCCGTTCTGCTGGGTCGACCGGTCGACTGCGATCGACACGCTCGTCAGCAGCGGCCAGAGCACGCCATTCTGATACCAGTAGCCGTAGTCCTGGTGCCAGGTCCAGGCGCCGCCGACGCGGGCGTCCTTCATGATCATCTTCGAGTGGTAGTGGTAGACCTCCCCCTCGAGGAGCTTTTCTGCAGACCGCACCATCCGCTCGCACCGGGCGAACATGCCGTAGATGCCGTCGCCCGGATGGTTCCAGAGGGAGAGCCGCACCGTGCCCCCCTCGCCGTCGGCCCGGCCGAAGGAGTGCCGGTCGAGTTCGCGATCCTCCTTCGCGGCCCGCCGCAGGAGGTCGATCTCAGATGCGTCGAAGAGTCCGCGCGCGATCACGTAGCCCTCGCGGCGGTAGGTTTCCACCTGGCCGTCGTCGAGGACGCGTTCCCGTGCGTGCTGCGTCAAGTCAGCCATTGCTGCCAGCCTTTCTCTCCCTGGAGCCCGCTTCCGCAGCACGTGCGGCCGTCGCGGCCGCGGCTCGCCCGGCGCGGCGGATTGTACGCCCCGCGGAGCGTTCAGCCCACCAGGCGGCGGTTGGGCTCGCCCTCGTTGAGCGTGGGCCGCTCCGGCCGGCCCTTGAAGGTATAGACGAGGCCCATGTGGTCGAGCCCCATGAGGTGCAGGATCGTGGCATGCAGGTCGTGGACGTGCATGCGATCCTCGACGGCCCGCAGCCCCAGCTCGTCGGTCGAGCCCACGGTGACGCCCCCGGGCACACCTCCGCCGGCCATCCACATCGTGAAGCCGGTGGGGTTGTGGTCGCGGCCGTCACCCTTCTCGCTCATCGGCGTGCGGCCGAACTCGCCCCCCCAGACGACAAGCGTGGAGTCGAGCAGCCCGCGGCGCCGCAGGTCCTTCACGAGCGCCGCCGTCGGCTGGTCCATCTGTCGGCAGAGGTCGGTGTGGTTCTTCTCGATCTTCGAGTGGCTGTCCCACTTGCTGCCCGCGCCGTGGTAGATCTGCACGAATCGCACGCCCCGCTCCACCAGCCGGCGGGCCAGCAGACAGTTGCGGCCGAACGCCGCCGTCTCCTTCTTGTCGAGACCGTAGAGCCGCTGCGTCTCGGCGGTCTCCTCGTCGAGGTTCACCGCCAGCGGCGCGGCCGCCTGCATGCGGAAGGCGAGTTCGTAATTGCGGATGCGGGCCTCGAGCTCCGTCTGCTCCGGCACGGCGGCGGCGAAGTCGCGGTTGAACGCGTCGAGCAGATCGAGCTTCGCCTGCTGACGGCCGAGGCCCACGCCCTGCGGCGTGAAGAGGTTGGGGATCGGCGGCGTGCCGCCGCTGATGCGGGCTCCCTGGTAGACCGCCGGCATGAAGCCCGCGCCCCAGCTTCGCGGGCCGTTGACCACCTGGCCGTCGTTGTCCTGCATGACGACGAAGGCCGGCAGGTCGGCGTTCTCGCTGCCGAGGCCGTAGGTCACCCAGGCGCCGAGGCTCGGCCGGCCGCCGATCACGGCGCCCGTGTTCATCTGGCAGACGCCGCCCGAATGGTTGATGCCATCGGAGACGCAGGAGCGGATCACCGCGATGTCGTCGACGATCTGCGCGGTGTGCGGCAGCCAGTCGCTCACCCAGGTGCCTGACCGGCCGTGCTGCGCCCAGGTCCGCTGGTCGGCGAGCAGCGGCGAGCCGACCTCGCCCATCGCCGTGATCACCTTGCCGAAGCTCTCCGGCAGCCGGCTGCCCGCGAGCGTCCGCAGGAGCGGCTTCGGATCGAAGAGATCGAGATGGCTCGGCCCCCCCTCCATGAACAGGAAGATGACGCTCTTCGCGCGGGCCGGATGGTGCGGCGGCCGGGCGGCGAGCGGGTCGGCGCCGGCCGCGCGGGCCGACTCGCCGCCAACGAGCGAGGCGAGCGCCAGCCCGCCGAACCCGGCGCCGGCATTCGCCAGCCACTCGCGGCGCGAGGTAGCGGCGGCGTGATGCGGCAGGCCGAAGGCGCGGGCGAGCGACGACATGGGATGTTTCCGGTGGATGCCGGGGACGCGGCTACTCGAGGTAGAGGAACTCGCTGGAATTGAAGAGCACGTGGCAGAGGTCGACCACCGCCTCGTAGCGGCGCAGGTCGCGGACCGGCGGCAGCGTCATGCCGCCGCGGGCGAGCGAACGACCCTGGCCCGAGGCGTCCTCGGCGAAGCCCGGCGCCTCCTCGAACGTCCAGAATCCGACGACCCTGCCGCCGGTTCCGCGTTCCCAGAGCAGGTCGCCCCGGCCGACTGCCCCTACGGAGAGACGTACGTCGTCGATCAGGCCGTCCCAGACGCTGCGGCCGCCGTCCACCTTGGCGTCGGCGGCCGTGTCGCGACCGCCGATGGCGAAGGCGCACGGCGGGGAGTAGGTGCCGCCGAAGGCGTGCTCGACCCGCTTCACCTGCAAGGGCGCGTCATTGTCGGAGAGATCCTTCACGTAGAAGGTGACGCTTCGGTCGGCGGGGTCCGACACCTTCACGCTGGCGGCGACGTAGTAGGGCCGCTGCAGGTCGAGGTGGATGTCGGATGGCACGACAACGTAGCCGTCGGCCTCGGCCGAACCGCTGGCGAGCTGGATGATCAGGTTGCGGGGGCGGTACTTCGACTTCTCGCTGGTCACGCCGAACGACCAGCCGGGCTGCTTGGGGCTGCCAGTCCACTGCGAGGCGATGGTGCGGACCGTGGCGTCGGGAAACAGCGACTGCAGCATCACGTGGGCCTCGATCGTGAAGTCGGCCACGGGGAAGGGGCCTTCGGGAGGCTTCGCCACCGCCTCTCCCGGCTTCTTCTCCACCTCGGCTTTGCTGGCAGGCACGGTCATGACCGCGGCCGGCATCGCCGGATCGATCACGGCCGCCCGCCCCTCCCGCTGCGGCATGCGCTGCGCGAGCGCCATCGAGAGCGTGGAGGAGCCGTCGTCGAGCCGGCTCCGCTGCGCCGCGAGGAACCGCACCGCGGTGTCGAGACGCGACGGCGTCGGCTCGCGGCCGGTGATTCGGCGGATCGCCTCGGCGGCGACCGCCCGGTCGTCATCGAACCCTGCCCGTTCGAGCGCGAGCGCCAGTGATCGGGCTCGCGCCAGCATCCAGTCGCCGTTGATCAGGAAGAGCGCCTGCATCGGCGTGGTGGTCGTGTTCCGCTGGGCGCAGCTGGAGTAGCCGTCGGGCGAGTCGAAGGCGTCGCAAAGCGCGTCCCGCGTGTTCCGCAGCACGGTCGTGTAGATGCCGCGGCGCGGCTTCGTCGGCGGCGTGCTCGGGCCGCCCGCCGTCGGGTCGAGGTCGCCGGCCACGGCGAGCGCGGCGTCGCGGACCTGCTCGGCGTCGAGCCGCCGGCAGTCGAACCGCCACACGAGCGTGTTGTGCGGGTCGTGCGCAGCGGCGAAGGACCCGGCCGTGCCGGGGTGGACTCCGCGGCGGTAGGCGGCACTGGTGACGATGAGCCGGTGCATGTGCTTGACGCTCCAGCCGCTGGCGACGAACTCCGCGGCGAGCCAATCGAGCAGCTCGGGATGGCTCGGCGGGCCGCCGAGCTGGCCGAAGTCGCTGGCGTTGGGGGCGAGGCCGCGGCCGAAGTGCCACTGCCAGAGCCGGTTGACGAGCACGCGGGCGGTGAGCGGGTTGTCGGCCGCGGCGATCCAGCGGGCGAGCGCGGCCCGGCGGCCGGTGGAGCCGCCGCCCGGCGGCGGCACGATCTCGGGGAGCCGGCCGCCGAGCACGGTCGGGATCCTCGGCTCGACCGGCGTCGCGTCGGCCGCGCCGGCCACGGTGATGGGCGGGGCGACAGGGCCCACGTCCCCGGCCGTGAGCGTGGTGGCCGCGGGCTCGGGCCGGTCGGCCCGGTGCGACTCCTCGAAGTCTGCCAGCTCCTTCGCGATTCGTTCGTAGCGGCGGCGTTCTTCCTCGGGCAGGCCGGCCGGAGTGAACGAGAGCTGACGCATGGCGAAGAGCGCGAGCTGCTCCTCCCGCGGTGTCCGCCTGCTCGGCGGCGTGAGCACCATCGCCTGGATCTCCGGCGGATACCGGTTGGCCGGAAGCTTGCCGGCCCAGGCCTTCTCCGTCGTGGCCGATTCTTCGATCTCGCGGAGCTGTCCTCGCAGCTCGGTGACCCGGGCCGCGTAGGCCTTCTGGGCGTCGGTCCTGGCGGCGGCCTCGGCGGGCGTCACCAGCGGCACGTCGTCCCGCCAACGCAGCGCCGCGAAGAACGACTGCAGCTGGTAGTAGTCACGCTGCAGGATCGGGTCGAACTTGTGGTCGTGGCAGCGGGCACAGCCCACGCCCATCGCCAGGAAGACGTCACCCGTGACGTCGGTCACCTCGTTGAGCACGTCGGCCCACGACCGCTCGATGTCGGCGATGTTGTATTCGTAGGGAGTCTGCCGGAGAAAGCCGGTGGCGGCGACTGCATCGGGATCGTCGGGGGCGATCTCGTCGCCGGCGAGCTGCTCGCGGACGAACCGGTCGTAGGGCATGTCGGCGTTGAAGGCCCGCACGACGTAGTCGCGATACCGCCACGCCGTGGGGCGGAAGGCGTCCTGCCGGTAGCCATCGCTCTCCGCGTAGCGGGCGACATCGAGCCATTGACGGGCCATCCGCTCACCGTACCGCGGATCGGCGAGCAGCCGATCGACGAGCCGGTCATAGGCGTCGTTCGACGGGTCGTTCACGAACGACTCCACGTCGGCGGGGGCGGGGGGCAGGCCGACGAGATCGAAAAAGACCCGACGGATGAGCGTGCGGCGGTCGGCCTCGGGCACGGGCTCGATGCCATCGGCCGCGAGCCGCGCGAGGATGAAGCGGTCGATCGCGTTGTGGGCGAGCGGCCGGGCCGCTCCGGTCGCCGGCGGGATGGGAGGCGGCTCGGGCCGCACCACCGGCCGGAACGCCCAGAACTCCCGGTCCTCCGCGGTGATGCCCTCTTTCTTGGACCGCTTTCTGGGGCCGATCGCGGCGGTGCCCTCGTCGGGCAGTCCGGCCGCGACGAGTTCGGCGGCGGGCTGTGAACCGGTCCAGGCGGCGCCGCGTCGCACCCAGGCGACGATCGCGTCGATCTGATCGTCCGGGAGCTTGCCGTCGGGTGGCATCTGCCACGACTCGTGGCGGATGGCGGCGACGAGGTTGCTCGCGTCGGCATCGCCGAGGTCGATGGCCGGCCCCGACTCGCCGCCTCGGAGCAGGCCGATCAGGCTGTCGAGCCGCAGGCCCGCCTTCTGTTTGTCGGGGCCGTGGCAGCCGACGCACCGCTCCACGAGTACGGGACGGACGTTGGACTCGAAGAACCGCAGGTCATCCGCGGTGGGCGGTACGGCGGCGGCGGGATGCACATGCGTCGCCAGCAGCACCGCCAGCATCGTGGCCGGGAGCCATGCTGCCGGGGGGCGACGTGCGGGACGCGTGAAGGGGTGATGATCTCGCATGCGAGGCACCGCGTCGCGACGTATTTCGGATGGTGGCGACGATCCGCTACCATCCCTGTCGGCCATCGTCGGCACGAATCCTTATATAGTATCCCAAAATCCCACCCCCGGCTCCTCCGGCGGCGAGCCGTTTCACAGGTGCCCCATGACGCGATTTTTCAGGTGTGTGCTCCCCCTCCTGGTGGCCGTGTCCGCGGCTGCGTCCCTCCGTGTGGCCCCGGCCGGGGCGGAGGTGGTGGTGCTTGCCGGTTCGGCGGCTGGCCGCACGGAGAAGGCGGCCAAGGCGGAGTTCGTCAACGAGCCCTTCGCCGTGGCCTATGACGCCGCGGGCACGCTCTATGGCGTCGAGTACACCAGGGGCAACAGGCTCTTTCGCATCACGAAGCCGGGCGAGCCCGGCGCGGCGTCACGGGTGGAGTTCGTCGCCGGCGCGTTCCACCAGTCTGATCCGAAGCAGCCGCTGCCGCCACAGACGACCACCGATCCACGCGAGGTGAAGTTCAAGGGCCTGCACGACGTGGCGGTCGGTCCGGACGGCGTCATCTACGTCGCCGACACCTACGCCAGCCGCCTCTGGTCGTTCGATCCTCGGCAGGGCACCGTCCGCGGATTCGGCGGCACGGGGAAGCCGGGGTTCTCGGGCGACGGCGGGCCGGCCGTCGACGCCGAGTTCAATCAGTCCTACTGCTGCTCGCTCACGCCCGACGGCACGGCTCTCCTGGTCGCCGACATCAAGAACTCCCGGCTGCGGCGGATCGACCTGGCGAGCCGCATCGTATCGACGATCGTCGGCAACGGCACCGCCGGCAAGCCGGTCGACGGCGCGAAGCCGCTCGAGACGCCGCTGGCGGGCCCACGCGCCGCCTGCATGGCCGCCGATGGCACGATCTACCTGGCGCTTCGTGAAGGCAACGCCCTTGTGGAAATCAAAGGAGGCGCAGTGCGGGTGGTGGTCAACGCCTCGGGCAAGGCCGGCTACGAGGGGGACGGCGGGCCGGCCGTCACTGCGCGGCTCGCCGGGCCGAAGTACGTGTCGCTTGATCGGCAGGGCCGCGTGCTCATCGCCGACACGGAGAACCACTGCATCCGGCGATACGATCCCGCCAGCGGCACGATCGACCTGGTGGCCGGCACGCCGCCGCGCGGCGGCGCGATCGTCGGCGGCGACCTGCTCGCCACGCAGCTGCTGCGGCCCCACGGCTGCTGCATCGATCCCCAGGGGCGGCTGGTGATCGCCGACAGCGGCAACGATCGCGTGATCGCGGGCGACGTCGCCGCCGGCCAGTCTCGCTCCAAAACGCCCTGAAGCCGGTCTTGCCCAGGGCCGTCCGGTTCGCGACGATCATCCCAGGTCGCAGGTTGGGTCGGAGGCGGTGCGGGCCGCGAATCTCTTGCCGGAGAATTGATCATGGAGCAGCTCACGACGGCCATGCAGGGCGCGCTGTCGCTCGTCGCCCGGCTGCTTCTGGCGGCGGTGTTTCTCTACAGCGCCTTCACCAGCAAGATCCCGCAGTTCAGCTCGACGGTGGAATACATGGCGCGGGAGGGGGTGCCGAATCCGAAGTTCGCCCTCTTCGGCGCGATCGGCCTGTTGCTGCTCGGCGGCGTGAGCATCGTGCTCGGCGCCTGGACTCGCATCGGCTCGATGTTCCTGCTCGTGTTCCTCGGTGCCGCCACCTACTACTTCCACGATTACTGGACGATCGCCGATGCCGGCCAGCGACAGGCCCAGCTGATTCAGTTCATGAAGAACCTGGCGATTGGCGGCGGACTGCTGTCATTGGTGGCCTTCGGCGGCGGGCCGTGGAGCATCGACGGCTGGATCGGCATGAAGCGCGAGGAAGTGGAGAGCGGCGCGTCCGCAGCGAAGCCCCGCGTCACCGCGAAGCCGGCCGAACGGGGCTGATGCATCGGATGGCGCTGCGGCAGGGGGCCCGACTCCGCGTTGGTAGGCTGGGTAGCTCCTGACACCGTTCACCGAGGGGGATTCATGGCACTCTTTCGCATCGTCGTCGCCGTCGCGATCGCGACCGCCGCCGGCACCATGACGGCCGCCGAGCCCGTCGCACCGTCTACCGGAGGTTCGAGCAGCATGGTCCGACAGTCGTATTCTCCGCCCCAGACCAGACCCTTCGGCCGGCTCGCCGACGGCCGCGAGGCCCGCCTGTACACGCTCGAGGTGCCCGGCGGCTGGAAGGCCACGCTCACCGACTTCGGCGCGATCCTCACGAGCCTCTTGGTGCCCGGCCGCGATGGCGGCGCGCCGGTCGACGTGGTGCTCGGTTTCGACTCGCTCGACGGCTACGCGGCGAAGCATCCCTACTTCGGCGCTACCTGCGGCCGCGTGGCCAACCGCATCGCAGCCGGCCGGTTCGACCTCGACGGCAAGACATACCAGCTCGCCGTCAACAACGAGCCGAACCACCTCCACGGCGGCCTGGTGGGATTCGACAAGAAACTCTGGAATGCGACGCCGCGCGGTGGTGAGAGGGGGCCGAGCGTCGATTTCGAGATGGTCTCGCCGGCCGGCGACGAGGGCTATCCGGGATCGCTCACGGTCAGGGCCACCTACACGCTCACGCCCGACGGCGAACTGTGGGTGGAGATGACGGCGACGACCGACGCGCCGACGATCGTCAACCTCGCCCACCACTCCTACTGGAACCTCGCCGGCCACGCTTCCGGCCCGGTCCTCGGGCACGATCTCGCCGTGCTCGCCGACCGTTACCTGCCGGTGGATGCCGGCAGCATTCCGACGGGCGAGTTCGCTGCGGTGGCTGGCACGCCGTTCGACTTCCGTCCCGACCGGTCGGGCGGCGCCGGCGGCAGGCGGCTCGGCGAGGCCATCGCGGCACTGCCCGCCACGGCCGACGGCAAGAACCCCGGCGGAGTCGACCACAATTTTCTCGTGCGTGGCTGGAAGCCCGACGGGGCGCTGCGGACCGCGGCGGTGCTCCGCGACCCGGCGAGTGGCCGCAGCCTGGAACTGCTCACCGACCAGCCGGGCATCCAGGTCTACACAGGCAACTACCTCGACGGCTCGGTGAAGGGAAAGGGGGGGGCTGCGTATCCGAAGCACGGGGCGATCTGCCTGGAGACGCAGAAATACCCCGACGCCATCCATCACGTCGGGCAGCCCGACTGGCCGACGGTGCGACTCGATCCGGGGCAGACCTACCGCCATACTATGGTCCATCGGTTCGGCCGCTGATGCCTGGCATCGCGGCGGCGGTGTCCCGCACTCCCGGAGCCCAGGCGCACAGATGGTCTTTCCCGTAGGCGACGACAACTCCGACCGCACGACTTTTCCCTTCGTCACCATCGCGCTTTTGCTGGCGAACGTGTTCGTGTTCGTCGTGTTGCAGCAGATGGGGGCCAACGACGACGTGACGCTGGCCTACTGCCAGGTGCCGGCGGAGATCATCTCGGGCCATGACGTGGTCACGGAGCCGTCGACCCGGATGATCCGCACGCCGGAGGGCGTGGTGGAGGTACCCGACCCCGGCCTGAAGCCCACGCCGATCCCGCCCTGGCTGACGCTGCTGACGGCGATCTTCATGCATGGCAGCATCATGCACCTGGCGGGCAACATGTGGTTCCTGTGGATCTTCGGCGACAACGTCGAGGACGACATGGGACACGTGAAGTATCTGATCTTCTACCTCGCCACCGGCATCCTGGCGTCGATCGCCTTCGTCGTGCTCAACAGCTCCGGCGAGGCGGCGCTGACGCCCTGCCTGGGCGCGTCGGGCGCGATCTCGGGGGTGCTCGGCGCGTACCTCGTGCTCCATCCGCAGCGGCGGGTGAGCGTGATCCTGCTGCGGATGATGATCGACGTGCCGGGATACGTCGCCGTCGGGATCTGGTTCCTGTTTCAGCTGGTGAGCGGCTTCTTCGACGCCGGCGGTGGCGGCGGCGGCGTGGCCTACTCCGCCCACGTGGCGGGTTTCATAGCCGGGATGATCCTGGCCAAGCCGATGAGCCGTCGGCATGTCCGCGCCGAGGCCGATCCGCTGGTGGTGCTGCGGCGGCGGATCCCGTGAGACGGACGGGGGCCGGCCGCATCGCGACGAGGCCGCGGCCCTGGCTGATCGTCGCCGTCTCGTCGTGCATCATCCGCGCATCGGCTGTATCGCTGCCGGCGGCCGAGCCGCCCGGCACCGTCGCGGAGCTGTGGGCCGACTTCGACCCGCGGCGGGATCCCCTCGAGGTCGAGGTGATCCGGGAATGGAGCGAGGCCGGCGGCACGTTCCGGCACGTCCGCTACCTCGTGGGCACGTTCAAGGGAACACCCGCCCGGATGACGGCGGTGTATGGATTCCCCACATCCGCACGGGAAAAACTGCCGGCAGTCATGCACATCCACGGCGGCGGCCAGCGGGGCTCGCTCGCCGAGGTGAAGCTGCTCGTGGCCCGCGGCTATGCGGGACTCTCGGTGAATTGGGGCGGCCGCGGTGCGTCGACGGGTCCGTTCAACGCCGTCGAGGGGGCGCAGCCCGACGAGCCGAACACCGATTGGGGCGCGGTCGACCCGTCGCAGCGGAACGTGCAGGGCTACGACACGCTGCAGCCGGGACCGCTGCAGTATTACGAGGACCGCGAGCACCCGAAGAACAACAACTGGTATCTGCTCGCCCTCGGCTGCCGAAGGGGGCTGACGTTCCTCGAGCGGCAGCCGGAGGTCGATGCGGCTCGGCTCGGCGTGCACGGCTACTCGATGGGGGGCAATCTCACGATGTACGTCGCCGGCACGGACGATCGCGTGAAGGTGGCCGTGCCGGCGGTGGGCGGGCAGGGCTGGCGGTGGGAGCCGCACGTGTTCGCGGACGGCACGGCCGCGCCGCAGGATCGCGTCAAGGGAGACGTCGACCTGTTTCGGCGGACCTTGAGCTTCGAGAACTACGCGCCGCGGATCCGCTGCCCCCTCTTGCACCGCAGCGCCACCAACGACTTCCACGGCTGGATGGACGATGTCTACCGCACCGACGCGCTCATCCAGGGTCAGCCCGTTCGCCATTCGTGGACGCCCCACACGAACCATCGGCTGGCCCCCGAGACCGAGGTCGCGCTGCCGCTGTGGCTCGACCAGCACCTCAAGGGTGGGGCCGCGCTGCCCGACGCGCCCGTTGCCACGCTCGAGCTCTCGGCGGAGCGGCGGCAGCCCACGCTGCGGGCTCGGGCCGACCATCGCTGGCCCGTCGAGCGGTGCGAGGTCTACTACAGCGTCGACCCGGATCCCCGGGCCCGGTTCTGGAGGAGCGCCGACGTTGTCCGCGACGGCGAGTCGTTCGTGGCGGCGCTGCCGCTCTTCGCCCACAACGCACCCCTGTTCGCCTTCGCGAACGTGTATCACGCGCTGCCGCAGCCGGTGTCGCTCGCGGAGCTGCCCGGGCACGGCGAGCCGGTGCGACACCTGTGCCTCTCGAGCGGGCTCGAGTCGCTGCCGGCCGCCGCGATCACGGCGGCCAGCGTGAACCTGCAGCCACCGCCCGGCCCCGTCATCGACGACTTTGCACACGGCTGGCGGGACTGGTACCGGCTCAACGCCGGCAACAAGGTGCACTGGCAGCACTGGACGCGAAAGATCACCGACCCGGCGTGGCGCGGGCCGGAGGGCGCGGCGCTGGCGCTCACGGTCAGGATGCCCCAGGCCAACGGGATCACGGTCGTCGCCGTCGAGAACGAGTGGCGGAGTTACCGCGGCCGCAGGCGGACGTTCACCTGCACCCGCGAGGTCCCGGGCGGTCCGGAGCCGCAGACGATCGTGCTGTCCCCGTGCGACTTCGTGCCCACGGACGACAAGCTGGGCGGGCTCGCGTCCTGGAGCCAGCTCGACCTGCTCGGCATCTGCGGCCATCATGCCGACGAACGGCCGGCCCGGCGGGCGGAATGGCACGGGCCTCCTCCCGAGTTCGTGCGCGTGGAGTGGCGGCGGAGCGAGTGACGCCGGGCACGAAGCGGCCGCGGGCCGGCTGCCCGCCGCCGGCTCAAGAACGCGGCTCCACGGCCGTGCGTCTGTGGCGGCACCACCACTTGTGCAGCTCGACGGCCGGCAGGATAGTGGCCGCGATTCCAGCGAGGAGGAGCCACTCGTCGACCGGCAGCGGCGCGACCCCGAGGACCCTCTGCGCGAGGGGAAGATGCATGGCGATCAGGTGCACGGCGACGGCGACGAGCGTGCCGACGAGCAGAA
>Ga0075471_10000407_pt1 | contig 25708 bp, 27 predicted proteins | sample DEB19_08_DNA_2_FD_74787 | JGI IMG/M metagenome (GOLD analysis project Ga0075471, IMG submission 74787) | Aqueous microbial communities from the Delaware River and Bay under freshwater to marine salinity gradient to study organic matter... | ecosystem: Environmental > Aquatic > Marine > Coastal ...
GGGCAGGGAGAGAAGAATTTTGCTCATGGTGGGGGCATTTTACGCCGCCGCTGACTCCACAGTCAGACTCGACCCCGACTGCTGGCAGCGCTACTTCGGCAGGGCGTGGCCGCCGAAGCGATTACGCATCAGTGCCAGCAACTTCGCCGAGAAATCCGCCTGGCCCTGGGAAGCGAAGCGCTGCATCAATGCCGCGGTGATCACGGGTGTCGGAATGCCACGCTCCACGGATTCCTGCGCTGTCCAGCGGCCCTCGCCGGAGTCGGCCACCACGGGAGCCACGCGGTCCAGCGCCCCTTCATCGGTGAGCGCGTCGCGCGTGAGCTCCAGCAGCCAGGAACGCACGACGCTGCCCTGCAGCCAGTTCCCGGCGATGGCCGCGGCATCCAGCTTGAAATCGGGATGTCCTTGGAGCAAGGCAAATCCCTCGGCATACGCCTGCATGAGCCCATACTCGATGCCGTTGTGCACCATCTTCACGAAGTGCCCGGCGCCCGACGGGCCGCAGTGCAGCCACTGCCCGGGTTGCGGTGCAAGAGCGGCCCAGACACGGCCAAGTGCGGAGACAGGCTCCGCCTCACCTCCCAGCATCAGGCAGTAGCCGTTCTCGAGCCCCCAGATGCCGCCCGAGACGCCCGCGTCGATGAAGCCGATGCCGGCGTTGCCGAAGCGCTCGCCGCGCGCTATCGACTCTCGGTAATGCCCGTTGGCACCGTCGATCACCACATCACCCGGCGCGAGTTTCGCGATCAGGTCATCCATCAGGCGCTGCGTGGCCTCGCCTGCCGGCAGCATGCACCAGACCGTGCGCGGCGCCTTCAGCGCGAGCAAGAGCGCATCCACCGAGAAGGCTGGCGCGAAGCCAGGCTCGGCGCCCAACGTCCGGGCGGCGTGGGCATCGGCATCGAAGCCCACCACGTGGATGTTGGCGCGGCACAGGCGCCGGGCGATGTTGCCGCCCATCTTGCCGATCCCGATCAGGCCGAGTTGCATGCGGAAAGTGTACTTCACCAAAGGGCCGAGGCGGACTCGGTTCGGGGTAGACTTTCCCCCCGTAGAGTCCCCTTAAAACTTGGAGAAAAAGATGAAATGTCTCATTGCCCTTGGTGTGATGGCCTTCTTTGCGATGGCCTCTACGGGCGCTGTGGCGGGAGTTGTGCTTGGGGCCCCGGGAACCGTCGCGCCTGCCAAGAATGACAAGAAAGCCGCAGAGGCCAGGAAGGACGCCGTGAAGGACAAAGCAGCCGATAAGCACAAGGATGCGACGAAGCACAAGGCCGACGACAAGGCCAAGCCCAAGGCGCCCGAGAAGAGCGCGGATCCCAAGGGCGGCGTGCCGGCCAAGTAGCCGCACCCAATCTCAATTTTAGGAGGTGTTTATGAAGCGCCTCATCGCGTTTGCCTTGCTGAACCTGTTCGCCACCGTTGCCGTCGCCGGTTTTATTCGGCCTTCTGAAGTTGCAGGCACCGTTGCCCCGCGCGCCAAGGGCGATCAGAAGAAAACAACCGAGGCGGGGAAAGGGGATCACAAGACGGTAGCCCCTCGCGCTGATAGTGCCGCGGCAAAGCCCAAAGCCGACGACAAGGCCAAGCCCAAGGCGCCCGAGAAGAGCGCGGATCCCAAGGGCGGCCTGCCGGCCAAGTAGCCTCGCCCATGGAAATGCTTCTCGACAACGGCTTGCTGTTTCAGCACGCGGTTGTTGCCGTGGCGCTGGCCTTGGGGCTGCTCGTGGAGGCGATGGGCCCATTTCGCCGGCAGGCGCTTCGTGCGCGCTGCCGGCGCTGGGCCGTCAATGTGGGATTGGCGCTCGTCAACGGGCCAATCCTCTTTGGCACTTCCCTGCTCCTGGCCTGGGCGATCGAGGACCTCGGGTTGGGGGGATTGGCGCTCCTGGACCGCGTGGGAGCGGGGTTTTGGGCTTCCTTGATGGCGACGCTTCTTCTCGCGGAGTTCGTCTCATACTGGCTTCATCGCGCGCACCACGCCGTCCCCTTTCTCTGGCGGCTCCATCGCGTCCACCACAGCGACACCGCCCCGGACGTCACGACGACCCATCGGCACCACCCTGGCGAAGCGTTCATCGGCGCCGTTGCAGCGGTGCCGACGTTCTGGGTGCTGGGGCCGTCCTTCGAGGCATCAGTGGCCGTGGCCGCCCTCTGGACGGTAGTCGCCACGTTTTCGCACGCAAATGTTCGCGTCGGCGGCGGTCTGCAGGCGCTTCTGGGCAGGATCATTGTCACGCCCGACTATCACCGCGTGCACCACAGTGCCGACCCGGCCTATGCCAACACCCACTTCGGTACCGTGATTCCCCTCTACGACCACCTCTTTCGCACGGCTCGGCGCTGGACGCCGGCGTGGCAGGCCACTGCGCCCATGGGCGTGATCAGGGCTTAGAGGATTCGCTTCCGGATTTGCGTCACGACGATCTCGGCGATGACGACCACCGCGAAGATCGCGAACAGCACCATCGCCACGCGTGGCCACTGGAAGAGGTTCATGGCCGTGTCGAGCGCCATGCCGATGCCGCCAGCGCCCACCAGGCCCAGCACGGCGGATTCGCGCACGTTGATGTCCCAGCGGAAGAGGGCGATCGACCAGAACGCGGGTTTGACCTGCGGCCAGTAGCCCCACAGCAGGCGCGAGAACCAAGGAGCGCCGGAGGCTTCCAGCGCCTCGATGGTGCCGCGGTTGGCTTCCTCAAGAGCCTCGCCGAAGAGCTTGCCGACGAAGCCGACCGACCGGAACGCGATGGCGAGCGTGCCCGCGAGCGCGCCTGGCCCAAATACCGCCACGAAGAGCAGCGCCCAGATGAGCGAGTTCACCGAGCGGCTCGACACCAGGATCAGCTTCGCGAGGTAATTGACCGTGCGGTTGGGCACCACGTTGTTGGCGGCCATCAAGCCCACGGGCACCGCCATCAGGATGGACAGGATCGTGCCCAGGCTTGCGATGTGGATCGTTTCCACCAGTGCCTCGTGCACGCCCTCCGGATAATGGCTCCAGGCGATCGGCCACATGCGTGTCAGGAGATCCTGCACCTGTTGCGGCGCGTCGTAGAGGAACTCCGGGATGATCTCCACCATGCGGGCCGACTGCACGATGGCCACCACCATCACGAGGTAAATCACGAAGCGCCGAAAACGCTCGCGCGGCGTGAAGCGCTGCCAGACGCGCGTGGCGACGGGAGCCGTGGCGCTCATTCGTCCTCCACCCGGCCCTTCTCGACGAACACACCGCGCACCCAGGTGGCGAGCACCTCGCCCACCATGATCATGGCGATGATGCAGAGCAGGATCGCCGCGACGAACTCGTAATCGAAGCGCTGGAACGCCGAGAAGAGGGTGCCGCCAATGCCCCCGGCGCCCACGATGCCCACCATCGTCGAGTTGCGCAGGTTCGAATCCAGCTGGTAGGTGGCAAAGCCGATGAAGCGGCCGAACACCTGCGGCATGACGCCGAAGAGAATCACGTTCATGAACGAGGCGCCCGTGGCGCGCACGGCCTCCACCTGCTTGAGCGAAATCTCCTCGATCGCCTCGGCGAAGAGCTTGCCGATGAAGCCCACGGAGGCGACGGTGAGCGCGCCGATGCCGGCCATGGCACCAAAGCCCACCGCTTTCACGAAGATGATGGCGACGATCACGGGATGGAACGAGCGTGCCGCTGCGATGATGGCGCGGGCCGGCCACGTTGCCCACGCCGGCATGAGGTTTCGCGCTGCGAGCAGCCCGATCGGCAGCGAGATCACGATACCGATGAAGGAGGCGAGGATGGCGATCTCGAGGGATTCCATCAGCCCCTTGGCGAGCGACTCGGGCTGCAGGATCTCTGGCGGGAACATCCGCCCGATGAACTTGGCGCCGCTGTCCAGGCCCAGGACGAAGCGATCCCACGTGAAATCCAGCCTGCCTGCGGCGTAAACGACATATGCCGCCAGCAACAGCCAGCCGGCGCGCCCCCAGGGGTTGGTGCGGAAGGCGACGCGGCGGGTGTCCGTGCTTACGGCCATGTCAGGTGAGCCAGGATTCGCCGCCGTAGATCGACTTGAGCACGTTGTCGGTGAGGCCCTCTGCACCGCCGTCGTAGACAACTGTGCCCCCGGCCATGCCGACAATGCGGTCGGCGAAGCGCTTGGCGAGCTCCACATCGTGCATGTTCACGATCACCGGGATGCCGTGCTCGCGGCCCATGTCGCGCATGAGCGACATGATTTCGACGGACGTCTTGGGATCTAACGACGAGGTCGGCTCGTCCGCCAACAGCAACTTTGGCCGCTGCATCACGGCCCGCGCGATACCCACCCGCTGGCGCTGGCCACCCGAAAGGGCATCCGCCCGCTGCGTGGCGTAGCCGGCGAGCCCAACTTCATCCAGCAAATCGAAGGCGCGATCGATGTCGGCCTGCGGAAACTTGCGCAGCCACGCCTTGAGCGCGTGCACGTAGCCCAGCCGGCCGGAGAGCAGGTTCTCCATGACGGTGAGGCGCTCCACCAAGTTATATTCCTGGAACACCATGCCGATTTCACGGCGTGCCTCGCGCAGGTCGCGCCCCTTGAGGTGCGCGATATCGCGCCCACCAAAGTGGATCTCGCCGGAAGTCGGCTCCACCAGGCGGTTCACGCAGCGCAGCAGCGTCGACTTGCCGGTGCCCGAGGCGCCGATGATCGCCGTGAGGCCGGTGGCCGCAAACGCGAGCGAGATGCCGTCCAGCACGCGCTTGCCGCGCACGTACTCCTTGACCAGGCCGCGAACTTCGAGGGATGCGCTCATGGTGAGCCTTCGGTGCGTTGGAAACGAAACCGCCGCCGCCCCGGAGGGTCGACGGCGGTGTTCGGGAGCGTCGAAGCCTACTTCTTGGCCTTGGCTTCAGCCGCCTTCTTGCGGGCGTCGGCTTCGCGCTTCGATTCCTTCTCGTAAGCGGCGCTGTTGAACTTCTCTCCGCCGCTCTCGGCCACCTGGCGGACGACCGCCCAGTGCTCCTTGAAGTTGATCGGGAAGAAGCGATCCGCGCCGTCGAAGGCCTTCTTCATGTCGTCGGTGAAGCGGTAGTCGTAGAAGCACTTGAGCATCCGGTCGCGGAAGGCCGGTTCCAAGTCGTGCGCGTAGGCGAACGACGAGGTCGGGAACTTGGCGCTGCGGTAGATCACACGGAAGTCGTCTTCCTTGATCTGCCCGCGGCGTGCCATGCGCTCGAACACGTCGGAGGCCACGGCAGCGCCGTCGTAGTCGCCCGAGTTCACGCCCAGCACCGACTGGTCGTGCTTGCCGGAGAAGAGGATCTTGTAGTCCTTGTCTGGCGTGAGGCCTTCCTTCGGGAAGAGCGCCATGGGCGCCATGTGGCCGGAGTTGGACGAGGGCGAGGTGTGGGCGAACTTCTTTCCCTTCAGGTCGGCGAGCTTCTGGTACGGGCTCGACTTCTTCACCACCACGATCAGGTTGTAACCCTGGTAGTCCTTCTCGTAGCCCTTGATCGCAAAAGGCACGGCACCGGCGATGTTCACTGCGAAAGCCGTGGGGCCGGTGGAAAAGCCCCCCACGTGCAGGCGGCCGGAGCGCATGGCTTCGATTTCGGCAGCGTTCGACTGCACCTGGTAGAACACGACTTTCTTGGCCGTGCACTGCGCGAGATAGTCGGTGAACGGCTTGAAGATCTTCTCGTAGACCGCCGGGTCTTCCACCGGGGTGTAGGTGAAGACCAGCGTGTTGGGGTTCTTGAGCCTCTTAGGGTCCTTGGGGGTGTCGGCCACCAGGTCGCCGTTGTCGTCGCAGTAAAGCGTATCGAGGTCGCCGCGGTTCTTGCATTCCTGGGCGAGCGCGCTGCCGGCAAAGGCTGCGGCGAGGGTAAAGGCGAGGGTTCGTGCAAGGTGCTTCATGGGAATCCTCCGGGGGGAAACGAGGCGCGAATTATGCCCCAGCCCGGGATAACAAAGTAGCCTGGCGTGCCCCTGCGTGGCCGAGGGGCTCTCCTATAATTGGGGTGACATGAATCCCTTGCACGGAGCCCTCCCATGACCGTCGATCGCGAAGGCGGCCGCCTGCTCGTCGAACAGCTGCTGGTGCAAGGCGCGGATCTTGCGTTCTGCGTGCCGGGCGAGAGCTTTCTGCCCGTTCTCGACGGCCTCCACGAGCATCGCGATCGCATCAAGCTCGTCGTCTGCCGCCACGAGTCGGCGGCGGCCAACATGGCCGAGGCGCACGGCAAAATCACGGGCCGGCCGGGGCTCTGCTTCGTGACACGCGGGCCCGGTGCAACGCAGGCGTGCGTCGGTGTGCACACGGCATTCCAGGACTCGACGCCGATGATTCTCTTCGTGGGCGACGTGGGCTCGGATTTTCGCGACCGCGAGGCGTTCCAGGAAGTCGACTTCGCGGCCATGTTTCGCCCGCTCGCCAAGTGGGCGGCGCGGATCGATTCGGTGGCGCGCATCCCCGAGTACATCGCTCACGCGTATGCGGTAGCCATGTCCGGCCGGCCCGGGCCCGTGGTGCTTGCGCTGCCGGAGGACATGCTTTCCGCCCGGGCGTCCGTGCCGGACTGCGCCCCCGTCGTGGTGCCGCAGCCAGGCCCCACGGAAGGCGAGATGGCGCGCCTGCGCTCCCTGCTCGAGAGCGCACAACGGCCCATGGTCGTTCTTGGCGGGCCGGGATGGACGCCGCAAGCCTGTGAGGACATCCGCCGATTTGCGGAGGCGAATGCGCTGCCCATCGGCTGCGCTTTCCGCTACCAGGATCGTTTCGACAATCGCCACTCACAGTATCTGGGCGACGTCGGCATCGGCATCAACCCGGCGCTCGCTGCGCGGGTGAAGGAAGCGGATGTGCTGCTCGTCATCGGCGCGCGCATGGGCGAGATGACCACCAGCGGCTACACGTTGATCGACTCGCCAGTGCCGAAACAGCAGCTCGTGCATGTGCTGGGTAGCCCGGATGAGTTGGGGCGCGTGTATCAGGCCACCTTGCCGATTGTCTCGACCATCGCGGGGTTTGCGAAGGCCGCTGCGGCGATGCAATCGGTGGACGGAAGCCGCTGGAAAGCGTCGGTCGGACAGGGGCGCGAGAGCTACCTCGCGTGGACATCGCGGCTGGCGATTCCCGGCCGCCTGCAGCTATGGGACGTGGTCGACTGGCTGAACAAGAACCTGCCCGAGGATGCGATCGTCACCAACGGCGCGGGCAACTACGCCACCTGGCTGCATCGCTTCCACCGCTACCGGGGGCTGGGTTGCCAGGTAGCGCCCACGTCGGGTGCCATGGGGTACGGCGTGCCGGCAGCGATCACCGCCAAGATCGTGCACCCCAAGCGCACGGTGGTGGCCTTCGCGGGTGACGGCTGCTTCCTGATGGCGGGGCAGGAGCTCGCGACGGCGATGCAATACGACGCACCGGTTATCACGCTGGTGTTCAACAATGGCATGTACGGCACCATCCGCATGCATCAGGAGAAGCACTATCCGGCGCGTGTGCACGGCACCGCCATCGACAACCCGGATTTCGCGGCTTACGCGCGGGCTTTCGGTGGCGTGGGCGAGGTGGTGGAAGAGGCCGCGCAGTTCGGGCCGGCGTTCGAGCGCTGTGTGGCATCGGGCAAGCCCGCGGTGATCGAGTTGCGCATGGACCCGGAGGCAATTACGCCGACGACGACGATCGCCAAACTGCGCGCTGCCGCGAAGGCCGGCTGAGCGCGGCTACGGGCAAACGCCAGCGCGCAGCTTCTGCCCCACGGTGGTGGCCAGGCGCCCCTGCATCGCGTCGATGAAGCGGCAGAGATACGGCCGGGTGTCGCGCGGGTCGATCACGTCTTCCACCGCGAACGCCTCCGCCGTGAGCAAAGGGGAAGCAAAGCGGCGCAAATCGGCCTCAATCTCAGCCAGCCGGGCCTTCGGATCCGGGGCGCTTTCGATCTCGCGCTTGAAGGCGGCCGATGCGCCACCTTCCACGGGCAGCGACCCCCATTCCGCCGATGGCCAGGCGATCTTGAAATCCAGCCCGTTCTTGTCCGTGGTGCCCATGCCCGCCATGCCGTAGCACTTGCGGATGACGACGGTGAGCATCGGCACGGTGGCCTGAAGCGCCGTGTAGACGGATTTCATCCCCTCGCGAAGGGTCGCCGCCTGCTCGGCCTGCAAGCCCACCATGAAGCCGGGCACGTCGACGAGGAAGACGATCGGGATGTGAAACGTGTCGCAGAGCTGGACGAAGTGCGTCTGCTTGCGCGCTGCCTTCACATCCATGGCGCCGCCGTTCACCATCGGGTTGTTGGCGATGACGCCGACCACCTTGCCGTTCATGCGCGCGAGCGACGTGATCACCGCGCGGCCGTAGGTGGGCTGGATCTCGAACGCAGAATCGCGGTCGATGATCATGCCCAGGAGCTTTCGCATGTTGTACGGCTGGCGTCGCTCGCGGGGGACGATGGTGAGCAGGCCTTCGTCGCGGCGGTCCGGCGCATCGCCGGTGTCGACAACGGGTGGCAGCTCCCAGACGTTACTCGGCATGTAGCTCAAGTACCGGCGGATCATCGCGAAGCAATCCGTCTCGTTTTCGGCCGCGTTGTCGATGGTGCCGGCCTGGTCGACGGCGATCTGCGCGCCGCCCAGGTCTTCCTTGTGGATCTTCTGCCCGAGCGAGCGCTCGACCACCGGCGGGCCGGCGGCGAAGACCTGGCTCGTACCCTTCACCATCACCGACCAGTGGGAAAGGATGGCTCGGCCGGCGGGGCCGCCAGCGGCAGTGCCCATCACGGCGCTCACCACCGGCACTTCCGACATCAGCTGCACTGAGCGCTCGAAGCCATGCACGCCGGGGAACACCGTGTGGCCTCGGCGAGCGGCGGAGGTGACCGTGCCGCCGGCGCCATCGATCAGATTCACGAGCGGGATACGGTATTCGTGCGCGAGATCCTCGACGAAGCCGCCTTGGCCGCCCTTGCGACGGTCGCTGCCCCAGCTGGTGCCGCCGCGCACGGTGAAATCTTCGCCGCCTATGGCAACGGGCCGGCCATCGATCTTGGCGAGCCCCATGACGTAGGGCGCCGGCACGACGCTCTTCAGCTCACCGTTCTCATACGTTCCCTTGCCGGTGAGCTTGCCCACTTCCTGAAATGAGCTCGAATCGCAAAGGCCCGCGATTCGCTCGCGGATGGTCAAGCGGCCTTGAGAGTGGTGCTTGGCCACGGCCTCGGGGCCACCTAGGTTTTCCGCATAGGCGTGGCGGCGTGCGAGGTCGTCGGCTTCCGGTTTCCAGGACATGTCGGCTCCTAGGTCTCGACGACGGCGAGCAGCGCGCCTTCGTTCAGGGCTTCGCCTTCCTTCACCGTGACTTCAACGACGGTGGCATCCACTTCCGCAGTGACGGGGATTTCCATCTTCATCGATTCGAGAATGAGCAGCGGGTCGTCAGGCCCCACTTTCGCGCCGGGCTGGACGAGCACCTTCCACACCGAGCCGGTGATTTCCGAGCGGATTTCCTGGCGGGCCATGCGAGCTCCTAGGGGTTGGGCTGGTTGCCGTCGAACAGCGTGCCGTCGGCAACCAGCCGGTCGAGTTCCTCGGCGGTCATGCCAGCGACACGAGTGAAGACCTCCCGCGTGTCCTCGCCCACGCGGCGGCCAGCGTGGCGAATGACGCCGGGTGTCTCGGACAGGCGTGGCGCCGGCGCTGCCATCGCGACGGTGCCGAAATCGGGGTCCGGTGCGCGGGTGATGGTGTTGCGGGCAGCGTAATGCGGGTCGCCGAAGATATCCGCTAGCGTGTAGATTCGCGTGGCGGGAACGTCCGCCTCATGCAGCACGCGCTCGAGGTCGACCAGGTCGTTGCGGCGGGTCCACTCGCCCACGATGTCGTCGATGGCCTCGTGATTCGCCGAGCGGTCGACGGCATCGCGGAAGCGTGGGTCGTCGGCGAGCGCCGGCTGCCCCATGCATCCGGCAAGGCGGCGGAACACGCCATCGGCCATGGCGGTGATGTGGATGAACGACCCATCCCGCGAGGCGTACAGATTATTGGGTGTGCTGTCGGGCAGGCGCGAGCCGGTTCGATTGGCCACCAGCCCTAGCTTGTCGTAGGCCGGGATGTGCGGCTCCATGAAGGTGAACGCGCATTCGTAGAGCGCGCTATCCACCACCTGGCCGCGGCCGCTCTTGCCGCGCGCGAGCAGCGCCATCACAGCGCCGAATGCGCCGTAGAGCCCGGTGATGCAATCCGTGAGCGAAACGGCGATGCGAGACGGCGGACGATCCGGGTCGCCGGTGAGGTGGCGAAGCCCGCTCACCGACTCGCCGATCACGCCGTAACCGGGCCGGCCTCGATACGGCCCGGTCTGGCCAAAGCCGCTGATGCGCACCATCACGAGGCCCGGGTTGATGGCGGAGAGGTGCTCGTAGCCCAGGCCCCACTTCTCGAGGCCGCCCGGGCGGAAGTTCTCGACCACGACGTCGCAGTGCTTCGCGAGGCGGCGAATCGCGTCCTGGCCCGCGGGCTTTCGCAGGTCCACCGACACCAGCGCCTTGTTGCGAAGGATGCTGGCTGCGTATAGCGACTTGCCATGCGCGCGCTTGCCCATGGTGCGCACCGGGTCGCCCTCGGCCGGCTCCACCTTGATGACTTCGGCGCCGAAGTCGGCCAGAAGCCGCCCGCAGAACGGGCCGGCGACGGTCGAGCCCATTTCGAGGACGCGGTAGCCGGCAAGCGGGCCGGTGGGGGTGTCGGGCGAGGTCATGGCGCAGTCTCGTTTCGGTCTATTGTGCGGGTCCGGAAATCTGCCGTCAACTTTGTTGACAAAAGTGTTGACAGTTTTTCGGGGGCTTCGGTAGGGTGCGCCCATGCCTGCCGCCAAGCGTCGTTTACCCCCTGCCTCGCGCGCGAAGGCCCGGCCTGCGGGCAGCGCCCGCGACATCGTGGACATCCTCCGCACACGCATCGCTCAGCAGCAGATCGCGCCGGGCGCGAAGTTGCGCGAGACGGAACTGGCGGTGGAGTTCTCCGTGTCGCGCGCCCGCATACGGGAGGCGATCGCAGCGCTGGAGAGCCGCGGGCTGGTCGAGCGGGTGCCCAATCGCGGCGCAGTCGTCACCCGGCTGGACCTCTCGCAGGTCTTCTTCATCTACGACCTGCGCGAGGTCCTGGAGGGGCTCGCCACGCGCCTGGCGGTCGCCAACGTCCCGCCGGCCACCTGGAAACCCGACCTCGAGCGCTTCAAGGGGCCGATGAAGACGCTCGTCGAGCGCGGCGACCTGGACGAGTACATCGCCCACTACGAGGACTTGCGCCGCCGCCTGATCGACGCAGCCGCCAACCCGCTGCTCGCCGAGATGCTCGACACCATCTACGAGAAGACGCAGGTACTCATCCGCCGGATCATCATCCTGCCCGGGCGCGCCGAGGTGGGCCGCCGGCAGCACGTGGCGATGCTGGAGGCCATGTGTAAGGGCGAGGCGCTGGAGGCCGAGCGCCTTCGCCGCGAGGGGCTTCGCACCGCCAAGGCCGCGCTGGAAAAGTACCAGCGCTACATCCTGTGATCCGGGCGGGCTGAAATGGCGCTGTTCGGGAGGGTGCTGGTGGCCAATCGCGGCGCGGTCGCAGACCGCGTACTTCGCGCGCTCAACGCGCTGGGCATCCCATCGCTTGCAGCGTACTCCGAGGCTGACGCGGGCGCGCCCTGGCTCGCTCGCGCGTCGGAAACCGCGTGCATCGGGCCCGCGCCGGCGCGGGAAAGCTACCTCAACGTGGAGGCGATTCTCGCGGCTGCGCGCGAGCATCGTTGCGATGCGGTGCACCCGGGCTATGGCTTTTTGTCCGAGAACGCCGCGTTTGCCCAAGCTGTCGAGGAAGCCGGCATGCGCTTCGTCGGGCCCTCGCCGCGCTGGCTCGAGGCCATGGGCCACAAGGCGCGGGCGCGCGAGCTGGCAGCGCGCGAAGGCTGGCCCATTGGCCGTGCCTCGGGCGTGCTTCCCGCCGACCCGAAAGCCGCGCTCGCCGCAGCCGAGAAGGTGGGCTACCCGATCCTGGTGAAGCCGGCGGGGGGTGGCGGTGGCATCGGCATGATCGTGGCTCAAAACGCCTCGGAACTGCCCGCTGCCGTCGAGCGAGCCACCTCGATGGCTAGCCGCGGCTTCGCCAATGCCGAGGTCTATCTTGAGCGGCTGGTCGAGCGCGCGCGGCACGTCGAGATCCAGGTCGTGGGCGACCGGCATGGGCACGTGGCACATCTCTTCGAGCGCGATTGCTCCTTGCAGCGCCGCCACCAGAAGGTGATCGAGGAGGCGCGCGCGCCTCACGCGCCGGCGGCGCTGCCCGGCCTGCTCGACCAGGTTACGGTAACGCTCTCGCGCCTGGGTTATGACAACGTCGGCACCGTGGAGCTGCTGCTCACGCCGGATGGCGAGTTTCGTTTTCTCGAGATGAACACACGCCTGCAGGTCGAGCACGGCGTCACCGAGGAAATCACCGGCGTCGACATCGTCTTGGCGCAGTTGCGCTCGGCGGCGGGGCATGCGCTGGCAGACATCCTGCCGACCCCTGCCAAGGCTTGCGGCCACGCCATTCAGGCGCGCGTGTATGCGGAGGACCCGAAGCGCTTCCTTCCATCGCCGGGCACATTACGCGAATTTGCTCCGCCGTCGGGCGACGGAATCCGGGTGGAAACGGGCTACGCTGCCGGCCGGGATGTCACGCCGCACTACGACCCTCTGCTTGCCAAGGTGATCGCCCGCGATGTCTCTCGCCATGCCGCCATCGATCATCTGATCGCCGCGTTGCGTGAATTCCGCATCGAGGGCGTGAAGCACAACATCCCGGCGCTCGTGGCCCTGCTGGACTCGGCGCCTTTCCGTGCCGGCCAGTTGCACACTGGGCTGATCCCCGAAGTGCTGGGGCCCAACGGTGCCCGGCTCGCGGCATGATGACGAATTCCGACCGAAAGGACTCCCGATGAGCAAATCCTCCACCCCTCTCACGGACGACTACATCCGCCGAGGCGACTGGAACCCCACGTGGGACCGCATCCGCGAGCTCGACCCGCAGTTCATCGAGGCGTACCTCCAGTTCCGCGACGCGCCTCAGCGTAACGGCCCGCTTCCCCAGAAGTTCAAGGAGCTGATTCTCGTGGCCATCAATGCGGCTACGACGCACCTCTACGCCCCCGGCGTACGCCGCCACATTGCCAACGCTCTCAAGGCGGGCGCGACGCAAGCTGAAATCCTCGAGACCATCCAGATCACGACGGTCATGGGCATCCACTCCGCCAACCTCGCCATTCCCATCCTCATCGAGGAGTGCGAAAAGGCAGGTGTCAGCGGCACAACGGGAGCAAAGTGATGGCAAGCATCACGGGAGGGAAGGCGATCATCTCGGCACTCGAGACCGAGGGCGTTTCGGAGGTGTTCGGTCTCATCGGCTCAGCCGGAATGGAGATCTTTGATGCGCTGCACGATTCAAAATCCGTTCGTCTGATTGGCGTGCGCGACGAGCGCACCGGCGTGCACATGGCTGATGGCTACGCGCGCGCGAGCGGCCGCGCAGGCGTATTCCTCGCGGGGCAGAACGGCCCGGGCGCAACCAACCTCGTCACCGGCCTTGCGCAGGCCTACGCAGCGTATTCGCCCGTGGTGGCGCTCGCGGGCTCCCTTTCCTCGGCGCACGTGCACCGCGATGCCTTCCAGGAGGTCGACCAGACGGCGCTCTTCCGCCCGATCACCAAGAAGACGTGGACCGTCACGCAAGCCAAGCGCCTGCCCGAGATGGTGCGCGAGGCGTTCACCGTGGCGCTTACGCCCCGGCGCGGCCCGGTGGCGCTGAACCTCCCGCGAGACTTGCTGGCCGAGATGGTGGAGCCGGAAGACGGGGGCGCGCTCATCGCCTCTCGCGCGGCCGTTCGCAACGCGGGTGACCCTGACGCGATTCGTGCAGCGGCGAAGCTGCTGGCGACAGCGGAGCGACCGCTCATCATCGCGGGCGGCGGCGTGAAGAACGGCCGTACGCACGCCGAGGCGCTGGCGCTGGCCGAGCGACTCGGGGCACCGGTCGCGCTCTCGCCGGGGCACGGGGACGCGATTTCTGCGGACCATTTCCTCTATGCCGGCCAAGTGGGGCCGCGTGGCAACGCCGTCGCCTCGCAGCTCGCGAAGGAGGCCGATATCATCCTTGCCCTCGGCACGCGTCTGGGCTTCAACACCACCTTCTACACCTACGACAACCTCAACCGTGAGGCGAAGATCATCCATGTCGACCAGGAGCCGACGGCGGTGGGGCGCTTCTTCCCGGTGGCTGTCGGCATCGCAGGGGATGCGGGGCGGGTCGCGACGCAGCTGTGCGAAGCGCTCGGCGCTCACCAGCCCACGGCAGGCGCCAAGGCCAATGTGGCGTCCTTTCGGGAGGCGCGCGCGAAGCTGCTCGCCGAGCGTGATGCCGCCGGTGCCGTTCGCGGCGATCCCATCCAGCCCGCGATGCTCTATCACGCGCTGCGCTCTGCAGCCCCACCCGACACGATGTTCACGATGGACGCAGGTACCCTTTGCCTGCAGGGGACAGACCAGATGCCGTACCGCCAGGTTCCCTCGCTGTTCACCCCGCTCGATTTTGGCCTGGTCGGGTTTTCGTATGCAGCAGGCCTTGGTGTAAAGCTGGCGTGCCCGAATCGCACCGTGGTGAGCCTCATGGGTGACGGTGGCTTCGGCATGACGTCGAGCGAGATTGGCACGGCGGTCCAGTACGGCATCCATACCGTCTGCGTGGTGATGAACAACGGCTGCTGGGGGGCGGAAAAGGCATATCAACGTGACTTCTTCGGCGGTCGGTATATCGGCGCTGACGTGCCAAATCCGCCCTACGACCAACTCGCTCGCCTGTGGGGTGCGCAGGGTTTTCGTGTCGACCGCGCGGTCGATCTCGACAAGGCGCTCAGGGAAGCGATTGCCTGTGGCAAGCCCGCGATCGTTGACGTGATGGTGGACCCGGCGGCGCTCTACAGTTTTCGGCGCGATTCCTTCAAGCACCGCGACCTGGGCGCCAAGGCTTAGATGGCGGCAAGGGCCAGCACGTTCGATTACATCGTCGTAGGGGCCGGTTCGGCCGGGGCGGCACTCGCTGCGCGGCTCACCGAATCGGGCCGCCACCGTGTGCTGCTGCTCGAGGCGGGTGGGCGCGACGCGAGCCCCTGGATCCACATCCCTCTCGGCGTGGGCAAGCTCTTCACTAACTCGCGCTACGCCTGGAAGTTCGAGACCGAGCCGCAGGCGCAGCTGAGCGGACAGCGCGTCTACTGGCCGCGCGGCAAGGTGCTGGGCGGCTCGAGTGCGCTGAACGGCATGGCTTACGTGTGGGGCGACCGCTTGGAGTTCGACACCTGGCGTGACGCGGGCCTGGCCGGCTGGGGGGCTGAAGACGTGTGGCCCGTTTTTCGGCGCATGGAAAGCAATCCGTATACGCGGGAGCCAGGCCGGGGCCGGGACGGGCCTTTGAAGATCACCGACCGCGCAGCCCGTGACACCGACGCGTTGTCCGACGCATTTCTCCTGGGGTGTTGGGAGGCAGGCATCCCCCCGACCGCGGATTACAACGCCGGCTCGTACGAGGGCTATCGGTACCTGGAGCAAACCGCCCACCGTGGCCGGCGATGCAGCACGGCCGTAGCGTACCTGCACGGGGCGTCCCGTCGCCCCAATCTCGTCATCGAGACTGGGGCGCTGGTGGCGCGGGTTCTGTTCGAGGGCATGGCCGCCTCCGGAGTCGAGTATCTCGTGGGCAACTCGCGTCGGGTGGCAAGCGTGGGTAGGGAAGTCATCGTGTGTGCCGGGGCCATCCAGTCGCCCCAGCTGCTCGAGCTGTCGGGCATCGGCGATGCTGAGCGCCTGCAGACGCTGGGAATTCCTGTCGTCGCACACTCACCCGACGTCGGCGAGAACCTCATCGACCACTTGCAGGTTCGTTGCACCTACGAGACACCGCTGCCGATTACCATCAACGATGTGATGCGCAGCCTTCCGCGGCGTCTTATGGTTGGCGCGCAGTGGCTCCTGACCCGGCGCGGCTTGATGGCCACCACCTCCTCGACCGCACACGCCATCGCTCGTACCCAAGCCGGGCTGGCTCGGCCTGACGTGATGGTGCGGATCTACCACATCAGCGGGAAGGATCGGTACTCGCGCTCCCCGGGTGCTGGCATCGACCCGTTTTCGGGCTTTTCCATCGGCGGCTTTCCGCTGCGGCCCCTGTCGCGCGGGTCAATCCATGCAGCCTCGAGCGACCCTCGGGCGTTCCCCAGGATCGAGCCCAACTACCTTGCCGACCTCGCCGATCACGAGACGACCCTAGCCCTTCTGCGCCTGGTGCGTCGCATTGCCGCGTCCAGCGCCATGCAGGGCGTGATCGTTCGCGAGACGCGCCCGGGGCCCGAGGTGCAGGATGACGAGTCGCTGATGGAGTACGCCCGCAATTGCGCCCAGACCGCGTGGCACACCGTTGGCACGTGTCGCATGGGAGCGCCCGGCAAGGGTGTGGTCGACGCCCGCCTGCGCGTGCACGGCGTGGCGAGACTGCGCGTCGCAGATGCGTCCGTATTCCCGACCATTCCGTCGTCCAACACCAACGCCGCCTCGATCATGGTGGGCGAGCGGGCGGCGGACTTTCTTCTCGCCGACGCCCAGTCCTCGTAAACGGGCGGCATCCCTTGATCGTTAATAGCTGGCGGCAGTACGCGCCGGGAATATTACTTTGACAGCATATTCCTTAAAGGCTATATTTCGATGGCTTGGGAAGTCGAATACACGGATGAATTCAGCGCTTGGTGGGCAACGCTCAGCGAGAGGCAGCAGGAGGCATTGGATGCGTCGGTGCGCCTGCTGGAGGCTTTGGGGCCGGCGCTCCCGTTCCCTCACTGCAGCGGCGTGAGTCTTTCCCGGCATGGCCATATGCGAGAGTTGCGCACGCAGCACGGCGGGCGGCCGCTTCGGACGCTCTATGCCTTCGACCCCCAGCGCGCAGCGATCCTTTTGATTGGCGGGGACAAGACAGGATCCGATCGCTGGTATGAAACGCACGTCCCCATCGCCGATCGCCTGTATGACGAGCATCTTTCGCAATTGCGCAGGGAGGGCCTGATCAATGGCAAGAAAATTCGCTGAACTGCGCGCCAAGATGACGCCGGCCGCTCGTGAGCGTGCTGAGGCACGGGCGCAGCGGCTTCTGGAAGAAATGCCCTTGGCAGAGTTGCGAAAGGCGCGAGGCCTTACCCAGGTGCAGCTCGCGGAATTACTGCAGGTTCAGCAGCCCGCCGTTGCCCGCATCGAGAGGCGAACGGACATGTACCTTTCTACCCTTCGCAGCCATATCGAGGCCATGGGCGGGGAGCTGGAGGTGATTGCCCGTTTCCCCGACGGCGCAGTGAAGATCCGTAATTTCTCGGATATCAACGCGAAGCGGGGCTGAGGCCAGCCCCGCGCTGCGGCGCTACGCCCCCTTCGCCGCGTCCGCCACCTTCGGCGGCTTGCCTTCCAGCACCAATCGCACATTCTCGGCGGTGAGGATGCTCGCACGCCGGTTGGCGTCCTGGTTCACACCCGCAATATGCGGCGTGAGCAGCAGATTGGGTACGTCCATGAGCACGCTGCCAGCAGGCAGGGGTTCCCTCTCGAACACATCCAGTGCCGCGCCCGCCAGGTGCCCGCTGCGCAGCAGCGAGGCCAGTGCTGCCTCGTCGATGATGCCGCCGCGCGCCGTGTTGATGACGATGGCGCCCTTGGGCAGCGACTTGAGCGCTGCTTCGTTAAGAAGGCCGCGCGTCTGCGATGTCATCGGCACATGCACGCTCAGCACATTGCTCTCGGTGAGCAGCGCAGCAAGCTCTCGTCGGCCCACGCCCAGCTCTGTCCACGAGGCATGGTCCGCCGGAACAAACGGGTCGTAGGCCACCACCCGCATCCCGAAAGCGGAAGCGCGCCGCGCCACCTGCCGGGCAATGGCCCCAAAGCCCACCAGGCCCATCGTGAGGCCCTTCGCGTCACGCCCGCCAATCACCTTGGTGCGCGGCCACGCGCCGGAGAGCACCTCCGCGTTCACGTGAAAGGCGCCGGCGCGGAGGGTGATCAGCATCGTGGCCATCACATACTCAGCCACCGTGTCGTCGTTGGTGCCGGTTGCCGGCAGCACGGGGACGTTCCGAGCCGCGCAGGTGGGCAGGTCGATGTTCTCGAGGCCAACGCCCAACCGGCCCACCACCTTGAGGTGAGGGGCCGATTCAAGCAGCGCCGGCCGCACCTGCGTGCGGTTGCGCACGATGAGGCCGTGGCAATCGGCGAGCGCCGCTCTCAGGGCATCCTGCTTGTCGACCAATTGCGGGTCGTAGAGCACGTCCATTCCCTTGAGCACATCCACACCCGCCTGGTCCATGAACTCCGTAATCACGACCTTTGCCACGGCCTTGCCTCCTGGTTGCGCAGGGCTCAGGAGCCCGGCTGGTTGTGCACTTCGGTGAAGAACATGTCCTGCCAGCCCTTTGGCAGCTCCTTGATGGTGCCGACCTTGTGCAGGAAGTTCGCGAATTTCATCGTGCCTTCCGGAGCGGTCGTGAACTTCACCTCGGGGTTGTTCATCATCTCGAGGATGAACGCCGGCTCGAGCTTGGACTTCTGGCTGTCAACGAACAGCTTCGCGTACTTGGGCTTGTCGGCGTTGATCTTCTGCATCGCCTCGTTCAGGCCAGCCATGAAAGCCGCGTACGACTTGGGGTTTTCCTTGCGGAATTTCTCGGTAGTCCAGATGAGGTTGAAGCTGTGCGGGCTGCCCACCACATCGTAGGAGCTGAACACGCGCTTGACCTTCGGGTCCTTCAGCTGCTGCCACATGAAGGGCGGAGCCGTGAGGTGCGCGGTGATCTCGGTCTTGCCCGACAGCAGCGCCGAGGTACCATCCGGGTGCGCCATGGAGACGGTGAGGCGGTCGATCTGGTCGTGTTTGCCGAACACCTTCTCCGCCTCCATTTGCAGCACCACGGCCTGGATCGACGACTTGATCACCGGCAGGGCGATGCGGTCCTTGTCCGTGAAGTCCTTGATGGTCTTCACGTTCGGGTTGATGGTGTTGAGGTAGAGCGGCATCGAGTTGATCGAGGCCATGCCGCGCACGTTGATGTTGCCTTTGGTGCGCGCCCAGATGGCCACCAGGGGCCCGAGGCCACCGGAAGAGACTTCGAGGTTGCCGCCAATCAGCAGCTGCGCCTGGTTGGTGCCGCCGTCGAGCACCATCCATTTGGCAGTGCTGCCCTTGAGCCCCGCTTTTTCGGCGTGCTTCTCGAAGAGCTTTTCCTCCTCCATCACGATGAGGGGCAGGTACCCAATGCCGAAGCCCTTGGCGATCCGAACCTCCTTGACCTCGGCGTGGGCCGGCAGGGCGACGGCAGCGGCGCAGGTGAGCGCAGCAGCCACTGCGCCAGCGCGTCTCGCGATGTGTTGCAGGGCAATTCTCACGGTGTCTCCTCCTGTTTTGAGCAGCGTTGTGTGGGTGAATCGATGACTACGGTCAAACGGGCTTCAGCGTGAACGGCGCGCCAGCCAACTCGCCAAGGATGCCTAATTCCTTCACCACGGCATCCGGCAGCGGGATGCCCTGGCTCATGCGCTCGGCTTCCAGTTTCGACGCGCGCTCGCCGGGGTAACGGCCCTGCGCGCCGGAGGCCTTGCGATAGGCGGCGATCCAGCCTGCCATGTGCGATTCATATTCAGCCCGGCCGGCGATGCGATCCGGGTTGGCGACGAAGGCAAACGCGCCGACGCGGGCGGGCGCGCTGCCGGGTGCCGCACCGGACGTGACGGAGGCGGGCAGGGCACCGCTCAGGCTGCCGGCGAGGCACTGCACCATCATCGCAAGGCCAATGCCCTTGTGGCCCGCCATGGGAAGCATTGCGCCAGCGAGGGCGGCCTGCGCATCCGTCGTGGGGTTGCCCTCTGCGTCGATGGCCCAGCCAAGGGGAATGGGCTTCTTCTCGCGCGCGGCGGCTAGCACGTTGCCGCGCGCCACGCCGCTGGCGGCGATGTCAAAGACCATGGGCGGCCCGCCGGGCACCGGGCTGGCAAACGCGAGCGGGTTGTTACCGATGGCCGCACCCTTGGAGCCTTCCAGCGCCATGAGGGGTGGGGTCGACTGCGTGACGAAGCCCAGCATCCCGCTCTCGGCCGCCTCCAGCGCGAACATGCCGAGAGCCGCAAGGTGGCCGACGTCGTGGATGATCATCGGCACGAAGCCGTGATTGGCTGCGCGCATCACCGCTTCCCGGATGGCCTGAGCGCCGACCACCTGCCCGAGGCCAGAGTCCGCGTAGCAGTGCAGCACGCCGTCCCGCTCCTCCATGCGCACGGAGGGGCGGGCTTTCAACTCGCCGGACTTGAGCTTCTGCCCGTAGACAAGCGCCCGGGCGATGCCGTGCGTATCGACGCCCCGCGCGTTGGTCCGGACCAGCACGCGTGCGCCGAGCGCGGCGTCGTCCGGGGTAAGCCCGAGCCCCGCGAAGGCGCTTGCGAGCCAATCGGTGATCCGGGTGGTTTCGTAGCGATTCATCGTTGCATTCCCCATCGGCGAACAGTTTTTCGTTCCACGTTTCGGAAGATGACGCTCTCGACCACCAGGCCGATGATGATCACGGCGGTGAGGCCTGCGAACACGGCGGCAGTGTCGAGCTGGTTGCGGTTCTCGAAGATGAACCACCCGAGGCCACCCGAGCGCGACGAGACGCCGAACACCAGCTCCGCGGCGATCAGGGTGCGCCAAGCGAAGGCCCAGCCAATCTTCAACCCTGACAGTATTGCCGGGAATGCGGCTGGCATCAGCACGAAGGCCACAAAGCGGATGCCCTTGAGGCCGTAGTTCTGCCCTGCCATGCGCATGGTTTCGGAGACTGCTAGGAAGCCTGAGTGGGTGTTGAGCGCTACCGCCCAGAGCACCGAGTGCACGATCACGAACACCAGGCTCGGGATGCCGAGCCCGAACCACAGGAGGGCGATCGGCAGCAGGGCGATGGCGGGCAGCGGATTGAACATCGCCGTGAGCGTGGACAGGAGGTCCGTTCCCACGCGCGTGGACACCGCGAGCGCTGTGAAAACGGCCGCGAGGGCCACGCCGCAGGCATAGCCGATCACCAGCACCCGCACAGACGTGAACGTACGGTCCGCGAGGGGCCCGTTGACAGTGGCCTGCCAGAGCGACTCCATCACCATGGAGAAGGGTGGCACCATCAGCGGGTTGTTCAGGTAGCGCCCGTAGCCCTCCCACGCAGCCGCGAGGATGAGCAGGATGGTGATGCGCCTGACCCAATCGATGTTGGTCACGCGCTCCCAGGCGGACAGCGGGCGCTTGACCTCGCCAATCTGGCCGGAGGCAAGGCTGCGGTTCTCGATCTCCGGCCGAAGCGGGGGCAGCGGGCGGGGGTCAGTCATGGCCGGCTCCTCGCGGCGTGCCGTGGGCCTCAAGACACTCCGCAAACAGCATGTCGTGGATGCGCCGCTGCAGGGCCATGAAGGCCTCGCCGCCTTGCTCGCGGTGCGTGAACTGGTGGGCGTTGAGCTCCGCCTTGACTCGCCCGGGATGCGGGGAAAGGACGAGGATGCGCGAGCCCAGGATGATGGCCTCCTCGATCGAGTGGGTGACGAAGAGCACCGTGAAGCGCGTGTCCTCCCACAGCTGCAGCAGTTCCTCCTGCATCTGTCGGCGGGTGAGCGCATCGAGGGCAGCGTAGGGCTCGTCCATCAGCAGGATGTCGGGCTCCATTGCCATGGCACGGGCAATGGCAACACGCTGCTTCATGCCACCGGAAAGCATGTGCGGAAACACGTCGCGGAACTTGGCGAGCCCCACTTTTTCGATGGCGGCAAGCGCCCGGTCGTTTGCCTCTGCCGCAGCGAACTTTCGACTGACCTTCATTGGAAAGAGAACGTTCTCGCGAACGGTCTTCCACGGCATGAGCTGGTCAAACTCCTGAAACACCATCATCCGGTCCGGGCCCGGGCCGTCGATCGGGCGGCCGCGCAAGCGCATGGAGCCCTCCACCGGCTTCATGAAGCCGCCTACCCCCTTGAGGAGCGTGGACTTGCCGCAGCCTGACGGGCCCAGAAGGACGAAGCGGTCTGCCGAGTGCACGTCGAAACTGACCCGGTAGGTGGCGGTGACCAGATGCTCGGCTGTCTTGTACTGCAACGTCACGTCCTCGACGCGCAGCAACGGCTCGCTGGGCGGCTGCGTTGTGCTTGCCGGTGTGGCGGTTGCCGTGTCGTTCATGGGTCGCACGCTCAATTGGGAGGGTGGTTGGGACGGAGCGGGGGGTGCACCTTAGCGAACTACCGACAGGTTCGCGTCGAAAGGCGGGGCGTGGATGCGCTGGAAGTACAGCGGCCGGTCTCGCAACGTGTAGCCGCGCATGTCCATGGAAAAGACGACCGTGCCGGCGCGCAGCCGCAGCGCCTGGGCCACTGGCGGCGGTGCCTTCTGGAAGCGTATCCACTGGTCGATGCGAAGGGTGGGCAGCGACAGCTTCTGGCTGATCAGGACGCGCAGGTTCTTCTCCAGCGCCTGCCGGCCAGGCCGGTTCAGCCGCTCATACTCCTCTTCGCGCAACCAGAAGGCGCTGTGCAGCGTGACTGCTGCGCCCACATCAATCAGCCGCTCGATCCGCACAAAGGCCGGTGATGGGCCGAGGAAGTCGAACCAGGGCCCGCGCGTGCGCAGGCGTTTGACTGAGCGCAGGCGCATGAAGTTGGGCAGCTCACGACCCGCCCCGTCGAGAAACCGCAGGTAGCTCACGTCGGAGGCGCGCACGCGGCTGCCGGCAACGAAAGTGCCGCGCCCGTGCTCTCGAGTGATGAGCCCGGCAGCGGCCAGTTGGCCGAGGGCCTTTTGCACCGTGCCCACGCTGACTGAGAGCTGGCGAGCCAGTTGCGCCTCCGAGGGCAGGCGGTCGCCTTCGATGAGGGCCCGCGCCTCGATGCGACGAGTGACGCTCTCGCAGACGCGCTCGACCTTGGTCACGGTATCCCGACCCGGCGCGCTAAATGGTGGGAGCGAAGCGGCTGATGGCTGTCTCGCGAACGTCGAGCAGCTCGCTCGTAGTGCGCGTGCCGGAAGCCACGTCAACTGCGAATGAGTAGAGCTTTTCTCCGAGGCTGCTGGCCTTGGCGCTCTTTTCCAGAATGTCGGAGGCGTCGAAATCGATGTTGTCTGCCATCGTGCGCAGCGTGTTCACGTTGCCGCAGACCTTGACGGTGGGCGAGACCATGTTGCCAATCGGGTTGCCTACGCCAGTGCCGAAAAAGATGAGCTGGCAGCCCGCGGCGGCAAATGCCGTGAGGTTCTCAACCGCTGGCGCGGGCGCGTCCATGAAGTACAGGCCCTTGGCCTTGGGCGGCTCGCCGTAGGTGAGTACCCCGGCGAGCGAGCGCGTTCCGGCCTTCGCCATGGCGCCAAGCGCCTTCTCTTCGATGGTGGTCAGGCCGCCGCGGATGTTGTCCGGCGTGGGGTTGGTTCCACGGATGTCCATGCCACGGCCAACTGCCTCGCGCTCCAATCGGAGAACGGCCTCGGTGAAAGCCTTGGCTACGGTGTCGCTCACGGCGCGCTTGGCAAACAGGTGCTCGGCGCCGAAGAACTCCGAGGTCTCCGAGATGATCACCGACCCGCCGGCATCAATGATGCGGTCGGCCATTGCGCCGATCGTGGGGTTGCAGGTGAGGCCGGAGGTGGTGTCCGACCCACCGCACTCGACGCCGACCAGCAGATCAGACACCGGGCACGGCTCGCGTCGGAGGTTCGAAGCGGCGAGCGCCAGTTTCAGTGCCTTGCGCGTGCCCTCGGCTATCACGTTGATGGTGCCGTTGGGCTGCAGCGTCACGGCCTCGACGGGCTTCCCGCTCGGGCGAATGCGACGCGCCACTTCTTCAGTAGTGCCTTCCTCGAGCCCCACCAGCAGCACCGCGGCGATGTTGGGGTTGCGACCCATGCCGGCCAACGTGTTCAGCGACACCTCGAGGTCATGGCCATACTGGCCGCGCACAAAGAGTGTGGTGACAGGGATGGTGCCGTCAACCGCCTCGCAGATGGCGCGGGTGACGGGATTGCAGTTATCCATGATCGAGATCACGGCGACCCAGTTGCGCACACCGGCAGCGCCCACCGGGCGCCGGTACCCCAGGAATGTCTGGCTCATGAGCGGGCTCCCGGCTTGTCGCCGCGGCCGCGGGCCGAGTCGACGTTGTGAATGTGAACGTGGTCGCCGACCTCGAGGTTCTTCGAGGCCTGGCCGATCACCTGGCCGTACTTCAGGATGTCGCCTCCCGCCGGGGTGGCGCGAACGCATACCTTGTGGCCGAACGGCACGGCCGAGCGCAGTGTGACGGTGCCGTCGGCCTCGCCTTGCAACGTGCACGCCACCCCCGCCTCGCCGGTGTCGATGAGGGTGGCAACGTTGTCTTGCGGGTTCAGGACGATGGCGCGGGGCATGCGAACTCCTCTATAGCAGTTGGCTGGACCGTAAGCCTCACGAAAGCAACTGTCAACGCTGCGACGCAGCATCCTGCTGCAAGTCCACTATAGGAGTAGGCGCCCCGTCAACCATGGCGCAGCGCGCCGGGGCGGCGTACGCTCCCCACTTTCTCTCGCTCCCTTGCCCCCCATGGATGCCGAATTCCGCGCCCCCGCTGGCGAGCCCCCCGAACCCGATGCCGACCCGCTGGAAACCCGGGAGTGGACCGAGGCGCTCGATGCGCTGATCACCTCCGCCGGGCCTGAGCGAGCCACTTTCCTGTTGCGTCGCCTGCTGCAGCAGGCGCGCGTGCGACGCGTGCCGCTACCTCAGGTACTGGTGACGCCGTATGTGAACACCATCGGGCTCGATGCGCAGCCGCCTTACCAAGGCAACCTCGACATGGAGTCGCGCATCTCGGCGCTCGTGCGCTGGAATGCGCTGGCGATGGTGGTGCGGGCGAATCGAGCTTCCGGCGAGTTGGGCGGCCACATCGCGAGCTATGCCTCGGCGGCAGACCTCTTCGAGGTGGGCTTCAACCACTTTTTTCGCGCCGGGCAGCAAGGCGACGTCGTCTATTTCCAGCCGCACTCGGCGCCGGGCGTGTATGCGCGCGCGTTTCTCGAGGGGCGCCTGGAAGCCGAGCAGCTCGACCGCTACCGGCGCGAGACGGGCGGAGGGGGGCTGTCGTCGTATCCGCATCCGTGGCTCATGCCGGGGTTCTGGCAGTTTCCCACGGGCTCCATGGGGCTGGGGCCGCTCTTTGCCATCTACCAAGCGCGCTTCATGCGCTATCTCGAGCACCGCGGGCAGCTTGCGACCACAGGCCGAAAAGTCTGGGCCTTCGTGGGCGATGGCGAGATGGACGAGCCGGAGTCGCTCGCAGGCCTGTCGCTCGCAGCGCGCGAGCGGTTGGACAACCTCGTGCTGGTGGTGAACTGCAACCTGCAGCGCCTCGATGGCCCGGTGCGCGGCAACGGCTCGATCATCCAGGAGCTCGAGGGCCTATTCGCGGGTGCCGGCTGGAACGTGATCAAGGTGCTGTGGGGATCGGATTGGGATCCGCTCTTCGCCCGTGACGTGAACCGCTGGCTCGAGAAGCGCTTCGCCGAGACGGTGGATGGGGAATTCCAAACCTATGCCGCCACGGACGGCCGTTTTAACCGGGAGCACTTCTTCAACAAGTATCCAGAGCTGCAGCAGCTGGCTGCGC
>Ga0075471_10000410_pt1 | contig 25672 bp, 21 predicted proteins | sample DEB19_08_DNA_2_FD_74787 | JGI IMG/M metagenome (GOLD analysis project Ga0075471, IMG submission 74787) | Aqueous microbial communities from the Delaware River and Bay under freshwater to marine salinity gradient to study organic matter... | ecosystem: Environmental > Aquatic > Marine > Coastal ...
GCCTATCACGGCTACAACAAGGTCTTCGGTGGAGGTGGCTTGAAAGGGACCGCGTCCTGGTTCGGAAGCATCGGCATGAAATGGCCGCAGTGGCAAGCTCGCCTGGCCGCGACCACCGAGATCGGCGCCGGCATCCTGTTGGCGATCGGACTTCTCACTCCATTGGCCGCCGCCGGAATCATCGGCATCATGCTCGTGGCCATCGTCGTGGCTCACGCCAAGGTCGGCTTCTTCGTGTTCCTTCCCAATCAGGGTTGGGAATACTGCGCCACGATCGCGCTCGGTTCATTGGCGGTCGGCACGATGGGTGCCGGTGATTGGTCGGTCGACCATGCAATCGACCTCTCGTTCGAGTCCTGGTCGGGTCTGCTCATCACCGCTGGAATCGGCATCGCCGGGGCCGCTGTTCAACTGGCGGCCAGCTACCGACCCCAGCCGTCCTCACGATGACCCGCCGTTGGGTCCGAGTCCTGCTGACCGCGGTATCGCTGGCCATTGCGGCCTTCTGGGTCTGGGCTCTCTTCTTCCCGCCCAAGCAATCGGTGGCCCGTCTCGATGACCGGCAGTGGACCGAACGCGCCGATGCGATCTGCCGAGAGGCCAATCTCGCTCGTAACGAACTCGCCGACGAGAGACGGATCGAAGATGCGGGTCCCGATGCATTGGCCGTACGCGCCGATCTGATCGATCAGGCCACCGACATCGTCGACGCCATGATCTCCGCGGTGAACGAGATCGTTCCCAGCGGACCCGATGATGCGGCTCTCGTGGCGACGTGGACCGGCTACTACCTTCAGCTCATCGAGGATCGGCGTGCCTACACCGAGGTCCTCCGGAGCGGAGAGAATCCTCCCTTCCCGGAAACAACCATCGACGGCGCACCGATTTCCGAGTTCATCAACGACTTCACGGTGGCCAACGAGATGAAGTCGTGCTCGGCGCCCGCCGATCTCGCCGTCTGATCAGTCGACGTCGGTCCATGCCCCATCGACGAAACGACGGATGACTCGCGCCGGACTACCGACCGCCACCGAGAAACTGGGGATCACTCCGGTCACGACCGAATTGGCTCCGATGACCACGTGTTCGCCGATGTCGGCTCCGGGAAGCACCACCGAGCCGTAACCCAACCAGGAACCACTCCCGATGCGAACCGGGCGCTCGGGCATCACCTGCACCGAGACCGGTCGGTCCACATCTCGGTATCCATGGTTCTGATCGGTGATGTAGACATGGTGTCCGGTCCACACGTCGTCACCGATCTCGATCGAGAAATGGCCGACGATTCCACTTCCTTTACCGATCAGACAACGGTCGCCGATGGAAACCACCGGATCGCTGATGCATTCCTGACCCGGAACCATCCCAGCGCTAAGAGTGCACTGCGGTCCGATCATCGTGTCTCGTCCGATGCGGATGTAGCGCTCGTTGAAGATCGTGTTCGTGGGAAAGCAGATCACGCTTCCGGGACCGAAGGCGCCGAAGAGACGACCCTTGGGCGACGACGGCCCGATGGCCCCCGCCTCCACGGAGAACTCCCAAAGACGGTGGACCAGGCGATGGAATCGACGGGTCATGAACCACCGAAACCGACTACGAGACGGCGGGGCCAACGCCGGACCTGATTCCACGTTGCGAAACTATCGGCGGTCGATCTGCGACGATGGAGCGTGTCCAAGTTCGTCTCGTCCTGGTCGGACGGATCAATTCTCGACGTCCGCGGCATCCGCGTCGGTCACCACACGCGCGATTCCGCGACCTGGCGCACCGGCACCACGGTCGCCCTCCTCCCCGCCGGAACCGTCGGTGGTGTCGACGTTCGGGGCGGCGCTCCCGGGACTCGAGAAACCGAGTTGCTCCGACCCGAGAACATGATGGACCGGGTCGATGCGATCTGTTTGTCAGGCGGAAGCGCCTACGGTCTCGCCGCCGCCGACGGGGTCATGCGCTTCCTCGAATCGAAGGCGATCGGATTCCCCGTGGGGCAACGTAACGATTGGGTGGTTCCCATCGTTCCGGCGGCCGTGATCTTCGACCTCGGGCGCAGCGGTCGTTTCTCCCATCGACCCGATTCGGACTTCGGTTGGCGAGCGGCCCGCGCCGCTACCGCGACTTCGATTCGGCTCGGCTCGGTGGGTGGCGGAACCGGAGCTCGCGCCGGCGGGCTACGGGGCGGGGTCGGAACATCGTCGCGTTCCGTGCGGGGCACGACCGTCGCCGCTCTGGTGGTCGTGAATTCGGTCGGTTCGGTGATCGATCCGGATTCCGCCTTGCCATGGTTCACCGACGGACTCGACCTCGTCGAACCTTCGGTCAAGGATCGCCGTCGGTTCCGTCGTCATTTCGACGAAGTGTCCCGACCGCTGATCTCTTCAGCGAAGTCACTCAACACGACGATCGGCATCGTGGCCACCGATGCCGCGCTCACCAAGGCCGAATGTCAGAAGTTGGCGGCAGTGTCCCACGATGGCTTGGCGCGGGCGATTCGACCCGCCCATTCGATGAACGACGGCGACACGATCTTCGGACTCTCGACCGGTGGCCACCCTCTCGCCGAGTCCCACCTCGGTTCTTCGGCATCCCTCTTGGAAGTTGGATCCCGAACCTCGGCTTTCAACGACCTACTGGAAGCCGCCGCCGACGTCTTCGCCCGGGCCTGCACCCTGGCCGTCCTCCGGGCGACCGGCCTGCCCTCTCTCCCGAGTTACCGCGACCTCGTTCCGTCGGCCCTGCGTGGATATCCGGGGACCTGAGCCTGAAATCACAGATCCCACGGGTTCCGACGGTGGTCGTCGGGAGGTGCCTCGCTAGTTTCCGAAGGGTTCCCCACCGGCGAGGTCATGATGCCCGTATCCGATCGCAAGAAGGTGACTGTTCCCGACCTCGCCAAATGGCGTGAGTCCGGTCGTCGCATCTCGATGATCACGGCCTACGACGTGACCTTCGCCCGCCTCGTCGACGAAGCCGGAGTCGACATGATTCTCGTGGGCGATTCGCTCGCCATGGTTGTGAAGGGCGAGCGGAACACGATTCCCGTGTCGCTCGACGAGATGGGGTATCACGTGCGGTGCGTGGCGCGGGCGCACACCAAGGCCCTCGTCGTCGGTGATCTTCCTTTCGGCTCGTATCAGTCGAGCCCCGAACAAGCCGTGGACTCAGCAGTGCATCTCATGAAGAGCGGAGCCGAGAGCGTAAAACTCGAAGGCGGCACTCACATGGCCTCCACCATCGAGGCGATCACACGGGTGGACATCCCCGTGATCGGCCACATCGGCCTCACACCGCAGAGCTACCACCGGATGGGTGGCCACCGAATTCAGGGCCGACGTAGCGGTTTCGAAGCCGGGGGTCGTGAGCGACTCCTCGAGGATGCCCATGCGGTGGAGCAGGCCGGAGCAGCCGCCATCGTCGTGGAAGGCGTGCCCATGGATCTGGCCGCCGAGATCACCGACAAGCTCAGCATCCCGACGATCGGAATCGGTGCTGGCCCACATTGCTCCGGCCAAGTGCTCGTACTTCATGACGTGCTCGGACTCTGCGACTCGCAATACAAGTTCGCCAAACAGTACGCCCACCTGCGCGAAGCGGTCATCGGCGCCACTCGTTCATTCGTCGAAGAAGTCGATCAGGGCATCTGGCCGGACGTCGATCATTCGTTCCAATGATCCTGGCGCACACGCCGTCCGAACTCCGTCGAGTCCTTTCCGACCGTCGACACCCCGTTGGTTTCGTCCCCACCATGGGGGCATTGCACCGTGGTCACACCAGCCTCTTCGACGTCGCCCGGTCGTCGTGCCCGTCGGTGGTGGCGAGCATCTTCGTGAATGCACTTCAATTCGACCGGCAATCGGACCTCGAGAAGTACCCGCGTCCTCTCGAGAGTGACCTCGAACTGTGTCGTGAACACGGAGTCGACGTCGTGTACGTGCCCGATCACGAGACCATGTATCCCGCCGGCTTCTCCACCGTGGTTTCGGTCGGAAGGCTCGGACGAATTCTCGAAGGCGCGCATCGTCCCGGGCACTTCGACGGTGTGGCGACGATCGTCACGAAATTGCTCTCCGCCGTTCGTCCCGACGTGGCGTTCTTCGGACAGAAGGACCTGCAACAAGTTGCCGTCATCGAGCGCCTCAGCACCGATCTCGACCTCGGAGTCGAGATCCGCACACAGCCGACCATTCGCGACATCGATGGACTCGCCTTGTCGAGCCGCAACGTACGTCTTTCGGAAACCGGGCGACAGCGTGCCTTGGCCATTCCTCGTGCCCTCGAGTCGGCCCGCCTAGCCGCGAAGTTGACCGGCGCTACGTCTACTTCCGTCTCACGGACGATGAACACCGAGCTCAATGCGGCCGGTCTGTCGGTCGACTACGCGATCGTTCTCGACGCCGACAGTTTCGAGGAGTCCGAGCCGCTCACCGCACGAAGTGTCGCCCTGGTCGCGGCGACCGTCGACGACGTTCGATTGATCGACAACTGCTTCTTGTTCGATCAGAGCTAACTACGATCGGTTCATGTCGAGCCTGTGGGACGAAGCATCGACGAGTCCCACCCTGGCGATTCCCCCGGCATCCGAGTACGACGTCGTCCTGATCGGCGCCGGCTACACGGGCCTCTGGACCGCTTTTGCACTCACCGAAATCGATCCGAATCTGCGCATCGGAGTTCTCGAGAAGCACCGGGTCGGCTTCGGGGCCAGCGGTCGCAACGGGGGTTGGTGTTCGTCGATCCTTCCGATGGCGCTCGACGAGATCGAGAAACGACACGGGCGGGTGGTCGCCCTAGAACTCCAACGAACCATGATCGACACCGTCGACGAGATCGGGGCGACGACCAGTCGACTCGGAATCGAGTGCGATTTCGCGAAGGGCGGCACCATTTCGCTGATCCGCGACGATTTCCAGCGCGCCCGAGCGGATGCGGACTTGGCGGGCTCTCGACGTCTCGGGTTGGGAGACGAGCACATGAGTCGCTTGTCGGCCGATGACACGGCACGAGTTCTGCGGATAGCCGGGCGTCCCGAAGCGAACTTCCAGCCGGGGTGTGCGGCTCTCCATCCACGCAAACTCGTCGATGGTTTGGTCGGAGTCCTTCTGGGCCGCGGAGTGTCCATTCACGAGGGAGTCGAGGTAAAGGACTTCGATGCGCACGAGGTGTTCACCGATCACGGAACGGTAAGAGCCGACTCGATTCTGCTGTGCACCGAGGCCTATGGCTCGTCATTGCCGAAGCGGCGACGATCGGTCCTTCCGTTGTATTCGCTCATGGTTGCCACCGATCCACTTCCCGGTGATTCGTGGAACGAAATCGGCCTCGATCGACGCACCACATTCGCCGATCATCGTCATCTCATCGTGTACGGGCAACGAACGGCCGACGGTCGCTTCGCCTTCGGCGGTCGGGGTGCGCCGTATCACTTCGGCTCGCGAATCGACCCCTCGTTCGACACCGACGAGCGAGTTCGCCGGCACCTTCAAGAGGAACTCCTCGCCCTCTTCCCGGTTCTTCGCGGCGTCCGTTTCACTCACCACTGGGGCGGTCCGTTGGGCGTCCCTCGCGACTGGACGTTTTCGGTCGATTACGAACCTCGCTCCGGCCTGGGAAGGGCCGGGGGCTATGTCGGTGACGGAGTAGCAACGGCGTACCTCGCCGGTCGCACCCTCGCCGACCTGGTGTGCGGACGCGCCACGAGTCGGACCCGCTTGCCCTTCGTCGGCCACCAGTCTCCGAAGTGGGAACCGGAGCCGGCGCGGTGGATCGCCGTCAACGGGCTGGCCAAAGCCGTGGCGCACATGGATGCCGCGGAAAGTCAGGGACGACGACCCTCCCGTGTCGTGACGAGCGTGGTGAGCCGGCTCACCGGTGGCTGACTCAGCGACGCTGACGTGAATCGGACGTTCGAGCGACGTAGCGAACGCTGAACACACCGTCGCCCGACAGAATCCCGCCCCGGCCGAAGAGTCGACCGTGTTGCCAGTTCGACAATCCGAGTTCGGGCCGGCCGAGTGCGTACTGTCCGTCGACCCAACGGGTGAACCCGTCACCCACGAAAGGCGCATCGGCCAACCGATACACCTTCTCCATCGTGGAGGGTTCGGGCGAGAGAACGGAGATGACGAATCGCGGGCTGTGTCGATTGAAGAGTTCGCAACCCTGCTCGATCCGATCGACGAACTTCACCGAAAACTCGGGGTCGTCGTCCCATTCCCACTCGGTCGACAGGAAGTCGTCATCGGCATGGGTGACGATCGACAGCTCGACCCCTTCGTCCGGAATTGCGTCGAGAAGCACTCGATCGACGTCCCGGCAGTGCACTGTTGCCCGTCGACGGCGACGCGAGGCCGCAGCGGCGAGACCACTCAGCGCGGCTTCGAGAGTCGGACGATCTCCGATTGGCAGACAGAGAACGTTCAACGTGTTGCAGACCTTGCGATCGAGCGAAGCGTCGACGATCGACGTCAGGTCCTGATGCGGGAAGTCGCGGTCGACGAGAACCCACGCCCCTCCCGTTCCGTGGAGACTCACCGGAATCCCCGATTGACGGGCGACCGCACCGAGTTGGGCCACGGCCTCTCCACTTCCTCGCGCCACGGCCAGTCCGAGGCGGCGATCGGAGAACAACGCATGCCCGGCCGATCGCTCACCGGATTCGACCAGCACGACCGAACCAACGGGAAGATCACTCGCACGAAGCGCCGGTAACACGAGTTCTCGATGAATCGCTTGAGCCGTGCGCAGCGCGTCGCTACCGATACGGAAGACGACGGCATTTCCGGACCGGAGAACTCCGGTGGCGTCGGCGAAGACGTTGGGGCGCCCTTCGAAAACGAAGCCCACCACTCCCAGGGGTGCACGTCGCTCTTCGACCGACCAGTTTTCGTGATCCACGCGATCGACGACTTCATTGGCCGGGACGTCCAGATCACGCCACATTCGGAGGGCTTCGATCATGTCGGTTCGCATCTTGGAAGTCAGTTCGAGGCGTCCCGTCGCTCGCCCACGCTCCTGCGCCGAACGAACGTCGGCTTCGTTGGCCGCGACGACGATGGGAAAGATGTCGTCGTCGGCCAGCCGAAGCGCGAACTCTTCGAAGAATCGGCCGATGTGCTCCGAGGGAAGCGAAGCCACCACCGGCGCAGCGAGAACCGCAGTCGTCACTGCCTTTTCGACCAACGCCGAGACGGCTCTCGGCACGTGAATCAGATCGCCGCTCTCCTGGACGACGATCAGGCGATCGCCGGGCTCGAACGAAGCTGCGAGCTCCTCCCCGACTTCGACCACTCGGTCACCACCGAACGGAATCCGCTGACCAGCTCGCAATTCGCGCAATTCGCTACCTCGAACCGGTGACGACATGACCGCTAGCGTACGGCGTGTTCACCAGCCCGGAGGAGCCGACGTGTCGAGCGACGACAACCTGTACTTCCGACAACTGCTTTCGGGTCACGACTTCGCCGTCGGCGATCCGCTCGCCGTCCAGATGGCCAACTTCGTTTACCTCATCGGTGATCGTTCGACCGGTGAATGCGCGGTCATCGACCCGGCCTACGCCGTCGACGACATCGTCCGCGTCGCGGCCGAGGACGACATGAAGATCACCGACGTCCTGGCGACTCATTACCACCCGGATCACATCGGTGGTTCGATGATGGGCCACCGCATCGAAGGCATCACCAAGATGCTCGAGACCGGTTCGTATCGAATTCATGTGAACGAGAACGAGGTCCCTTGGGTCGTTCGAACGAGCGGGGTGTCGGAGAACGATCTCATCGCTCATTCGGCTGGCGACTGCGTTCAGGTGGGTGACGTACGGATCGATCTGGTGCACACCCCGGGCCACACGCCCGGCAGCCAGTGCTTCCACGTTCGTGGCTGCCTCATCTCCGGTGACACCCTCTTTCTCGACGGATGCGGGCGCACCGATCTTCCGGGCAGTGACGCCGAGAAGATGTACGAGAGCCTGCAACTGCTCGATTCATTGCCCGCCGAGACCATTATCTACCCCGGTCACCGTTACTCGGTTCCGCCGTCGGAGACCCTCGCCGAAGTTCGTACCCACAACTTCGTTCTGAAGCCGAAGACGAAAGATCAGTGGTTGACGATTTTCGGCGGATGATCAGCCGATCACAGCCGACAACACCGCCGAGACACCGGCGGTGCCCAGAAGAGTCAGCACGAGTCGACGCGCCGACGATTCGGTGACGAGTCGACGCAGACGCGAGCCGAGGGCGATCCCGACGATCATGAAGGGAAGAACGATCAGACTCCGTTGCGTGGTGCGTCCATCGAGGTCCCCGGTGAATCCGAACCCGATCAGCGTCGCCACGTTGGCGCCGGTGAAGACCACCGCGAGGGTCGATCGGAAGACATCCATCGAAACCCCGCGAGCCTGGAGCACGAACACCAGTGGTGGGCCGTTGGTGGAAAGTGATGCCGACAAGGCGCCCGACACCACCCCGGCCACCCATTCCGGGCCGTTCCCGGATCGACGAAAGCGGAAATCGGCGACCAGGAGTGCCGTGGCCGCGAGCACCGTGAGTCCGAGCACTGCTTTCAACACCGACTCGTCGACCCGAGTGAAGACCACGAGGCCGAGAGGAACGCCGAGGACCGTCCCGGCCAGCAATCGACCGACGGTCGCCCGATCGGCGGCCCGCCAGCCCCGGGACATCTGAAAACCATTGGTCAAAAGACCGAGCCAGGTCGAGATGATCACGGCGTCGTGGGTCGGGAGAGCCAACGCGATCAGCGGCACCCCGAGAAGCGAGAACCCGAAACCGGCTGTGTATTGGGCGGCGGCGGCAAGGAGGACTCCACCGCCGGCGCCGAAGACTTCGAGCCAGGTCACCTTCGGACTCTGCCATTCGGGAGGTCCGAATTCGGCGATTCTCCCCAGCCGACGACCTTTGACAAATTGTAAAGTGAGATCGTGTCGAAGGGGGCGGAGATCGGGGTCCGGCGGACCGGGTGTCGGATCGACGCGTCCCGACTCGTGGCGCGCCTCGATGAGTTGGCCCAGGTTGGCCCGATCGAAGGCGGTGGATCCTGCCGGCTCGCCCTGACCGACGCCGATCGTGACGGGCGCGACCTCGTCGTCACGTGGATGAAGGACCTCAGTTTGCAGGTGTCGATCGACGCCGTGGGCAATGTGATCGGACTCTGGAACGTGGGCACGGGAGCCCCCGTCATGACCGGTTCGCACATCGACACCGTGCGCACGGGCGGCCGCTACGACGGCAACCTGGGAGTGCTCGCCGGCCTCGAGGTGATCGAAACCCTCATGCGGGCCGGAGTCGAACCACCTCGTCCACTCGCAGTCGCCTTCTTCACCAACGAAGAGGGCGCCCGTTTTCAACCCGACATGCTCGGTTCACTCGTGTACGTGGGTGGCATGAGTGTCGAAGAGGCCCACGACGTCGTGGCCATCGATGGCGCGCGCTTGGCCGACGAACTGATTCGGATCGGCTACCTCGGACCAGCCACTTGTCCGGCGACCGCTCCTCACGCTTTCGTGGAACTGCACATCGAGCAGGGACCGATCCTCGAGGCCGAGGGCATTCGTTTCGGTGCCGTCGAGGGTGTACAGGGAATCTCGTGGCAGGAAGTCACCATCAAGGGCCAGAGCAACCACGCCGGCACGACTCCCATGAACTTGCGTCACGACCCGGCATTCGTCGCCGCAGCCATCGCCGTCCGATTGCGCGACTTGGCCCTGCGCTTCGGGGGCAACCAGGTGTGCACCGTCGGCAAGATCGATCTGCAGCCGAACCTGATCAACGTCGTGCCGAAGTCGGCGACCCTGACCCTCGACATCCGCAACACCGATGAGGAACTGCTCCGCCGAGCGGAAGCCGAGGTGACCGCATACCTGGCCGAACTGGCCGAGGCCGAAGGGGTCGAGATCACGACGCGCACCTTGGCCCGCTTCGAACCCGTCGACTTCGACCCACGGGTGATCGAACTCGTCAAGACGGTCATTTCCGACCATGGCCATACGGTGCGACGGCTGCCCTCGGGCGCCGGCCACGACGCGCAGATGCTCGCGCGAATCTGTCCGACCGCGATGATCTTCACCCAGTCACACCTTGGAATCAGTCACAACCCCGCCGAATACACGTCCGCCGAGGACCTGGCGGCGTCGACCGATGTGCTGCTCGATGTGATGTGGAGTCTCGCCCACACCGAGTTCACCGCCGATTCAGCCGGAGGAATCTCATGACTACTCATTTCTCGCACGATGTCGGAGCCCGGCGCCTCGTCAATGTCGCCGCGGCACAGATGGGTCCGATCCAAAGAGACGACTCGCGCAAGGAAGTGGTCGAACGCCTCGTCGAACTCCTCAAGAACGCACACTCGCGCGGCGCCGAACTCGTCGTGTTCCCCGAACTCGCCCTCACCACCTTCTTCCCGCGTTGGTTCGTCGACGACATCACCGAAGCCGATCATTGGTACGAGACTGCGATGCCCAACCCGACGACTCAGCCACTGTTCGACGAGGCCCGTCGACTCGGCGTGGGGTTCAGCCTCGGCTACGCGGAGATCACCGAACCCGACTCCCGCGGAGTTCTTCATCGCTACAACACTCAGATCCTCGTCGAGCGGGACGGTGGTGTGGTGGGTCGCTATCACAAGGTTCACATCCCCGGTCACGAGACCAACGAGCCCGGTCGACCGTTTCAGCATGCGGAGCGTTACTACTTCGAACCCGGGCCGGAGGGCTTCGGCGTCTGGCGGGCCTTCGGTGGAATCGTCGGCATGATGATCTGCAACGACCGTCGTTGGCCGGAGACCTACCGCGAGATGGGGCTGCAGGGCGTCGAACTGATTCTCTGCGGTTACAACACGCCGATTCACTACGTGCCCGATCCGACTCAAGACATCCTGCAGGGGTTCCACAACTCACTCGTGATGCAGTCGGGCGCGTACCAGAACGGCACGTGGGTCGTCGGAGTCGCCAAGGCCGGCGTGGAAGAAGGAGTCGATTCCCTCGGTCAGTCGTGCATCGTCGCTCCGAGCGGCCAGATCGTCGCGCAGACCATGTCCACGGGCGACGAAGTCGTGACCGCCGAATGCGATCTGAACTGGTGTGACCGCTACAAGAAGACTCTCTTCGATTTCGACAAGTACCGACGCCCCGAGGTCTACCAGCGCATCACCAACCAACGCGGGGCCATCCTGCCCCCGAACTCGGGAGGTTCGAGATGACCGACACGCGTGCCGAATCCGTGGCCGCCGTTCCGCTCGTCGTCAATGGACGTTCGGTCAGCGTTCGCGGCGACCATCCGCATCTCCTGGCCGCGTTACGCGAAGAGCTCGACGTCACCTCGCCGAAGGACGGTTGCTCGCCGTCGGGTCAGTGCGGCTGCTGCACGGTCATGGTCGACGGCAAGGTGGTGGTGAGTTGCCAGCAGCCGCTCCAGAAGGTCGCCGGCAAGTCGATCACGACCCTCGAAGGCGTCGACCAAGCCGAGCGAGACAAGTACGCGAAAGCCTTCGCTGCGTGCGGTGGTCTCCAGTGCGGTTTCTGCATACCGGGAATCGTGATGCGCGCCAAGGCGCAGGTCGACAAGAAGGGTTCGGATCTGACCAAGGAGGACATGTCCCGTCATCTCGGCGCTCATCTCTGCCGGTGCACGGGTTACGTGAAGATCCTCGAGGCCATCGAAGCCGTTGCCCAGGACCGCATTCCCGAACCGAATATCGCCGGCGGAGTCGGCGCGAGCGGAGCGAAGTACGAAGCAGCCGAACTCGCCCTGGGTGATCGCGGCTACGTCGACGACATCCGGGTTCCGGGCATGCTGCACGCCGCCTTGCATCTCACCTCCCACTCACGCGCCGACGTGGTGGCCATCGACGTCTCGGCGGCCGAGTCGGCACCGGGAGTCGTCGCGGTCTTCACGGCCGCCGACATCCCGGCCGAATTGCGGGTGGGACTCATCTACAAGGACTGGCCGATCATGATCCCCGTGGGCGGGCGCACCAGTTACGCGGGTGACGTTCTCGCGGTGGTCGTGGCCGACACCCGACAGCACGCGCGAGCGGCGGCCGAACTCGTTTCGGTGAAGTACACGGCCCTCACTCCCCTGACCGATCCCCGTCAGGCGATCGACTCCGCGGAGATCGCCGTGTGGGGGACCGAGTCCAACGTTCTGAGTCGGAGCACCTATCGACGTGGCGACGTCGAGTCGACGCTCGCGTCGTCACATCACGTCGTACGTGAGTCCTTCAGGACTCAACGAATCGAACACGCCTTCCTCGAACCCGAGAGCACCCTCGCCGTTCCCTCCGAACGCGAAGGTCGTCGCCATCTTCACGTGTACTCCGGTGGTCAGGGTGTGTGGGACGACCGCAACGACATCGCGCGCGTCCTCGGTGTCGACAATTCCCACGTGACCGTCGAACTCGTCACCAATGGTGGCGCTTTCGGTGGCAAGGAGGACATGAGCAATCAGGCCCAGACGGCCCTGGCCGCCTGGTTGCTCGACCGGCCCGTGAAGTGCACGCTCACCCGCGAGGAGTCCTTCCGAATCCACGCCAAGCGTCATCCGATTCAGATGGACTACGAGGCGGGCTGTGATCAAGACGGTCGGCTGACCGCACTACGTGTACGAGCGATCGGCGACAGCGGCGCTTACGCGAGCGTGGGTATGAAGGTGTTGGAACGAATGGCCGGTCACGCGTCCGGCCCGTATCAGTTGCCGACGATCGACGTCGAAGCAATTGCGGTTCGCACCAACAACCCGGTCTGTGGGGCCTTCCGCGGTTTCGGAGCCAACCAGGCGCAGTTCGCCATGGAAGGCGTGCTCGATCGCCTCGCCGAGAAGGTCGGCGTCTCCGGTTGGGAGATCCGCAAGCGAAACGTGATCAAACCGGGAATGGTCTGGGGGCCCGGCCAGATCATGGACGACGGCTGTCTGGGTGCCGAGCGCTGCCTCGACACCATCAAACCTCATTACGACGCGGCCGTGGCCAGCGGTCACCCGGTCGGTCTCGGTCTCGGCCTGAAGAACAGCGGACTCGGTAACGGCTTCAAGGAAGTGACTCGAGCGGTCATCCACTTCCGGGCGGACGGAATCGTCGAGGTTCGTCACGGCTGGACCGAAATGGGCCAGGGCATCAACACCGTGGCCCGCCAAGTAGCGGTCGAAGAACTGAACATCGATCCGAGCCGGGTGCGCGTGTTCGTCGACACCACTCGAGAACTCGGCTTCGGACAGACCACCGGCTCGCGCGGGACCCTCATGGGAGCGGGAGCGGTGAAGGCGGCCTGTGAGGCGGCCCGAGCCGCGCAGTGTGCGGTCGGAATCGATCACGTTGGTGAGTACCGCGTCGACTGGACCGACAAGTTGGGCGAGGTCGAGAACCCCACCATCCACTCGACGTTCGGCTACGCCGCCCAACTCGTGACTCTCGATCCCGACTCGGGCAAAGTGGCGCGAGTCGTCGCCGCTCACGACGTCGGTCGGGCCGTGAACCCCACGTTGTGCGAGGGACAGATCGAGGGCAGTGTTCACATGGGCCTCGGTTACGCACTCACCGAGGATTTCCCGGCCGATCCGGAGACGGGCTTCCCACTTCCAACGACCCTGCGTTCGCTCGGCATCCTGCGAGCCAAGGACGTCCCACCGATCGACGTGATTCTCGTCGAGTCTCCCGAACCCAATTCGCCCTACGGCATCAAAGGCGTGGGAGAGATCGGTCTGGTACCGACCGCCGGCGCCGTCGCCGCCGCGCTTCACGCCCACGACGGTCAATGGCGAACCACGCTCCCCATGCGACCCGGTGGCTCCGAGGACTGACGTGTCGTCGACGACTTCGGGCATGGTGTGTGGCCACCACCACCTGTACTCCACCTTGGCGCGGGGCATGCCGGCGCCTCCGGTGCAACCCACCGACTTCCGGAGCATCCTCGAACAGATCTGGTGGCGGCTCGACGCGGCACTCGATCTGGAGACGATTCGTAGGTCGGCCACGCTCGGCGCCGTCGAGGCGTTGATGTCGGGAACCACCGGGATCGTCGATCATCACGAGAGTCCGAACGCGATCGAGGGAAGCCTCGACGTGATCGCCGAAGCTTGCGCCGAAGTGGGCGTGCGGGTCGTGTGCTCGTACGGGGTCACCGATCGTCACGGCGTCGAGGGCGGCCGTCGGGGTCTGGTCGAGAACGAGCGCTTCATCCGAGCCGGTGGTCGGGGCATGGTCGGCGTGCACGCCGCGTTCACGTGTTCGGACGGTCTTCTGGATGATGCCGCCGGGCTGGCCCGCGATCTCGGCGTCGGTGTTCACATTCACGTTGCCGAAGGCCCCGACGATCACGAGGCCGGTCAGCGTCTTCGCGGTCTGGCCGACGAGGACTGGCTCCTCGTCCACTGCGTGGGACTCGATGAGGCCCTTCCCGGGCGGGTGGCTCACAATCCGCGTAGCAACATGAACAACTCCGTCGGCTATGCCCGACCGGCGCGTTTCGAGTCGCCGGTCGTGCTCGGAACCGACGGCATCGGAGCCGACATGCTCGAGGAGTTCCGTCTCGCCTACGTCGCTCATCGTGACGACGACGTCACCGCCTCACCCGAAACCGCTTGGACCTGGTTGACGAACGGTTACGACCTCATCCCCGAATGCCGCACCGATTCCGTGACCTGGTCGTACGACATGGCCGACTCGCCTTGGCACGTCGCGTTCACCCCCGGCATTCGTGCCGAACGGATCGAGTCGGCCGATGGTGAAGTTCTGCTCGACCATGGTCGACCCACTCGTGTGGATCTCGACGAGGTGCGGGCCAAGGCGGCCGAGGCCTCTCGACGACTCTTCCGGCGCCTTTCATGAAACATCTCTCGTCAATTCACTCTTCCAAGGAACGATCATGACCGAACATCAGCCCGTGGCGATCTACCTGCAGGATGCGCATCGGATCCGTGAAGGCATGGACTTCGCGCGATACGCCGAGTCGAAGGGATTCGACGCGGTGTGGCAGGCCGAAAGTCGATTAGTGCGCGAAGCGACCGTTCCCATGGCGGCCTTCGCGAGCGTCACCGACACCATCAAGATCGGCAGCGGCGTGGTCGACTGCTGGAGCCGCAACCCGGCTCGGCTCGCCGCCACCTTCTCGACGCTCGACGATCTCGCGCCCGGTCGGGTGATTCTCGGTATCGGAGCGTGGTGGGATCCACTGGCCAAGAAGGTCGGTATCGATCGGGCCAAACCACTCCGCGTGATGCGTGAGATCGTCACGACGGTCCGCGCTCTCCTGAACAATGAGAACGTGACGTTCGATGGCGAGTACGTCCACCTCGACGGCGTCGAACTCGATTACGTGTACCAAGAGCGTCGACCCAAGGACGTCCCGATCTACATCGGTGCGACCGGCATGCAGATGATGGAACTCACCGGCGAGATCGCCGATGGAGCCGTTCTCAACTACCTCGTCTCCCCCGACTACAACGATCAAGCGCTCGAGGCACTCGAGAAGGGCGCGGCTCGGGCCGGGCGGCGACTCGACGACATCGACCGCCCACAGCTCGTGGTCTGCAGCGTTCACGAGGACCGTCAGACCGCGATCGACATGGCGCGGTTGATGGTCACGCAGTACCTGGGCCAGCAGCCACACATCATGAAAGCCTCCGGGGTGCCGCAGTCGCTTCTCGACAAGGTGGGTGAGGTCCTCACGTGGCCGGCCACGCACGAGCAAGTCGTCGCCGCCAGCAAGCTGGTTCCTGATGAGATCGTCCACATGCTGACCGCGAGCGGCACGCCGAGCGAAGCCCGCGCCAAGGTCGCGCACTACATCGAACACGGATGCACTTGTCCGATCCTGTATCCGCTCGGTGACGTGAAGGCGATGATCGATGCGTTCTCCGGCTGGGATGGGAGTCCGCGATGACCGTGCTCACACCCAAGACCGTCGACGAACTCGATCGCATCCTGGCGGAATCACCCGACCACACGATCCTCAGCGGTGGCACCGACCTGATGGTCGAGGTCAATCTGCATGGTCGTCGTCCGAAGGCGATCGTGTCGCTGCGGTCGGTCGACGAATTGCACGCCTGGACCGCCGACGACGAACAGGTGACCATCGGTGCTGCGGTCCCCTACGCCACCATGGAATCCGGCGAACTCGCCACCCTGCTGCCGGCGCTCGCCGAAGCGGCGCGGACAGTGGGTTCACCGCAGATCCGAGCCGCGGGCACCCTGGGTGGCAACCTCGGCACCTGTTCGCCGGCCGGTGATGGATTACCCGTCCTGTCAGCCCTCGAGGCGACGATCCATGTTCGCGGCAACGGGAAGAGCCGGGATGTTCGATTCGCCGACTTCATGGTTGGTGTGAAGCGCAATGCTCTCCTGCCCGGTGAATTCGTGCATTCGGTCTCGATTCCGCGGATCGATGGTTGGCAGGGTTACGCAAAGGTCGGCACGCGTAACGCGATGGTCATCGCCAATGCCTCCACCTGCCTGGTTCGTGACCGATCGAAGGGTCAAGTTCGAGTTGCGCTGGGTGCCGTCGGACCCACCATCCTTCGTTGCCCCGATGCCGAGTCGTGGCTCGAAGCCAACGCCGACTTGCGTAGTAGCACTCCCCCTTCGGACGACACCCGGTCCGAGTTCGCCCGCCTCGTCTCGCTGGCGTCACGTCCCATCGACGATCACCGTTCGACTGCCGAATACCGGCGGCACGCCGTCGGCGTCCTCGCCCGTCGACTCCTGGAAAGGTCCTACCAATGAGCACACCCTCAGGAATCGGCAGTGAGAACTACTCACTCACCGTCAACGGCCGCACCCACGACGTCAAGGACTCGTGGATCGGCGAGAGCCTTCTCTATGTACTGCGTGAACGCCTCGGTCTGCCCGGCGCCAAGGGAGCCTGTGAACAAGGCGAGTGCGGAAGTTGCACCGTCATCGTCGACGGGAGCGCCGTGTGCTCGTGCCTCGTGCTCGCCGCATCGGTCGTCGACACGTCGATCGTCACCGTCGAGGGTCTCGGTGAAGGCGGGCAGTTGAGCGACGTTCAACAGGCATTCCTCGATTGCGGCGGGGTTCAGTGCGGTTTCTGCACGCCCGGGTTCATCGTCGCCGTCCATCATCTGCTCGAGTCCGTACCCGATCCCGATGACCATCAGATTCGCGAAGCACTGTCGGGAAACATCTGTCGCTGCACCGGTTACGGCCGCATCCTCGAAGCCGTCCAGCAGGTCGCGGTGGCGAGGAGGTCCAAGTGAACACCACGAGCACCATCGCCCCGCCCCGCCCGGGCACTCTGGGCACCGACGCATCGCGACCCGATGGCGTTGCCAAGGTTCAGGGCGGCTTCGCGTTCAGCAGCGACATGTGGGCCGAGAACATGTTGTGGGGCGCGACGCTGCGCAGCCCCCATCCCTACGCGCGCATCGTCTCCATCGACACCACCGCTGCTTGGAAGATCGCCGGCGTGGAGGCCATCATCACCGCCGAGGACGTTCCGGGGCAGGCCACCTACGGACTCATCATGCAGGACCAGCCGGTCTTCGCCCGGGTGGGCGACACCGTGCGTTACACCGGGGAGCCGGTGGCCGCCGTGGCCGCCGACCATCCGGAGACCTGCAAACGCGCCTTGGCGGCGATTCGTGTTGAGTACGAGGTTCTCCAACCGGTTCTCGATCCCGAGCACTGCATCGACGGAACGGCCCCGAGGATTCATCCGGAAGGCAACGTTCTGCGCCATCAGCGGATCATCTCAGGCGATGCCGACATCACGGGCGACGTCGTCGTGGAAGGCGTGTACGAAGTCGGGATGCAGGACCAGGCTTTCCTCGGTCTCGAGGCAGCGCTCGCGCTACCCGATCCCGGCGGCACCGGAGTCGAGCTCTACATCGCGACCCAGTGGCTGCACGAAGATCGCAAGCAAATCGCGGCGTGTCTCGGGCTACCCGAAGAGAAGGTGCGTCTCGTCCTCGGGGGTGTCGGCGGCGCCTTCGGTGCCCGTGAGGACATCAGCCTGCAGGTTCACACGTGTCTCCTCGCCCTGCGCACGTCACGACCGGTGCGCATCGCCTACGGACGCGAGGAGTCGTTCTACGGACACGTCCATCGGCACCCGGCCAAGATCTGGATGCGGCATCATGCCGACCGCACTGGTCGTCTGGTGAAGGTCGAGTCGCGCATGGTGTTCGACGGCGGCGCGTATTGCAGCACGTCACCCGCGGTCCTCATCAACGCCATCACCCACACACAGGGTCCGTACAAGTGCGACAACGCGGTCGTCGAAGGTTGGGCGTTGCGCACCAACAACCCACCTTGTGGCGCCATGCGCGGTTTCGGAGTTGTGCAGGCTTGTTTCGCCCACGAGAGTCAGATGGACAAGCTCGCATCGGCGTGCGGGGTCGACCCGGTGCAGGTCAGATTGCTCAACGCCATGCAAACCGGCGACCGCCTCATCACCGGACAGATCGTCGACAGCGTGGCTCCCGTCGCTGAGTGCATCCGTGAGACCGCGGCCATCCCACTCCCCCCGGACATGGAATCCGACCCGAACGTTCTCGATCTTCCCGGTGGAAGCGGACGCACGGCCGATCGCCACCACATCAAGCGCGGAATCGGCTGGGGTGTCAGCATCAAGAACCTGATGTACAGCGAGGGCTTCGATGATTACTCGACCGCACGTTGTCGCATCGACGACGGCGTCGTGACTCTCAAGTTCGCGACGGCTGAGGTCGGGCAAGGCTTCGTGATGCTCGCCCAGCAGATCGCGCGCACTGTGCTCGGTGTCGACGAGGTGTTGCTCGACACGATCGACACCCAAGTGGGATCGGCCGGATCGTCATCGGCGAGTCGACAGACCTGGATGAGTGGCGGCGCCGTCGATGCGGCTTGTCGGGCGGTTCGCGACGAACTTCTCGGCATCGTTGCCAGCGAGAACGGGCTCGACCCTGCTCGCTTGACGATCGATGGCACCGACATCGTCGAGGTCGGAGGATCGTTCCGACGAGCGGTCGTGGAAGCCGCCCGAGGCAAGCGACTGGACGAGACTCGCGAATACCACCACCAGCCGACCGAGGACCTCGACGAGAACGGCCAGGGCAACTGCCACGTCGCCTTCGCCTTCGTGGCCCATCGCGCCGTCGTCGACGTCGACACCGAACTCGGCCTCGTCAAGGTCGTGCAGGTCGCCACCGCCCAGGACGTCGGACGGGTCCTCAATCCGAAGAGTTGCGTCGGACAAGTGGAAGGTGGCATCGCCCAAGGCCTGGGTCTCGCCGTCATGGAGGAGATCATCGTCAAGGACGGTCGGGTACGTAATCCGAGTTTCACCGACTACTTGCTGCCGACTTTCCTCGATGCTCCGCAGGTCGATGTGGTTTTCGTGGAGGAGTTCGAGCCCAAGTCTCCTCTTGGCGCGAAGGGTGTCGGCGAGCCGCCGTGCATCTCGGTGACTCCGGCCATCGCCAACGCGATTCGTCAGGCCACCGGACGCGACCTGCCGCGCGTACCGGTTCGCCCATCGGACATCTGTCTCTGAACGACCGTCACGTCAACGACCGTCACGTCAACGACCGTCACGTCAACGACCATCACGCCAGCCCGAGGCGCTCCATGAGGTCGTCGGGCGCCTCGATTCCGAGGAGTTCGTGACGCAGAATCTCCATCGACTCGCTTTCCAGTTTCGACTCGCGTCCCGAGTCGGCCAGATTCACGAGTTGCTCCGGGTCTTCGTTGCGGTCGTACAAGAGGTTCGAGTCCACGAGGCCCCCGTACGCCCAGAACGGCAGCAGGTCACCCTCCACGAAGGGCTGGCGGATCACCGGGACGTTCGAGCCCGGCATCCGATCGAGCCGAGCCCGAGCATCGGGTAGAGGAAGCCGGATGTCAGGTCGCGCATGGATGGGCATGGTGCTCCAACGGTTCGACCACATCGACAGAGGGAAGCCCGAACCGACCGATCCTCGCGTGTACGAAACATCGTCGGTCACCAGCAGAACCTCTCTCCCCCAGTAGCCGGACAACACCGCATCCCGAACCGAAGCATCCGACTCGACGACCGGGATCAAGGACCGCCCATGAGTGCGATGCGCAGGTTCCACACCGAAGACATCACACAAAGTCGCGTGAACGTCGACCGTGGTCGTGAGCCGCCGGGTGCGACGTGAAGCTGCTCCCGGCCAGCGGATCATCAACGGAATGTGGCCGAGCGGATCGTGGATCGGGTGCGCCGGCTTGCCCCACACCCCTCGTTCACCCAGATAATGGCCGTGGTCGGTGCACACGACCACGGCCGTGCGCTCGGCATCGGGGCTCTCGTCGATGGCCCGCATCAGTTCGCCGAACCAATGATCGATCATCGAGAGTTTCGCTCCGTACGCCGCCCGCAACGAACGCGCTTCGGCTTCCGTGAGAACTCCCTTGGCGACGGCGTCGACCGCGTAGGGCGGCCAGATCAGCCAAGGATCGTCGACGTCCTTGCGGTACTTGGACGCCCAAGGTTCGGGCGTGTCGAATGGTTCGTGGGGATCGAACTCGTCGACGAGAAGGAAAGACTTGGCATGACGCCCGGCATTGTTGCGAATCCACGCGGCCGCCGTTCGCATGGTTGCCGGACCCGGGAAATCGGTCTCGTCGCGGAACCATGTTCGCGTGGTGTCGTAGTGAAAGTGAGCCCGTGGATTCCTGGCCACGGGTAGCGCCGGGCTTCCGCACCAAGTGGAGTCCTCGACCGTTCGCCACGGATCGTTCTCGTGACCCCGCGTGTACTCCCAGGCCGTGAAGTCCGTGTGGTAGTTCTCGCCGCCGACTTCGAAGAGATGCGGGTGGTCCGAAATCAACATCGTCGTCACACCGGCCCGCCGAAGATCCCGGGTGATGGCGTCCTCCCAGATCTCGATCGATCCCCACGGTCGCCACGGGAAGTCGAGGGAACCCACGAGCAGGTCGTGGCGGGCCGGCATGCAGGGAAGGGAGCCCGCGTGGTGGCGATCGAACACGATCGACTGTCGCGCGAATGCGTCGAGGTGCGGCGTCTCGAACTCCGATGAGCCGTAAGCCCCGAGCAGGTGACGATTGAGGCTGTCGAGGAGGACGACGACCACGTGATCCGGTCGATCTGCCGTGACTTCCCCCACGTCCCCAACGCTAGGCCTCGGATGGAATCGGGCGTACCATGCACCCATGAGCGGAGACCTCGGATTCCAACCCTTCGACTGCGACAATCACTACTACGAGGCCCTCGACGCCTTCACCCGCCACCTGGATCCCAAACTCGGACCTCGTTGCGTGCAGTGGGCCGAGATCGACGGGCGGCGGTATCAGGTGGTCGGTGGCCGCGTGAGCCGGGTGGTGACCAATCCGACCTTCGATCCGATCGCCCCGGCCGGCGCGATGCACGACTACTTCCGTGGCAATCCGGAGGGTAAGAACCCCCTCGAGTTCCTCAGTAAGCGGGAGCCGATTCGCCCCGAATACCGCGACCGTGACGCCCGCCTCGCGACGATGGACGCCCAAGGCGTCGGTCGGATCTGGCTGTTCCCGACCCTCGGAATGCTGTACGAGGAACTCCTCAAGCACGACCCCGAAGCGGTGGCCATCACGTTCCAAGCCTTCAATCGGTGGCTCCTCGAGGACTGGGGCTTCGATTATCAGGGTCGCATCTTCGCCGGTCCGTACATATCGCTCGCCGACGCCGACTGGGCCTGCCGAGAAGTGGAATGGTGCATCGACAACGGAGCGCGAACGATCGTCATGCGCCCGGCGGCCGTCCACACCACGACCGGAATTCGCAATCCGTTCGACAACTCTTTCGATCCCTTCTGGTCACGAGTCAACGAAGCCGGGATAACCGTGGTGATCCACGCCGGAGACAGTGGCTACTCGAGTAACGGGTACGCCAACGACTCATTCTCCGCGCAGTTCACCTCGGGCGGATGGAAGCCGACCATCAAGAGCTTCGCCATCGAGCGTGCCGCGCAGGACTTCATCCTGACGTCGGTTTTCGAGAAGATGTTCGACCGCTTCCCGCGCCTGCGCATGGCGAGTGTCGAGAACGGCTCCGGGTTCCTCGTGGATGCCGGCCAGAAACTGACCTCGACCGCCAAGAAGATGCCCGGCTATTTCGCCGAGGATCCGGTGGAGACCTTCCGGCGTCATTGGTGGATCAATCCGTTCTGGGAGGACGACGTTCAAGAGGTGGTCGATGTCATGGGTGCCGACCGTGTTCTGTTCGGATCCGATTGGCCTCACATCGAAGGAATGCCGTCCCCCCTCGACTACCTGCCCGAACTCAAGGCGTTCGACGACGATGATCGCCGGCGAATCCTGCACGACAACGTCGAGTATCTGAACACCCGACTCGTCTGATCCTCCACGTCCGCTTCGGGCGACGTGTCACCAGGTGTCGATGTTGGGTCGCTTCTTTCCGCGTCGATCGGGGCGCGCCCACGCCGAGATGATCGAGGTGATCCACGAGCGAGTGTCGATCGGATCGATCACGTCGTCGATCTCGAAATGAGTGGCCACCGACAGTCCTTTGCCGTGCTCGTACATTCGATCGACCATGGTCTGGAACGTCGTCTCCCGCTCGGCCGGGTCGGCGATGGCCGCCAACTCGGCCCGGTAACCGAGCCGAACCGCACCCTCCAGGCCCATGCCACCGAATTCCCCCGTCGGCCAGGCCACACACGCGAGTGGAGCCTTGGTCGATCCGCCCATCATGGCCTGCGCCCCGAGTCCGTAGGCCTTGCGCAACACGATCGACACCAAAGGGACCTCGATGTTCACCCCGGTCACGAACAGGCGACTGCAGTGTCGGACCAGCGCAGTCTCCTCGATCTCCGGACCGACCATCATCCCCGGCGTGTCGACCAGAGTCACCACCGGGAGATCGAAGGCGTCGCACAACTGCAGGAATCGCGCCGCCTTGTCGGCGCCGTCGCTGTCGATCGCGCCGGCGAGGTGATTCGGATTGTTGGCCACGACCCCGATCGGCTTTCCCTCGACTCGGGCCAAGGCGGTGATGATGCCAACTCCGAAATCACGTCGTAGTTCGAGGACCGAGTCGTTGTCGAACAGTCCATCGAGAACTCGCCGAACGTCGTAGGCCTTCTTGCGATTCTCGGGCACGATGTCACGAAGAAGTTCTTGAGGTGGCGCGCTCCAGTCGGCCACCGCACCTTGGAAGTAGCCGAGGTACTTCTTCGCCAAGCGAACGGCATCGGCGTCATCAGCGGCCACGAGATCGACCACCCCATTGGCCCGTTGCACGGCGAGTGGTCCGACCTCGTCAGCCGCCACCACCCCGAGTCCGCCTCCCTCGATCATCGCCGGCCCGCCCATTCCGATGTTCGATCCGTTCAGTGCGATGACGACATCACAGCAACCGAGAATGGCCGCATTGCCGGCGAAGCAATATCCGCCGGTGATACCGACGAGCGGAACCAGACCCGACAGACGTGCGAAATCGTGGAAGGCCCAGCAGTCGAGACCGGACACTCCGAGTCCATCGGTGTCACCGGGGCGCCCTCCCCCACCTTCGGCGAAGAAGACAACCGGGAGGCCAAGACGCTCGGCTACGTCGAACAAACGATCCTTCTTGCGGTGATTCTGTTGGCCTTGGGTGCCGGCCATGACGCTGTAGTCGTACGACATCGCGACGATCCGGCTCTCCCGTCCCGGGAAGACGGCCGTGTTGACGGTTCCGATTCCTCCGACCAGACCATCGGCCGGTGTGCGTTCGATCAGATCGTCGAGCGACCGACGTCGACGTTGCGCCGCGACCACCAATGGCCCGTATTCCACGAACGAACCCGGATCCACGAGATCGGCCACGTTCTCCCGCGCCGTCCGTCGACCCACCGAGTGGCGCTTCTCCGTCGCCGAGGATCGGGTCGCATCCGTATTGGCCGCGTGTCGGCGGTTGACCTCGGCGACGTCACGACGATCGTTCTCCGAGACGTCCGTGGGCTCGACATCAGCAGCGACGACGGCCACCGACTTCACCACAGCGAGCAGATCACCTTCGCGGACCGTGGCCCCCACCTCCACGTGAACCGACAGCACCTCGCAGGCGAAGTCGACGCCGACATCGTGCTGCATCTTCATCGATTCGAGAACGACCACTGCCGCACCGGGACGGCGACGTTCACCGGTCGCGACCACCTGCAGGACCGTGCCCTGCATCGGCGCGAGGAGACGTTCGGACATCAGCCGACCGTGCTGAACCGAACCCGAGCTTCCCGAGGGCCACGGACTTGACCGCCGGCCCAGGTGACCGCGTCCGGCGCGATCAGATCGAAGTCGGGAATCCGCTCCAGGAAGACGTCGATCGCCACCCGCAACTCCATGCGGGCGAGATTCGAACCGGCACACCGATGAATGCCGGCTCCGAACGCGACGTGCCGGTTGACCTGGCGGTCGATGATCACACGGTCCGGGTCCTCGAACACCCGCGGGTCACGATTGGCGCCCGGGAAGTTCATCAAAACGCGCTCACCGGCCTTCATCGGGCAGCCGTTGTAATCCACGTCCTCGAGTAGTCGACGCGCCATGGTGACCGGCGAGTAGGCACGAAGGAACTCTTCGATGGCGGTCGGCAAGAGATCGGGTTCGGCAACCAACCGCCGACGATCGTCGGGGTGGCTCGCGAGATGCCACAGCGACGACCCGATCGACGACCACGTGGTGTCGACTCCGGCGATCAGAAGGAGGCTCGACATGCCGAGGATCACCGACTCTTCGATCGGCTGACCATCGATCTCGGTGTGCAACAACTCGGAGATCAAATCGTCGGCCGGATTCAGACGACGATGGGCGACGGCCTCCTGGAAGAAGCCGATGACTCCCATGATTCCCCGGCGGCGTCGCTCTTCGTCGTAGGCGAATTCGAGAACGTCACGCACCCAGCCGGTGAACGTGTCGCTCAGGTCCTCGGGAACACCGAGGATGTGCGCGATGACGCGAACGGGGATCTGCTGGGCGTAGTCCCCGGCGACGTCACATTCGCCGCTCTCGATGAAGCCGTCGATCAGTCGATGACACAAGGCACGAGTCATGGGTTCGTACGACGCGGATTTCTGTGGGCTCATCCACGGGAGAATCAGTCGTCGCGTCCAGGTGTGCAACGGCGGGTCCGAACTGATCGGCGGCACTCCATACGGCAGGAGCACGGGACCGGCCTGACCGTCGATGGCCACCGGTGGCGGCATCACGGCGATACCTCCACCCGACGGGAAGGTCTCGATGTCACGGGCGATGTTGGTGACGTCTTCGTACGTCGTGGGCAACCATGAGCCGCCCCAACGATCGGTGTGCGCCATCGGGCACCGTTGCCGCAAATCACTCCAGATCGGGTACGGATCCTTCACGTAGTTCGGGTCGAAGATGTCGTAATCGGTCGCCCAATCGGCGACCGGCTTCTGATCGGGCATCACAATCCTCCGGTTCCCGACTGTAGGGCGAATCCCTCCAGAGCGTCGGCGAACTGGGACCAAAGTCCACGCGGGTGGTCGTGACCCATGCCCTCGATCGGCAAGAACCGAGCCCCCGGCACGACCGCGGCCGTTCGCCGACCGCCCGAGATGTCGATCAACGTGTCGGCGGTGCCGTGCACGACCATGAAAGGAAGCCGGACCTTGGCCAAACGATCCGAACGACTTCCGTCGCGACGCGCCGCTTGGTACTGACGCGCCGTTCCGTCCGGCCGACAGGCCCGATCGAA